>OBLK01000033.1_pt1 | contig 63650 bp, 52 predicted proteins | sample 1518871 | NCBI WGS metagenome assembly OBLK01 (sample SAMEA2464837, study PRJEB22497) | soil metagenome | biome: Grassland; feature: Farmland; material: Clay | place: Australia | collected 2013-02-01 | depth 0.8 m
GCGGGTGGATGACCTTGGCGCCGAAATACGCCAGCTCCATCGCCTCGCTGTAGGACAGCGAGTCGATCACGGTGGCATCGGGCACCCGGCGCGGGTCGGCCGACAGCACCCCGTCGACATCGGTCCAGATGTGAATCTCGCGGGCCCCGAGCAGCGCGGCGAAGATCGACGCGGAGAAATCGCTGCCGTTGCGCCCGAGCGTGGTCTGCACGCCGCGGCGGTCGGAAGCGATGAAGCCGGTGACGATCAGCGTGCCCTTGAAGTCCGAATCGACCAGATCGGCGAGGTTCGAGCGCGAGACCTCCCACTGCACCGCGGGCCCCAGAGAGCCCCACTCCACCACCACCACCCGGCGCGCATCGATCCACTGCGCGGGCCCCCGCCGGCCGCCGCGCTCTTCCATGAACCGATGGAACAGCTTGGTCGACCAGATCTCGCCATAGCCGGCGATGAGATCGCGAACATTGGCCGCCGCGGCACGGGTGAGCTTCACCGTGTGCAGGATGCCCTCGAGATCGTGGCAGTCGCGGTCGAATCCGGCGAGATACAGCCGCACGGCCTCGGGCGAGAGCAGTGCCTGGGCGATTTCGGCGTGCCGCGTGCGAAGGGCTGCCAGCTCCATCCGGTAGCCTTCGTCCTGCTCCTCGGCGAGCCGAACCAGGTTCAGCAGCGCATCGGTGACACCCTTGCACGCGGAAAGCACGACGCCGAGGCGCGCCGCCGGCGACGCATCGAGAATGCCCGCGACGCGCCGGAAGCAGGCGGCATCGGCGATACTCGATCCGCCGAACTTGTGGACGACCCAGGACGCGGAATTCGACATGGGAATGGGGGACTGACCTCAAGTGGAGCCGTGCGACTCTACTGATGCGCACCCGCGGAAGCAACGTGAAGCCGCTAAAACCGGACCCCTGCGCCGCAATCCGGGCAATGGGCGGTCTCAGTGCGGCGATGCGTCCTGGACCCATGCATAATTACCTCCGTGGAATCGTCCCTCGCGCCCCTTCTTCCGCTGTTCGAGACCGAGCGCGCGGCCGGCCGTGCGGTCGCGCTCGGCGTGCTGCTGCATACGGAGGGCTCGACCTACCGGCGGCCTGGGGCACTGCTGCTGATCGCCGACAGCGGCGAGTACGCCGGCCTGCTCTCGGGAGGATGTCTCGAGGGCGACCTGGCGCACCACGCCCTCAAGGTCATCGGAACGGGCGAGGCGCGGGTGGTGACCTATGACCTGCGCAATGAGCACGACCCGATCTGGGGTCTGGGCCTGGGCTGCGAAGGCGCGATGCGCATCCTGCTGCTGCGCGTCGGGCCCGAAGAGCACTGGCAGCCGCTGACGCACCTGGCCGCGGCGCTTGCGAGCGATACCCCGACCGCGGTCGGGATCGTCGCGGAGTCAACCGATCCGGCCATTGCGCCCGGCGCCCTCATCCTGCCCGCCGGCGAGGCCGTGGAGGCTCTGCCCCCGGCGGCTCGGGGGACGCTTGCCGGGGCCACGGAAGCGCTGAGCGAGGCCAGCCGTGCGTCCGGTCCGCAGTGGCTCGACCTGGCCGGACGCTGCCGAGCGTTCCTCCTGCCGCTCTCGCTCCCTCCGAGGCTGCTGCTGCTCGGCGCCGGACCCGACGCCCTGCCGGTGGCGGACTTCGCCGCCCGGCTGCACTGGAAGGTCACCGTGGTCGATCACCGGCCCGCCTATGCCTTGGCGGAGCGCTTTCCCTCGGCGCAACGGGTCGTGCTGGCGGTTCCTGAAGAGTTGTCCCGCTCGCTGGAGCCGGCGCGATTCACCGCGGCGGTGGTCATGAGCCACCACCTGCCGACGGACCTCGAGTACCTGCGCTCGCTCAGCGCGAGTCCCCCGCCGTACATCGGTCTGCTGGGCCCTGCCGCACGCCGCGAAAAACTCCTGGCCGAGCTCGGTGTCGAAGCGGTGCGGTTGCGGGAGCGTCTGCACGCCCCGGTGGGGCTGAACCTGGGCGGGCGCTCCCCGGAAGCCATCGCGCTCGCCATCGTGGCGGAGATTCTGGCGTTCGTGCAGCAGGCTTTAAAATAAGGTTCCCGTGAACGAGATCGAGCTCATCCGTACCCAGCTTCTGGCCGAGCGCACCCATGCGGCCCAGGTCGTCCACGCCTGCGTGGCGGCAACCGGTGCGGCGCGGCCGGCCGACACGGCTGCGATCCAGATGCTTCGCGACGCGTGCGTGAGCTATCTGGTGTGGGTGCTGGCGCGCTTCGAGCAGCGCGACCAGCTCCTCGCGGAGCGATTGCAGGCGCCCCCGACCCCCTCCGCCGGCTCGCACGCGGACACCCTGCCGGCCGGGCTCGCCGAAGCCGCCGCCCGGCCGGGGACCAGCCGCGAGGCGCTCTCGAAGCTCGAGACCGCGCTCCATGCGTCCCCGGAAACCGCCCGTGCCGCGTGGCAGGCATTCGCGCACTTTTTCGAATCGGTCTGGAGCGAGCGCCGCGCTGCCATCGAACGGCAGTTGACTCAGCTTCCGGGCGTGGCCAGTTGGCGCGCCGTGTGCGCCATCGACGCCGACTCCATCCTGGAGGAGCGCAACCGCTATGCCCGCGTCGCCAGCCGGGTGCCGGCGGGCGTCACGCTGGAGCGCCCGCCCGGCGCCGCAGGCGCATGAGCCTCGAAGCCCGCGCAGGCTTGCACGCCATCGTGCTGGCCGCGGGCGCGGCGACCCGCTTCGGCTCGCCGAAACAACGCGTGCGGGTCGCGGGCCAGCCGATGCTCAATACCATGGTGGCGCGCACGGGCGAGGCCGTCGATCAGGTGCTGGTGGTGCTCGGCGCCCACGCCGCGGAACTGGCGCCGATGCTCGCGCGCTCGCGCGCATCGGTCGTGATCAATCGCGGCTGGCGGGAGGGCCTGGCGAGCTCCATTCGCGCAGGGCTGGAGCGCCTGCCCCCTTCGTGCACGGCCGTCATGTTGGTCCTGGCCGATCAGGCGCGGGTCACCGCCCAGGACCTCGGCCGCCTCGCCGCGACCTGGGGCCGCCTGCCCGAATCGATCGTCGCGGCGCGGTACGGAACGCTCACCGGCGCGCCGGCGATCTTCCCGCGCTGTGTATTCACCGATCTGGCCGAGCTGCGGGGTGATGTGGGCGCCCGCAGGGTCATCGACCGTCACGTGAGTCGACTGACGGCCGTGCCGATGCCGAATGCGGCGTTCGACCTGGACACGGCCGAGGATCTGAGGCGGCTCTCTGAGCCGGGTTAGCAGGTCTGCCCGCCGCCGGCCTCGGGGTGCGGGAAGTTGTCCGACTCGTCCTCTCCTTCTCTCGGGGCGAGGCAGGCGAAGTCCTTCTCCACCGTGACGCGCAGTGCCCCCGATGCGGTCGGCTGCGCGCCGCTCAAGGTGACCAGATCGCTGCCGGACCATTGACCGGCGAGTGGCTCTGGAATGCGAACCTCAATGAGGTTTTGGCTGTAATTCGCTGATATTTCAGACGTATTTCTGTCAGCCCGCAATCGATAGACCAGCTTGGCGCCGCCTGAAAACTCGACCCGGTCCTCGACCGCACCCTGCTCGCCCAGGGTACGCACTTCGCTCTGCGAGAGTCGCAACCGCAGCGAGCTGCCCCGGATTCTCAGTTTCACGGCTTTCGACCCTCGTCCCGATTCACTGACTGAAGGATACGCTGCGCCTGAAGCCAGTGGGGCCGGTCGATCATCCGCCCGTCGAGCTGCGTCACCCCCGCCCCGCCGGCCGCCTCGAAGGCCGCGACCACCTTGCGTGCCCAGGCCACTTCGGCGTCCGAGGGCGTGAATGCCCTGTTGATCACCTCGACCTGATCAGGATGGATGGCGAGCTTGCCGCTGAAGCCGTCGCCGCGCGCTTCCTCGGCCTCCCGCCGTAGTCCCTTGCTGTTGCGGAAATCCACATACACCCCGTCGATGGCCTGCACACCAATCGCCGCGGCGGTCAGCAGGCAAGCGGTACGGGCTAACTGAAAAGTCGGCCGCAGGGCGCCCGATGCGTCGGTCCTGACCCGCGCGCCGAGCGCCGCGGAGAGGTCCTCCATGCCCCAGGTGAGTCCCGCGAAGCGCCGCGCCGAGGCGCTGTGCGTAACGGCGGCCCGCGGATAGCCCGGCAGCGCCAACAGTCCGGCGGGCGTCTCTGTGGCAATCACCAGCAGCGGCGTCGAGCCGACCAACAGGCCATGCCCGGCCTCCAGCGCCTCGAGAGCGCGCGCGACCCCCTCGATGTCGTCATAGGAATCGACCTTGGGCAGCACGATGCCGGCCGGCCTTCCGGGCAGCACCGCCGCCAGGTCCTCGAACAACCGCCCGCTCGAGAGCGAGTTCACGCGCACCCACAACTGCTGGCGCGCCCGCTCGCGCTCTCCCTGAAGCAGCTCGAGCACCATCGCCCGCGCGTCCGACTGCCGCTCGACGGCCACCGAGTCCTCCAGATCGAGGATCAGCGCGTCGGCGTCCGTGGCGAGGCCCTTGGCCTGCTTGCGCTCGCTGTCCCCGGGCACGAACAGCAGCGAGCGAAGCGCCGAGGCGATCATGCCGGCCTCTTCAGCATCAGCGCCGCGCGGCGGCACGAGGCCACCTCCTCGTCACGCTGGTTGTACGCGCGGTGCTCGAACACCACGATCCCGGAATCGGGCCGCGAGCGGCTCTCGCGCACCGAATGCACCGTGGTGACGGCGCGCAGCGTGTCGCCGATCAGCACCGGCCGGGGGAACTTGACCTCCTCCCAGCCGAGATTGCCGATGGTGGTGCCGAAGGTCGTGTCGTATACCGACAGACCCACCAGCAGCCCCAGCGTAAACACGCTGTTGACGATGCGCTGGCCGAACGTGCTGTCTTTGCAGTACTCGGCATCCAGGTGGATCGCCGCCGGATTCATGGTGAGCGCGCTGAACAGAAGATTGTCGGTCTCGGTGACCGTGCGGCGCACCTGGTGCTCGAACCGCTGGCCGACCGTGAATTCCTCGAAATAAAGTCCCATCGCCCGCCCTTTGGACCGCTCAAGATGGGCCATTATCGCACCATGGCGCCCCGGGCCCACCCCCGCCGGCCAGGTGGCCCCCCGCCGGCCGGCCCCGCACTCATAACCGCCCGGGCGCCCCGCCAAACCACACGGTATTTAGCTCCGCTGGGGCCCGCGCCTATAGTCCTGCGGTATGTATCGGTATGACGAACTCGATCAGGCGTTCGTGAACCAGCGGGTTACGGAGTTCCGCGACCAGACCCGGCGCTTTCTCGCCGGCGAGCTGTCCGAGGACGAATTCAAGGCGCTGCGCCTGCGCAACGGACTGTACATCCAGCGCCACGCGCCGATGCTGCGCATTGCCGTTCCCTACGGCCTGCTGAGCTCGCGCCAGCTGCGCGCGCTGGCATCCATCGCCCGCCGCTACGACCGTGGAATCGGACACTTCACCACCCGCCAGAACCTGCAGCTGAACTGGCCGAAGCTCGAGGATGTCCCCGACATCCTGGCCGAGCTCGCGCACGTGCAGATGCACGCCATCCAGACCAGCGGCAACTGCGTGCGCAACGTCACCACCGATCACCTGGCGGGCGTCGCGCCGGAGGAGATCGACGACCCGCGCCCGTACTGCGAGCTCATCCGCCAGTGGGCGACGCTGCATCCGGAATTCACCTACCTGCCGCGCAAGTTCAAGATCGCGGTCAGCGGCTCGGCCGAGGATCGCGCGCTCACCGAGGCGCACGACGTGGGGCTGCGGATCCGCCGCGACGGGTTCGGCGAGCTCGGCTTCGAGGTCTGGGTCGGCGGCGGACTCGGACGCCAGCCCATCCTGGGCAAGCGCCTGCGCGAGTTTCTGCCGTTCGCCGATCTGTTCGCCTACCTGGAAGCGATCCTGCGCGTCTACAACGGCCACGGACGCCGCGACAACATTCACAAAGCCCGCATCAAGATCCTGGTCAAGTCGCTCGGCATCGAGCGGCTGCGCGAGCAGGTGGAAGCCGAGTGGCAGGCCTGCCGGGACAACGCGCCGCGCCTTCAGACCGGGCAGCTCGAGCGCATGCGCGCGCACTTCGCTCCGCCGCCCTACGAGACGCTGGCTGACCTGGACGTCACCGCCGGCCGGGAGAGCGGGTTCAAGGCCTGGTATCGCTACAACACCCGCGCGCACCGCGTGAGCGGCTACCGCGCGGTGTTCGTGTGCCTGAAGAGCCACGGCCGCAATCCGGGCGACATGAGCTCGGCGCAGATGGAGGCGGTGGCCGAGCTCGCCGATGAGCTGAGCTTCGGCGAGATCCGCAGCACCCACAACCAGAACCTGCTGCTCGCGGACGTGCCGCAGAAGGCGCTCCACTCGCTCTGGCAGCGCCTGCGCGCCCTCGAGCTCGCCACGCCCAACATCGGCACGCTCACCGACATGATCGTCTGCCCGGGGCTCGACTTCTGCGGGCTCGCCAACGCCGGCACGCTGAACGTGGCACGGCAGATCCAGGCGCGCTTCGACAATCTCGACTATCTGTACGATCTCGGCGACATCGAGCTGAAGATGTCCGGCTGCATGAACGCCTGCGGCCACCACCACGTCGGCCACATCGGCATTCTCGGCGTCGACAAGCATGGAGAGGAGTGGTACCAGATCACCCTCGGCGGCGCGACCCGCGAGGGTGCCGCACTCGGCGCGGTCATCGGACCGTCCGTGCCTCAAGCGGAGGTGGCCGTGACCCTCGAGCGCATCGTCGAGGTCTACCGCGCCGAGCGCGAGGACGGCGAGCGCTTCATCGACACGCTGCGCCGTATCGGCATACAACCGTTCAAGGAGCGAGCCTATGCGGCGGATCTTGAGGCAGCGTGAGTCGGTCGCCGACCCGTGGCGCTACCCCGGCGAGAGCGCCGAGGCGCACGAGCCGCGGGTCATCGAATACCAGGAGCTGCGCGACCATGCCGGGAGGTGGCTCGCGGGGAGCGGTCCCGTCGGCGTGCATCTCGCGCCCGGCGACAGCGTCGAGCACATCGCCGAGTACCTGCCCCGCCTCGCGCTGGTGACGGTGGAATTCCCCAACTTCAGCGACGGCCGCGGCTTCACTCACGCGACGCTGCTCAGAAGACATGGATTCAAAGGCGAGTTGCGCGCGGTCGGCGCCGGCGTCAAGCAGGACCTGCTGTTCCTGATGGTCCGCTGCGGCTTCGATTCATTCGATCTCGCCCCGGGTGAGGACACCGAGAGCGCTCTGCGGGCGTTCGAGCGATACTCGGTGGCCTACCAGCCGGTCCGACGGCTGGACACGATCCGCAAGCTGCGTTAGCTCCGGCAGCGACTGGCGCGGCCGGGCCGATCACCGGAATCGCATCCGCCGCCGCCTCGCTCCGCCGGCACGCCACTACCCCGGCCGCGGCGTACCAGCTTTGACGATCCCGAGTGCGAGTCCGCAATGACCTCATCCCCGCCGCACGATGGCCTGGAAATGCAGTGAATTCCCCTGGACATCCAGCAGATCCAGCATATCTCCGTTCTCGGCCACACCGAGATCGATCAGATACCGCCGCACGATGGTCACCATGGCTTCGTCATACCGCACACCGGCAGCGGCAAAAATGGCCCTGATGAGACAGTTCATCCCTACTCCGCTCACATCCCTTACCTCATAGTTCTGCTCAGTCAGCATGGCATGAAGCTGCTGGTCGCGCGCAACCGTCGGGCCTCTCTGCAGGTATGCTTGTCCGAGCTTGCCCAACGGCCCTGCCGCACTTTCATCGGCGCCCGAGGAGGTTTCGGGACGGGGTTCCAGCCCGGTCCGCAGAAACCGTACTTTGCCGATGTCCGACGGCCCGATCTGGTCTTTCTGGTTTTCCCGGTCCCGGGTGAGCGACCGTCCGTCATCCGTGCGAAAATACAGCACCCCGTTGATCCGCACGGCACCGGCAGCTTCCACGGCGGAAACCAAAGACTCCGGAATGGGGAAACAGACGATTCCCCGGTTCCAATCCGGTACGTAGAACTGCGGAACAGAAGTCATTTTCCGCACCAATTCCCGCGCTTCCTGGTTGGTCTGATCACTGGAAGTTCCCGTCTTCACTCCCTCGATGACCCGCACCCGCCATCCGGCATCCCGCAGACCCGCGACGATCCGCCCCAGATTTTCGTAACCGGTGCCTCTTTCCTGATCGTTCTCGTAAATCGCCGGGAAGTCGATCAGGAAATGGACATAGTCCTCAAAGACGTATTTGGCCTGCCGCCACTCTTTGAATCCGGATGCCGCGGCCACCGCCGTCCAGAAACGGATCAGCTCCACGGTCAGCTCCCGGGCACAGCCGATACAGGTGGAGCGGTTGATGACCAGCTGCAGGGTTGCAAATGAGCTCAGGGATATTTCTTCCGGGCTGTTCCGGTTGGATTCGATGGCCGCCACCAGCTTTTTGAGCAAGCCGCTCCACAACTGTGAATTGATCAACGACTGTTCGGCATGGGTCTCGCTGTCCTCGCCCGAACTGAGACCTCGGGGCACGGTTGACCGGAACATCGCCGCCGCCGCGGACGGGACCACCTCGCCCAAGAGACCGTGGCGGATCTCGCGTCGCGACCGGCTTTCCTCCGCCGTGCTGTCCAGATCCTCGCTCGTCGGGCCGAGGCTGGAGCTGCTGCCGAAGAGCAGAGACTCCACGTGAGGACGGATGCGCGTCCGCAGCAGATCCTGAAGGGCCGCAAATGTCTCATCCCGCTCGATTACTCTCTGCGCCAGCTCCTCTCCGGTGAATTTGCGGCTGCCTATTTCCTCGTTCAACGCATCCAATCGTCGGAACAACAGGTCGCGCGTTTTGACGGCTTCAGCGACTTTCCGCTCCACATCCCTCATCCGGCGCCGCAGCCCTTGCACATTCGCGGAGCTGTTGATCATTCTGGGAACGAGCATCCCCTGCTTGAACAGAGCGAGATAGGTGTCCGCATACGGCAGTCCGGTAACCAGGTAGCGGAAATTGGCATTGTCATCTATACCGTATACGTGCGACCGTCCGGTGACAGCCCCCATGGAAACCGGGTACTTCTCCAACCGTTTGTCCGGACTGTATTCCTGAGAGGACGGCTCGGACGCCGAGTCTTCCTCGAACGTGGGCGAGAGTTCGCGTTGCTCCCTGTTTTTCCGCGTCACCCGCTTCTGCGGCCGGGAGCTTCCCGAAAGCAGCTCGAACTGCGCCTGGTGATCCTTGGCCTGCCTTATGAGCGCATCGAATTCCTTGGTTTGAGACCGGGACAGAAAAGTGAGGTTTTCATCGAGCCACTCTGATATCCCATCGATCTCCATATCGGAAAGCGGTGCAAGTCTGTTGCTCTCCTGCAGTCTCTTCACGGCACTCCCATAGTCCCAATCCTGCCGCTGCGAGGAAATGCTCTCACCCCCCACCTCCTCGTCGGACTCCCTGACCGGCTCCGCCACTTGCGAAGGATCGTAAACGAACAGATCTTCCCCGCTCACCGTCATGGCCCGACCCTGGTCATCCTGTACCGGGATGTTCCGGAGATCCGAACATCCGGTGGACGTTACGGCAATCCTCCTTCCTGATTCGGGATCGAGCCAGATATATCGCGTCTCATGCCCCAGGATGGCGGGCCGGCGAAGTCCGTCCGGCGCCGGGTATGCGGCAAAGCGGTTTTTGATGCGCGCCCGTTGCACCACCCTCTGGGTGGCGCGGCCCGGTCCTGCCGCCGCTTCGCGGGCAGGTGTTTCGGCTGCGTCCGCGGACCGGACCGCCCTCGCCCCCATCACATCCGCCTCGTGCTCCAGCGAAAGGTCGTCGTTGACCTGGACTCCGTCCCGCAGCTGCGTGGTGGGCCGCACCCGCCCCTGCGCCTGCTGCACGACGTGCCAGGCCTCGTGCGGCAGATGTCGCTCCTGCCCGCTCCCCAGGTGAATTTCCCTGCCCTGAGCATAGGCCAGCGAGTTCAGCTGCGCGGGCCTGGCGGAATTTCGATGGACGACGACGTCGCTCATGTCCATCCCTGACAGCGCTTCGATGCCGACGCGCAATTGCTGCGGCAGTCCGTTGGAGTTGTCCGCCGCCGGCGCCCGCTGCAGTTGCGCCAGCCGTTTGGTTTCAGCCGTCTGACGCCTGCTGGAGTCCACGAATCGCTGCAACGGATGTGCCGGGGCACTTTCCGCACGCGCCACGAATTCCGCCGAGGGCACCGAAGTACACCGCACTGACGTCGTCGATTGAGTCTTCATGGCTTCTCAACCCGCGTCTTCGCCCTGACGAGCTGATATCCCGCCATGGCGATGAGCGCGATCAGCAGAGCCGCGAGCAGCGCATTGCCCTTGCGCAGTTCGCTCAGCGACGGATCCCAGGTCAACAACACCGCTCCCAGCAACACCAGCACGACCGCGCCGATCAGCAGACCCAACAGATAGGGCAGACCGAGCTTCTGGACCCGGCAGCTCGTCTTGTAGGCGACCGCGCCGATCAGCCACAGCACCAGCAGCCCCTCGAACGCGGTCCGCAGCGGCCAGCGGTACTGGCACACCCAGATCTCGATCCCGCCGCTGGGCCCGGACCCCGGATATCGGAAACCCTTCGGCAATTCACGCGCGACCTCCTCGTCCAGCGCGCTTCCCCGGTCGAAAACCGGCCAGAAGCCGGCGCCGCTGAATTGGTCGGCGAATTGCGCGAACCGATTTCCCAACGTGTCTCCGGTGACCGAGCCGGTGGAGATGACCGGAATCACGCTGTCACGGATGAAACGGCGCTGTTGGTAGCTGATGGTCCGGTCGTTTTCGATGTAACGGCGCAATTGTCTTCCGCTCTCGGCGAGCGGCTCGCTCAGCAGCACCAGGTAGCACATCTTGACCGCCGCCGGCCCGTAGCACGTTCCCGTGGGCACCTGGTCCGGGCCGACCCCGGCGCTCGCCCTCGCGATGTACTGCGCGAGCGAGCCGAGCGGCCAGACGCTGTCCGGCGCCTCGAGTGCCTGATCGTCCATCACGACATTGAGCGTGGCTTGACGATTGGCCCTTTGGAGAGACGAGATCAGCGTCTCGATTAAATCCTTTGCGAACCTCCTGAATTTCCTTCTCAGACGCCTGCCGGATGCCGGTGGCCGAAGATAGACCGTCAAACCATCACCGACCCGCTCGGTCACGGCAAAGCCGGGCAGCCACGCCTTGGCGCTCGAGAACGGATCGCGCAGCGGCCGGTCGATGAAGGCGACCGCCTGGCTCGCAACGGTATCGGCAATGCGGTGCCGCTCGAAACTATCGAGTCCCTTCAGGAACGCCCAATTGTCGCGGTACAGCGTGAAATCGAGCTGGGTGTGGTGCCGGTGCGCTTCCCGGACGAAGTCCCAGTCGTCGTCGGTCCATTTGGGTCTGGCCAGATCGCCGTTCTCATCGAAGGAGAGTGCAAACACGCTGATGCGCGCGAAGACATTGAAGTCGGGCTTTTGCAGCTTACCGGCGGCCTGCCAGAGCGGGTAAAACCCCATCACCGTGCCGCCCGGCTCTCCCGGGACCCAGCTCGCCGCCTCGGGGTGCACGCAGCCGCACCCGGCGCCGGACCACTTCGGCGCCAGCTTCAGCGTCGGCCCCAGTGTCAGAGGATGGTCCTTCAGTGTGAGCCGATGCGTGACGCCTGCCTGCTCCACCAGCCACTCGCGCAGCGCCACGAGCGGGCTCGAAGCGGCACCTTTCCGGGGAGACTGTGCGCCCTTGGTGGCCGTCTCGCATTCCGCGGCCGGTTTGGAGTCTTTCGTCCTGCACCCCAGTCCCAGCACCACGGTCGTCGATTTGCCCTGGGCCAGGGATGATTCGCCGTTCGACTTCCCAAATGCATCGCAAAGCCGCGCCGTGAGCGCGGCTGCGAACAGGTCGCGTTCTGGATACTCGACACCCTCCAGCGGCTTCAACGCCGCTTTGACTTTTTTGAGAACGTTCGCTGCAAGCGTAGGTGCCGCGGTGGTCGAGGGAGTACCCGCGCTGCCGCCTGACAGGCTGGCGGTCGTGGTCGACGATTTCACCGCCGCCGCGGTTGACGGTTTCGCCGCGCTCGCGGTCGACGATTTCGTCGTGCTCTGCGCCGCGGCGCCACTCGTGTCGCTGTCGATGGCCGGCAGATAGTCTTCCGGATCCACTCCGGCAGCTTCCTCGGCAGTGGGGTCCGCCGTGCCGCCGCCCTGGGTCGAAGCGGCGCCTGCCGAGCTTTTTGCCTTCGGCTTGAGCTGCTTCAGGATCGCGGGAGTCAACGTGTAGACGACCACGCTCTGTCCGGAGGGCGGAGGTTCCTGCGGCTTCGGCGGAGGTTTCGGTGCAGGTTTCGGCGCGGGCTTAGGGGAAGGCTTCGGTGAGAGCCTCGGCCGGCGCCTCGGCGAGACGATGGCCAGCCTGAAGGTGTCCTGAGCGACGTCATCGTTCTTGTCGCACACGCGCACGGTAAACAGGGTGAGCAGCGGCAGCGGGCTCGCCTTGCCCTGCAGGGTGCCGTCGGCGCTCAGCGTGAACCCCGGGGGCAGCGTTTGCGCATAGTAGGTATAAGGCGGCACGCCGCCGGTGGCGTGCAGCCTGTGCCGATAGGCTTTGCCCACCCTCCCCGCCGGCAGGCGCACCGGCGTGGGGTTGATCTGCAGCGGCGCCGCGGAGCTCGTGCAGGCGTTGGTGGCGGTGGCCGGATGCGCGGCGAGTGCGAGCACCGCCACCAGCCCCGCGCTCCAGCCGGTCCGGATCATCGGGCGGTCCTCCCCTCTTTGCTCAACTCCTTCGCCAGCGCGTGCTCGAGGTGCTCCGCCTCGATGCACTCGGAGCCGCCGCCGGCGGCCTGGAGCACCGCCGAGCGCAGCACGTTGACGATGGCCCCGCCGGAGAGCTCGTGGCGCTCGGCGATCGCTTCCAGGTCGACGTCGGCTCCGATCCTCGGAGTCCGGGGCGCCAGCGCGCGCCACAGCCGCAGACGCTGGGCCGCGTCGGGCATGGGAAAATACACGATCGACTGGAAGCGCCGCGAGAAGGCCTCATCGATGTTGCCGCGCAGATTGCTCGCCAGGATCACCATGCCGGGGAAATCCTCGACGCGCTGGAGCAGGTAGGCGATCTCCTGATTGGCGTGGCGGTCGTTGCTGCTCTGCACCGCCGCGCGCTTGCCGAACAGGGCGTCGGCCTCGTCGAAGAACAGCACCCAACTGCGCCGCTCGGCCTGATCGAACACCCGGGCGAGGTTCTTCTCGGTCTCGCCGATGTACTTCGAGACGACCATCGACAGATCGATCCGATCCACATCCAGGCCGGTGCTCCGGCCGAGCAGCGTCTCGGTCAATGTCCTGCCCGTGCCGGGCGCGCCGTAGAACAACGTCCGGTAGCCGGGCTTGACCACCCTGTCCAGTCCCCACTCGCGCATCAGCCGCGCCCCTTCGCGCAGCCATGTCCGGATCTGCTGGATCTCCTCCATCACCTCGGGCGCGAGCACCAGATCCTCCCACTCGAGCTCGCTCGTGATGAGCTTGGCGGGGAACTGAATGTTGTAATCCGGCTTGTGCGCGACCCCGCTCTGCAGGCGCTGCAGCGTCTCGGCGCCGACCGTGAGCGCGCCGCTCAACTGCGGCTCGCCGCCCGCCTCGCCCTCCAGGCGCAGGATGTCGCGCGCCGCGAGCGGATGCGCGGGATCGAACCAATCGAGCAGCGCCGCGCGCCGGACCAGATCCCCGCCGGCCACCAGGAAGGCCGCCGTCTCCCCCGTCGGCAGAAAGCCGCCGTGCCGCCGCGCCTTCCAGCCGCCGAATTCGCTGAAGCCGCGGTCGAGATTCTGGTTGCGCACGAACAGCAGATCGAGGGCGCCGGGGCGAAGATGCGGCGCCAGCGCCAGCGCCAGCACCGCCCGCTCGCCGGGACCGAGCGAGAGCTCCTCGACCAGCCCGGCGAGCGCGCTGCCCGGCGGGGCCGCGGGCGGCGGCGGCGCGTGCTCGAAGCCCTCGGCGTGCTGTTGGAAATGCTGCCGCAGCCGCAGCTCGAGCACCGTCTCGAGCCAGTCGAGCTCCCCGCCGAGGGCGCTCGCATGCAACGCGTAACGGCTCTCAGCGCCACTCGACATGGATCGCCTCCGCCATCCACGGCAGCTTGATGGTGGTGTAGCCCCAGGGCAGCCGGTCGAGCAACATGTCGAATGGACCGGGCTTCACCCTCAGGCGCCAGTGCCGGCTGTCCTCGGCCGTGTGGCGGCTCAAGCGCCCGCCGCGCCTTAGGAAGGTCTGGCGCAGTCCCGCCGGCGAGGTGTTACCGAGCGCGCGCCAGTGCCGGATCACCGCCGCGATCAACCCGTCCAGGGTGGCCCGCGCCTCACCGAGCCCACCCGCCGGAGCGACCGGCGCATCGATGTCCATGCCGCAGAGGACTTTGTTCAGGACCCACTGGTGCTCGGCGCCGCTCTCCTCGCCGTCGACCAGGTAGGCGAGACAGTGCACCGCGCGCGCGCGCGCGGTCTCATTCACGAAGGCGCGATCACGGGTCAAGCCGAGCATCGTGAACAGCCGCTGGGCGTAGCTCGCCAACAGCACCAGACCGGCGTTGTCGATGGACAGCCCGCCGGCCCGCTCCTCGGCGGCCTCTTCCGCCGATGTGAGTTCCGATCGGGACTCGTCCGCGGAACCGGTCCCGTTCGTGTCGGACTTCCCGGGCCACGGCGGTCGCCCGCCGTTGCCGGCCGGCGGCGCCAGGGCATCGAGCGCACCCCGCCAGAACGCATGCCAGGCGACGTGATCCTGCGGCACCGCGCCGGTCGCGGCGAGGTGGGTCAGCGTGTAGTCGAGCAGGTACGCCTGCAGCTCCGAGAGGCTCAAGCCGGCTGCGCGCACCCGCGGGTCCGCCTGGTGAGCCAGCGCGAATTGCCGCAGCGACTCGCGCCACGTGGCATTGAGCATCGCGCGCCGCGTGCCGGCCGGCCCGGACTCCTCGCGGGCCGTATCGGCCTCGGCGTGATGCGCGCCCGTGTCGGCCTGCATGTCCTCCAGACGCCACCACAACCCGGTCAGCAGCGACTGCGCCAGTTCCGAGCCGGCCGCGAGCGGCGGCGCCGCGCCGAACACCGGCGGGCGCTCCAGCGTCCATCCGCGACCCAGCCCCGAGCCCAATGCCTCGGCCAGCTCCGCGAGCAGCGCGCGCATCTGCGTCACCGCGAGTCCGCTGCCCCGCCCGCCCCACAGCGCCCGCAGACCGGCCATCCGCCACCGCTGGCGGATCCGCTCGAGCGGATAAGCGGACAGCCGTCCGCGCGCGCGCAGCGGCAGCAGCACGGTTTGCTCGAGCGTCTCGAGCGCGCCGGCCAGGGCGCCGTGACGCAGTCCCAACAGGGCATGCAGACCGTGACACGGAAATATGTGACTCAGGCGGCCGAGCACGCGCTCACCGTCCGGCAGCCGTTGCAACCGCCACCACAGGCGCGGTCCCAGGTGGCGCGCCAGCCCTTCGAGCCAGTCCGCCATCTCCGCGGCGCTGCGCGCGGGCGCGGACCAGGGCAGGCGGCCGTGCTCGAGGTAGAAGGCGAACTTCGCAAGGTCCGCCTCCTCCGTGGGCCGCACCGCCGGCGAAGCGGCGCGCCCGCTCGAGCGCTCCAGCGCATGTTGGCGCAGCAACTCCTCGGTCAGTTTCCGCTCCAGACGGGTGCGCCACACATCCGGCCCCGCATCCGGCGGCAGGCTTCCCAGATCGACCTCCAGGGCGTCGATGCACCAGGTCTGCCCGGGCGGAGACAGGCGGTCGAGCAGCTCGCTCAACGCCTGCGTGCCCGGGCCGCTCAGCCACTGACTCAGACTCTGTTGCATCCGCAGCGCGCCCTGGCGGTCGCCGCCGCGGCACTCCCACCTCAGGGTCTCGATCGCATGACGTGCAGGGGCGTGGCTCATGGCTGGCCTTCCTTGCCGAGGACCCCCATGGCGCGCAGCCGCCTGGCGAGCAGCCGGCGCAACGGCCGCGCATGACGCTCGAGCCTGCGGGCCGGGTCGCCGGCCTGCGCCGCGCCGGACTCGAGCAGCGCGCCGCAATATTCGCGCTTGGCGTCCAACCATGCGGCGAAGTCCCGCTCGAAGCGTTGCATCGCCCGCGCGCCGAGCCACACCAGGTGCACTCGCAGATGCGCCGGGGCGTGCTCGGCCAACACCTGCCCGGCGAGCCGGCGGAACCGGCGGTTGCGCCCGCGCGCGGTCCAGCCCGGCAGAACCACGCTCAGCCTGTGGGCGTAGAACCCGGCCGGGACTTGCCGATCCTCGCCCTGCCCGGGACGCAGTAGAATGTGCTCGAGCAGATGCAGCCCTTCGCATTCGAGCTGCAGCCGGCAGGCGAACTCGTGCAGAGACACCGCGGCCGCGGGCAAGGAGGTGCCCGGCGAGCGCAACCGCAGCGGCCACCACCTGCCCTTCTCGTCGGGACCGAGCCAAAGCGCGCGCCGCGCGCCGGAGCCCTCCCGGTGATAGCGGTCGGTATGGACGGCACAGCGCAGCAGCGCCGGCGGCAGGGCCCGCAGGTCGAGCCCGGCGAAGATGTCGGCCACGATACGCGCGGCGCCGCGCAGATCCGCGCCCAGGCGATCGACCACGTTGCGCCGCGCGGCCCCGCGCCACAGCGCCAGGGGCCGGGACTCCCTGGGCGCCGCGCCGGGCGCGGCGGGCGTCGCCGACTCGCTCGCGAGACGCACTTCCGCCCGGTCGAGCGGCGCCATCAGCAGGCGGCTGTGGTGATGTTTGAACGCGAGCGACAGACTGACGCGCCGCTGCAGCGCGGCGGTGTTGCCCCGGCGCCCGAGCGAGCGGCGGCTGTAATCGAGCGCGCCGTAACGCTCGCGCGTCAGCTCGACGATCCGCAGCAGCATCCGACGCTTCTGCTCGAACAAATGCCACGACCAGGCTTCGGGCTCGAAGTACCAGCCGTAGGGCCGGATGGCGGCCTGCTCCAGGCCCTCCCCGTGCAGCGCCAGCAGATGGTCGAGTACCCGGTCACGGCGCTCGAGCAGCTCGTCCGCCGGCGCGAACACGCTCCGGTAGACCGCGTCGCGATCGGCCGTATAGAGCGCCTCCAGACCCGCGATGTGCTCGTCGCCGAGCATCTGCCAGCCGTAGCTGGACTCGACATGGGCGCCGACACCGTAGAGCTCGCGCAGATGCCGTGTCTGCGCGACACCGTGCGCCAGCCATTGCTCGAGCAGACCCAGATAGGCCTTGAACGGGCCGCTCTCGGCGGACTGCTCCGGCGAAGGCGCCTCGATCCGATTGCGGTAGATCCGCGGTAACAGCCGGTACAGGGACGCGTACTCTCCGGGCGGCGCCCCCGTGCCCGCCGGGCGCGCCAACGGCGAGCTGCCGTCCGCGGGCGGTCTGTCGCGCGAGCTGTGATCGGCGCGATGGCGGCGCAGCTCCTCGAGACGGTGCAGCAGAGGCTGAATGGGGATGTCCACCCGCGCACCGCGCCGGCTGATGTGCCAGCGCCTCAATGCCGTCGCATCGTTCGGCCAGTGCAGCCGCAGCGCCCACCCCTCCCCCTGGCGCGGCAGCGTGCCCGAGGACCCATCCAGCCCGTGGGCCACGATCGCGATCCGCCCGACCTCGGCGACGCCCTCGATCGTTCGCGCCAGACGCTCCAGGTCGCCGAAGTACACCCGGCTGTTGCGCTCCTGGTCCAGGCTCGCCGCGTCGATCCAGCCGTTGCGCAGCGGCGGGCCGTCGAACACATCGGCGAGCGATGGTCCGCCGCCCGCATCCGCCAGACGCTCCAACACGGACTGCCAGCGCGGCACGGCCTCAATCCGCTCGGCGCAGCGCAACACCAGCTCTGCGAGAATCTCCTCGGGCGCCCTGTCGCCCTCGATGCCGAGGGTCACCTCCAGGGTGCACCATCGCGGCCGCAGCGCCACCGGCAGGCCATCCATGTCCTCCCCCAGATTGCGTTTCAGCCAGTAGGCGCGCGTCGCCGATGTGATGGCGCGTGCGGCGGCGGCCTCGGCCTGTGCAGCGGGAACGGCGCCCGGCTGCAGCGTGAAGCGCCACAGACCCTCCTGCGGGGGCATCTGCGCCTGCACCTGCGCGACCCCCGGTACGCGATCGAGCAGCCAGCGCGCGTAGTCGCTCACCGTGCACGGGCGACACGGCAGGATCCGCTCTGCGGCGTGCAGACCGTGACGGCGGTAATGGAGAATGCCATCCGGTGAAGTGAGCAGATCGGTGAGCGGCAGCCGCGCCCGGAACACATCCTCGGTCAACACGAAGCACAGCGCGTCGATCAGCGTCACACCGGGATCGTGGTGGTTGAAGTCGCTCCACCGCTCGCCGCTCGCGGCCTGCGCCCGCTCCAGCGCCCGCTCGCGCAGGGCATCGAAGTCGAAGGGATCCCCGCCCTGATGGCGCGCGATCACCGCCGGCCGGGGACCCGCGTCCTCCCCGCCGGCCCTCGGCGAAGGGCCCGTGGCAACGGCCCCGCTCTCGACACGCGCGTTCACGGCGCCTCCTGCCCGATGTGGGGCTGCTCGCGCTCCATGTGCCGGTCGAACCACAACTGGGTGAGGTGCGCCTGAATGCTGGCGCCATGGCCGTAATCGCAACCGCTGCGAATCTGCAGCCGATAGGACGCATCGCGGCCGCTGCTGCCGCTCCAGCGCAACTGAAGTCGGTCGCAGCGGCGGGCGAAGAACGCGTGCGTGCCGCGGATGCCCCGCTTGCTCCTGAGCAGGTCCAGCACACGGAACCTCGGGTTGTAGGTGTTCAGCGCGACCGCGTGCAACAGGGCGAACCGGCCCGAACCGCGCCGGCCGGCGCCGGCCATGATCTCGAACGCCTGACAGCCCTCGAGGTCGCCGGTCAGATCGTGCCATTGCCCGTCGGCCAGCAGCGCACCGTCCGACGGGCTGGGATAACCGCCGTAGCGCCCGCGGCTGCGGATCTCGCCCTCGACATCCAGAGTCGCCTGCGGGCTCGCGGTGTTGATTCCCGCCCGCCCGGTCGGATCCAGACAGTACACCGGCGCCGGCCGATCCTGGCCATCCCGGCGGGCCCGGAACTGCAGCTGGCCCTGCGCTCCGCTGAAACCGACGTCCCACAGCGGCGCCTCCGGATCCTGGTCCCGGAAAAAACTCAGCAATACGTCGTAGCCGGCAGCCGCGGATACCTCGTAGCCTTGCTCGACCGACTTGCGAAAGCCCTCGTCGGTCATGTTCAGCATCGAGTCGATCAGATCGGCGAAATGCTCCTCCGACGGCAGAGCGCCCGCGCGAAAAAACCGCTTGAGAGATTGCCGGTCGCGCACGGTCATGGCGTTCGCCGCTCCCGAGGCCCGCGCTCGCGATCGACGATGAGCGTGTCTCCGATCTCGAGTCTGCCGATGCCGGTGGGCTGCGCGGCGGGCGCCGGAGCCTCCATCACCTCCACGAGATGGCGGCGGGTCGGCAACGCCAGACTCCACGGCCTCGCCGCTCGCACTCGACGCTGCTCGAGACCCGCACCCGCGCGAGCGGCCCGCTCCGGCCGCCCGGTGTCGCTCAGACGGTATCGGTCCGGGCCGCGGCGTACGATATGAAGCAGCGACAGACCCCCGAGCGCATCGACATCCTCGAGCTCCCGCAACCGGGTCTCGAGTGTTTCCGCGCGAACCTCCCACTGGAACTCCGGACGGCATCCGTCCCGGTGCCACGGCGAGAGGAACTCGACGATGGCCCCGTTGATCCGCGCGAGCGCCTCGCCGGGATGGGTGCCGCGCACGAGGCGCAGCGCGCACCGGACCTGGATCCGCTCGAACGTCGCATTGCGCACCACCACTTGCACGTCCGGCCGCGCCCGGGCGCTCAGGTAGGCGCTCATCTGCTCGAGCGCCGCGGCATTGAAGTGAGGTGTCTGGGTGCCGTAAAACAATGTGCCGAGCTGCGGAGCTCGCACCACCACCACCAGCACGGCGAGGCCCGAGCGATTCGCCGAGCCCCCGGCGTGCCCGCCGGCGAAGCACCGGACCTTGAAAACCTCCGGAAACGCATCGAGAAGCAGCCGCTCGTAGTCCCATGGGCTGCTGGCGCGGTTCTTGTGGCGCAGGCGCTCCGCGCTGCGCGCGCGAAACATGTCGCGGGCTTCCAGGGGACGCAGACCGAATGACGGACCGATCTGCCGCACCGCACGCAATCCGGCGATGGCGCGCAGCGGCTGGCGAACGCTGCCCGGAGGCAGCGGCTTCGAGTCGGCGGCATCGGCCGCGACGCGGCTGGCGCCGAGCGCCTGCGTGTAAACGCCGTACAGACCCGCGAGACGCTCCAGCCCCCAATCCGCGCTCAGCCGCAGCCAATACACTCCGTCCGGCAGCCGCGGGCACTCGCGGCTCATTCCCTCCGGCAGATCGAGCACGACGATCCCTGTGCGCAGAAAGCCGAGCGTGCCGTCGGAGAACAGCCTGTTGCGATCGAGGGTGCGCCAGCCTTCGGCGCACCACACCGCCCAGGAGAGCCGGGGACGCGACTCGCGGCTCCACTCCTCGGCGCTTTGCGCGCGCAGCAGGAAGAACAGGCTGAGAGCGCCCTGCGGCCGCGAGCCCGAAAGACCCACATAGAGGTTGCCGTCGTGCGCGAACCTCGGTAACAGCGTGGCGGTGCCGCCGGCGCTCGAGACGGCCGCGTCCTGCCCGAAGGGATACAAGTGGAACAACCGGCCGCCGCAGTGCCGTGCGTCCGCGCCCTGCAGCGTCAGCACATCGGTCGCCGTGTAATCCACCGATACCTGCTCGATCACCGGCGTGTAGGGCTGCTGCGGCAACGGCACGGACAGTTTCGCCTTCTTGAGCCGCGCGTTGAGAGTCAGCGCCTCGCTCAACAGCCGCGGATACTCGGCGTGCCCGAAAGCCGCCTGCGGTGCGCACAACTGAAGCCGGAAGAATCCGCTGCGCGTGCCCGGAAGGAGCTCGAACGGCTGCGGCGCGTGCTCGAGCGGGCGCACGTACAGGCCGAGGTCCGACTCGGGGAAATCCACACTCGCCTCCGGCTGCGGCCGGCGCTCGCCCCGGAACAGGCGCAAAGCGCCGGCGCCGCTCTCGCGCCATTGTCCGTCGCTGAGCACCGCGGAGCGGACCGCGAACGAGTCGGTGCCCCACTGTCCGGGGTAGCCGCGGTAGCGCTCGGCGAATCCGCCCGCCCCGGACGGCAACTGCCCCCAGCGCACGCGCAGCCTCAGAGAGCGCAGCGGCTTGGTCGCAAGCTCCTCGCTGCCGAAGACGCAGTAGGCGCCGAGCGCCGGCAGAGGCCCGAAAGGCATGAAGGGCTTGGTGACGTCAAGCCGCCCGAGCTGGTTGTAGACCACCAGCTCATGGGCGGCGCTCACATCGACCGTAATGGCGATGTTGCGCAGCACGAGCTGCTGAAGCAGGCTGTACGCATACACCCGCGTGCGGGTCTGCAGCACGAGGCGCAGCAGCGGCTGCGCGGGCCAGGCCGTCCCGTGCACCTGCGGCCTGCAGGCGACGATCGGCGGCTGCTCGCGCCCCAGGTGCGCAATGACCTCGAGACATCCGCCCAGGCCGCCCTCCTCGGCGCGGCGGATGGATACCTGCTCCACCTCGAGCCAGCCGTCGGCGACACTGAGCTCGGCGCGCCAGAGCCCGCGGAAGACACTCTCGAAGATCAGCGTCCGGTCGGGAAAATCGTGATCCGGCGCGCGCCCCGGCCTTTCGCCGGGCGGATAGATCAGGATCAACGGATCGTCGAGGTCGACCCGGCTCGAGCTCGCGCCGAGCAGCCCGCGAGCCTTCTCGCGCAGCTCCTTCACGTCCTCGACGGGCAGATCCTCCCCGCCGATGGTGAGCCAGACGGCGAACAACCGGCCGAGGCGCGAGCGAAACACATCGGCGTCCGTGGCCGCCAGACACCGCGCCCAGAGGTAGGGCAGCCACACGCCGTCGGTGCGCCGCAGCGCGCGCGCCCACGCCTCCCTGGTCGACTGCGCGAGCTCGTCATCGGCGGCCGGTACGGGCCGCGCCCTGGCCGGGCAGCTTTGCGCCTCGTGGCGGGCGAGGCATTCGAACACGGCGTCCAGCCATTTGTCGTTGCGCTGCGCCTTGGGCTGCTGCATCAACTCCCGCAGACACGTGTCCTGATCGACCGGATGGGCCAGATACAGACGAACGCGCACGCAGCGTTCGCCTTCCGCGAGCGCCAGCACACCCGAAGCGATGGCGAGGCCGAGCGTGGCATCCTGCGTCCGGGCCGCCGACCCCTTTGCCTGGCCGCCGAGCAGCGGCCACCACGGCGGATGCTCCTCATAGCTCGCCTGCGGCTCGAGCACAGGGATCGCCTGCGCCCTCACCGCCGTCGCATAGTCGTACTCGCGCTCCGGAGAGATCAGCCGGTTGCGCTCCAGGCAAATGCTGTGCAGGGCGGTCACCGCGCTGTCGGTGATCTCAAGAGGTCCGTCGGCGCGAAATTCGATCGCCCGGCCTTGCGCATCCCGGCCGCCGAGAAAGCCCGTCCCGGCGGCCACGCTCACCGGCCCGCGGTGGCGGGGGTCGCGCTCGAGGCACAGGTGCACCCGCTCCCGGGCCGGCGCTCGCTGTCGCATCCGCAACAGATCGCGGTAATAGAACTCCGTCAGACGCTCGGGGAATAGGTTGAGCGCCGCGCGCGTGTCCTGGTAAAGCTGCAACGCCGTCAGCAACAGTCCGATGGCGGGCTCGTGCCCGCCGCCGCCGAGACTTGCCGGCAATTGCGCCTGCGCCAGCGGGCGCAGCCCGGCGATGGCCCGGTGCATCGCCGACCACAGCCGCCGCAGCACCTCCAGCCGCTCCTCGGCCGTCCCGGACGGCTCGCCTTGCCGGCCGGCGGCCGGGCTCAGCCGCCACACCGGGTGGCGCAACCCGCTCTCGCCGCCCGGGCCGAACCAGCGCACCGCCGTGTGCAGCGAGGCCAGCAATCCCGGCCCCACCGACTCCAACAGCGCCTCGCGCACCTGCGCGGCCGGCGGCGTGTCGTGTCGTGCCAGCCATCGGCACCAGAGGTCGTAGCGGCCGAGCAGCCGGCATACGTCCGCCCACAGATATCGTTCGCCGGCCCACGGCCATGCCGCGAAGAACGCGCTCTGCAGCCGCTCGAGCGGGAACGAGGCGATGTCGGCCAGCAGAACGCTCTCGTCGCGCACCAGCGCCTCGCCCCAACGCCCGCCACGGCCGACCTCGCCCGGCGCGAAGCGCAGCCGGACCGATAGCTCCAGGATGAGGCGGATCCGTTGCGCCAGCGTGAACTCATCCGGCAGCACGTAGCCGGCGGCGAGCGCCTCGGCGAAACGCTGATCCTGTTGTGTGCCGGCTTGCACGGGGCGGTACCGGCTCAGACCTGCACCGGATCGGTCGCCTGGTGCAGGTAGAACGGATAGACCAGGTTGTGGCGCGTATTGGTGCTGCGCACGCTGTACTCGATCAGGATATCGAGTCTGCCGGCGAGCGCGTCGGCGAGGCGCGCGTCGATCGACAGCAGCGTGACCCGCGGCTCGAAGAACAGGATGGCCTTGCGGATCATCTCCTTCATTTCCGTCAGGGTCTGCTCGTTGGCGCTCTCGAATACCAGGCCGCGCAGGCCGCAGCCGTAGGCCGGCAGCATCACCCGCTCACCCGGATCGGTCGACAGCAGGATGCGCAGGCTCTCGGCGATGTCGTCCGCGTCACAGACCATGACCGCCTGCTTGTCGCGCGGATCGAACCGCGGAGGGAAACTCCAGCCACGCCCGAGAAAATCCGCCACCGTCACCCTCCGATCATCACCGTGAAACAGCCGAGCACGATGTTGCCGCCGTGCACGGTCGGATCGCCGAGGCGCGCCGCCGGGCGGCCGCCGATCATTACGGTCATCGAGCCCTGCGCGACGGTGTCGGTCGGTCCGACACACACCGCGTTGTCGCCGACCACGGACGCCACCAGGCCGCCGATCATCACGGTCGGCACGCCGGGCCCGATGATGGGGCCGCCCACGTGCGGAACCGGCGGCGTGCCCGGCGTCTGGTTCGGGCAGGCGTGCATGTCGGTCAGGCGGGCGGCGGGCGGCATGGCGGACCTCAGTTGATGTTGACCATGGCGCCCCGGACGGTGGTCTGTCCGGAAGCGGACAGCTCCGCGCTCGAGGTTCCCTTGCCGGTGAAGCCCATCTGCGCCTCGCAGCTCACGTTCATGCCCGACACCTTGACGTCGGCCTTGGAGCTGATGCTGACGGCGCCCGTTGCGCTGATGGTCACCTCGCCCTTGGCGGTCATCTCGATGTCCGACTGGCTGGTGAGCGCGATGCCGGCGCCGGAGAGCTTCACGCTGTTGTTGTGCTGATCCAGCACCGTGATCGACTCGTCCTTGTCGTCGAGCACCACCTGATTGTTGCCGGGCGTGATCACGGTGATGATCTTGTCCTGCTCGTTGAACTCTATCTTGTGCAGGCAGCGCGTCACGATGGCCTTGGTATTGTTCTCCTGCTCGATAGTGTAGGCCGGCTTGCGCGAGCTGCTGTACAGCGACCCCAGCACCACCGGGTCGCAGGGATCGTCGTTCAGATAGCCGAGCAGCACCTCATCGCCCACCTCCGGCATGAAGAACGCGCCGAACGTGCTGGAGGCGTAGAACTGCATCACCCTGGCCCACACGCCCTCGCTCTGCGCCTGCAGCACGGGCACTTTCACCTGGATGCGCTGCTCGTCCTGCGGGTCGCCGTCGAGCTTGAGCACCACTCCGATCTGCAGCCCGCCCACGCCCGGCAGCAGCCCGCCATTGGCGGGCGCCATGACGTCCGGGCGCTCGACCTGCCACTGCGGACCGAGTCCGAACACGACCTCCGTGGTCCACTGCCCCTCCGTCACCACCTGTTCCACGGCGCTGACGTACACCGAGCCGTTGAAACGCGCCCCGACGCCGCTCACCGCGATCAGGCAGTCGGGAACCGCCGCCGCATTGCCCACGAAGCTCATCCGCCCGCGGATCCGCGCCAGAGCCGATTTCACCTGTACCGCCTTCGCCCATTCGGTCAGCGCCTCGGTCTGCCGGCGCGCGGCCGTCTGCACCACGAAAGTCCCGGGGCCGGCGACGCCGGCGAGCTTCTCGCCGTCGAGATTGCCCTCCTGGTTCAGGGTCGTCGGACTCGCCGAATCGCCCTGCGCGATCGCCTGCTGGCTCGGATCCCAGCTCACCGCCTGCACCGAGGCGAGCTGCGTGCGCGCGTCCATGTCGGCCTCGAACGCCATCAGGTCCGTGCCCCAGCCAACCGACAGCACCGCGGAACCCGAAACGCTCGGCGGCTTGACGCTCACCTTGCCCTGCGCGACGTTGACCAGCAGACCGTTGACGTCCGCGCGGGCCAGCATGAAATCCCAGTCGTTGCAATAGAACTGAACCAGCTCCGGGTGCTGCACGCTCGTCGCCTGCACGTCCGCGCTCAGGCCGTGCGCGCCGATCAGCGTCGAGATGATCTCGCTGTCCTTCTGATCGACATAGTTGGCGTTCTTGCGGCCGATGGTCATCTTCGCCGCCTGGTCGCGGCACTCCACCACCAGACGCGAGTCGTTCCCGCTGCCGATCTTCACCCCGTGGCGCACGACGATGCCGCTGAACAGCGGCGTCTGCTCGCTCGCGTAGCCCACGCTGATGCTCACCGATGCTCCGGGCGCGAACGTATCCGCCTCGCTCAGCGCGAACTTTCCGGTCGGCATGTCGCCGTCCGCCAGGACGATTTCCGCCCACGGGATGCGATTGACCGCCAGGCGCACCGTGACCGAGACCACCGGCAGCAGACCCAGGTCGCGCCCGTTGCAACTGATGCGGACGTTGACCGGCCCCGTCGAGCTCGTGTTTGGTGATTCCGGCACGGCCTACTCCAGCGGCGGAAAATGCAGGAGCATGCCCGGCGGCAGCGACCGGAAGGAGCGCAGCCCGTTGAAGCGCGCGACGTCGGCGTAGTAACGGGTGTCTCCGTAGATGCGCTGGCACAGCAGCGGCAGCGTGTCGCCGTCCCGCACCAGCACCCTGTGGCTCAGATCCGGCGAGGATGCACCCTTGCCGCGCGACTCCTCCTGCGCGGTCTTGTAGCCCTGGAAGGCCATCGCGCCCTTGGCGCGCAGCGGCACGCCGCTCGGGCGGAACAGGGTGTAATCGATGTCGAACGAGGTGAGATGGCCCGTAAACAGCAGACTCCCCCAGACGATCTGCACGATGTTCGGCTCGTGCTTCTGGCCGTTATAGACGTACACGATGTTGATGAGCGCGGCGATCTGGCCCTCGACATCCTTCGGCAGGAGCGACAGACCGGTGTTCGCGGCCGCGCCGGTACCGTCGAATGTCACCGTGAAGGACAGCGTGTCCGGCTCTATGCGATTGAACTTGCGGCCGGTCCCGGCGTCGCCCATCGGCCTGCACCCGCCCAGCGCGATCTTGCGCTGCCACTTGAGCTCCGCCGGGTTGATCAACAGCGAGACCGACGAGGATGGACTGCTCAGCGGCTTTACCGCCGGGCCGCTGACTTCGCACGCGGTGATCTTCAGCGAGGCCTTCTGTCCGGGCAGGGATGCGCTCGAGGGCATTCAGCGCTCCCGCAGGCGCTCGAGCTCCGCGGCGAGCTGCGCGCGCAGCCGCCGGGATTCCGGGCTGGCCGAGTCCGCCGCCACACCGGCGCCGCAGCACTCCTGCGCCTGCCCGTCCGGCTGCGCCGCTTCGTTGCGCGGCCCGTCGCCGACGTCGGACTTGATGACCAGTTGCCGGATCTCCACCGTCATAGCCCTACTCACAACAGCCTGTACATGTATTGGTATGCGAGCTCGATCGTTTCCAATGCCACCTCGTTGCGCGTCGAGTTGAATCCCTCCGCCTCCCACCGGACCGGGTACGCGTTGCCGATCATCCACACCCGCAGAGGAAGCGACGACTCATCGAGCAGGCTCACGGTCACCAGGCTCGGTACGACGGGGATGGCGAGACCCGACTCGAGCGTCGCCTTGCACCAGATCACCAGAGGCGAGCTCATGGGCGCGATGCCCCGCTTCAAGGTCAGGTTCTTGTGGTTGACCCCCTTCGGCAGCTTGTGGACGAAGCGATTCTCCCCGCCCTCGCGCACGTCCTCGACCTCCATGGTCTGCTCGAGACCGGTCACCTCCTGGAAGGAGCTGTCGATGCCCGCGGGGCTGCCGCCGAGGCCGACCTTGAACTGGAAAGCGACCGGCAGCGCGCCGCCGAGCGGATTGGCGGAGCTGTTCATGGCGACCCCGATGATCCCGGCACGAACGACGGCAATCCGCCCGCCGTCAGCCGTTTGCGATGGTCAGGCCTTCGTGCGCGATCTCGATGGTCTCAATCGCCGCCTCGTTGCCCTGCGCCTTGAGGTCCGTACCGGTCACTTTGGTGGGCCAGGCGTTGGCGAGCGTCCAGACCATCGTCGGCTTTCCCTCCTCGTCGAGCAGACTCACGGTGACCGGCACCCGCTTGATGGTGTTCATCTTGATCTGGTTGAACCAGTCCCAGAATTTGTTGTCGCCCTTGAAAACACCCTTCTTCATGGTCACGTTGCCGAACTTCTTCAGGCCCGGCATCTTGATCGGCGAGAACACCGGGCTGTCACCGTGCCGGTACTCGATCGGCTGCGCTTCCACGTCGAGCCCCGAAACCTCCTCGAAGGACATCACCGCCGAGTCCCACTTCACCTGAAAGTGGAATTTCGGCATCGGCCATACGTTTTGCGACTGTTTCGAACCGTCGTCTGCCATGTCAATTCTCCGTCAGTGCGATGGGGATGGCGCGCGGCCGCGCGCGGCCGCGCCTGCGACCGATCACGTCAGGATTTCTGCATCTGCTGCTGGAAGGTGATCTCGATGAACTCCGCCGGCCGCACCATGGCCACCAGCACCGTCACACGCAGAATCCCCTCGAGGATGTCATCCGGCGTCATGGTCTCGCCGAGACCGCAGTGCACGCTGAAGGCGTCCTCGGGCACCGCGCCCGCCAGGCCCCCCCGCTTCCAGATGCCCGTGAGGAAGTTCTGGATCATGCTCTTGATGGTGACCCAGGTATTGGCGACGTTCGGCTCGAACACCAGGGCCTTGGCCGCCAGCTTGCACGACTCCTCGAGCATGATCATCGTTCGCCGCACGTTGATATAGCGCCAATCCAGGCTGTTGCCGTCGAGGGTGCGCGCGCCCCACACCAGCACGCCCTCGCCGATGAACGAGCGGATGGCGTTGATCGACTTGCCCTGGGGCGTGACGTTGAGGTCCTCCTGATCGGCCGCGGAGATCGTCACCGCCGGCGAGATGACGCCGGCGAGACTCACGTTCGCCGGCGCCTTCCACACGCCGCGGCTGTTGTCGACCATGGTGTAGATCCCCGCCATGGCCGCGCTCGGCGGCAGAAGGTTCAGCTTGCCCCTGACCAGCTCCATGACGGTGTTGAACAGCGGACTGATCGCGGCCAGCGTTTTGTTGATCAACGCCTTGTTGGCGAGGATCGCATCCTCGTCGAGCTTCGGATCGGCGGCGCCCCAGTCCTTGGTGATGTCGGCGATCGCCTGGAATTGCGCCGTCTGGTTCGGCGTGGCCTTCTCCGGCAGGGCGTCCGGCAGCTTCAGCTCGTTGCGCAGCAGCAGCTGCAGCACGTCGCCGGAGGCGATGTTCTCGTAGGTGATCTCCTTCTCCCCGACCACCGTCGTGTTGACCCACGGGTAGTACGCGGCCGCGTAATCGAGGAAATTGATGCCGAGGTCGTTGCGAAACGCCGCGATCGGATCTCCGCCCGGATCGGTGCGCGGCTTGTCGCCGCCCCAGACATCGAGGATCGCCACCCGGTTCTTCATCTTCTCGGCGCAGTGGGCCAGCATGCTTTGCTGCAAGCTTATGCAGTCGGGCTGCTTGAGCTCGACCGCCTCCGGAATCACCACCATCGTCGGCTCCTGCTCCTTGAGCAGCTCCTCGACGCCCCTGTTGAATTTGTCCGGGTCCAGATCCTGCGTGTAGTCGCCGACCGAGACGATGTAGCAGGGGCCGCCGCCGTTCTGGAAGAAATGACGCATGGCGTTATAAAGACCGTAGCGCCCACCGTCCTTGCCGGCCGGCTGCTCCAATACGTACTCCGTGAGGGCGTTGCCCTTGCCCGCCGCTTTGAAGTCGGCCAGCGCGGATGCATCGGTCTTCTCCACGATGTTGAAGCGTGGATCCGGTCCGAAGCCGAAGTACTGGTGATACTCGGCCATCGAGCTGATCCGCCATGGCTTGAAGGACAGCGGCCTGTTGCGATTGTCGGCGAACTGGGTGTGCCCGATGAACGCAGGCACCGCGGTCGCCACTTCCACGATCGAGTTCGGGAAGGCGTTCTTCTCGACGATATAGACACCCGGCGTTTTCATGGCACCCATCGTGCGCTCCTGTCTGCGTATCAGCAGTTGATGAATATTTCCGAAACGAAGGACGAGCCGGCGTCCGGCTCGCGCCAGAGGCGCTGCGGCCTGGCACCCGGCAGCCTCGGAATCAACACCCGTTCGGGGGACCGCGTGACATCGCGAAGCTCGAAGCGCTCCGCCGGGCGCTCCCGCAGCGCGATCGGCGATTGCGAGCGCACGGCGAGCGCCTCGCGGCCGCCGGGCAGCGACTCGGTCGCCGGCTCGCTGAAGCTGACCTCCCCGCGCTGATCGAGGATCGAGAGCCTGCGGCCGCTTGCGGCGCCGATCAGCAGGTATTTCCAGGTCGTGCTGCGGCTTTGCAGCCGCAGCCGGTAGCGTGCGCCGAGCGCGGCGGTCCAATTGGCAAGCTCGGCGCCGCCGGACGGATCGAGAGGTACCGCCAGCGTAGTCAACACTCCGATGCGCCCCGCGGGCGGCTCGAGCAGCGGCACGGGCTGTGCGCCCGGACCGCCGGGCGCCGCCGGCGCAGTCGACCCCGTCGACGCCACGGGCGCGGTGTAGCAGGCGCAGGCCGGGTCGGCCGAATGCACGTCGAAATGCAGCACGCCCTCGGCGGCGGCGCTCTTGCGCTCGCTCCAGATCAGCGGCAGCTTCACCGCCTCGGCGAACAGGCTCAGGCTAGCGCCATCCGAGCGCACCAACACCCGGAAGCGCTGTAGAAACACCGCGGTCCGCGGACACGGACCGAAAAGCATGTGGCGGCCGCGTCCGTCGGCGAAGTAGTCGTGCTCGATGGCGACCTCGGCGAGCAGGCGATAGTCGCTTGCCCCGGCGCTCATACGCCCACCGTGACCCGCGGTCGCGTGACCTGCGGCTCGCGGGCCTCGATCGCCTCGCCATCGAGGGTGACCAGGCGCACCCGATACAGCGTCGACGGCAGGTACCGCCCACCGTGGATGCTCCACAGGCTGTGCATGTCCTGGCTGCCGATGTTCTCGATATTGAGGATCAGCCGCTCGAGGCGCGGGTCCATATCAGGCGTATTCTGATGATCGAATACGGCATTCGCCTGAAAGAAGGCGATGGCGCTGGACAGATACTTCAACGCCTGCGGATACTGGCTGCCGCCGAAGTTCGCCGCGCACATCACCAGCAGATTCAGATACACCGGCGGCACTTCGCGCAGCCGCCCCCGGCCCGGCGCGCCGTGCGGCGCGCGCGCGCGATGGGCCAGCGTGTCGCGCTCGATGCCGCTCAGAAACAGTACGATCTTGTTGGCCGCCGCCGTCGCCGCGGAACCGCCCGCCTCGTGCAGATTCGACACCACGGCGATGTCCTCGACCACACGGAAGTTCCTCCGCAGGTGGCTGTTCAGGTGCGAGGCAAGGTGCTCGAGCGCTCGATCGATCATTATGCTTATTCCGCTCTCTTCCATCGCGCGACACCCGCGGCCTCCGTGCCGGCTGCCCGGTCCATGCCAGGGACGCGGGCAACACCGCGTCGGCCGGTGTGCGAACGAGTCCAGACTAACGAGCGCCCGGAAGCGGGCCTATCGGCAATATGCTGATATTGGTCGGCGAGTTTTCCGAGGCGCGCTTCGGCACGGCGCACAGAGCTGCGGCGGTGTCGCGGCAGTCGATCGCCGGGCGGCGCGGCGGCCGCCCGCCGGGGGGGACTCACCCGAGCGAGATGATCCCTTCCCTCAGGGCATAGCGGGTGAGCTCGGCGACGCTGCGGATCTTGAGCTTGCGAAACACGTGCTCGCGATGCGTGGCCACCGTCTTGGCGCTGATGTGCAACTGCCTGGCCACCTGGCCCGTGGAACGGCCTTCGGCGAGCAGCTGTGTGATCTGCCGCTCGCGCCCGGTGAGCCTCGAGGGCAGCGAGCCCTCGCATCCGCCCGACCTGGAGCGGCTGATGCCGATGACCGGCGCGACCAGCTCGGCGCTGAGAAACACCTGATTGCTGACGACCTGCCGGATACCCCGCACCAGCTCCTGGTAGCAGTTGGCCTTGAGGACATAACCGCAGGCGCCGGCCTCGAGCGCCGCCAATACCTGTCCCGGATCGCCGCTCACCGACAGGCACAGCGGCTTGCACGGCAGCATTTCGGCACGGATGAGGCGGATCACCTCGAGCCCGCTCATGACCGGCATGCCCATGTCCACCACCACGACATCGGGCAGCAGGGTGCGCGCGAGCTCCAGCACGGCCACGCCGTGGCCGGCCTGGCCGAGCACTTCGATGTCAGGCTCCTCGCGCAGCAGCGCCGCCAGCCCCTGGCGCAGCATGGCGTGATCGTCACCCAGGATCACTCGCATTTTCATCCCGGAATCGCCCGTTGAGCTCTCGCCGCGGCCGGCGGCGTCAGTTGCCCCCGGGGCCGTCGTCCGGCCAGCGGATACGGGCCACGACCCCCGCGCCGGGACTGCTGTAGAGGCGAAACCGCGCGCCGACCCGCGCCAGGTGGTCCGGCATCGTGCACAAGCCGTAGCCGCCCGCGGCGACCCGGGCACGACACAACACATCGGGGTCGAAGCCCGGACCATCGTCGCGAATGGTGATCTCGAAGCCCTCGCCGAACACGCCGAGTGTCAGCTCGATGCACGAGCCGGGCGCGTGCTTGCAGGAGTTGATCAGCAACTCCCGGGCGGCCCGCAGAACCGCCTCGGCCACCGCGGTGGGCGGGGTGCGCACTTCGGCGGCGCAGTCCAGGCAAAGCGCCTGACCGGTGAAACTGCCAAGACGCCGCCCGAGGCTGGTCAATGAGGCGGCGAACGATGCCTGGGAAGCGTCCGGGCCGGCACAGTCGTCGAGGACGCGCCGCGTGTCGCGCAACGCCTCGTCGACCAGTGCGCGCACTTCGCGCAACTGCACGGTTCCATCCGCGCCCCTGCCGCTCATGAGCCGGTCCAACTGCATCAGTGCCAGAGCCAGAAGCTGCGCGGGACCATCGTGCAAGCGCATCAATCGTGCGCCCATTCCATCGGCGCGCAGTGCCGATACCCCGGAACGGACGACCGGTTGGCGGCCGACCTCTGCGCGCATAGGCGACGCCCCCTTGTCTCCCAAAAGATCGGCGCAGCGCCGACGTTTCGGAAGAGCGCGATGTAGCTTGGTGTTATCTTGTGCGTCCCGCACGGGATCCATCCTGCGATTCAGGATATTTCAATCCCGGATCGAATGCAAATTTTCCGGCCGTGTTCCTAACTTCGAGTCGCGCGGTCCCCAGGCGGTTGGTGACGCTCTCAGGCGCGCTCGCAGGTGCAGTTGATCTGCCGCCAGTATTGCGCGAGCTGCGGCGTGAGGGCGCCGGCCGGCAGCCGCCAGCGCCAGTTCCAGGGCCCCTGGGTGCCGGGGGTGTTCAGGCGCGCCTCGGAGCCCAGATCCAGAAGGTCCTGCGCGGGAATCACCGCCAGCATGGCCGCCGAGTCGAGCGCTTCGAGGATCAACGCCTCAGGCATGGAGTGAGACCCCGGTCCCATGACCCGATCGACATATTGGCGCGCCGCGGCGTCGAGGCTCAGGTACCAGCCGAGCGTCGTGTCGTTGTCGTGCGTGCCCGTGTACACCACGCAGTCGGCATCGATCCGGTGCGGCCGGTGTGGGTTGTCGGGCGAGCCGTCGAACCCGAACTGCAGCACCCGCATGCCCGGGAGCCCGAAGTCCTTGCGCAGCGCCACCACCTCCTCGGTGATCATACCCAAGTCCTCGGCCACGATCGGCAGATCGCCGAGCTCATCGCGCAGGATCGCAAGCAGCTCGCGCCCCGGGGTCGGACACCACTGCCCGCCGCGCGCGTCGGGCGCCGACGCCGGCACCGCCCAGTGGGCCGCGAACGCCCGGAAATGATCGATACGCAGCAGGTCCACACGCTGAAGCTGCGCGGCCACCCGGGAGCGCCAGTACGCGAATCTCTCGCGCTGCAACGTCTGCCACTCGTACAGCGGATTGCCCCAGACCTGACCGGTCACGGAGAAATAATCCGGCGGGACACCGGCGACCGCGCGCGGCCGGCCCGTTGCATCGAGTTGGAACTGGCCGCGGTACATCCAGGTCTCCGCGGAGATCGGCCCCACGTAGAACGGCAGGTCGCCGAACAGCCGCACGCCCCGCGAGTGCGCATATTCCCTGAGCCTGCGCCACTGCACGAAGAAAGCGAACTGCTCCAGGCGGATGCGCTCGAGCTCGGCGGCGTGCTCGCGCTTGACCCGATCGAGGGCGGCCGGATCGCGATCGCGCAGCTCGGCCGGCCAGCTCCACCACGGCTCGTTCGCGTACGCTTCGCTCAACACCTCGAAGATCGCGTAGCCCTCGAGCCAGTCCCAGGTGGACTCGGTGAACGCCCTGTGCTCCTCGGGAAGGGCCTCGACGGGCCAGTCCGGGTCGAGAAATGCCGCGTTGCCGGCGAAGTCCGAGCGCGCGAAGTACGGTGAGCGGTCCGCCCCGGTCGGTCCCAGGGGCAGGAACTGCCAGACGCTGAAGCCGGCGGCGGCCAGCCAATCGATGAAGGCCCGCCCGCCGTGCCCGAGCGGCGCATCGAGCGAGCTCAAGTGCAGCAACACCCCGGCGCGGTGCCGGTCGAGCACCGGCAGGCAATGATCCATGGTCATGGGTCTCTGAGATCGAAAAGCCCGGTTACCGCTGCGGCAGCTTCACGTCCGCGAACAGCGCCGCGGTTTCCTCCGGACTCGCCGCGCGGTGCGCACGCTCCACCAGGCGCCGGTCCAGGTGCGGCGCCAGCAGGTGCGCGAAGTCATACATGTACTTGCGCAACAGCGTTCCGCGCCGGAATCCCAGCCAGCTCGTATGCCTGGGCAGCAGGTGCGAAGCATCGAGGACGACCAGATCGTCCGCGTCCTGGGCCACCGCCATGGGTGCCACGATCCCCACGCCGAGCCCCAGGCGCACGTAGGTGACGATCACGTCCGCATCCTGCGCGGTGATGGCGACGTTCGGCGTGACGCCCGCCCGGGCAAACGCCTCGTTGAGCGAGGACGGTCCGGTGAAGCTGAACGTGTAGGTGATGATCGGATGGGCCGCGAGCGTGCGGTAGGTGAGCTTGCCTGCCGTGGCGAGCGGATGGTCCCGCGGCACGATGACCACGCGGCTCCAGCGGTAGCAGGGCAACAGGGTCAGGCTGGTGAAGCGCTGCTCCGAGCCGGTGGCGATGGCGCAGTCGATCCGGTCCTGCGCCACCATCTCGGCGAGCTGCTCGGAGGTGCCCTGGTGCAGGTTCAGGCGCACATTGGGGTACTTGGCCCGAAACGCCCCGATCACGGCCGGCAGCACATAGCGCGCCTGGGTGTGGGTGGTGCCGATCGACAGGCTCCCGCGACCCTCGTCGCGCAGCTCGGTCGACAGGCCGCGTATGCTCTGCACCTCCAGCAGCACGCGCAGCGCGCGGTCGATCACCTGCTGTCCCGCCGGGGTGATGCGTGTGAGGTTGCGGCCCTCGCGCACGAAGATCTGAAAGCCGAGCTCGTCCTCGAGCAGCTTGATCTGCTTGCTCACCCCGGGCTGGGAGGTGTGCAGCTTCTGGGCCGCGGCCGTGATATTGAGCCCGCTCTGGGCGACCGCCGCCAGATAGCGCAACTGATGCAGTTTCATGGGGCGAAAGCCTAGCGCATGCCCCGCGGGCCATCCATAACCACTTGGGAGAGCGTCAGAAGCAATCATTCGTTCTGTGCGCCGCGCCCGGCTGGCTATAGTCACCCGCATCATGGGCGAGCTGGTAAACCTCTCCGATCTCGAGCAGAAGGCCGCGGCGGTGCGCGAGCGGCTCTCGGCCGCCGTCGGCGAGTACGGACGGGTGATTTACTCGAACAGCCTGGGCGCCGAGGCCATGGTGCTGACGGACATCATCTGGTCTCACGTGCCCGAGATCGACATGTTCAGCATCGATACGGGCCGGCTGCACCAGGAGACCTACGACCTGCTGGAGAAGCTGCAGAGACGCTACCGGCGCACGCTGCGCGTGGTGTACCCGGACACCCTCTCGCTCGAGCGCCTCGCCGCCTCCGCGGGCGTCAACGGCTTCTACCACAGCCTGGAGGCACGCCTCTCGTGCTGCCACGTGCGCAAGGTGGAGCCGTTCAAGCGCGCCATCGCCGGCTACGGCGCCTGGGTCACAGGGGTGCGGCGCGAGCAGTCGGCGACCCGCGCGCAAGCCCGGCCGGTGGAATGGGACAGCGAGTACGGCCTGTACAAGGTGAGTCCGCTCCTGACGTGGTCCGATGCCGAGGTCTGGCAGTACATCCGGGCCCACAAGCTGCCGTACAATGCGCTGCACGATCGCCAGTATCCCAGCATCGGCTGCCTGCCCTGCACCCGCGCCATCGAGCCCGGGGAGAGCCCTCGTGCCGGCCGATGGTGGTGGGAGCAACCCGAGTCTCGCGAATGCGGCCTACACCCCCGGGCGCACCATGCGGCGGCCCAAGCCTGAACGGCCCCGTGGAGGGCATGGACCATCTACCGGTCTTTCTGCATCTGCGCGCCGCACCCGCGGTGGTCGTCGGCGGCGGACGGGTCGCGCACCGCAAGATCGAGCTGCTGCTGCGGTGCGGCGCCGAAATCACGGTGATCTCGCCGCAGCTGTGTGAAGAGCTGACCTCGCGCGCCGCGGCGGGGGAGATTCGCCATCTCGCCGAAGCCTTCCTGCCGCGCCACGTCGACGGCGCGCGGCTCGCGATCGCCGCCACCGACCGCAAGGCGGTCAACACGGCGGTGTCCGAGGCGGCCCGCGCGCGCGCCATTCCGGTCAATGTCGTGGACGACCCGGCGCTCTCGACCTTCATCTTTCCGGCTATCATCGACCGCTCGCCCATCGTCGTGGCGGTGGGCTCCGCCGGCAACGCCCCGGTGCTCACCCGCTGGGTGCGCGAGCAAATCGAGGCGCTCCTGCCCGGCACGCTCGGCGCACTGGCGAGGTTCGTCGGCGAGCGGCGCAAGGCCGTGCAGCGGGCCCTGCTGCCGGCGGCGCGGCGCTCGTTCTGGGAGCGGATCGTGGCCGGGAAGGTCGGCTCGCGAGTCCTGCGGGGAGACCCGGACGGCGCCCAGCGGGATTTCGAGCGAGAGCTGCGCGCCTCGCAGCTCACCACCTCGGGCGCCACGGGCGCACGCGCCCTGGGGGAGGTCTACCTGATCGGCGCCGGTCCCGGCGACCCCGACCTGCTGACGCTGCGGGCGCTGCAGCTCCTCCAGCAGGCGGACGTGGTCCTCTATGACCGCCTGGTTCCCGAGGCGGTGCTGGAGCGCTCCCGGCGCGAGGCCCGGCGGGTATTCGTCGGCAAGGGCGCCGCCAGCGGCCCGCGCGGTCCGCACACCGATCAGCAGCGCATCCACGAGCTCATGGTCCGCTTCGCCCGCGAGGGGCTCAAGGTGGCGCGCCTGAAAGGCGGCGATCCGTTCGTCTTCGGACGCGGCGGCGAGGAAATCGAAGTGCTGGCGCGCCATGGGATCCCCTATGTGGTGGTTCCCGGCATCACCGCCGCGCTCGGCGCCGGCGCCGCGGCGGACATCCCTCTCACCCATCGCGAGATGGCGCAAAGCCTGACGCTCGTCACCGGCCACCCGCTGACGGACGGCGCGCTCGACTGGTCCGCGCTCGCCCGCGCCCATCAGACGGTGGTGTTCTACATGGGAGTGGCGCACATGGAGCACATCGTCTCGCGGCTGCGCGCGGCCGGAGCGCCGCCCACCCTGCCCGCCGCGCTCATCGAGCAGGCGACGCTGCCCGGGCAGCGCACCCTGCGCGGCACGCTCGAGACCATCGCCGCGCTCGGCCGCGAGGCGGGCGTGCGCCCGCCGGCGCTGATGCTGGTCGGCGAGGTGGCGGCGCTCAATGCCTATGCGGCGGCCGAGGCATCCGCCGCCCCCGCCGAGCAGGCGGCCAGCGTGGCCGGACCCGGCGAGTGACAGGAGACCTGGCGTGAGCATCGATGAGGGCTTCGTCGCAGCGGTGGGCCACACCCCGCTGATCCGGCTGCGGCGCTTGAGCGAAGAGACCGGCTGCGAGGTGCTCGGCAAGGCCGAGTTCATGAACCCCGGCGGCTCGGTCAAGGATCGCGCCGCGCGCGCCATCGTGCTCGCGGCCGAGCAAAGCGGCGAGCTCGCCCCCGGCGGCACGGTGGTCGAGGGCACCGCCGGCAACACCGGCATAGGCCTGGCGCACGTGTGCAACGCGCGCGGCTACCGCTGCGTCATCGTCATGCCCGATAACCAGTCGCCGGAGAAATTCCGGCTGCTTACGACCCTGGGCGCCGATGTGCACAAGGTGCCGGTGGTCCCGTACAGCAACCCCAACCAGTACCAGAAGCTCGCCCAGCGCCTGGCCGCGAGCCTGCCCAACGCCATCTGGGCCAACCAGTTCGACAACACCGTCAACCGCCAGGCGCACATCGAGACCACGGGCCCGGAGATCTGGTCGCAGACCGACGGCCGCGTGGACGCGTTCGTGGCCGCGAGCGGCACCGGGGGCACCTTCGCCGGCGTGTCGCACTACCTGAAATCCAGGCGCCGGTCGGTCCGCTGCGTGCTGGCGGACCCTCCGGGCAGCAGCCTCTACGAGTTCGTGCGCAGCGGCACGCTCAAGGCCACCGGCAAGGGCTCGGTCACCGAGGGTATCGGCATCGGCCGCGTCACCGCCAACATGAAGGACGCGCCCATCGATGACGCCGTGCACATCGAGGACGCCGAGACCGTGCGCTGCGTCTACCGGCTGCTGCGCGAGGAAGGCCTGTTCCTCGGCAGCACCAGCGGCATCAATGTCGCCGCGGCGCTGCGGGTGGCCCGCGACCTCGGTCCCGGCCACACCGCGGTGACGGTGCTGTGCGATGGCGGAGCGAAATACCAGTCGCGCCTGTTCAACCGGGAGTGGCTGGAGCAGAAGGGCCTGGCGCGATTCGCGCTGCCGCCGCCCTCGGGCGAGCCGGTCGACGTGCGCAACGTGATGGTGGCCTGAGCGAGCGGGTGCCCTGTGGCCGTCCGGGGGCTCAGGACACCCTGGAACGGGCCAGGTTGCGGCGCACGAAGGCGATGTGCTCGCGCAGTTGATACAACTGCTCGGCGTGCGAGCCCGGGATCTTGCGCACGATGGCGGAGCGCTCGATCTCGCGCAGGCGCTCGAGCAGCTCGGCCCGGCGCTCCGGCGAGAGAGCCTCGAGCGACTCCCGCTCGAGCGCCATGAGCTCCCCGTAACGGCGGTGAATGCGGCTGTTGACCCGCCATCCGTAGAGCTGCGGCAGGTAGCGCAGCCCCGGGATCAACACCACGAAGGCGGGCAGGAGGACCACCAGGATCCGGTCGGCGAGACTCGCCATCCAGAACGGCAGGTGGCGGTACATGAAACTCTTGTCGCCCGATCTGTAGTAGCGGGCGGCCTCCGAATCGAGCGGATAGCGGTAGGTCGCCTCGTTCGGAAACACGTGCGCCGCGTGCAGCACGTTGGCGCCGCCCTGCACCTGCTGCGCCGCCCCGACCAGCAGGTCCACCAGCGCCGGATGCAGGCCGGAGTGGGCGATCAGCTCCACGGCCGGAGCGAGCAGCGTGATCGGCCGCGGCGGCAGATTCTGGCCGAGGTCGAACGCGCCGGCGGGGATGTCGATCCGGTGCAGGTAGGGAAACCGCCGCACGTAGGCGGCGGCCTGCCCGAAGTCGAACAGCCGCACGCCCCTGGCGTGCAGCATGGCGCCGATGATGGCCGGCGGCGTGGAATCGCCGGTGAGGAAGACCGCGTCCGCCCGACCGCTCAGAAGCGCGTTGCGTGCCGCGGCACCCTCGGCGTCGAGAATCCGCGTGGGCGCCGACGGCGTGACGTTGTTGGCGGCGAGCAGCGCCAGCGCCAACGCGCGCGTGCCGCTGCCGGGCTTGCCGATGGCGATGCGCTTGCCCCAGAGCTGCGACAGCCGGCTCAACGGCTTTGCCGCGTGATAGAAAATCACCAGCGGCTGATAAAACATGGTGCCGAGGGACACGAGATTTCCCCGGTCCGCCTGACCGGAAGCCGCCTCGCCGGAACCGATCCCGGCCTGGACCAGAGCGACGTCCACGTGCGAGCCGGGCCTGCGCATGCGCTCGAGGTTTTCCAGGGAGCCCTCGGACGGCAGGACCTTCAAGGTGATGCCGTTGCGCGCCAGGATGGCGCGGTAGCGCTGCGCCAGCAGCGCGAAGCTGCTGCCCGGGGGACCTGAGCTGAGGGTGAGCGTGTTCGGCGGTGCCGGTCGGACGAAGTGCAGCGTGAGCCAGATGGCCGCCGCGCTCGCCAGCAGGATCGGGCCCAGGGTATGGGTCAGGTCCCACCACGAGATGCTGGTGATCCTGAGCGGCAGGCGCATCCGCCCGCCACGCGGCCGTTTGGAATCCCCCGGATCCTCTTGCATACCCGCCGAGTTTACCATCGGCACTGGAGGCACCGCCGGTGCGCTCCGGTGGGATAGGACCTCGCACCCTCGTTCACCACCGATCCAGGCGCGTGGGCATTGCCTGACCGGGCGCTGTCTGTGGTCCGGGACGCCGGCTTCGCCGCGCCACCGGTCACGTCCGGTCTGCTACAGTACGACACCATGCCGCTCATCGACAGACCCTGCCAAACCGTCACGGCTATCGCGCCGCGGACGCGGTGACCGTGAGCCGCCTCCCGTCCTTCATACGCACCTGGCTTCTGTCACTCGCGGTCTGCGCCGCGGTGGCGGCGTTCGCGTTCAGGTACGCCGACGTGCCGATCGCGAGGCACTTCTGGACCATCGGCCGCTTTTTGAGCCCGTTGAACAAGGCGTTCGGAGTCACCGTCATTCTGTCGGCGGAGTCGGTGGTGATCCTCGCCCTGGTGCTGGCACGGCTGGTCCGCGGCCACATCTCGCGGCTCGCCGAGACTCTGGTCCTTGCCTGCCTCGCCTCGATCTGCGCCTACGGTATCAACAGTTTCGTGTTGAAGCCGTTCTTCGGGGTGCCCGATCCCGCAGGGGTCCTGCGCGGCGCCCGGCATGCGCTGCACCTGTGGAAGGGCTCGCACCTGAGCAGCTTTCCGTCCGGCCACATGGTGCTGGCCGGAGCGTTCGCCGGGGTGTTCATGAGGCTGTACCGGGCGAGCTTCTGGCCGCTTTGCGCCCTGCTGCTGCTCGCCGCGGGCCTATTGGTCGTCGGCGACTGGCATTTCCTGAGCGACGTGGTGGCCGGATCGTTTCTCGGCATATCGGCGGGCGCCCTGGCCGCGGAGGCGTGGTCGGCCCCCCGGAGCGCCTAGGAACACGGCCGTAACCTGCGTCCGGCGCGCTGCGGCAACCGCTCGGCGCGCAGCGCTTGTACTGCGCACGGGGTGCGCTAACCTCGCTCCACCTGACGACGGGAGCGCACGATGAGACGGGGTCCGGAATCGATCCGCTTGATGGCATGCGCGCTCACGGCCGGGACATTCATTACCGCCGCCCCGGGCGCCCGCGCTCGCGCCCCGCAGCGACCCGTCGCCAACCCCGCCGCGCTCGTCAATGTGTTCGTCGGCACTTCGGGCACGGCGGCCGGCGGACCGATCGACACCTTCCCCGGCGCCAGCCTGCCTTTCGGGATGATCCAATGGAGTCCGGACACGCCGAGTTCGCCGGAAGGCGGCGGGTACGACTACCCCGATCACGCCATCACGGGCTTCAGTCTGACGCACTTGAGCGGGCCCGGATGCGCCGCGGCCGGGGATGTGCGCATCCTGCCGACCAGCGGCCCGATCCGCTCGCCGGGCGGTGCCGGGCAGCCTTTCTCGCACGCCGACGAGCGGGCCGGCCCGGGCTGGTACTCGGTCGATCTCGCCCGCGCCGGAATCCGCGCACGGCTCACCGTCGGTCTGCGCAGCGGTCTGGGGCGGTTCACGTTCCCCGCCGGACCGCCGGCCAACCTGCTGTTCAACGTGTCGTCGAATCAGGCCGGCGTCACGGCCGCGCACTTTCGGGTCGATGGGCCGCGCCAGGTCAGCGGCTCGGCGACCGGCGGAGCGTTCTGCGGCTCGCCTGACACCTATACGGTCTACTTCGTCGCGCGCTTCAACCGGCCGATGAGCGCTTTCGGCACGTGGCGCAACGGCACGATCATGCGCGGCACGTCCCAGGTGCACGGCATCGACAGCGGTGGCTGGGTCAGCTTCACGACCACCGGAAGCCGCGCCGTGGAGATGGAGGTGGCTCTCTCCTACGTGAGCCGCGCCGATGCGCTCGCCAACCTGCGTGCCGCGCCCGACCGATGGCGCCTCGACGCGATGCGCCGGCGCGCCACGCGGATATGGAACGACATGCTGGGACGTATCCGCATCACGGGCGGCACTCGCACCGAGCAGGCGACGTTCTACACCGCGTTGTATCACACGCTGCTCGAGCCGACTCTCTACAGTGACGTCAACGGCGCGTACCGGGGTTTCGACGGCAAAGTGCATCACGCCAGGCCCGGCCATGCCGAGTACGCCAACTACTCCGGCTGGGACGTGTACCGCACCGAGATCCCGCTGATCGCCCTGCTCGCCCCACACCGGGTGAGCGACATGATGCAGTCTCTGGTCGACGAGGGCCGCCACGGCGGCTGGCTGCCGAAGTGGCCGCTGCAGAACGGCTATACCGGAGTGATGGGCGGCGATGCCGCGGACGTCATGCTGGCGGGCGCCTGGGCGTTCGGGGCACGCCGGTTCGATGTCCGGGCCGCGCTGCGCGAGATGGTCAAGGGCGCGACCGATACCCACTCCCCGCCCGGACAGGGTTGGTACGTCGAGCGGCCCGGTCTCGGACAGTACCTGCGAAGAGGCTACATCGACGATGATCTGACGACCTCCGTGGCGCCGGTGCCGAACGGCTCCTCGGAAACGCTGGAGTACGCCGAGGACGACTTCTCGATCGCGCGCCTGGCCGGCGAGGTGGGCGACCAGCCGCTTGCGCGGCGATTCCTGCGCCGCTCGATGGACTGGCGCAACGTGTTCGACACGGCCACCGGCTCGATGGCCGCGCGCGATGCCGGCGGCGCGTTCGTACAGACGGTCATCAACTCCAACGGCCAGCGCGGCTTCCAGGAAGGCAACGCCGCGCAGTACACGTGGATGGTGCCGCAGGATCTGCGCGGACTGATCTCGGCGATGGGCGGGAGGGCCGCGGCGCGCCGGCGCCTGGACACATTCTTCTCGCGCCTCGATGCCGGTCAGAGCGTCCCTTACGCCTGGCTCGGCAACGAGCCGAGCCTCGGCGACCCATGGGTCTATCTGTCGGCGGGGGCGCCGTGGCGTGCGCAAAAGGTGCTGCGTACCGCGATGGACACATTATATGAGGACACCCCCGCGGGCCTTCCGGGCAACGACGATCTCGGCACGATGAGCGCGTGGTATGTCTGGACGGCCATCGGACTGTATCCGCAGATCCCGGCCGTGCGCGGGCTGGACGTGGGCACTCCGCTGTTCAGCCGCGTCATAGTCACTTCTCCCGGCGGACCCACGATCCGGATCGACGCCCGGGGTGCGGGCGTGCACGAGCCTTACGTACGCGCGCTGGCCGTCAACGGCCATCCGACGCAACACACCTGGATCGAGCTCCCTCTGGCGGGCACCGTCCGTCTGCACTTCGATCTCGGAAGCTCCCCCGACAAGAGCTGGGGGAGCGCCCCGCAGGATGCCCCGCCGTCATTCTCGGCGGGCGCCCCGCACTTCCCGCCGGCGGTCGCGGCGGCCATGGCGCCCGCGCAGACTCAGACGGTGCTGTTGCCGGGGCGGCACGCCGCCGCGGCGTTCACGATCCGCGCCACCGGCTCCGCCCCGGTCTCGATCCGCTGGCATGTGCGCACACCGGCGGGACTGCGGGTGCATCCGCAATCCGGTCGGGCGGCAATCGGCGCCGGCGGGCGTGTAACCGTACGCCTCGAGGTCACCGCTGCGGCCTCGCTCACACCGGGCTATTACGACATTGCGCTGCGCGCCCGCGCGGCCAATGGCGCCCGGCTGAGCGCGCCTCCCCTGATCGTGCGCGCCGGTGCGCCGCGGCGCGCCCTGCCTCTGGCCTTCGTGGCGAGCTATGCCGATAACACGGTGATCCCCGTGGACCCGGCCACCCGATCGACGGGCCCGTCGATCGCCGTGGGCGAGAACCCCTGGGCGATCGCGACCGGCACGGACGGCAGGCGGGTGTACGTCGCCAACTCGGGATCGGACACCGTATCGGTGATCGACGGCCGTTCCCTGCGGGTCATCGCCACGATCAAGGTCGGAGCCGCGCCGGATGCGCTCGCGCTGAGCCCCGGCGGACGCACGCTGTGGGTCGCCGACGCCGGCGACAACACGGTTCGATCGATCGACACCGCCACGGGCAGGCCGGGCAAGCCCATACCCGTCGGGCGCGCGCCGGCGGGCCTGGCGCTCGCGCCCGGCGGCGCGACGCTGTACGTCGCGAACCGGAGCGCCAACACAGTCAGTGTCCTGGACACGCGCACCGGGAAAGTGCTGGCGACGTACCCGGCCGGCGCCGGACCGTCCGGGATCGTCATTGCGCCCAACGGACGCACGCTGTACGTCGCTGACACCCTGGCCAACGCGGTGAAGCCGATCGACGCGGCCACGGGGCACGCCGGCCCCGCGATCGCCACCGGCCTGTCGCCGCGGCAGCTCGCGATTTCCCCGCACGGCAAGTGGCTGTTCGTCGCCGATTCGGCGGTCGACACGCTGAGCGTGATCCAACCGGCCGGCAAACGCGGCGTCGCGGCCGTCGAGGCCGGCGGCGGCCCCTTCGCGGTCGCCTTCGACCCGCACGGGAAAACCGCCTACGCGGTCGACAGCCGCACGGGACGGTTCGTGGAGATCGATGTACGCTCGCGGCGGGTGCTCGACTCGTTACCGGTCGGACCCTTCCCCGTGGCGCTGTCGGTGTCCGCCGCGCACTGAGCGCGGTGCCGGCCTGGCGGGCCCGGCCTCAGGCGGCCGATCGCTCGTGCGCTCCGCCGGGGGACTTGCATCCCTCGGCAGGTCCGGCCAGCGCCGCCTCCAACGCCTCCGAGACCCGCTCCACCCAGACGAACTCGAGCGCCGAGCGCACGCTCTGCGGAATCTCCTCCAGATCGCGCCGGTTGCGCGCCGGCAGGATGACCTTGCGGATGCCGGCGCGCGCCGCGGCGATCGTCTTCTCCTTGATGCCGCCGACGGGCAACACCAGGCCGCGCAGACTGATCTCGCCGGTCATGGCGACATCCGGGCGCACCGCCTGACCCTTCAGGAGCGAGGCGAGCGAGACGAACATCGCGACTCCGGCGCTCGGACCGTCCTTGGGGATCGCTCCGGCGGGCACGTGTATGTGGATGTCGCTGCCCTCGAAGCACTTGGGGTCGATGCCGAGCTCCTCGGTCTGCGCCTTGACGAGGCTGAGGGCGGCCTGCGCGGACTCTTTCATGACATCGCCGAGTTGGCCGGTCAGGATCAGCTTGCCGGTGCCGCCCATGCGCGCCGACTCTATGAACAGGATGTCGCCGCCGACCGGGGTCCAGGCGAGCCCGGTGGCCACGCCCGGGATCGAGGTGCGCTGGGCGACCTCGCTCTCGAACTTCTGCGGCCCAAGGACCTCGGGCACGTCACCGGCCTCGAACCGCACGCTCGCCACCTTGCCTTCGGCGATGCGCATCGCCGCCTGGCGCAGCAGCGCGCCGATCTGCCGCTCCAGGCCGCGGCAGCCGGCTTCGCGCGTGTACTCGTGGATGACGCGCATCAGCGCCTCGTCGGTGACCTCCACCTTGGACGCATCGAGGCCGTTCGCCTCGAGCTGGCGCGTGACCAGGTAGCGCCGGGCGATCTGAAGCTTCTCCTCGTCGGTGTAGCCGGTGAGCTGGATGATCTCCATGCGGTCGCGCAGCGGCCCGGGGATGGTCTCGAGCACGTTGGCGGTGGCGATGAACAACACGTGACTCAGGTCGAACGGCAGGCCCAGGTAGTTGTCGCGGAAGGTCGCGTTCTGCTCCGGATCGAGCACTTCGAGCAGCGCCGAGGCCGGGTCTCCCTGGAAGCTCGCGCTCAGCTTGTCGATCTCATCGAGCATGAACACCGGATTGCGCGTGCCCGCCTTGCGCAGGCTCTGCACGATGTTGCCGGGCAGCGCGCCGATGTAGGTGCGGCGGTGACCGCGGATCTCCGCCTCGTCGTGCACACCGCCCAGGCTCGCGCGCACGAACTTCAGTCCCAGCGCGCGCGCCACGCTCTGCCCGAGCGAGGTCTTGCCGACACCCGGCGGCCCCACGAAGCACAGAATCGGGCTGCGCCCCCGGGGGTTGAGCTTGCGCACGGCGAGGTACTCGAGGATACGCCGCTTCACCTTCTCCAGGCCGTAGTGATCCTCCTCGAGCACGCCCCGCGCCCGCTCGATGTCGATGTCCTCGCCGTCGGATTTGCTCCAGGGGAGCGAGACCAGCCAGTCGAGATAGCTGCGGACCATGCCGTGCTCCGGGCTCGCCTCGCTCATGCGCCGCAGGCGCTTGAGCTCCTTGCGCGCCTGCTCCTCGGCCTCCTGCGGCATGTGCGCCTCGGTGATCGCGGTGTCGAGCTCGGTGACCTCGCCCTCCTCGCCCCCGTCCTCTCCGAGCTCCTTGCGTAGCTGGTGCAGCTGCTCGCGCAGCACGGCCTCGCGCTGGCGCTCGCCGAGGGCGGCCTGGGTCTGCTCGGTGATGTCGCGGGTGATCTTGAGCACCTCGACGTGGTGAGCCAGCATCTTCATGACCTTGTCGAGCCGCTCCTTCAGGTCGACGGTCTCGAGCAGCTCCTGCTTCTGCTGCGACTTGATGTCCATGAAGCTGATGATGAGGTCGGCGAGCTGACCGGCGGAGTCGATCCCACGGACGGTTCGCGCCAGCTCGGCGGGCACCTGCGGCAGGAGCGAGAGCGCCTCCACGGCGCGCTCCTTGAGCACGCCCAAGCGCGCCTCGATGTCGGCGCCCGTCGCATCTGGCTCGGCGATGGTCTGCACGCGCGCGGCGAGAAACGGTCTCTCGCGCACCATCTCCAACAGCCGGAAGCGGGTCTCTCCCTGGCAGACCAGGTGATGCGCGCCGTCGGGCGCGGTGATGTAGCGAACCACGGTGGCGAGCACGCCGACCTCGTAAAGGTCGCCGGCGACGGGCTTCTCCACCGACGGATCCCGCTGCAGCAGCAGGCCGATCTTGCCCCCGGTGCGCACCGCCTCCTGGGCGGCGGCGATGCTCTCCTCCCGTCCGAGCGTCACCGGCAGCACGATGCCGGGAAACAGCACCACGTTGCGCATGGCCACGATCGGCACGGCGCCGGGCGGCAGGGGCGGCAGCTCGATCCGGGGCGTCGAGTCAGGGTTTTCGATTTCCGTCATGATCATTTCTCCATCGCCCGCTTGAGGTACACCTCCAGGCAGCCACGCTCGTAGCGGGTGGCCGAAACCGTGAGCGGCACGCCGGTGAGGGGCACGCGCCGGACGAACCGGCCGTGCGGGATCTCCAGACGCCGGACGAGGGCACCGGGATGACCGAGCTTCAGACGACGCACGGCGTTCACCGTGAGCGCGGTGAGCTCGAGCTTGACGTCGATGTCTTCTGGAGCAACGCCCGGCAGCGCGAACAGCAGAACCACCCCTTCGGCGCTTTCCAGAACGTCCACCGGGGGCTCCCACATGGGCGCATCCACGCCCGGCCCGACATAGCGCAGGAATTGGCGCTGCAACCGCTCGGCCCGGTCGAGGACCGCCAGGGCCTCGACCCACATCCAGTCATACTGTCGCTCGCCGCTCATTCGCCTCTCCGCTCCGGCAGGCCATCACCGCTCGGACCGCTCGCTCTCGCTCACGGATGCTCGGGTGACGGCCGCCTCCTCAAGGCGAGATGCGGCCGAATGAGAGCAAGTCAAGGCGAGCCGGCGCCGGGCGCCTCTGAAGCCTCCGCTTCCCCGGGGCGCGGTGCCATACGGGAGGATGCGTATGCGAGGCGCGGCGGCCCTGGGAAAACGCGCCCGAGGACGCGCTCCAGCCACCATCGCGGCCGAGGGCGGTGCTAGGCGTCCGGCAGGGTCTTTTCGCTGACCATCGTCAGCACATCGTAGGCGGCCACCGTCTCACCCTCCTGGTTGGTGATCTGCGTGTCCCAGCGCACCTCGCCGTAGCCCTGGCCCAGGCGCAGCGATTTCTCCTTGCAGGTCAGGCGCACCTTGATGCGGTCGCCGGGCTTGACCGGCGTGGTGAAGCGCAGCCCGTCCAGCCCGTAGTTGGCGAGCACCGGACCCAGGGGCGGATCGACGAACAGTCCCGCCGCCGCCGAGATCAGGAAATACCCGTGCGCCACGCGGCCGCCGAACATCGGATTGCGCCGGGCGGCGGCCTCGTCCATGTGCGCGTAGAAATGGTCGCCGGAGAGCGCAGCGAACCGCTCGATGTCCTCGACCGTCACCTGCCGCTCGCCGGAGTTGAAGGTATCGCCCACCTCGAGCTCGCCGAAGGGCTTGCGGAAGGGATGCCTGCCGGGATCGAGCTGCCTCGATCCCCTGACCCAACGGCCGGTGACGGCCGTCAACACGTCGGGAGTGCCCTGCACCGCGGTGCGCTGCATGTAGTGCAGCACACCGCGGATACCGCCCATCTCCTCTCCGCCGCCGGCGCGTCCCGGCCCGCCGTGGACCAGATGCGGCAGGGGCGAGCCGTGACCGGTGGACTCCTTGGCGCACTGGCGGTTGACCACCAGCACGCGGCCGTGGAAGGGAGCGAGGCCGAGCACCAGGCGCGCGGCAACCTCGTCATCGGCCGTAAACACCGAGCCGACCAGGCTTCCGGCGCCGCGCCGGGCGATCGCGATCGCATCCTCCACGCTCTCGTAGGGCACCACGGTGCTGACCGGACCGAACGCCTCGACTTCGTGGACCGCCCTCGCCCCGGCTGCGTCCCTGCAATACAGCAGCGTGGGCGCGACGAACGCGCCCCGCTCGGCATCCGCGCCGGTGAGCGAGAGCTTGCCGCCGCCGCAGACGACTTCCGTTTCGCGCTCGAGCCTGCCGAGCTGCTCGAGCACCTCGCGCCGCTGCGCCAGCGAGGCCACCGGCCCCATCCTCACCTGCTCCTGGCGCGGGTCGCCGACCACGACCTTGCCGAGGGCGGCGCGCAACGCCTCGGTCACCGCGGCCGCCTGGGCGGCCGGCACGATGGCCCTGCGGATCGCGGTGCATTTCTGGCCCGCCTTGACCGTCATCTCGCGCACCACCTCGCGGATGAACAGGTCGAACTCCGGCGTACCCGCCGCCGCATCGGGGCCCAGGATGCACGAGTTGAGCGAATCGGTCTCGGCGGTGAAGCGCACCGAATGGTCGATCACGGCCGGGTGCGTACGGAGCTTGCGCGCCGTGGAGGCCGACCCGGTGAAGGAGACCGCATCCTGACAGGTCAGGTGATCGAACAGGTCGCCGACGCCGCCGCAGATGAGCTGCACCGCGCCCTCGGGCAACAGACCGGAATCGACGATGCGCCGGAAGGCGAGCTCGGTGAGATAGGCGGTCGCGGTGGCCGGCTTGACGATGGCCGCGACGCCCGCGAGCAGCGCCGGGGCGAGCTTCTCCAGCATGCCCCAGACCGGGAAGTTGAAGGCGTTGATGTGCACCGCCGCCCCTTCGAGCGGCACGTGGATGTGCTGGCCGAGGAATCCCCCGGACTTCGAGAGCATCTCCACCGCGCCGTCGACGTACACGCGACCGTCGGGCAGCTCCTTCATTCCCTTGCTGGCGTACACGAACAAGGTGGCGATGCCGCCGTCGATGTCGATCCAGGAATCTCCCCGGGTCGCTCCGGTGGCGTACGAGAGGCCGTAGAGCTCCTCTTTGCGCTCGGTCAGGTACTTCGCGAGCGCCTTGAGCCGCGCGGCGCGCTCGTGAAAGGTCAGCCGGCGGAGGCTCGGTCCGCCGACGGTGCGCGCGTGATCGAGCATGGCGGCGAAGTCGAGCCCCTCGCTCGTGGCGCCGGTGACGACCTCGCCCGTGGTGGCATCGCGCAGCGCGATGGCCTTGCCGGTGCCGGCGCGCCAGCGGCCGGCGGCATAACTCTGAAGTTGCATAGCGGTACTCCTGGTCGCGCCGGTCTCACCGACCCGTGAACTTCGGCTCGCGCTTCTGCGTGAACGCGGCCACTCCTTCGGCAAAGTCGGCACTGAAGCCGAGCTCGCGCTGATGATCTCTCTCCGCATCGAGCTGCTGCTCGAGCGTGCGGCCCCAGCTCTCCTGCATGGCCTGTTTGGTTCGCGTCAACGCTCGTGTCGGCGCGCAGGCGAGTTGGCGCGCGATGGTGTCCACTTCCGCCGCGAAGTCCTCATCCTCGATGCAGCGCCAGATCAGACCCCAATCGGCCGCCTGCGCGGCGGGGAGCTTCTCGCCCAGCATCGCCAGACCCATGGCGCGGGCGTGACCGACGAGCCGCGGCAGAAACCACGTGCCGCCGGAGTCCGGCACCAGGCCGATCCGGCTGAACGCCTGCACGAAGCTCGCCGAGCGCGCCGCCACGATCAGATCACAGGCGAGCGCGACGTTGGCCCCGGCCCCGGCCGCCACCCCGTTGACAGCCGCGATGACCGGCAGCGGCAGGCTGCGCAGGGCCAGCACCAGGGGCTTGTAGTTGCGCTCGATCGACTCGCCGAGATCCGCCGCCGAGCCCCCGGGCGCCACGGTGCGGTCGCCGAGGTCCTGGCCCGCGCAGAAGGCGCGCCCCGCCCCGGTGATGACCAGCACACGCGCGGGACTGGTCCGCACCGCCGACAGCGCATCCCTCAACTCCGCGTGCATCTCGGCGTTGAGGCTGTTGAGACGCTGCGGCCGGTTGAGCGTGAGCCGGGCGATGCCCTCGGTCACCTCGAAGAGAATGGTCTGGTAACTCATCGCGAAGTCTCACTTCTCGTCGTAATCGAGCTCCAGCACGGCGCTCTTGCACCGGGACTGGCACGCGAGCACATAACCCTGCTCGACCTCCCAGTCCTCGAGCGCATAGTTCTGCGTCATCTCGACCTCGCCGCGCAGCACTTTGGTCCGGCAGGTCGAGCACACGCCCGAGCGGCAGGAGAACGGCAGATCGAGCCCGGCGCGCTCGGCCGCCTCGAGCACGGTCTCCTCATCCATCCGCATGGGAAACGAGCGGCGCCGTCCGTCCAGCGTGACCGTCACTTGCGCGACTCCCGCGGCCTCGCCTTCCGCCGCCACGGCCTCGGGCCTCACCGCGCTCTCGCCGGCAGCAACGGCCGTGAAGTGCTCGACCCTGATCCGGTCTGCCGGCACGCCGAGCGCCGCGAGCGCCGCGCAGACCGCCGCGACCATGTCGCCGGGACCGCAGACGAAATACTCGCTCACCCGCGCGGGCTCGAAAAACGCCGCGCTCAGCTCGCGCACCTTGTCGGCATCCAGCCGGCCGTTGTAGAGCGTCACTTCCTGGGGCTCGCGGCTCATGAGAAAGTGCAGCGACAGCCGGTCGGGGTAGCGGTCCTTCAGCCGCTGCAGCTCCTCCAGGCCGATGGTCCGCGCGGCGCTGCGGTTGCCGTAGAACACCATCAGCGCGGAGCCCGCGGCGAGCACGCTGCGCGCGACCGACAGCACCGGCGTGATGCCGCTGCCCGCGGCGAAGGCCACGCGAAGACCCGTGCCGAGGGTGCCGGCGTGCGGCGTGAAGCTGCCGTTGGGCGGCAGCGCCTCGAGGATCTCGCCGGCGCGCAGCCGCGAGAGAAAGCCCGACATGAGCCCGCCGGGCTGCACCCGCGCCAGGATGCGCAGCGGTTGCTCCCCCGGGGCGTTGACCAGAGAGTAGGTCCGGCGGATCTCCCCGGCATCGGTCCGCGCGCGCAGCACGATGTGCTGGCCCGGACTGCCGCGGAACGCCTCCTCGAGCCCGGCGGGAACCGCGAGCGCGACGCTCACGGTGTCCTCGGCTTCGGGCTGCACCTGCGCCACGCGCAGACCGTGAAATTTCAACATGCGGGCTCTACAGGCACTTGAAGGTGTCGAAGGGCTCGAGACAGGCGCTGCATCGGTAGTGCGCCTTGCAGGGCGTGGAGCCGAACTCGCTCAGGCGCTGCACGTCGTGACTGCCGCAGCGCGGGCACGCGATCCGGGTGGCCGGCTCGTGCTCGACCGCGATGCCGTACGCCTCGAGCTTTCGCCGTCCGGCCTCGCTCAGCCACTCGGTGGTCCACGCCGGCCACAACACTCTCTCCAGCACGACGCCGGCGAAGCCGCGTTCGTCGAGCGCCTCGCGGATCGATCTCTCGATCATCTCCGTGGCCGGACAGCCGGAGTAGGTTGGCGTGATGCCGACGTGCATCGTGCCGTCTTCCGACACCCTGACGTGCCGGACGATACCGAGGTCGACGATGCTCAGTGCCGGGATCTCCGGGTCCATCACCGTCTCGAGCGTCTGCCAGATCTGCCGCTCGAGCGGTGCGCCGGCCGTCGATGCCGCCCCGGTCACCACGTCGCTCCGGGATAGGCGCGCTGCAGGTACTGCATCTCGGCGAGCAGGTGCCCCAGGTGCTCGGTATGCACGCCGCGCTTGCCGTGCCACGGGAAATACACCGGCGCCGGCTGTCGCAGCGTCGCCTCTTCGATCGCCGCGGCGACGCGCGCCTCCCAGCGCCCGCGGACCACCGCCGGCGGCGGGGCGATGCCCACGGAAGCCATCTGCGTATCGAGCGCATCGGGGGTGAGCAGCTCGCCGGTGAAGCGCCACAGCGCATCGAGCGCGGCCTGCGCGCGCTCATGACTCTCCTCGGTCCCGTCGCCCAGGCGCACGAGCCACCCGCTGCTGAACCGCCAGTGATAGCGGCATTCCTTCAGGGCCTTGGCGGCGATGTCGGCCAGGGGCTCGTCCGCGGAGCCGGTGAGACTCTGGTAGAGCTCGAGCTGCCAGGCATCGAGCAGCGCCTGGCGCACGATGGTCTGGGCGAAATCCCCGTTCGGCTGCTCGGCGAGGGTGACGTTGTGGAACTCGGGCGCATCGCGCAGGAAGGCGAGCTGATCCTCGTCGCGGCCGCGCCCCTCGACCTTCCCGGCGTAGGCGAGCAGCAGCCGCGCCTGGCCGATCAGATCGAGCGTGATGTTGCCGAGCGCCAGATCCTCCTCGAGCGCCGGGGCATGGCCCACCCACTCGCTCAGGCGCTGGCCGAGCACGAGGCTGGTGTCGGCGAGGCGCAGCAGCCAGGCGCAGCGCTCCTCGGCCGACACCTCGTCCGCGGCGCTTTCGGGCGCGGCGCTCATATGTTCTTGACCTCCTCGGGGATGGTGTAGAAGGTCGGGTGCCGGTACACCTTGTCGCGGGCCGGCTCGAACAGCGCATCGGCCTCCTCCGGGTCGGAAGCGACGATGTCGCTCGAGCGCACCACCCAGATGCTCACCCCCTCCTGCCGGCGGGTGTAGGTGTCGCGCGCATGCTCGAGCGCCATGCGCGCATCGGCGGCGTGCAGGCTCCCGACGTGCTTGTGCTCGAGACCGGAGCGGGCGCGGATGAAAACTTCGTAAAGGACCCAGTCTTCGTTCATGACAGCGCTCCTCCACCGGCCTGCGCGAATTGATCGGCCCGCCCGGCGCCGGCGGAGCCGCGATGCTTGTCGGCGTAGGCGGCCGCCGCCTCGCGCACCCAGCGGCCCGACTCGTGAGCGTCGCGGCGCGCGCTCATGCGCTCGCGGTTGCACGGTCCGTTGCCCTTGAGCACCGCCTGGAACTCGCTCCAGTCGATCGGGCCGATCGAGTGGTGTTGTGTCGTCTCGTCCCAGCGCAGATCCGGATCGGGGATCGTGAGGCCGAGGAAGCGGGCCTGGGGAACGGTGACGTCGATGAATTTCTGGCGCAGCTCGTCGTTGCTGAAGCGCTTGATCCTCCAGCGCATGGACTGGGCCGTGTGCACCGATGCGGCGTCGCTGGGACCGAACATCATCAACGACGGCCACCACCAGCGCTCGAGCGCGTCCTGCGCCATGTCGCGCTGCGCGCGCGTGCCGCGGGCGAGCGTCAGCATGATCTCGTAGCCCTGGCGCTGGTGGAAGCTCTCCTCGCGGCAGATGCGCACCATGGCGCGGGCATACGGGCCGTACGAGCAGCGGCACAGCGGGATCTGGTTCATGATGGCCGCCCCGTCGACCAGCCAGCCGATCGCGCCGATGTCCGCCCAGGTGAGCGTCGGGTAGTTGAAGATGCTCGAGTACTTGGCCCGGCCGGCCAGAAGCTGCCCGACCAGCTCGCCGCGCGAGACGCCGAGCGTCTCGGCGGCGCTGTACAGGTACATGCCGTGCCCGCCCTCGTCCTGCACCTTGGCGACGAGCACCGCCTTGCGGCGAAGGCTGGGCGCGCGGGTGATCCAGTTGCCCTCCGGCAGCATGCCGACGACCTCCGAGTGGGCGTGCTGGGCGATCTGGCGGATGAGGGTCTGCCGGTAGGCCTCGGGCATCCAGTCCTTGGGCTCGATCTTCTCGTCGCGGTCGATGCGCTCCTGAAAGCGCCGCGCGCGTTCGGCCTCGCCGGCCGGCGACTCGAGGCCGGTCTCGGCCTCAGGGGAATCGAGAGCCTGGGTGTACATGGGGACGTCGCAAAGCCTGATATGATACAAAAACTTTAAATCGAGTCTCATTTTTGTGTCAAGACAAATCCATGGCGAAATCCACTTTTCCCCGGTCCTCCCGGCGATCCGTGGCTCGCGGCCGTGAGCGGCCCGCCGCGGTCGAGGCGCTGCTGCGACGCTTTCGCAGCCAGCGGCCGCTGCGCGGCGGATCGCTCCTGATCACGATTTTCGGCGATGCCATCGCGCCGCGCGGCGGGCGGGCGATGCTGGGGAGCCTGATCGGACTCGCCCGGCCCCTCGGGCTCTCCGAGCGGCTGGTCCGCACGTCCGTGTCCCGGCTCGCGGCCGAGGGCTGGCTCACGGCCACCCGTCACGGCCGGCGCAGTGAATACCGCCTGACCGACGGCGGCGAGAGGCTGTTCGCCGAGGCGACCCGCCGGATCTACGGCGCCAGCCCGGCAGACTGGGACGGCCGGTGGACGTTGGTGATACTGCCCCCCTCGGGAGGCCCGCCCCGGCGCACTCTGCGCGAAGAGCTGCGCTGGCTGGGCTTCGGGGCGCTCGCGCCCGGGGTGTTCGCGCACCCCTCGTGCACTCTGGAGCAAGCCCGCGGCTGGCTCGCGGCGCAAGGATGCGCGGGGGAAGGCTGGCTGTTCAAAAGCGCCGCGGAGGGGCTGGATCACGACCGGCGGCTGGCGGTGAGCGGATGGGATCTGACCGGGATCGCGCGCCGCTACCGCCGCTTCCGCGACCTGTTCGCGCCCGTGCAGGCCGCGGCCGCCCCCTCGCCCCTTCCGCCCCAGTCCGCCTTCCTCGTGCGGACGCTGCTGATCCACGAGTACCGCAAGATCCACCTGCGCGATCCGCAGCTCCCGCCGGATCTGCTGCCCCCCGCCTGGGCCGGCGCCGAAGCGTACGAGCTGTGCGGGAAGTTGTACGCCGCGGTCTTCGCCGGCGCGGAGGAGTATCTGACGCAGACCGCGCTGGCGGCGCAGCAGACGCTGCCGCCGCCCGGGCCCGAGCTCTACGCGCGCTTCGGAGGACTCACCGGCACGGCGTCCCCTTGAGGGGATTCCGCCGGGAGCCCGCGCCGTGCGGCCGCGCCGGGCCTACCAGGTGTTCGGCTCCCAGTTCTTCTCGGAGCCGTTGCTGAGCTCGCCGACGACGATGGTGTGCTCATCCTTGTAGAAGTGCGGCGGTACGGGCAGATTGAGCGGCGCCGGCGAGCCGTCCATGACGCGGGCGGACAGATCGTAGCGGGAGCCGTGACAGGGACAGTAGTAACCGCCCGGCCACTTCGCGCCGAGCAGCGGGTCGCCTACCATCGCATGAAGCTTGGGCATGCAGCCCAGGTGGGTGCAAATGCCCACGACGACCAGGTACTCGGGAACGATGGAGCGCTGGACGGGGTTCCAGCCGGGGAGGTTCTCCGGCTGCTGATCCGCCTTGGACAGCGGATCTTTCAGGATGGAATTGATCTTCGGCAGCTCCTTGAGCTCCGCTTCGGTGCGCCTCAGCACGTAGACCGGACGGCGCCGCCAGGAGGAGACCAGCATCTGCTTCGGCTGGAGCTTCGAGATGTCCACGGTCACCGGCGCTCCCATGGCGCGCGCGGTCTCGCTCGGCTCCATCGACTCGATGAAGGGCGTCGCGACCAGACCCACGCCCACTGCGCCGACCGCCGCGGTCGTCGCGGTCAGGATGCGTCGCCGTGCCAGATCGGGTTCGGACTCTTCGCTCGGCGTGCCGGGCATTGTGGATGCGCCCTCGGTCATGCAGACGTCCTCCGGTGGAGAGAACGCTAATGGTAGCGGTCCGCGGCCTCTGCGTCACTACGGCGAGTACCGACCGCACCGGGACCCGCCCGCCGCAGCGGCAGCACACGCAATTTCCTCCGCCGGTGCCGGGTCTGTTTCAGTCCGGCCAGCTCCCCAGCCGCTGCGCGAACACCCGCATGAACCGGTTCGCCCGCTCACCGTCCATGACGCGGTGATCGAGGGTCAGCGTCGCGTAGCAGCGCGGCCGTACGACGATGCGATCGTTTCCGTCCTGCTCGATCACCACGGCGCGCTTCTCCAGCTTGCCCACCCCGAGAATCGCCGACTGCGGCTGGGGAATGATGATGGGAGTGGCGAGCAGGCTCCCGCTCACCCCGTGGTTGGAGATCGTGAAGGTGGCGCCGCGCACCTCCGCCGGCGTCAAAGCGCCCGTGCGCGCCTTGCGCACCAGATCCTCGATGCGCTGCGCGGTATCAAACAGATCCAGCGTCTCGGCGCCGCGCAGCACCGGCACCACCAGTCCGTCCGCCACCGCGGTGCCGATCCCGAACTCCACGCCGTCGAACACCTCCAGCGCCTCGTCCGTCCAGCGGCTGTTGGCCTCCGGCACCGCGCGGATGGCCTCGACCGCCGCGCGCACGAAATACGCGGTCAGCGTCAGCGCCACGCCCCGGCGCTCGAAATCCCCGCGATGGCGTTGGCGGTGGGCGAGCACCGCGGCCATGTCGATCTCGAAAACGGTGGTGACGTGCGGGGCGGTGTGCAGCAGGCTCTCCACCATCCGGCCCGCGATGCGCTTGCGCACCGCGGAGTGCGGCACCTTGTGACTGGGCACCCCGGTCGGGGTTTCGCCCGCGCCGGCCGCAGCCGCGGCGCCAGGGGCCCCGCCACGCGAAGCGCCACCCTGCTCGCGCCCGGCCGCAGCGCGCAGGACGTCCTCGACGGTAATGCGCCCGCCCTCGCCCGTGCCCGCCACCGCCGCCGGGTCGAGTCCGTGCTCGGCCAACAGACGGCGCACCGCCGGACTGAGGCGGATCGGAGCATCGGCCGCCCGGGGCACGTCCTGGCTCGAGCCCGCCGGCACCGCGCTCGCGGGCGCGCTGTCCTTGAAGGGCCGCTCGGTCGGCTTCGGCGCCGCTGCCGCCGGGACGGGCTCGGTGGCGGTCGCCGCCACGGGCTCGGACGCCGCGGCGCCGGCCGGCAGCGCGGCCCCCGCGCCGATCCGTCCCAACAGATCGCCCGGCGAGACCTCCTCCTGCTCGCCCTTGAGGATCTCGGCGAGCACGCCCGAGCCCGGCGAGGGCACCTCCACCGTCACTTTGTCGGTCTCGAGCTCGAGCAGCGGCTCGTGCTCGGCAACGGACTCGCCGACCGCCTTGAGCCAACGCAACACCTGGGAGCGCGTACCCTCCTCCTGGTCCTCGGGCGCCCGGACCTCCAGCGACTGCCGCGCCATGGTCAGACGCTCGCGATCGCGCGGATGGCGCCGGTGATCGACTCCACGCCCGGCACGGCGGCCCGGAGCAGCACGGGGTTGTGCGGACTCGGGATATCCGGCATGGCGAGGCGCTCGAGCGGCGCGTCCAGGCTGAAGAACGCTTCCCTGGCGAGGGTGGCGGCGATCTCGGCGCCGAAACCGGCTGTCAGGTTGTCCTCGTGCACGATCAGGCACCGGTGGGTCTTGCGCACCGAGGCCAGCACCGCCTCGCGGTCCCAGGGCGAGAGGGTCCTGAGATCCAGAATCTCCACTTCCACACCCGAGGCGGCGGCGGCGAGCTCGCAGCGCTCGACCATCGCTCCCCAGGTCACCACCGTCAGCTCACCGCCCTCGCGCACCCGCCGGGCCACCCCGAAGGGCACGACATACTCGTCGCCCGGGTAGGGCCGGCGAGCCCACGCGCCATCGAGCAGCGCGCGGTGCTCGAAAAATACGGTCGGATCGTTGCCGCGCAGCGCCGTGCGCAGCAGCCCCGTGGCGTCCTCGGCATTCGAGGGCACCGCCACGCGCCAGCCGATGCCGTGGACCCAGGCCACCTCGTTGGTCTGGCTGTGCCAGGGATCGCCGCACTTGAAGAACCCTCCCGGCATGCGCACCACCATCGGTGCGGCGAAACGGTTGGCGGTCCGCCAGCGGATGGTGCCGCAGTCGTTCAACTGCTCGGCCGCCGGATCCGCGTACTTGCGGAACTGGATCTCCGGCACCGGCAGCAGACCCGACAGCGCCATGCCCACGGCACGCCCGATGATGCCTTCCTCCGACAGGCTGGTATCGAACACGCGCGCCGCGCCGTGTTTCTCCTGCAGTCCGAGCGTCGCGCCGTGCACGCCACCCTTCGGTCCCACGTCCTCCCCGAAGACCACCATGCGGGGATTGAGGGCCAGCTCGACATCGAGCGTGCGCCGGATGGCGGTCAGCATGTTGATACGGTTGGGCTCGGACGCGGCCTGCGTGCCCGAGGGCGGCGGCGCGAGCCCGAGCGGAGCGAGGCCGCCCTGCTCCTGAAGCTCCGGCCGCCCGTCCGCGCCGCGCTCCGAGAACACGTAGCGCGTCAGCCGCGTTGGGTCGGGCTGGGGCCGCGAGAGCGCCTGCTCGACGGCGCTCTCGACCTCCCGGCGCGCCTCCTGCCTCACCCGCGTCCACTCGGCCTCGGACATCCTCCGGGGCACCAGATAGCGATACAGCTTCTGCAGCGGGTCGCTGGCTTGCTCGCGCGCGAGCGTCTCGGCCGATTTGTAGGCCTGGGTGTCCTGGCCCGAATGTCCGCACAGCCGCGGCACGGTCAGGCGCAGCAGCGCCGGGCCGCGCCGGGCGCGCACGTACTCGACCGCCTCGCTCACCCGCTCGGCGGCCTGCTGCGGATAGGCGCCGTCGCCCTCGAACAGCCCCAGCCCGGAGAACGAGCGCAGGTTGGCGGCGATGTTGCCTCCCGGGGTCTGCAGGCGCGAGCCGACCGAGATGCCGAAGCCGTTGTCCTCGATGTAAAACAACATCGGCAGGCGCAGGGTGGTCGCCAGGGTGAGCGCCGACCAGAACCCGGCGGTCGCGACCGAGGCGTCGCCGCCGAGCACCACCGCGATGCTGCGCTCGTAGCTCGCATCGCCGAGTGTGTCGTGGTGATAGCCGATGGCCTGGGCCCAGCCGGCCGCGGGCGTGTACTGGGCACCGACGCCGCCGCAGGCGGGCAACACCGTGGGCCCGCCGCGCCCGGGCTTGTTGAACACCACACCGATGTCGCGGCCGTCGCTGAAGGAGCCGGCGCGCGCCAGCGGTCCGGCCGCCGCCTCCTGCACCCCCACCCCGAGGGCCAGCATCATCGGCCGGGAGCGGTAGTACACCGTCACGCCGTCATGCGGATCGGTCAGCGTGAGGCCCAGCAGAATCTGCGCCAGGTCGTGGCCCCGGGCCGAGAACTGGTACATCACCTGCCGCTCCGGCAGCAGGCGCGATTCTTCGATGTCATCCAGGACCCGGGAGAGCATCAGCAGGTGGGTCACCCGGTGCCAGTCCGGCTGCCGGTTGCACGAGGGCAGACGGCCGGCAAGGGAGACCGGGGATGCAAGGCCAGGCATCGGGACGCTCCGAGCTCGATAGAAGTGGCATAGCTTATGCCGTCATTCACGAAATAGGCTTGCCGTGCTTGCCGGTATTGCCAGAATTTTGGCAATATTATTGCTCTTAATCCGGCTCTGGAGCACTCCCGTGGCCCGTCCGCCCGATCGCCTCGACCGCCGTATCCTGGAAGAGCTCCAGCTCGATGCCCGCATCACCAATCAGGAGCTCGCCAAGCGGGTCGGCCTCTCGCCCGCGCCCTGCTGGCGGCGCCTGAAGCGCCTGGAGTCCGAGGGGTTCATCAGCGGCTACGCGACGCTGCTGTGCGCCCCGGCGATCGGGCTGCCGATCCAGGCCTATGCGCTGGTCACGCTGGAGAACCACCACCCGCAGACCGTCGAGCAGTTCGACCTGCTGGTGCGCCAGCGGCCGGAGGTGCTCGAGTGCCACTCCATGAGCGGCGCCAACGACTACCTGCTGCGGATCGTGGCGGCCGGCATGGAGGCTTACGAGCGCTTCCTCTCCACTCACGTGCTGCAGCTCTCGGCCGTGCGCTCGGTCAACACCAGCTTCGTGCTGCGCACCAAGAAGTTCACGACACGGCTGCCGGTCGTCGAACAGTTAGGGTCCTGCCCTGACACGTCTTCGCGCTGTTCCTGACAGCGCTCGGCGCGTCTCGGTCCTTACGGACCTTCTGGCCGGTTCGCGGTTCCTCGTGGGGCGGTGCCGAGCCGGCGCTGCGGTGGCCCGCAGCAGCGGTGGCGCCGCGCAGGCCACTCCCCGCGCGTCACCATCTCCTCCCTGAGCGCCGTCTGCTCCTCCAGCACCGCCCGCGGGCAGGCGCCGAAGGAGCCGTGATTGAGGTAGGTCACCGATGGGTCCAGAGACCAGAGCGATGCAAACTCGGATGTCTCGACTGCCGCCCGCACGCCGCACTCCCCAGGGACGATTGTTGGAGTTTCTCAGGGCCACGGGCCGCGCCGCCGGTGCGGTTCCGCCTCGCCGTCCGCCGCCGGCGCGATCCGCCGGCGTAGAATCGCCCCGTCATGAATCATTGGACGCTGGTCTGGGCAAATCTCACCCGCCGCAGGACTCGCTGCATCGTCACGCTGCTCTCGGTGGTGTTCGCCTTCACGCTGTTCGGCGTGCTGATCGCGCTGCGCCAGGCGTTCACGGAGGGCGCCCGCTTCGCGGGCGACGACCGGCTGATCACCATGAGCGCGGTCTCGCTGGTCACGCCTCTGCCGCTGGCCGACGCCCGCCCAATCGCCGCGGTGCGCGGTGTGCGCACGGTCAATCCGCAGGAGTGGGTGGGCGGCTACTACCGCGACCTGCGTCATCCGATATTCGCGCTCGCGGTGCGGGCGCGCAGCTTCTTCAGCGTATACCCCGGCGATCGCCTGCCCGCCGCCGAGCGGCGCGCGTGGCTCGCGGACCCGCGCGGAATCGTCATCGGGCCGGCGCTCGAGCGCCGGTACGGCTGGCGGATCGGCGAGCAGATTCCACTTCGCTCGGGCGTCTGGCCCAACCGCCGGGGCAACACCTGGGAGGTGGTCCTCGATGGCATCCTCAGCCGGACGCAGGGCAGCCATGGGAGCCTGCTGCTGATGCACTACCGCTACCTCGACGATGAGCGCCTGTTCGGCAAGGGGCTGGTGACCTTCTTCGTGCTGAGGATCGCCGATGCGAGCCAGGCGGGCCGTATCTCGCGGACCGTGGACCGGTTGTTCGCCAACTCGCCGTTTCCCACCCGCACCGCCACCGAGCGATCCTTCCTCAGCAACTTCGCCAGCCAGTTCGGCGACATCGGCGCCATCGTGAGCGCGGTGGTCGGCGCGGTGTTCTTCACCATGCTGCTGGTCACGGGCAACACCATGGCGCAGTCGGTGCGCGAGCGCACCGCGGAGCTCGCGCTGATGAAGGCGCTCGGCTTCGGCAACGCGCGCCTCGGCGCCCTGGCGCTCACCGAATCGCTGGCGATGACGCTGATCGGCGGAGTTCTCGGGCTCGCGCTGGCGTTCGCCCTGGTCGGCGGCTTCGGCTACTTCTCCTCGGCGCTGATCGAGATGTTGCCCGGACTTACGATCCCCGCCTCGGCGCCGCTCGCCGGCCTTGCCCTGATGCTGCTGTTCGGGCTGTTGGCCGGCCTGTTGCCGCTGGCGCGCGTGGCGCGGCTGCGGGTGGCCGAGGCGCTGCGGGAGACCTGATGCGCTGGCTGATACAATGGATCGCGGTGAGCGCCATGAGCCTGAGGAGCCTGCACCGGCGGCTCGACTCCTCGCTCGTGGCGATCGTCGGGTTCGCCGGTGTCGTGCTGGTCGTGGTCGCGGTGCTGTCCATCCGCTCGGGCTTTCAGGCCACGCTGGCCGACACCGGCTCGCCGGACGTCGCCATCGTGCTGCACGGCGGCACCGGCACCGAAGTCGACAGCATCCTCGGCGGCGACAACACCCACGTCATCGCGCAGGCTCCGGGCGTGGCCGCGCGCGGCGGCCGGCCGATGATCTCGCCGGAGCTGCTGGTGCAACTCGAGCTGAGGAAGCGCGGCACCGGCACCGAGGCGGACGTGTCCTTCCGCGGTGTCACGCCCGAGGCGTTCCGGGTCCACGACAAAGTGCGCATCGTGGCCGGCCGGATGTTCACGCCCGGGCTCGATGAGATCATCGTGGGCGCCGATGCCGCCCGGAATTTCCGCGGCCTGCGCCCGGGCGAGGTGCTGCGCAGCGGCTCGTACCACTGGCGGGTCGTCGGCGTGTTCGACGACGGCGGCGGACTGCACAACTCCGAGATCTGGACCAGCCTGCCGGTGCTGCAGGCGGCGTACCGGCGCGGCGATTCGATCAGCTCGGTCTACACCCGGCTCGCCACACCGGGGGCGTTCGCCGCCTTCAAGGCCGCCCTCACCGGCAATCCGCAGCTCAGCGTCAGCGTGCAGCGCGAGTCGCACTATTTTGCCGGACAGGCGCGCGACATGGCGCTGTTCATCGGCATCGTGGGCGGAGTCATCGCGGCGCTGATGGGCGGCGGCGCGGTGTTCGGCGCAGTCAACACCATGTACACCGCCGTGGCCGCCCGCACCCGCGAGATCGCCACGCTGCGGGCGCTGGGGTTCGGACCGGCCGTGGTGCTGCTGTCGGTGCTGGCCGAGGCGATGAGCCTCGCCACGATCGGAGGCGCGTGCGGCGGAGCGCTCGCCTACGCGCTGTTCAACGGCTTCGAGGCCACCACCTACAACCAGTTCAGCGTCGTCGCGTTTCGCTTCGCCGTCACCCCGCATCTGCTCTTGGTGGGAATGGCGTACGCGCTCGTCATGGGCCTCGCCGGCGGGCTGCTGCCGGCGGTGCGGGCCGCCCGCATGCCGGTCGCCGCTGGACTGCGCGCGGTGTGAGATCCCGCGCTCAGAGCACCTCCAGGATCCCCGCGGCGCCCATGCCGGTGCCGACGCACATGGTGACCATCCCGTAGCCCTTCTCGCCCCTGCCGCGCATGCCGTGTACCAGCGTGGCGGTGCGGATCGCTCCGGTCGCCCCCAGCGGATGACCGAGCGCGATGGCGCCGCCGTGGGGATTGACCCGCGCCGGATCCAGATCCAGGTCGCGGATGACCGCGAGCGCCTGGGCGGCGAAGGCCTCGTTGAGCTCGATCCACTTCATCTCGTTTTGCGTCAGGCCCGCGCGCTCGAGCGCGGCCGGAATGGCCACCTTGGGGCCGATGCCCATGACCGCCGGCGGCACGCCCTTGACGGCGAAGGTCACGTAGCGGGCGAGCGGTGTCAGCTCGTAGCGCTTCAGGATCGCTTCCGACACCAGCAGCACGGCGGCAGCCCCGTCGGAGGTCTGCGAGCTGTTGCCCGCCGTGACGGTGCCTTTCGCGTCGAACACGGTTCTCAGCTTCGCGAGCGCCTCGGGCGAGGTGTCGGCGCGGGGTCCCTCGTCATCGCGCATCGTCCTCTTCGACACCCTGACCTCGTGGGATTTCAGGTCCGGGGTCCTCGCGGTGATCTCGATGGGCGAGATCTCGGACCGGAAGCCCCCCGAAGCGCTCGCCGCCACCGCGCGCCGGTGCGACTCCAGCGCGAACGCATCCTGGTCCTCGCGCGAGACCTTCCACTGCTGCGCGACCTTCTCCGCCGTGATGCCCATGCCGTAGGCGATCGCGTAGTTCTCGTCCCTGGCGAAGATCTGGGGATTCAACGCCACCTTGTTGCCCATCATGGGCACCATGGACATCGACTCGGCGCCGCCGGCGATCACCGCGTCGGCCTCGCCCAGGCGGATGCGGTCGGCGGCGATCTGCACCGCGTTGAGCCCCGAGGAGCAGTAGCGGTTGACCGTGACGCCGGGGACCGTGTCGGGCAGTCCGGCGAGCAACACCCCGTTGCGGGCCATGTTCAACCCCTGCTCGGCCTCGGGGAAGGCGCAGCCGACGACGACGTCGTCGATGCTCTTCGACTCGATGGCCGGCACCTGAGCGAGCACGCTCTTCAGCACGTGCACCAGCATGTCGTCGGGGCGCACCTGGCGCAGCATGCCGCGCGGGGCCTTGCC
>OBLK01000034.1_pt1 | contig 63635 bp, 55 predicted proteins | sample 1518871 | NCBI WGS metagenome assembly OBLK01 (sample SAMEA2464837, study PRJEB22497) | soil metagenome | biome: Grassland; feature: Farmland; material: Clay | place: Australia | collected 2013-02-01 | depth 0.8 m
TCGAGGAGTGGCGCAAAATGGCGAAAAAGGGTAGCGCTCCGACGAAGTCGGAAGTCCTGACTCAAATTTCCAAAGACACGGGGCTCTCCCGCAAGCAGGTCGGCGGCGTGTTCGATTCGCTCAACGGCGTGATCAAGAAGAGCCTGCGCAGCAACGGTCTGTTCACCATGCCGGGGCTGCTGAAGATGAAGGTCGTCAAGAAACCAGCCACGAAGGCGCGCGAGGGAATCAACCCGTTCACCGGGGAGAAGATGATGTTCAAGGCAAAGCCGGCCAGCAAGAAGGTCCGCGTGATGCCGCTGAAGAACCTCAAGGCGATGGTCAACTCTTGATCATGCGCTAGAGTGCTTGCGCTCGACGGGGTTCGCGGAGCGGACCCCGTTCATTTAACCTGAAAAAATAGGGCCGCGCGCGAAGGGACGGTCGCCTTCAGGCGCCGGCAGTCAGGAACTCGACGACCGTCTGTCTCAGCTCGTGCAGGCGGCCGTGGAAGAAATGCCCGCCGCCGGCAAATCGGCGGATATCGGGCGCGGGGGATTGCCGCAGCGCCCACTCGAACACCGCGGCCGGCTCGATCACCTCGTCCGCGTCTCCCTGGACCAACAGCCACGGGCAGCGGGGGGAAGGCACATCCTCCACGGCAACGCGGGTAATCCCGGGCGCCACCGTCACCAGAGCCGCGGGCGAGGCGCGCGGCGCGGCGCGCACGGCCACGGCCGCACCGAAGGAAAATCCCGCGAGCCACAGCGCCGCACCCGGCCAGCGCTGCCGGCCGTAGCCGATGACGGCCAGCGTGTCCTCGGTCTCTCCGCGTCCCTGGTCGTAGAGCCCGCCACTCGCGCCGACGCCACGGAAGTTGAATCGAATGGCCGGCACACCGCACTCGACGAACGCGCGCGCCAGCGTGTAGACGACCTTGTTGTCGAGCGTGCCGCCATAGAGAGGGTGCGGATGGCAGACGACTCCGAAGGCAGCCGGCGCCGTGCCCGCCGCCTCGCCTGCGGGAGTTTCGACCAGTGCCTCCAACGTACCGGCGGGCCCCGGCAGGGCCAGCCGCTCGGCGCGCGGCGGCTTCACGCGGCGTGATCCGCGGTGAGCGCGACCAGCAGGCGATTGAGCCGTTGCACGAATTCCGCCGGATTGCCGAGCTGGCCCCCTTCGGCGAGCTGGGCCTGCTCGTGCAGCAGGAGCGAGAGCTCCCGGAACCGCGCCGCATCGGTCAGCTCCTCGAGGTATTTCACCAAGGGATGCGCCACATTGAGCTCGAGCGCGGGCTTGGACTCCGGAACCTTCTGACCGGCGGCCTCGAGGATACGGCGCAGTCCCGTGCTGAGATCGTGCTCGTCGAGCACCAGGCAGGCCGGCGACTCCTTCAGGCGCGTGCTGACACGCACCTCGAGGACGCTGTCGCCGACCGCGTCCTTCACCTTCTTGAGCAGGCTCTTGCTCTCCTTGAGCGCCTCCTCGTGCAGCTTGCGGTCCGCCTCGCTCTCGAGCGGCCCCAGCGCGAGATCGCCGCGGGCGGCGTCCTTGAACCGCTTGCCCTCGAAGTCCTCGATCTGCCCCATGACCCACTCATCGATGCGGTGATCGAGCAGCAGCACCTCCAGGCCGTGCCCGGTGAGCTGCTCGATGTAGGGGCTGTTGCGCGCGGCCGCGACGCTCTCGGCGATGATGTAATAAATCCGGTCCTGTCCGGGCTTCATGCGCTCCAGATATTGCGCCAGGGAGACCACGGGCTCGTCCGCGGCCTCGTGGGTGCTGGCGAAGCGCAACAGCGGCAGCAGGGCCGGCCGGTTGGCGACATCCTGCCCGACGCCTTCCTTGAGCACGGTCCCGAATTCCTTCCAGAACCCGGCGTACTTCTCGGGCTCGTCCTTGGCGAGCCTGCCGAGCATGTCGAGCACGCGTTTGGTGAGGCTGTTGCGGATCGCCTCGACCTCGGGCTCCTGCTGCAGCAGCTCTCGCGAGACATTGAGCGGCAGATCGCTGGAATCGACCACGCCCTTGACGAAGCGCAGATACAGCGGCAGGAACTGCTCGGCATCGTCCATGATGAACACGCGTTTCACGTACAGCTTCAGGCCGTGGGCCGCATCGCGCTGCCACAGGTCGAAGGGCGCCCGGCCCGGGATGAACAGCAGACTCGTGTACTCGCGCTTTCCCTCGACGCGGTTGTGGCTCCAGGCGAGCGGCTCGGTGAAATCGTGCGACAGGTGCTGGTAGAACTGGCGGTACTCCTCCTCCGGGATCTCGGCGCGGGGCCTCACCCACAGCGCCTTCGCCTGGTTGACGGTCTCGTACTCGAGCGAGGCCTCGCCCTCCTTCCTCATGCGGACCGGAAACGCGATGTGATCGGAGTAGCGGCGGATGAGCGAGCGCAGCCGCAGCGGGTCGGCGAACTCCTTGGCCTCCTCCTTCAGGTGCAGCCTCACCATGGTGCCCCGTTCCTCGCGGCTCACGGTCTCGACCGTGAACTCACCGTCGGCCCGGGATTGCCAGTGCACACCGCTCTCGGCGGGCGTTCCGGCCTTGCGGGACAGAACCTCGACGCGATCGGCCACGATGAACGCGGAATAGAACCCAACGCCGAACTGGCCGATCAGCTGCGCATCCTTCTGCCCCTCCCCGGACAGGGAGCGGAAGAACTCCGCCGTTCCCGAGCGGGCGATGGTGCCGAGATTGGCGACCGCCTCCTCGCGCGTCATGCCGATGCCGTTGTCGATGATGGTCACGGTGCCCGCCGCCGGGTCCGCCTCGACGCGGATCGCGAGCTCGGCGTCGTTCGAGAGCAGCTCCGGCTCCCCGATGGCCGCGAAGCGCAGCCGGTCATTGGCGTCCGAGGCGTTCGAGATCAATTCGCGCAGGAAGATTTCCCTGTGGCTGTACAGGGAGTGAATCATCAGCTTCAGCAGCTCGCGGACCTCGGCCTGAAAGCCATGGGTCTGGCGGCCTTCCGCCGTGCTCGAAGGGGTCTCGGGGCTCGTACTCATTGGCCGCTCCTGCATTTTTCCGGAGCGGGGATTTTGGGTGCCGGAGCGGGAATTTCAATGGGCGCGGGCGAGAGCAGGGCTCCGAAGCCCGCGAAAGGGCGCAATGGAGCTGCGCAGAAGCCTGGCTGCCGGGCGGTCAGCCGGCCGCGCCTAGCGGATGAAATCCTCTGCGGCCAGCGGGTTTCGCTCAGGCGGGCGCCACCATCCGCTCAAAGCCACCCCCCATGCGCGCAGCGGCATGCCTATCGAGGCAAGCTCGCCGATGATGGCCCGCGATACATGGCGCCCGAGCGCGGCGAGGTCGTCGAGCTCATCCCACCAGAGCAGCAGGAATTCCATCAGTGATTCGGCGGGTTGCGGCTGCCGTTGCGCCCTCCCTGGGGCGGCTCGCGCGCCGGCTCCCCCTCCCAGGTGCTGCGCATGCGTTCGGCCCAGCTCTTGTAGTTGGACCAGCTGTTGAGATTGCGGGTGATGGCGTCGTGCCGCGCATGCGTGCTCTGCACTCGCTCGGCCCAATTCATGAAGGACCCCGATGACGGCGCCACCGGCGGAATCTTCGTGGAGCCCTCCTGGCGGGCGACTGGCGGGACTTCGCGTCCCCTTACGGGTGAGCTCATGGTCGAACCTCCATTCTCTGCCTGGCCAGACTACGGCCTTTCGGAGCCGCCACGCAGGAACTGGTTCACAGGCAGACCAGCGGTTGCCGGCTATTCATTGCCGCGGCAGCGTTATGTAACGTCCGGGCGCGGCCATGCGTGACGCCTCGAAAAGGTGCGCGGCGGCGAAACGCGCGCACCAACACGGGGCGGCGCGCACTCCGCCTGAGGCCGGGCTGCGCCCGGCAGGCCGTAACCCTTTGTATGACGGAGACAAAGGCCACTGGCACGTGTCTTGCCACACAAGTCCCGGATCCACGAATCACGCGCGCAGGAGAGTGGGGGTGCGGGCCGACCCGTATAACGAGATGCTGGATGTGAGGGGCACGCCGCGCCCGCACTGCCAAGCCTACTGGAATTGGCTCGAGGCTCAGCCTCCGGAACAGCTTACCCGGAAGCGATCCGAAGCCGACGCTCTCTTTCACCGGCTGGGTATCACTTTCGCGGTATACGGGGAGGACGCGGGCACCGAACGGCTGATTCCCTTCGACATCGTGCCGCGCATCCTCCCCCTGGACGAGTGGACGCGGCTGCAGGCGGGGATCAAGCAGCGCGTTCGCGCCCTGAATGCGTTCATCTCCGACGTCTATCACGAGCAGCGCATCCTGCGCTGCGGCGTGATCGCTCCGGAGAAGGTCCTCTGCAATCTCCAGTACCGCCCGGAAATGCAGGGGGTGGATGTGCCGGGCGGTATCTACGCGCATATCGCCGGCATCGACGTCGTGCGCGATTCCGACGGCTGCTTCCGCGTGCTCGAGGACAACCTGCGAGTGCCTTCGGGCGTGTCCTACATGCTCGAGAACCGCAAGATGATGATGCGGCTTTTCCCGGAGCTGTTCGCCCGCCACCCGATCGAGCCGGTCGAGCACTACCCCGACCTGCTGCTGGAGAACCTCAAAAGCGTCGCCCCGGCCGGCGTCGCCGACCCGACGGTCGTGCTGCTCACACCCGGCCGGTACAACAGCGCCTATTTCGAGCACGCCTTCCTCGCCCAGCAGATGGGCATCGAGCTGGTCGAAGGACAGGACCTGTTCGTGCTGGAGGATGTGCTGTACATGAGGACGACGCGCGGACCGCAGCGCGTGGACGTGGTCTACCGGCGGACCGACGACGACTTTCTCGATCCCCTGTCATTCCGTTCGGACTCCAGCCTCGGAGTCGCCGGCCTGCTCACGGTCTGCCGCGCCGGGCACGTCACCATCGCCAACGCCATGGGCACCGGCATCGCCGATGACAAGTCGATCTACCCCTACGTGCCCGAGATGATCCGCTTTTACCTGAGCGAAGAGCCGCTCATCGACAATGTACCGACATGGGTTCTGAGCCGTCCCGAGGACTGCGCTTACGTGCTCGAGCATCTGCCGGAGCTGGTCGTGAAGGAAGTCCACGGCGCGGGAGGGTACGGCATGCTGATCGGACCGGCCGCCTCGCGCGCGCAGATCGAAGAATTCCGGGCGCGGATCCGTGCGCATCCCGCCCGCTACATCGCGCAGCCGACGCTCGCACTGTCGACCTCCCCCACGTTCTCGGGCTGCGAAATCGCCGCGCGCCACATCGATCTGCGGCCCTTCGTGCTGTCCGGAACGGACGTGACGATCGTGCCCGGCGGCCTGACGCGCGTGGCGCTGCGCAAGGGCTCGCTCGTCGTCAATTCCTCCCAGGGCGGCGGCACGAAGGACACGTGGGTGCTCGGGGGCTGAGATGTTGAGCCGCACCGCCGACCACCTCTACTGGATGTCGCGCCACCTGGAGCGCGCCGAGAACCTCTCGCGGATGATCGACGCCCATCAGCGGCTGTCGCTGCTGCCGCGCCCTCACGATGCCGTCCTGCAGGGATGGCACGCGACGCTGGTCTCGCTGGGAGTCGCCGCCACGTTCTTCGCGCGCCACGAGGCCCTCACCGCCCGCGCCGCGTTCGACTTTCTCGCCTTCGACTCGCGGTACGGCGGCAGCGTCCGGCAGTGCCTGCGGGCCGCACGCGAGAACGCGCGGGCCGTGCGCGGCACGATCACATCGGACATGTGGGAGACCCTGAACACCACCTACCTCGAGTCGCTGGCTTTCACGCCGGCGATGCCGGAATCGGCTCGCGGCGATTTTCTGGAATGGGTCAAGTATCGTGCGCATCTGACGCGCGGGGTCACCTCGGCCACGCTGCTGCGCGACGAAGCGCTTTATTTCACCCGCATCGGCACGTTCATCGAACGGGCGGACAACACGACGCGACTGCTCGAGTCCCGCTGGAGGGATCCGGGCGGCCGGGGCGAGCGCTTGCGCGCCGAGGCGTCCGAGTGGGCCGTGCTGCTGCGGGCGATGTCGGCTTTCGAGATCTTCAGGCGGCTGTATCGCGACAGCGTCACGCCCGAGCGCGTCACGCAGATGCTGCTGATGCGCGCCGATCTGCCTCAGAGCGTGCACCGCTGCCTCGATGAGCTGCAATCGAACCTGGCGGCCGTCGCCAACGGGCGATCGGACGAGACCCTGAGGCGCACCGGCGAGCTGCATGCCCAGTTCCATTTCGGCCGCTTCGATGAATTCCTCGCCGAGGGGCTGCCCGCGTTTCTCGACCGCATCCAGGCGAGGCTGCGCGATCTCGGCCTGCGCATCGCCGATGACTTCCTCGTGCCGGCCGGATGATCGCCCCATGCAGGTGAACATCACGCACCGCACGGTCTATCGGTACGAGGCACCGGTGAAATACACCGCGCAGATGCTCAGGCTCACCCCCCGCCGCGACGGCGGCCAGCGGATTCTCGCCTGGTCGATTCACGCGCCGGGCCGGCGGGCCGAGCAGATCGACGCCCACGGTAACACCACGCATCTTTTGACCCTGGAAGAAGCGCACCGCGAAATCGCGATCGTCGTGACCGGAACGGTCGAAACCCCGGCGGCGCAGGACATCCTGCGGCACGAGGGGGCGGTCTCGCCCCTGGCCTATGCCGCGCCCACCGGGCTGACGGCCCCCAGCGCCGCGATCGTCGCCCTGGCCGCGGCACACCTGCAAAATGACGACACGCTGCTGCGGCGGCTGTACGGTCTCGCGGAAGGCGTGTGCGGGAATGTTCGCTACCGGACCGGCGCGACCAGCGTCGACGATTCGGCGGCCGAGGCGCTCGCGCGCGGCGAAGGGGTCTGTCAGGACCAGGCACACGTGTTCCTGGCCTGCTGTCGCTCGGCCGGGATCGCGGCACGCTACGTGAGCGGCTATCTGTGTTCGATTCCGGGCAGTACCGAAGAGACCGCCAGTCACGCCTGGGTCGAGGTGTGGCTCAGCGAGGCGAACGGCTGGCACGGCATCGACGTGACGCACGTGGCGCCGGCGCGCGCCGCTCATTGCCGTCTGGCGGTCGGGCGCGACTACCTCGACGCGGCGCCCGTGCGGGGCGTGCGCCGCGGCGGTGGCGAAGAGGCGATGGACGTCATTGTCACGGCGAGAAGTGGCGAGGGACAATAGCCGGCCCCGGCCGGTTGCGCCCTCGAGCGGTCCGCGGCCCGTATCCTTACCGGAGATTGAATCCTCATGACCTATTGTGTGGCCATGCTGCTCGACACGGGCCTGGTGTTTCTGTCCGACTCGCGCACCAGCGCCGGCGTGGATCAGATCAGCACGTTCCGCAAGACCACTGTCATTCAGGAGCCCGGCGACCGGGTCATCGTGCTGCAAAGCGCGGGCAACCTTGCGATCACGCAGGCGGTGACCAGTCTGCTGCAGGAGCAGATGGACTGCGCCGCCGCGCCCTCGAGCCTGCGCACCTGCCCGAACCTGTTCGAGGCGGCACGTCTGGTGGGGGATACGCTGCGCGAAGTGCACCGGCGCGACGCGAGCGCACTGCAGGACTTCGGCGTCGAATTCAACGCGAGTTTGATTCTGGGCGGGCAGATCCGCGGCGAGGCGCCGCGCCTGTTTTGTCTGTACGCGCCGGGCAACTTCATCGAGGCGACCGTCGATACGACCTACTTTCAGATCGGCGAGTCGAAGTATGGGAAGCCGATCCTGGACCGGGTCATCCGCCGCAGCAGCAGCCTGAGCGAGGGCGCCAAGTGCGCGCTGGTGTCCATGGACTCGACCATCCGCTCGAATCTCGCCGTCGGCCTGCCGCTCGATCTGGTCATGGTCAGACGCGACAGCTACGGCGTTGCGCGCCACATCGGCATCGACGCGGACAATGAGTATTTCCACAGCCTCACATCGCTGTGGAGCGAGGCGCTGCGCGAAGCGTTCGCGCAACTGCCGGAACCGGGCTGGCTGAGCCAGCCGGTCGTTTGAAGGCGGCCTCGCGCGCCTAGGCCACCAGGCGGTAGACCGGCCGATACATGCTGCCGGGGAGCTTCATGCGGCCCTGGGACACGAAGGCGGCCAGCAGCTCATCGAGCAGCCGCATGATGTGCGCGTCACCGGCGAGCTCGTACGGGCCCCGCCGGTCGATCGCCTGTATGCCGTGTTCCTTCACATTGCCGGTGACCACTCCCGAGAAGGCACGGCGCAGATTGGCCGCGAGCTGATGCGCCGGCTGGTCGCGGCCGAGCGCGAGCGCCCGCATGGACTCGTGCGTGACCTCGAAAGGCTGCTGGAACTCCGACTGAATCGACAGCAGCCAGTTGAAGTTGTAGGCGTCCCGGCGCTGGCGGCGGAACTCGCGCACCGCCTCGACGCCCCGCACCATGAACCGGCCCACCTCGGCCGGATCGTCTATGATGACCTTCAGACGCTGCAGCGCCGGCTCGCCCAGGGTACCGCGGACGAAGCCGCTGATATGCTCGAAATAGGCGGCGCTCGAGCGCGGACCGGTGAGCACCACCGGAACGGGCTGGTCGCGGTTGGCCGGATCGAGAAGAATTCCGAGCAGGTAGAGAATCTCCTCGGCCGTGCCGGCGCCGCCCGGAAACACCACGATGCCGTGCGCGACGCGCACGAATGCCTCCAGACGCTTCTCGATGTCCGGCAGGATCACCAGCTGGTTGACGATCGGGTTGGGCGGTTCGGCCGCGATGATCCCCGGCTCGGTGATGCCGATGTAACGGCCGTGGTTGATGCGCTGCTTGGCGTGGCCGATGGTCGCGCCTTTCATCGGGCCCTTCATCGCGCCCGGACCGCAACCGGTGCACACGTCGAGACCGCGCAGCCCGAGCTCGTAGCCGACGCGCTTGGAGTACTTGTATTCCTCCGAGCCGATCGAATGTCCGCCCCAGCACACCACCAGGTTGGGCCGCGCCTTGTAATCGAGCAGGCGTGCGTTGCGCAGAATATGGAACACGGCGTTGGTGATCGCGGCGGAGTCCGTCAGGTCGAACCTCCCGCCGGCCATGATCTCGTCCGAGGTGTACACCACATCGCGCAGCACGGCGAACAGGTGCTCCTTGATTCCCTGGATCATCTGACCGTCGACGAACGCGGAGCCCGGCGCCTGGCGCATCTCCAGGCGGATACCCCAGGGCTGGCGCAGGATGCGGATGTCGAAATCGCGATAGCGGTCGAAAATCTCCTTGACGTCGTCGGTGGCCGCCCCGCTGTTGAGCACCGCCAGGGCGCACTTGCGAAACAGCGGATACAGCCCGCCGCGCCCGGAGTCGAGCAGCTTGCCGATTTCGTCCTGGGAGAGGTTCTCGAGGCTGCCGCGCGGATGGACGCGGGCGTCGATGAATTCCGGCTCGAGGTCGTTGTTGTGCATGCCGCTCAGGCGCGCTCCATCAGGGTTCGATATCGATCGGCATGCCGTCGCGGGTCAGCATCCAGATCTGCATCATGTCCGCATCCGAGACGGCGATGCAGCCATCGGTCCAGTCGTCGTGCAGGTAATAATACAGGGAGCCGTGCAGCGTGTTCGGCAGGCCGTGGATCATGATCTCCCCCCCGGGCTTCCAATTGTGTGTGCGCGCGCGCGCCAGATCCGTCGCGTTGGGATAGGAGATCTGAATCGACATGAAAAACTCGCTGTGCGGATCGCGGCGCGACAGACGATACCGGCCCACGGGCGTGCGGAAGTCACCGGAGCGCTCCTTCGGTCCCCGCGGCTCCAGGCCGAGATGGATCTTGAACGTGCGCACGACCTTGTCGCCGTCCATGAGCAACAGCCGTCGCTCGGCTTTCTTCACCACGACGTGATTGACGACGGGCAGGGCCGGATCCGACAGGAACGCCACCCGCGAGAGCTGTCTCGGACCGGCCGAGGCCACGGCGGCGAGACACAGAGCCGGGATCACCGCAAGAGTTCTTGATAGGAGCATGGGCCGATTATATGCGCGCGGACACTCAACCGCCCACCGAGGCCATCTCAATCCGGGGAATCACCAGCCGGGTATGCGGCCGCAGGGTGGAAAAATCGGTGTCCGGATTGTACTGGCGCAGCAGCCAGGCCGGCAGCAGCGGGAAACGCCGCGTGAGGCTCCACAGCGAGTCGCCCCTGCGGGTCAGATAGACCCGCGTGCCATCGATGCGGTGAGTGCCGAAGTAGCTGGCCTGCAGCGCCCGATGATAGGCCAGGCGCTGCTGCTCGAACCGCCCCGGCGGGACGTGCCGGAAATCCAGGCGGATCCGCTGCCCGATCCGCACCGGCTGATGGAATCGCAAGTGGTTGATACGCCGCAGGTCCCAGGCGCTGACATCCAGCCACTCGGCGTAATAGCCGAGGGACTCGGCCGCCGCCACCCGGATGGTGCCATTGGGCGCCACGGTGTAGTCGGTGGGATCGGCGCTCTGCGACGGACCGCCCACCGGCCCCAGCGTCGGACTGATCGCTTCCGCCTGCGCATCCGAGACCGGCTGCGCATTCATGAGCACACCCAGGTCGATTCGCGGACCGGCCGCCAACTTTGGCGACACCGCCGCCAGCGGTGGATTGACGGCCAACGTGACGGCCGGTGGCGACGCGCGATGCGTCTCATCGGGCGCCGCGTGCCGGGCATGATCCGGCGCCACCGCGATAAGCGGATCAGGCCTCGAGACAGGCGTTTCGCCTGACGAGGCCAGGAGCGTCGATGCGGCCACGCGCGGTGCGGCCCTGTGCGGCAATAAAATGCGCTCGCCGATCCGCAGCAGCGCACGGGGACGGATGCCGTTGTAACGGGCAAGGAATTGCACGCCCACTCGATAACGTGCGGCGATGCCGGACAGTGTGTCGCCCCGGCGTACGCGGTAACCGGGTGGAACGGGCTGTGCGGCCAGCATCTGCCGCGGCCCCAGCCTCCTGACGAGCATCGCCATGGTCCACGTGGGACCTTGCGCGGGCACGCGCAACCGGTAGCCCTTGGGCACGTCGAGCGCCCCGCTCCACACCAGAGGCCGCAACGCCGGATTAAGGTCGCGGAGGCTGGCCGTACCGATCCGCAGCGCGTGTTCCAGCGGACCGATGGCCACATAGGCCGGCACCGTCACCTCGCGGAAATGCTCTTCCGGGAGCTTGTGGATGACGCCGAAATACCGGGAGGCGTGACGCTCGACCTCGATCGCCGCCAGGAAAGCCACGTAGAAGTTGCGCGAGGCGAAACCGAACATCCGGCTGTGATAGCGGCGCACCAGGGCGACGATGCTGTTGGTCCCCAGGACGCTCACGGCGCGCCTCACCCCCGCGACACCTTGGTTGTAGGCGGTGATGGCCAGGGGCCAGGTGCCCAGGATCCGGTAGTTGTAGGCGAGCAGCTGCGCGGCGGCCTCGGTGGCGCGGAACGGATCGAGCCGGTCGTCCACCGCCCGATCGATCGTGAGGAACCGCCGCCCCGTGGAGGGCATGAACTGCCACAGCCCCGCGGCGCCGTCCTTGGAATAAGCCCGCGGATTATAGGAGGACTCCACCAGAGGCAGGGCGGCAAGCTCGGGGGGCAGGCCTTGGCGCTTCAGCGCCCGCGCGATGGCGTGCTGCCAGGCGCCGGAGCGCACGAGCCCGGTCCGGAAGCGGTTCGACTGGCCCAGTTGAAAACGGATGTGGTCGGCGGCTTCGCGCAGGCGTGCCGGAGTTGCCCGAGGGCCCCAGAGCGCCTCGATGCGGCGTTCCTGCGGGGTCAATGGCCGCCGTCCCGAAGCGATCCGGCGCAGCCGCGCCGCGATGCGATCACGCGCGCGATCGACCATGCGCTGGCGTTCTCGGGGCGGGCTGTCCGGCGCGAATCGCACGGTCCGGTAGATCACGGCCAGATCGTACTGGTCGTGCAGGAAGCCGGCGTTGGTGTCGATCTGGGTGTAGACGCGGACCCAGAAGCCCACATCGCGCGCAAGCTGCGGCGGATCCGGCAGGGCGCTCTCCGTCCCGGCTGCGGTGGAACCGGCCGTATTCGCCGGGGCGCACACTGGAATCAGCAGCGCCAGCCCTGCTCCGAGCCACATCCCGCGGAGCACCCCTGCCCGCCTCGTCGAGATCATTTACACCTCAGCTCTTCGGTAAATTCGGCATCCAACTCAATGAGTTAAGGTTTCTCGAACCGGGACCCGCGAACTCGAAGCCATGCAAGAATGTCGAGATAATTTACACCCGTCCCGCCACAGCCGCATTGAAGCCCGTCGCAACCGTCGACAGCGGCCGGGGACGCCTGCGACAGCGTTCTCAATACTGTGGATTTGATCACAATACGGCCACCCGGGGCTGCCGATATGGCGCATTTGAGGCTTCCGCGCAACGGCCATACCTTCGCGGACCGATATGGCACGAGTATTGCTGGTATTTGACTACGCGGAACCGGCAATCGGTCCCGATGAGGAAACACCAGAACACCTGGAAACCAACAAGAAAGCACGGGCTCGCAATGCGCATCAGGCGCCGCATGCCGTACCGTGCCGGTCGAATAAGAAAAAATCACGACTCGATGCAAGCAAGCGACCGACCCCGCGAAAGCGGGGTCTTCTTTTTGGATTGGCGGAAAGTCGCTCCCGGCGCTTTCCGCAAGACCCTACAAAGTTGCCGCGGGCTCGGGAACTGCCCTTCGCCCGCTGTGCCGTGCCAACGGAGCAGAGCGGCGGCGTCTTTCTTGAATGGCGGAAAGTCGCTCCGGAATGGTTGCCGTTTACGTCTGGCGCTGCGGATCCGGCACTTCGGACGAGCGCACCAGCTCCACGCTGCCGAACACCAGTGCCGCCAGCGCGGCGGAGGCGAACGCGTAGAGATACGGCACCGCCGGACCCAGGGAGAACAGCAGGCCCATGATCAGATTGGAGAGGAACTGACCGACGGCCCGCGACACGGACAGAAAGCCCATGCCGCGCCCGAGCCGCGTGTGCACCATGACAGCGGAGACCAGGGTCGGCTCGAACGTCTCGACCGCACCCATGCCGAAACCCAGGAGGGCGATGGCTGCGTAGAAGGCGGTTTGCTGCCAGTGCATGAGCTCGCAGACTCCGATGAAACCGGAGCCGAGCGCCGAAGGCAGGTAACCCAACAGCCACAGCGAGCGCACCGCCGAGGCGCGCCGCACTCCCAGCGCATAGCCGCTGACGGCCGACACGCCGAGATACACGACATACGCCAGCACTCCCCACTCGTACCCGGACCCGGCGTGGCCGGCCGCCGCGCTCAGGATGGGGAACCCGAGGTTATAGAAGCTGAAGCCGTAGAGAGTCGCGGACACGAGCAAGGCGATCAGCAGGGTACGCGGCGGTGCGCGCATGCTCCCGGTCGCCGCGCCGGGTGTGCGGGACGAATACACCACGGTGCGCCGCACGAAGAACAGCAGCATCGTCGACACCACGAGCGGCGCAACGGAGTAGAGCATCACGGTGCCGATCGCGACGTGCCGCCACAGAGCGAGCAATGCAAACAACGCCGACAGCATGCCGCCGCCGATGTCGAGCGCGTGCAGCACGCCGAAGGCATGGCCGCGCTGTTCGGGCGGCGTCACATTGACCAGCAAGGCCCGCCGGGGCGGACTGCGGAAGTAGCGCGCCCACCAGCCGAGGATGAACAGCAGCGCCGACAGCCACAGCGTGTGAGCGAGTCCCGCGAGCGCCATCAACGGAATGAACGTGTTGCCGGCGATCGACACGGCCTTCTTGTCCAAGCGGTCGCCCGCGATGCCGCCCAGGTAGGCGATGAACGCGCCGCCGCCGAAAGCGATGGCGGTCACGATGCCGTACGCGTACAGCGGCGCGTGCAGGTGGAAAACCAGATACAGCGGAAACAGGGCGGTGACGCCCTGGTAGCCGAGGTCCGCGAAGAATGCGGAAAAGCACAGCAGCCAGGCGTCCCGAGGAAGTCCCTTGACGGCGGGTTCGGCGAAGCTCACGGATATCCTCGGGCAGCGGGCACCATCCGTTCGATGATCTCACAGGCGGCGGGGGGAATCCTCAACGCGCGCGGCGAGGCCCGCGAGCTGCCGGATGCGAGCAATAGATAAATACTATTATAGAAATAGAATATTTCGATTTCCTCTATTGCAAGACTCGTTCTAGAGTCGACCTCGTTCCGAATCCAGCAACGAGGCGCACGACACATGTCTCTCATCAACACGGAAATCAAGCCTTTCAAGGCCACCGCGTTCCACGGCGGGAAGTTCGTCGAGGTCACCGAAACGAGCATACGTGGCAGGTGGGCGGTGTTTTTCTTCTATCCGGCCGATTTCACCTTCGTCTGCCCGACGGAGCTCGGGGATCTCGCGGACACTTACGCGCAGTTCCAGCGCCTGGGTGTCGAGATCTACGGCGTGTCGACCGATACCCACTTCACCCATAAAGCCTGGCACGACACCTCGGAGACGATCTCCAAGGTGCGGTTCCCGCTCATCGGCGATCCCTCCCACCTGCTGGCCCGCAATTTCGAGGTGTTGATCGAGGATGCGGGACTGGCGGACCGGGGCACTTTCGTGGTCGACCCGGAGGGGCGCATCCAGATCGTCGAGATCACCGCCGGCGGCATCGGGCGCAATGCCGGCGAGCTGCTGCGCAAGGTCAAGGCGGCGCAGTACGTCGCGGCCCATCCGGGCGAGGTCTGCCCGGCGAAATGGAAGGAAGGCGAGAAGACGCTCACCCCTTCGCTCGATCTGGTCGGAAAGATCTGAACGGACGGACACCATGCTCGACTCCACTCTGCGGAACCAGTTGAAGACGTATCTCGAGCGGCTCGTGTTCCCGATCGAGCTGCTGGCTTCGCTCGACGAGAGCGCCGCCTCGCATGAGCTTCAGGAACTGCTGCGGCAGATCGCGGCGCTCTCGGACAAGATCAGCGTGCGGCGCACGGAGGATGCACGCACGCCCTCGTTCGCGATCCGCCGGGCGGGCAGCGACATCACCGTACGCTTTGCGGGGATGCCGCTCGGCCACGAGTTCTCCTCCCTGGTGCTGGCGCTGCTGCAGGTTGGCGGTCATCCGCCCAAGGGGGACCCGGAGCTGCTGCGGCGGGTCCGCGAGCTACCCGGCGAGTATCGCTTCGAGACGTATTTCTCCCAGTCCTGCCAGAACTGCCCCGATGTGGTTCAGGCGCTCAATCTGATGAGCGTACTCAACCCTCGCATTCGCCATGTCGCGATCGACGGCGCGTCGTTCCAGGATGAGGTCGAGGCGCGCGAGATCATGGCCGTGCCGAGCGTCTTCCTCAACGGCGAGCCGTTCGCTCAGGGCCGGATGGAACTCGAGCAGGTTCTGGCGAAGCTCGATACCGCCTCCCCCGAAGTCGAGCGGGAGAAGCTCGAGAGCCAGGCGCCCTACGACGTGCTCGCCGTCGGTGGCGGACCCGCTGGGGCCGCTGCCGCCATCTACGCCGCCCGCAAGGGGCTAAGGACCGGTGTCGTGGCGGAACGCTTCGGCGGTCAGGTGCTCGATACGCTCGGCATCGAAAATCTGATCTCCGTTCCCCATGTCGAGGGACCGCGATTCGGCAGGGCTCTGGAGCAGCACGTCCGCGAGCACGGCGTGCACGTCACGAGCGGGCAAAAGGCCGTGCAACTCCTTCCTCCCGCCTCGCCGGGCGGCCTGGCGGCGCTGCGTCTCGAGAACGGCGCGACACTACGCGCCCGCACCATGATCCTCTCCACGGGAGCGCGCTGGCGCACGCTCGGCGTGCCCGGGGAGGAACGCTACCGCAATCGCGGTGTGGCCTACTGCCCCCATTGCGACGGACCGCTCTTCAAGGGTAGACGTGTCGCGGTGATCGGGGGCGGCAACTCCGGTGTCGAGGCGGCGATCGATCTCGCGGGAATCACCTCGCACGTGACGTTGCTCGAGTTCGACTCCCGCCTGCGGGCGGACCAGGTGTTGCAGCGCAGGCTGCGCAGCCTGCCGAACGTCGAAGTGCGGCTGAACGCCCAGACGACCGAGGTCGTTGGCGACGGCGGCAGGGTGACGGCGCTGCGCTGGAAGGATCGCATGAACGCGGCGCAGCACGAGCAGGCCCTGGAGGGCGTGTTCGTCCAGATCGGGCTCATACCCAACACCGAGTGGCTGCGCGGCACCCTGGCGCTGTCCGAGCGCGGCGAGATTTTGATAGACGAGCGCGGCCGGTGCTCCGTCGCCGGCGTATTCGCGGCCGGCGATGCCACCACGGTGCCGTTCAAGCAGATCGTGATCGCCATGGGTGCGGGCTCGACGGCGGCGCTGTCCGCGTTCGACTATCTCATCCGCAACGGCGCACAGGGGCGCAGCGGAGACGTCGGGATCGCCGCTTGAGTGCAAATCGCTCGTGTCCCAACCGAGTGCGCCAGGGAGGGCGGATGGGCCGCCGGAGCGGCCGGCGGCGGCGCGGGCGTCGATGCGGGCCGGGGCAATCGGGCGCAGGCGCACGCCGGGGGCGGCAGACGCACCACCGAGGAGCATGAGTGCCGCGTGACGCATCATCCGCGGCCTGCTTTCGCCGATCTGGCCACCGTAACCCGCGGAACAGGTTGCCGGCGCCCGCAAGCTGCTGCACCATGGGGTCTTGCCCGATTCGCAGCCTTTGGGGGAATGCCATGGTCAAGGTCAGCGTAATGTATCCGAACACGCCCGGAGCCCGGTTCGACCACGAATACTATCGCGATCGGCACATGCCGCTCGTGCAGCGGCTCATGGGCGATAAATGCAAGTACTACACCGTCGACAAGGGGCTCGCGGGCGGGGCGCCGGACACACCGGCGACCTACGTCGGGATGTGCCACATCTTCTGCGACAGCGTCGATGCGTTCCAGGCGGGCTTCGGTCCGCACGCGCAGCAGATCCTGGCCGACATTCCCAATTACACCGATCTCTCGCCGGTCATCCAGATCAGCGAGGTCGTCGTCGGCAAGAGCTGAAAACACGCCGCGCGGCGATACCACCAGGAAGCCTCAGAGAGTCGATATGGGTTCAAGCACACGACCCGTAGTCTTGTCCGCGGTGCTGGCCGGGGTTCTGATCGCCGGATCGCTGACCTATGGTCTGCTCTTCGGGGTGCCGCAATGGAGCGTTGCGTTTCAAGGGACGCTCGCTCCGGCGATTTCCGCCTACGGCGGCTGGCCCATGTCCCTCGGTATCGTGGCGGCGGGACTGGCGGTGGTAGGTATCTGCGCGTCGGTGAGCTGGAAGCAGGGGACTTACCACACCCTGATCGTGGCGCTCGGCGTGCTGTCGCCGATGGTGTTTTTCTCCCTGGGCCTGCCGGCGCCGGTCATTGCCGAAATCAAGAGGGCGCTCAGTCTCGCCGTCGTGGGATTCTGCGGGCTGTTCGTGGCCGGGGTTTTTCTGTTCGCCCTCAAGGACAGGTTCACCAGAGGGCGGCGGGTGTAACGTTTCTGGCCAAGGCGTCCGCCACGATCGGTGCGCATCGTGAGCGCCGGTCGCAACCCGCGCTCACTGCTGGGCCAGCCGCTCGAGGCGCCGGAGCCGGCTCTCGAGTTCCCGCTGTGCTTCCAGCAGCTCGATCGCTAGCACCGCGCCGCTGACGTTGACCCCGAGATCGTGCATCAGCCTGCCGGCCATCGCCACGCGCGGCAGGACCGCCGCCGGGAACTGCCACTCCTGTGGGGAGCTGCCCCGGGGTGACACGAGGCCGAGGTCGGCGAGCTCGATCACGGCGGTGAGATCCAGCCCGCAGAGCCGGCAGATCTCGGTGGCGGCGATCCAATCGGCGTCGCTCACCAGGCGAACTTCATGCACGTGCACGACATCGCTCACAGCATCACCTCCTGATGAAATCGGCCCGCGGATCGAACCCCGCGAGCTTCGCGCGCATGTCCTCGTACATCGCGCGCGCCTCGGCCGAATTCGCGGGCGGCAGAACGACTTTGAGTTGCACGTACGCATCGCCGGGCGGCTGACCGGGCAGGCCGCGCCCCCGCAGCCGCAGCTTCTGCCCGGACTGCGCGCCGGCCGGAATCTGCATCTCGACCGCGCCGCCCAGGGTCGGTACGGCCACTGTCGCCCCGAGGGCGGCCTCCCAGGGCGCAACCGGTAGCGTCAGGGTGACATCGCGCCCGTCCAACTGATAGAGGCGGTGCGGCCGGACATGCACCTCCAGGTACAGGTCGCCGGCACGTCCCCCGCCCGGCGCCGCTTCGCCCTGGCCGGCGAGCCGGATGAGCCGGCCATCGGAGACGCCCGCGGGGATGGTGACCCGCACCGTGTGCGAGCGCAATTCCAGGGTTCCGTCCGCCTTGACCTCCGGACGTTTCAGGTCGAGCGTGCGGGTGCCGCCGCCGAAAGCCTCCTCGAGGTCGATGTCGATGCGGGCATGATGGTCGCGCCCGCCCTGCTGTCGCCGGCCGGCCTCCGCGAAGGGACTCGCGCCGCCGAACAGCGAGGAGAAGAAATCGCTGAAATTTCCTTCCTCGAACACGTGCGCACCGCCGGCGCCGCGGGGACGGGCGCCGCCGCTGAACTCGAAGCCGCTTGCCCAGTCCGGCGGCGGCCGGAACTGTTGGCCGGACTTCCAGCCGCTGCCGAGCTGATCGTAGGCGGCACGCTTCTCCGGGTCCTTCAGCACCTCATAGGCCTCCTGCACTTCCTTGAACTTCTGCTCGGCGTCCTTTTCCTTGCTGACGTCAGGATGGTACTTGCGTGCCAGCCGGCGGTAGGACTTCTTGATGTCCTCGGCCGTGGCGGTCCGGGCCACGCCCAGAACTTTGTAGTAATCCCGGTATTCCATGAGCAACGGAGCCCTTCTGAAAAGGTCTGAGAGACGCTGAGTCGTCACATGGGGGCGGGCGCGGCGAAGCCAAGGCCCCGTGCTTGAATCGCCCCTGTCCGGCCCCATGCACCCTCCATGAACACCGAAACCCGCGCCGGCGGCGCCGTGCTGGTGGCCTGCCCGCAGTGTAACTCCCTCGTCCGCGTACCCGAAGCGCGTGCGCTCGAGCATCCCAAGTGCCCTCGCTGCAAGGCGCAGGTGCTCGCCGGCAAGCCCATTGCGTTGGACGCCGCCGCCTTTGCCGCGCACGTAGAGCGCGCCACGCTGCCGGTGCTCGTGGACTTCTGGGCGCCCTGGTGCGGGCCGTGCCGCATGATGGCGCCGGTCATCGACCGCACCGCTGCCGAGCGCGCAGCGACCCTTCGGGTGGCGAAAGTCAATTCCGACGAGCAGCCGCAGCTCGCCGGGCGCTTCGGCATCCGCTCCATCCCGACATTGATCCTGTTCCGCGAGGGGCGCGAGCTCTCGCGCCAGGCCGGCGCGATGGACGCCGCGGGCCTCTCGCGCTGGCTGGACCGCGCTCTGAGCTGAGCGCGATTTGCCGCGACGCCTGCATGTGCTTCCTCGGGCAGCTCCGCGCTCTATAGCGGATTCGGCCCCTGGGAGAGGGCCGGCGGCGCGGTGGGCGAGGCAAGCCCGACATTTACGTACCAATGCTGCGTGCCGGCCGCGCGTCACCGTGCGATGACTTTCTCGTGCAGCTCGAACATGCCGGGCAGCAGGCACCGCCCCGCGCGTGGCGTGTCGCGGAACTCGATGAATGCCCGCTCGTCCCCACACGGCGACCACACCGGCGCTCCGGGGGCGAGCGGCACACCGTCGCGGGCAGTAGCCCATGATCGCCTCGCTCAGGGCCCTCAGCGGCGCAGCGTTGCGCCATGGGGGCAGGAATCGCCCATCGACCGCACCCTATCGCACTCAATCATTCGCTAATTAATGATTGGATACTACGCTCTCCCGCCGCGCATCTCCCCTGCTCCCGCTCAACGCCCGCCGCGCGCGCTGCGACGTGGATCCTCTGGCTTCCAAGACTCAGTCACACGTCAGTTAATAATTGTGACGGGCGCGTCCCGCCTGCGACGAGGAGAGCCCATGATGGGTTACCGCCGCCGGCCTCATGGAGCGGCATCGACAATTACGGCCGCTGGAAGTCGCTGCGGGACGCGATCCGCGAAACCTTCGCGCGCGTCGCAGTGAGCTTCTGGCCCGATGGGGATGTTCTGCGCAATTGGGCGGTAAACGATAATCCTACCGATATGCCTATGACGCTTACCCTGAGGATGATGGACATCCATGACGTGGTGCTCGCCGTAAGGACCACCGGGTTCCGCATGGCGGCAATCGCAGCACACTCGATCTCACTGGCACGTACCGCTGCTCACCGGACAGTGAGGATACGCCGGCTGACCGGGAAACGCCGGCGTCCACGGCGGTGCCGGCGGCACGGCCACCGGACGGCTCGCGATCTCCTTCAGCAGCACGCGCACCGCGGTCTCGATTTGCGTGTCGCGATTGTGCCGGGCCAGGAGTCCGGCATTCACGTGCACCGGAATCGAGGGCGCGACCCCGATGTTCTCCACGACCCACTTCGAGTCGGTGCCATACATGGCGATCTCGGATACGATCTGCTGTCCGCCGTCCAGTAGCGTGAACGGCCTGTACAGGCCGCGCACTCCGGCCCACGTACGCGAGCCGATGGTCGGACCCAGATGGTACTTCTGGAAGCGGTAGGCGAAGATATCGCCGTCCGAGGCCGATCCGTGATTGATCAGCGCCGCCAGGTGGCCGATGTACGCATCCTGCGGGCTCTGATAATGCGCGCCATCGCGCAGCACCCAGGCAGCCACCATCTTCTTGGTGAGGCGGTTGAACAGAATGGTGTCGATGAATCCGCCGAGATTCCAGCGGTCATCGATGATCAGTCCCGGCTTGGTGATCTGGCCGTAGAACTGCCGCACGAATTCGTGCAGGCCGGTCGCCTCCATATCGTTCAGGTAGACGTAGCCGATCTTACCGTGGGAAAGCTTGTCCACCTCGCGCCGATTGTTGTTGATCCAGTGCAGCAGATGCAGCTTGCCGCTGTTGACGACCGGCTTGACCAGCACGGTCCACGGCTTTCCGGCCGGTGTCGCCGCCAATTTCAGCGCCACGGTCTGCCCCAGCGTGCCCTGCAGTAGCGCGTACGGGTCGGTCGGCGCCTTGAGCGGTCTGCCGTCGATCGCCAGGACGTAGTCACCCGTCTTGACCTTCAGGCCCGGTTGCGCGAGCGGCGCATAGTAGCCCGGCACCGTGTTGTCGCCGTGAAAGATTCGCTCGAGGTAGTAGCGCCCCGCGGCGGCATTCAGTGCGAACTCGACGCCGAGGCCCGCGGTGGGCTGCGGCGGACTCTTCCAGCCCGTATCCCCGCCGAAGACGTACATGTGGCTCTCGCCCAGCGAGCCCATCATGTTGGCGATGACGTAGTTCAAATCCTCGCGGTCCCGCACCAGCGGCAACAGTGCCCGATAGCGCCCGCCGAGCACCGCCCATTTCCGCTCGATCAATTCCGGATTGACGAAATAGTCCCGTACATTGCGCCAGGATTCGTTGAAAATCTCATTCCACTCCGCACGCGGATCCACCTGCATCTGCATGTGCGAGGTATCGAGCGATTTGGCCGGAGCGTGCTCGTGGAACGCCGCCGACCGAAGCATCCATGCGCCGTGCCGCTTGTACAGCAGGGTGGAGCCGTCCGCCGACAGCGCGAAGTCGGGATCATCGATGCCCTTGACGAGCGTCAGCGCCTTGCGCTTTTTCAGGTCGTAGGCCCGCAACTGCGGCACCTCGCCGGGAACCGATCCGCCCAGCACGGGTATCGGCATGGTGGAGTAGTACACGACCCCCTTGAATTCAGCGACCTTCCTGATGTTCGCGGCCGGCACCGGCACCTGCACCGCGCGTTGCACGAGGCCGGCGAAATCGATCTTGACGCGCGCAGGCGCCGGCTTGGCTTTTCCTTTACCCTTACCCTTTCCTTTGCCCTTTCCTTTGCCCTTGCCCGCGGCGGGTTTTGCCTCGTGTGAGGTTGTCGGCGTCTGCGACCGTGGTGCGAACGGCGAAGGCGTACTCGATTGCAGCGTGGTCACGTACAGCCCATCCGGGACCACGCTGGAAGCGCCAAAGTCATAGGCGGACATCGCGGGATTGACCAGCCGCGCGGACACGAAGAACAGATATTTGCCGTCGTGTGAGAATACCGGGTCCGTGTCGTCGAAGTCCCCGCGCGTGACCTGGTGCAAATCGCCGCCGTGGATCCCGAAGATGAACACCGCATGCAGGTTGTTCGGCAGCGTCTTGGAGAACGCGAGCCAGCGGCTGTCCGGCGAAAATGAGGTGTCGAGAAACATGCGGGTGGGCTCGGCCAGGGGGGCCGTGGCGACTTTCTTGCGGGCACCGGTCTTGACGTTGACCAGCCACAGCTGCATCCTCGAGTTGGTGTAGCTCAGCCAATGCCCGTTGGGGCTCCAGACCAGGGGCCCGGTATAGGTCAGCTCGCCCCGGCGGGTCAGGGCGCGCGGCGCGCCGCCTCCGTCGGCGGCACGGACCATCACCTGACTGTCCCGCCCGTCATCGCGTATGTAGGCGATCCATTTGCCGTCCGGCGACCAGGCCGGATCCTCGTCGTTGCTGGCGGCCGTCTGGCTGATATCGGTGGTGTGGCCGTATTTGACCGGCACCGTGAACAGCGCGCCGCGGGCGCTGAATACGGCCAGCTTGCCGTTTGGGGCGACATCGGCGCCGCGGATCATCTTCGCCGCCGCATATTCATATGGCAAAGTACGCGAGCCGGTGAGCGGCACGGTAACCGGCACGCGAGTCACCTTGCGCCCGGCGAAGGAGTAAACGTACAGCCGCCCGCCATCGGACATGGCTATGCCGGTGTTGCCGGCACTCGGCCAATCGACGTCGTACACGGGGAAGTGCGTCACCTGACGCAAGGCGCCGGTCTTGACGTTCTTCGCCCACAGGTTGAGCACGCCATCGGCGCCGCGATCGGAGGCGAAATACACCGTGTCGCCGACCCACATCGGAAAAGTGTCCTCACCCTTCCAGTGGGTCAGTTGAGTGCCGGCGCCGGTGGCCAGATCGTAGGTATAGATATTGCCCGCCTGACCTCCGAAATAGTGCTTGCGGTGGAATTCCCGGAGTATGCGCGACAATTTGTTGTAGGCGACGATCGTGCCGCCGCCGTTCAGGGCCAGGGGCCCCGTCCACGGCATCGGCATGGCGACGGGCAGTCCTCCGGTGACCGGCACTTCGAAGGCCCGCTCGATTTGCGGATTGAAGCTTGCGCGCCGCGACAGGAAGATCACGTCCCGACTGTCGGGGGTCCAGCCTACGACGATGTTGTCCGGAACGGTTGCGATCTTGCCGTGACGGGGCATGTTGATCGAGCGCCAGGTCAGCCGCCTGACCGGGCCGCCGTCCACGGATACGACATATACATCGGTGTTGCCGCGATACCAGCCGGTGAAGGCGACCCATCGGCCGTCGGGCGATATCAGGGGATGCGAGTCGTAGCCGGAATCCCCCGTGAGACGCACGGCCTCGCCGCCCTGCGCGGACACTTTCCAGACCGCGCCGCCGGCTTCGAACACGATGGTGCCGCCGTGGATGCTGGGATAGCGAATCAGGGCCTGCATCGGTCCGGGAGCCGCCTGGGCCGGTGTGCGGTGAAGGAGCAAGGCGAGCGAGAGCGCGACACAGAGCGCGCCGGCGAAAGTCCTGAGCTTCATCAAGCCATCCTCCGCAGCAGACCCCGGGTGTCGAAAAAGGGCGCCCTGGGCACTGATTGGTATTGTTTATTCGAGAGCGAACGACGGTAAGACCCGATCACCGCCATGCCTCTGTCGCTCGCACCCTTCAAAAAGGCGGAGGATCATAGCATCGCGCACCAGCCTTGGACCACCAAGGCGGCGGAAAAATAGACGGTCGTCGACATCAGTCGCTTCGGACAGTCCTGGAGTGTCGGAGTTCCTTCAGCACCGGCGTCGCCTGGTCCTGCTCCTGATTCTGTTCGATCACCCTGCCGGCGACGCTCTGCGGCTCGCGAGGCGACCGACCCCGAGGCAGCCACATCATGCCAATTTTCGGCACACCGCCGACGGCTGCGACGCAAACCGCTGTCGCGATGCTGGGAACGCATCGGCTGGACTGGGATCTGCGAGCGCGGCTGCGATGCCGACGAGCGCCGGCCGAAGCGGCTTTCGCGACCGGTGCGGCCTCGTGGCGATCGTGGTGCCGCAGCCAATCCATCTTGTAAATCGTGTCGTCCGGCTCTCCGCGTCCTTTGGGCGCAAGGTCGAGCATGCGGTACGCCCCCATCATCACCTCCACGCCGCGGCCGTACGTCGAATGGGTGTGGAAGACCGCACCCGCTTCATCCTTGTAGAACACACTGACGCCAGGCCACTCCTGACCGGCGAAATGTGCCGTCATGTTGCTTCTCCTTCGATGTCCCGGCGCCGACCGGACATTGGTGGAGAGGCTAGCCGCCTTCCCGAATCTCGACGTGACTGTCGTCGTTTCGGTTGACGATGACCCAGATCGCCACCGCCGGCTCGTCCCCGATCGCCCAGAGGCGATGCGGTTGAATCGCGCTGTAGGAGACGGAGTCGCCGGCCTTCAGCTCATATCTGGCAAAACCGATCTGCAGTCCGAGCGTGCCCGAGATCACGTAGGCGTATTCCTTGCCTCCATGCCGGAACAGTGAGTCTTCAGGGCAGGACTCCGCGCCGACCGCGTAAACCACCTTGAGGAACTCCACTCTGTCGTCGGGACGCGTGGTCAGGCGCTCCCACACCACGCCACCGGCCAGACGTAACCGCTCGCGGCTGCTGCCGCGCTGAATGGGGCTCTCCATGTCCGGCCCGGCCTGGTTGTCGGCCTGCATCTGTTTGCGCGCCGGCCCGGAAGCCTCGGACGGCCCGGAAGCCTCGGACGGTTCGGAAGCCTCGGACGGTTCGGAGGATTCGGAGGGTTCGGAGGGATTGAACAGCTCATCGATCGGCATGCCCAATATCGTCGTCAGCGACCAGAGTGTGCTGACGGAGGGCATGACCAGACCATTCTCGATCTGTGAGATCATGCTCGGCGAGATTTCGGCGCGGCGTGCGACCTCGCGCAGGCTCAACCCTCTTCGATTGCGCTCCAGCCGAAGCTGCTTCCCGAGGTAGGACAGATCGGGCACATTCAATCTTTGATGCGACCGTTGTGCGGCGGCGGTTTGCTTGCCGTGGTTTTTATTACTCATGGATATGTGAGTGCCGATGTGGAACGCGCCAACGAGCATCCGCAAGGAGCGCGGGCCGGGGGAACCGCATGCGCCGGCGGGTCGCCGCACCGGAGGCTCTGGTGCATCGGGCGATCGTGCGAACGATTCCTGTTGCCCGTGTGCGCAATACGACGCTCCGCAGCGTCGGGATCGCTTCAATTGACAGCCACACTTTCCCGCAAAGACCCAAGATGTATTGCCTCGCTGCGACGCAATGCCATCATTATCCCTGCCTCGGCGCTCCGTATCGGGTGACGCCCGCCACCCGGAACAGACCGCGCTCCGGCAATGCGCTTCGCATGAGGGTGAGTCCAGCGGCGGCCCGACCGGCGATCCATGGTGAGGAAATGCATTCTACCGGGGCGGCTGGATTCCACAGGCGGCGCTCGCCCTCGCCGCCACTGGCGGCATCATAGCGGATGCGCTCCTCGAGCGTCCACTCGCTGAAATGGCTTCCTGCCAGGTGGCGGGCGCGCTCGAAGTCGAGGCGCTCGGCGGCGCCCAACCCGTTGGCCTCGGCGGGTCGCCTGCTCACGCGCCGGCCATTCCGTGGTGAAACGGCGGCGCATGGAAGTTGCGTTGCCGATACAAAGCCCGTGCATCCCTTGACGGGGCCGCGAACGGGCTGTTGTATTTCATGACGCGGGCCTGCTAGAGAAGACTGCTGGTCTGGGTTTCCACGATCTGGCGCAGGGCGGCGAACAGCTCGGCGGCCACGACGCCATCGACGGCCCGATGATCGGCGGAGATGCACACGGTGAGCAGCGTGGCGGCGCCGATCGTTCCGTCGGCTGCTTCGACCACGCGTCGCTCGGCGGCTCCCACGGCCAGAATGGTCGCCTGGGGCGGATTGACGATGGCCTGAAAGCTGCGCACTCCATACATGCCCAGGTTGCTCACGGTCGCCACGCCCCCGGCGTACTCATCGGGCTGGAGCTTGCGCTCACGGGCGCGGCCGGCGAGCGCCGCGAGCTCGCCGGCCAGCGTCTTCAGACTCTTGGTGTCGGCGCTGCGCACGACAGGCGTCACCAACCCTCCGGGCACGGCCACCGCCACCCCGATATCGGAACGCTCGAACTGCAGCAGCCGGTCGCCCGCCCAGACGACATTCGCGGCGGGGACGCGCTGCAGAGCCAGCGCGTAGGCCTTGACCAGGAAATCGTTGACCGAAACGCGCGCTGCTGCCGAATCGTTGACCTCCTTGCGCAGTGTCAGCAGGGCCTGCACATTGAGGTCGCCGCTGACATAGAAATGCGGCACCTGCCGCTTCGCCTCGGTCAGCCGCCGGGCGATGGTCTTGCGCATGCCGTCGAGCGTCACTTCACGGTAGCTCGCGCCCGTATACAGCGCCTTCACCTGGTCGGCTTCGCGCGGCGATTCGGTCGGGGATGCGGCCGGCACACGCCGCACATCGGCCGCCACGATGCATCCGCGCGGCCCCGAGCCCCGCACGAGCGCGAGATCGACACCGGCTTCGGCCGCGATACGCCGCGCACGCGGGCTGATCTTCGCGCCGCCCGGCAGTGTGGCCTTGCCGAAGTTGCGTTCCGGGGTGCGCAGGCCGTGGAACGGGTCCACCGGCCGCGCCACGCGGTTCGCAGGTGTGGGCGGCGCCACGGCGGCAACCCTGTGGGACTCGGCGGGCACGGCGACCGCCGGGACCGGGACATCCTTCGATGCCGAAGGCCGGGCCTGCGCACGCGCCGGCGCAGCAGCCGGCACGGACGCGCCCGCCGATTCGGCAACCACGGCGACCACTGTGCCCACGGGCACGGTGTCGCCGGTCTGCGCCCGGATCTCGGCGAGAACCCCTGCGGCCACCGCCGGCACCTCCATGGAGGTCTTTTCGGTCTCGATCTCGAACAGCGGATCGCCCACGGCCACCGCGTCGCCGATTGCCTTGTACCACTGGCTGATCGTGCCCTCGGTGACGGTCTCGCCGAGCTGCGGCATCAGGATTTCCATCAGTCGGCTCCTCACCATTGAACCGAGACGTATTGGGTCTCGAGATACTCCTGAACCCCTTCGCTGCCGCCTTCCCGGCCGAGGCCGCTTTGCTTCGCGCCACCGAAGGGCGCGGCGGGATCGGACACCAGGCCCCGGTTCAGTCCGACCATGCCGACCTCGAGCCGCTCGGCCAGGCGCAGACCGCGGGCCAGGTCGCGCGTGTACAGGTAGGCGGTCAGACCCAGCTCGCAGGCATTGGCCAGCCGCAGAACTTCCTCATCGGTGCGAAAAACCTGGATGGCGGCCACCGGACCGAAGATTTCCTCTCTGACGACGGCGGCATCCGCCGGAACGTCCGTGATCACCGTGGGCAGGTAGAAAAAGCCCGGACCCGCCGGACTCCCGGCGCCGGTGAGCACCTGGGCGCCGCGGCTCACGGCCTCTGCCACGAGATTCGCGACGCTGTCGCGCGCAGCGGCGTTGATGAGCGGACCGACGTCGACCTCCTCGTCGAGTCCGTTGCCGATTCGCAGCGCGGCCATGCGCTCGGCCATTTTTGTCGCGAATTGGGCGGCCCGCGACTCATGAACGTAAAAGCGGTTGGCCGCCGTGCACGCCTCGCCCATGTTGCGCATTTTCGCGATCATGGCGCCGTCCACCGCCGCGTCGAGGTCCGCATCCTCGAGAACGATGAACGGGGCATTGCCTCCGAGCTCCATGCAGGGCCTGACGATGTTGTTGGCGGCTTCCCGCATCAGGGTGCGCCCGACCTGCGTCGAGCCGGTAAAGGAGAGTACGCGAACGCGCGAGTCGGCCAACATGCCGGCGACGACTTTGCCCGACCGGATCGACGGCACGACATTGACGACGCCCGGCGGCACTCCGGCCTCGGCGAGCAGCGGCATGAGGGCGAGCATGGTCAGCGGCGTGGCGCTCGCCGGCTTGACCACCACGCTGCAGCCGGCGGCGAGCGCCGGACCGATCTTGCGCGTGGCCATCGCGGCCGGGAAATTCCACGGCGTGACCAGCAGCGCGATCCCGGCCGGTTTGTGTTGAACCAGGATCCGGGCACCGGAGGCGGGCGCATGGGACAGCCGGCCGAAAATACGCACGGCCTCCTCGGCGTTCCAGCGGAAGAACTCCGCCGCGTAAGTGACCTCGCCGCGCGCATCGCGCAGACTCTTGCCGTTCTCGACCGTGATGATGCGCGCGAGGCGCTCATGATCTTTCATCATGAGCTCCCAGGCTCTGCGCAGCACCTCGCCGCGCTCGCGCGGCGTCTTGCGGGACCACACCTCGAGGCCCTGCGCGGCGGCATCGACAGCGGCCTGACAATCCTCGGAGGTGGCGCTGGCGACTGTCGTGATCTTGCGCTCCGTGGCCGGATCGGTGACCTCGAAGCGCTCACCGCCCTGAGACGGACGCCACTCGCCGTTGACCCAAAGATCGGTGTGGACACCGGCCAGAATGCTCGCGTAATCGGTTGTCATGATATCAGGCCGCCATGGAGCGATGGATCATCTCGACGATGCGATTCACGGAGGGGATCGCGAGATCCTCGAGTGCGTCGGCCGCCGGCAGCGGAATGTTGGGCGTGGTGATGCGCACCGGCGGTCCGTCCAGGTCATAGAAGGCCTCGTCGGCGATGATCGATACGAGCTCCGCACCCCAACCGAGCTGCCGCGGATTTTCCTCGACGGTGAACACCCTGCCCGTGCGTGCAACGGACCCCAGAATGCACTGCGTATCGAGCGGCACGAGCGAGCGCACGTCGATCACCTCGCAGTCGATGCCGTATTCGGCCCGCAGCCGGTCCGCGGCCTGCAGCGAGCGCGGCACCATCAGGCCCAGAGCCAATATGGTCGCGTCGCTCCCGGGACGCAGGATCTTCGCGGTACCGAGGGTGTCGACGATTTCGCCGTCGGGCACCTCGGCCTTGGTGGCATAAAGCGATTTGTGCTCCAGGAACACGACGGGGTCGGGATCGCGCACCGCGGCCGCCATCAGCCCGATGACATCCACCGGGGATGAGGGAACCACGACTTTGAGGCCCGGGAACTGCATGCACCAGTTCTCGACGCTCTGGCTGTGCTGCGCGCCGAAGCGCGAGCCGCCGCCGTTGCCGCAGCGGACGACCAGCGGATAGCCGACCTGGCCATTGCTCATGTACCGGGTCTTGGGAAATTCGTTGGCGATGTAGTCGTAGCAGACCCCGAGAAAGTCGGCGAACATGATCTCGGCGATCGGCCGCAGACCGGTCATGGCCGCGCCCATCGCCGCTCCGAGAATGGCCTGCTCGGAAATCGGCGTGTCCAGCACGCGCTTCGGGCCGAACTGCTCGAGAAGTCCGACGGTCGCCTTGAATACGCCTCCGGCCTTGGCGACATCCTCTCCGAGGAACACGACGTTCTCGTCGCGGGTCATTTCCTGCGCGATACCCCGCGCCACCGCCTCGCGGTACGTCAGTTGCGCCATGAGCAGCCTCCATCCGCATAGACATCTGTGAACAGAATATCGGTCGAGGTCGGTGGAGCGGCCTCGCAGGCTTTCGTGGCATCGTCGACGACGCGTGTGACCTCGGCGTCGATCGCATCGAGCGTCGCGGCCGGGAAACCCAGGTCCTCCAGCCGCTTTCGGTAGGTCGAGAGCGGATCGCGCTCCTTCCACCTGTCCAGCTCGCCCGGGGGCCGGTATTTGGCCGGATCGGCCCGGCTGTGGCCGCAGTAGCGGTAGGTCAGGCATTCGATCAGCGAAGGGCCCTCGCCCGCGCGGGCGCGCTCGAACGCCTCCGACATCGTCAGGTACACGGCGTCGGCGTCGTTGCCGTCGATGACGATGCGCTCGAGCCCATAGGCGGCGGCGCGGTCGGCGGCCGGATGCTCCACCGCGGTCACCTCCGAAATGGGCGTGTACTCCATGTACAGGTTGTTCTCGCAGACGAACACGACCGGCAGCTTCCTGCACGCGGCGAAGTTCAGCGCCTCGTGGAACGCACCGATATTGGTGGTGCCATCGCCAAAGAAGCACACCGACACGTCTTTCTGGCCTTTGTACTGGGCGCGCCATGCGGCGCCGCAGGCAATCGGCAGATGCGCACCGACGATCGCATACGAGCCCATCACGCCGTGCTCCACGGACGTCAGGTGCATCGAACCCCCCTTGCCGCGCATCAGACCGTTGTCGCGCCCCATCAGCTCGCCGAGCACCTTCTCGACCGGCACGCCGCGCGCGAGCGTGTGTGCGTGCCCGCGGTACGTGCAGAAGGACAGGTCGCCAGGGCGCATCGCCGCGGCCGCACCGGCCGCCACCGCCTCCTGTCCCAGCGACAGATGGCTGGTGCCCTTGACCTTGTTCTCCAGGAACAGGTTGTAGGCGCGCTGCTCCGACTGGCGCAGCAGAGCCTGCAGCCGGTACATCTCGAGGCGCTTTTCCTTGGGGATCTCAGCGGTTGCCTTGGTGGCCGGAGCCGGCCGTCTTGCTTGGTTCATTGTCTTGATTCACTCGACCAGTCTGTTTGAGCCCGCTCCGCCCGGACTGCGCACCGGGCGGCTTCGCCATTCGCCTGCGCCTCGATCCATCGGGTCGTGCGCGGTGCCGGGAGCGTACCCATCGGGATCACGCTCGGCGGCAGCGACCCGCGGTGGGCCGGACGCGGTGCAGCCGGCGAAGGATGCCCGCCTGTGCCCGCCCGTGAGACAGCAATTCTATGTCCTAAAACACATCGCAACCGGGCAGACCGCAGGAAATCAGCCGGTGCGACGGGAAGTTGGTGATCACCTGGCAGCCGTCCTTCGTTACCACGACCTCCTCCTCGATGCGAGCAGCGCCGGAGCCGTCCTCGGCACCCTTCCAGGTCTCCACGGCGAACACCATGCCCTCCTTCAACACCTTGTTCTGGCCCGGGAAACGCCGGGTGATGATCGGCCGCTCCCACAGGCTGAGGCCGATGCCATGACCGTACTGCAGCAGGAACGCCTCCTCCTCATTGCGGTAGCCGAATGCCTCGGCCGCCGGCCAGGCGGCCGCGATGTCATCGAGCGTCGCGCCCGGACGGATGGCGTCGATCGAGGCGCTGATCCACTTGGAGGCCAGATCGTAGGCCTCGATCTGGTGCTTGTTCGGCTCGCCGCACACGAAGGTGCGGTAGTAGCACGTGCGATAGCCGTTGAACGAATGCATGATGTCCAGGTACACCATGTCGCCCGGCTGGATGATACGGTCGGAGAAGGTATGGCAGTGGGGCGTGCCGCGCGGGCCGGCGACCGAGTTGACGCACTCCACGCGCTCCGACCCCAGCCGGAACAGCCGGTCGTGCGCGATCGCCACCAGCTCGTTCTCGCGCATGCCCGGCCGGATGGCCTTGCAGATGTCGTAGTAGGTCGCATCGACCATCGCGGCCGCGACCTTCAGGCACTGGATTTCCTCCGGCGTCTTGGTCTCGCGCGCATCGAGCATGGCCTGCTGGCCGTCGACCACCTCGATGCCCTCCTTCTCCAGCGCGCGCAGCATCGGCAGCTCGAGCAAGTCGATGCCGAGCGGCTCGCGCTCGATGCCATAGTGGGCGAGCATTTTGCGGATCTGGCGCGCGAACTCCTTCTGCACGCCCGTCGTCGCCGGCAATGCGCCCTGGAGATTGCTCACCGGGGCGCCGACCCGCTCGGCGATCCACGGCGAGCTGATGCGCTTAGCCGGTGGCGCCGGATCCCACAGGTACGGCTCGCCGTCACGCGGACACAGGCAGTAGCGGTCGAACTTGTCGCGCGCCCACTCGCCGATGTGCGTCCCGGTGATGTACCGCACATTGTCAACGTTGAAACACAGGACGGCGCCGAGTCCGGCAGCCTTGACCGACTGCTGCGCGCGCTCGAAGCGTTCGCGCACCATGCGGCCGTAGTCGATCCCGAGTTCCCAATCTTTGGCCATCGTTCCCCAGGGGGCGGTGGCGTGCGGACGGTTGTATCTCATGGCTTCTCCTCCGAATCAATCGAGGCCGCTCGCCCGGGCCTGCTCACGGGCGATCACCGACCAATCGTGATCGCCTTCGCCGCGCGCGAGCGCGGTCAGCAGACGATCGCGGACAATATTTGCGCTCGGCAGCGGCACGCAGGCGCTGTCCGCCGCGGCCAGCACCAGGTTCGTGTCCTTCAATCCCAGCCGCGCGGTGAAACCCGCCTTTTCGTAGCTCTGATCGGTGATGATGCGTCCGTAGGTGCGGTACGCCGGCGCGGCGAACAACCCCTCGGTCAGCATGTCGAAGCACACGCCGGGCTCGACCCCGTACTTGCGCACGAGCGCGAAGGCCTCGCCCAGCGCCTCGATGCAGCAGGCGAGCACGAAATTGTTCGTCAGCTTCAGGGCCGCGGCCCTCTCGGCCTTCTCTCCGGCTTCGAAGACGCGCCGGCCGATGACCGCCAGCGCCGGCCGGCAGGCCGTCACCGCCGCCTCCGATCCGCCGGCGATGATGGCAAGCTGCCCGGCATCGACGGCCTCGGGACGGCCGAGCACGGGTGCCGCGGCGAAATTCTGTCGGGCCGTCCGGTGCGCCGCTTCGACCGCGCGGATCGTCCGCACACTGTGCGTGCCCATCGCCACGTGCGTCGCGCCCTCCGGCAGACTGTCGCGCACGCCGCCGGGCCCCAGCACCACCTCATCCAGGGCGGCATCGTCGGCGAGCATGGTGATGACCAGGTCGCGGCCGGCGCAGGCGGCTTCTATGGAGCCCGCGGTCCGTGCACCGGCCTGCACGAGCGCCGCAGCCTTCTGTGGCGTGCGGTTGTACAGCTCGAGATCGCAGCCCGCGCCGAGCAGGCGGCGCGCGATGGCCGCGCCCATGCGGCCCACGCCGATCAGTCCAATCTTCATGTTCATCAGGCCCATCCGGAAACCAGACCCACGAGCACGTGGATCTGCGCAGTGTGATCGTGCATCAATGCGGCGCCGAAGGCCGCCTGAGCGGCGTCGCGGTCGTTCGAGCGCGCCCGCGCATTATGTGCCTTTGGCGGGCTCGGTCACCGCGGCGGGGGCCTCGCGGAACAGCTCTTGCGGGATGCCCGCGGCGCTGAACAGGAAATCCCGGCTCGCCTCGAGCTCGCGCCGCAGCTTCGCCAGATCCGCATCGAGAAGCTGTCCCCGCCATTTTCGAATCTTGCCGGCCACCATCACGGTGTCGACGTTGCTCCGGTCCATGAGGGTGACGACGGCGCCGGGGACGTGATTGAGCGGGGTGGTGTTGATCGCTGTCGCGTCGAGCAGGATGACATCGGCCTGTTTGCCCGGCGTCAACGAGCCGGTCTTCCCATCGAGCCCGAGGCCTTTGGCGCCTTCGCGCGTCGCGAAGCGGATCACGTCGCGGCAGGTGAGCAGCGGCGGGAGCCGGTCCTTGCCCGCCAGAGCCGCTTCGTTCACGAAGGCGCGCTGCAGCGTGAATGCGCTTCGCATCAAGGTGAACGGGTCCGCCGTCATGGTGCATTCCACGTCACTCGACAGCGACGGCTGCATGCCCATGTCGAGCGCCTTCTGTAACGGTGGCATGCCGTGACGCATCGCCATCTCGATCGGCACCGCGAGAGAGACGTGCGCGCCGGCATCGGCGGCGGTTTTCCACGCCAGGTCGCTCATCCCGGTCATGTGGATGAAAATGTTGTCCGGTCCGAACCGGCCGGCCTTGGCCATTTCATCGAAAGTCGGCGCCATGCCGAAGGTGCCGACCACATGCAGGGCCACCGGTACGGCGAGGTCGCGCCCGATCTTCCAGGACTTCTCATAGTCCGGAATGTAGATCTCCCCGCCCATCACCATCGTCAGCAGCTGATCGGCGGAGGAGAAATACTGCTTCTTCAGCCGGCGCGCATCCTCGGGATACTTCGAGCCTGCGCCCCAGCCTTCGAAATAGCCGAATACCGAGCGGCGGCCGGCGTCCCCGAGCGCCTTGATGACCGCGTCGGAGTGCTCCGGACTGTGATGGATCTGCGAGACGTCCATGACGGTCGTGACGCCGGTGTCGAGCTGCGCGAGCGAGCCGAACAGCTCGCTGATATAGACATCCTGCGGCCGGTAGACCAGCGAGAACTTCTGCAGGATGTGATCGTAATAGTTGATTGCGCCGTGCGGGTGCCCGTCGTTGATGAGAATGCCGTCTGGAAGGAAGTTGCGCAGCGCGGTCTCGAAATGGTGATGGTGGGTATCGATGAAACCCGGCATCACGATCATGCCCCGCGCATCGATGACCGCGGCATCGGACACATCGAGGTTCGGGCCGACGGCGGCCACGGTGCCGCCTTCGACCAGCACGTCCGCCGCGGCGAAATCGCCCACCTGCGGATCCATGCTGAGAACCGCGCCGCCTTTGATCAACACGCGGCGACCGGCGTCGCCCGATCCGGCCGGAGCCTGTTCGGGACCGGCTTGTTTTCCCCCTGCGAACGTCATGCTTGTCTCTCCGAAACGCGGCTCAGGTCAGCAACCAGCCGTTGTCGATGTTCAGGTTCACGCCGTTGACGGACTGGTTGTCGAGCAGGAACAGCGTGGCGCCCGCGACGTCCTGCATGGTGGCGAGGCGCTTGGTGGGCGTGCGGCTGATCACCGCATCGAGGTTCTTGCCCGACCATGCGGGGCTGTCGCCGATGATCCCCGGGTGAAGCGCGTTGACGCGAACGGGCGCGAGCTCCACCGCGAGGGTGCGTACCAGACCGGCGACACCGCCGTTGACGGTGGTGACGGTCGTCGATCCCGGATAAGGGCGCTCCTTGGCGAGGCCGCCGAACAGAACGATCGACGCGTCGGCGGCCAGCTTCGGCAGCAGGGAGTGAATCGCCTCCGTGTAGCCCACCAGCTTCAGCGTTACGAGGCTGAGCGCACGGTCCACATCGTAATCGCGCACGGAGTTCGCATCCCGCTGGATGGCGCTTATGATCACGTGGCGGATCGTGGGCACGCCGGCGAGCGCCGCGGCGATGTCGTGGGGTTTGGACAGATCCAGCGCCAGTCCGCTCGCGCCGGCGCCCAGCTCGCCGGCGACGGCATCACAGCGCTTGCGGTCGCGGCCGGTGATGATGACTTTGTCGCCGCGCTTCGACAGCCGGCGCGCGATCTCCAGGCCGATTCCCTGCGTGCCCCCGATGACGATTGCGTTGCCCGCCATGCTCATTTCCTCCCGATCTTCTCTTGCAGATATTCCCAATCGCGATTGAACCGGTAGGAGTGGCCCAGCGGCGGCTGCGGTGACTGTGTCTCCAGCCAGCGGACCGTGGAGTTGCTTCGGTTGTGGAATGCGTGGACGGACCCCACGCCTGTCCACAGCACATCGCCCTCGCCCAGCACGTACACGGTGCCGTCGGCGACGACTTCGACTTCGCCCTGGAGGATGGTGTAGGTCTCCTCGAAAGGATGGTCGTGCTCATGCGCGACGCCCCCGGGCTGGTACTCGACCATGAACATGTTGGCCAGCACCGCGGACATTCTCTGGTCCACCAGCATCTTCACGGCGATGCCGCTGTAGGCGAGCAGCGCCGTCGCCATGCTGGCGGACACGGTCGGAGCGTCCACCCGCGCGCCCACCTTGAGCTTATCGATCGTAATGTCGTCGTCGGTCATGCGGAAGAAATGCCGTGTGCGCGGATCGCGGATATCGAGCGCTTCGACCGGAGCTTTCCCGGGTGGGCCGATGAAGAACACGTCCGCGGGGCCGTTGCCATCGCGCGGAATCGGCGTGAGCGTGTCGATCCACCTGGCGGTTCCCTTGGCCGCTCCGAGCCACGCATGGGGCGTGCCGATCGGAATCACGCCGCACGCTCCGGGTAGAAGCGGATAGCCGCGGCCGTCCAGGATCAGCGTCGGCTCGCCTTCGGTGACGTAGAACAACTCCTCGAACGATTGCACGTGCACGTCGAGCCGTCCGCCCGCATCGAGCTCGCAGAATCCAAGATCGGTGTGCACCGAATTACAGGCCCTGCCGATGACTGAGCTTCGGCGGAAGCCGTCGCCATGGCGCCCGTAGGCGGGCAAGGGCTTGATCTCACCGGCTCGCGCCACGTAATGCGTCACTGAATCCTTCCTCCCGGTCACAGTTCAGGTAGACTAAACAGTTTATATCGTCTTAACAGTAGCCCGTCAAGAGGCGTAGGGGCGGCTGTCGAGGTTCCCGGGTCATTATGCTGCTTGGGGCCTCCTGCGGCGCGCAGCTCGTGGACCAATATCACGAGCGGACGGACTCGATGGACCTGGACGGAGTGTTGCGTGAGACCTGCGGGTGTCGTGTCCCGCAAATGGGCTCCACACCCGGTGTCGCCAATGAAGGTAGCGCTCGAGTCAGCGGTCTGAGCGCACCCAGGGACTGTGCCGCCAGAGGTACAGGCTCGCCGCCCGACGTGACGCCCCGCATGCGCAGCACCCGTATCGGGCTCACGGTACACCCCGCAGCCCACGAAGCCGGTTGCCAAGGGACCGTCTGACCCGCATACGGAACACACTGGCCAGCCTTCACTTCACGGATATGGCATATCGCAGTCTGACACCTTGACAGGGTAATGTTAAAGCAATATAAACAAGTTCAATTGCGATAAACACATGGTTCGCCAGGCCCTGTCAGCCCGCGACGTCAAGCGACGGAGATCGTCTCCTGATTCGAAGTCACTGAAATGACGGAGAAGAAAGTCCTTTTGGCAGTTGCAGCGACGGGACCGCAGGCGGGCGGTCTTTCTATTGGGGGAAACGCCATTCGCCGCATTTGCGGACCTGCAACTGCAGCCAACCCGGCATCGCGCCGTGCAGGGCGCATTCAGCCGGCCGGCTCAACTGCCACGACGTGCCTTGCACACCGATAAACGGGGTCGATGAGGTCGTCGCGCACCCACAGGTGACGCATCCGGGCGTCCTCGCGCCGCCCGGCCGCGGCGCGGGATGGCCGACTCGACATTGACGAAACGCCAATTACCGAACATTGAATCCACAGGGGGGTATCAACGTGCGCACATCGAACAGAGGATGGGTCACCGCGGGGGTCGTGGTCTTCTCGGGAGCCGTCGCCGCACCGGCGCTCGCGCAGAAGGTGGCGCTCCAAGAGATCGTCGTGACGGCGCGCGAGCGCAAGGAGCTGGCCCACAACGTGCCGGTCACCGAGAGCGTATTCACACGGCAGGCGATCAGGTCCGCGGGCATCAACAGTCCGCGCAGCTTCATCGCGATGGTGCCCAACATGACGTTGGTGGAGACGCAGAACGTCGGCAACGCCTTCGTCACCATCCGCGGAATCTCCCAGGCGCGCAACAGTGAGCCGTCGGTCGCCGTGATCGTCGACGGCGTCGAGGAGTCGAACCCGGACGAGTTCGACCGGCAGATGTTCGACGTGCAGCAGATCGAGGTGCTGAAGGGCCCGCAGGGCGCCCTGTACGGGCGCGACGCGATCGGCGGGGCGATCATCATCCACACGGTACCGCCCAGCAAGTATTTCAAAGGAAATGTCCGGCTCGGAGTCGGTAACGGGACATCCGAGCGCGCGGGCGTCGATCTGACCGGCCCACTCAACGAGAGCCGCACCCTGACGTATCGTGCCGCCGTGAATGTTTACAACACCGACGGCTACCTGCAGAACGTGTACCTGCATCGCAAAGCCGATCCGTACCGGGATTACGCCGGCAGGCTGCGCATGCTCTGGCAGCCCAACGACAAGTTCACCGCCGACTGGCGCTTCTTCTACGACCGCGTGCAGACGACCGCGTACTACTTCGTCATTCCGCGCAGCAACGAGGCGAATCCCTACACGACTTTCACGACGCCGCCGAACGCGAACGACATCACCAGTCCGATCCAGAACAACAACCTGGGCATGGATCACCGGGACATCCTGGACTCGGCGCTGAAGCTCGATTACGACACCGGCTACGGCACGTTCCGCTCGATCACCGATTTCAACCAGACGAAGGAAATCGACACCGGCGACGCCTATGACTTCCGGCCGGTCAAGACCTCGATCGTCTACACGGTGTTCACCGCCGGCATCCCGGCTGCGTATGGCGGCCCGTTCGATGAGAGCCAGAGCCAGTTCGTCCACGTGAAGTCGTGGAGCGAGGACGTGCGCTTCACCTCGCCGTCGGGCCGGCCGTTCACCTGGATCACCGGCATGTATTTCCTGCACAAAGACCGGTTCATATCAACGGACAACATCGTCGATCGCGGCTTCGGCGTTCCGGCCGTCTACCAGACTCCGATCGTCGATCCCACCAATCCGATCGCGACCAATACGAACGTCACGTTCCTCGCGGACGAGCAGAACAGCATCGCCTGGGCATGGTACGGCGACGCCCGATACACGCTCTCGAAGGAATGGCAGGTCGATGCCGCTTTGCGCTACGACAAAGATACCGTGCATGACATCACCCGCACGCCGACGCAGTTCCTGCCCGATCCCTCCGCCTACACGGGCGAGGACCGCAAGGCCACTTTCAGCGCCTGGCAGCCGAAGTTCACGCTGCGCTACAAGCCGAACGCCAACTGGACGCTCTACACCGACTGGAGCCGCGGGTTCCGCAGCGGCGGCTTCAACCAGACCGGCGTCGCGGCGGTGGCGGCCGCATCCCACATTCTCGGTGTAGGCGACACGTTCAAAGCCGAGATCGCCGATACGTATGAGCTCGGCGTCAAGGGATCGATGCTCGATCACCGGGTGAGCGTTAGCGCGGACGTGTTCCACACGCATGCGAAGAACGGGTACTTCTTCGTGTATCTCGCCGCAAACTCCACTCAGAACCTCGGCAATCTGAACGCCACCTACAAGGGGGCGGAGTTCGAGGTGACCGTCCGGCCGACCGACCGGCTGGAGCTGTACGCCGGCTACGGCTACACCGACAGCAAGATCACGGCCATGGCCGACCCCACCGTGCTCGGAAATCAGGCACCGCTCGTCAGCCGGGACACGATCAACGCCGGCGGAATGTACCACCACCCGCTCGCCAACGGGCTCACGGGAACGGTCCGCCTGGATTTCAACGACATCGGCCGCACCTGGTGGGACCCGTACGATTCCACCTCGCGCAATCCCGTCCCGCTGCTGAACCTTCGGCTCGGACTGGAGGGCGTCAAGTGGTCCATGGCGGTGTGGTCCAAGAACCTGACCAATACGATCTACAATGCGGAGTTCTCCCCGGGCGGATTCCTGTGGCGGGCCCTGCCCCGCCGGGACGGCGGGGGGCTTGAGTATCGCTTCTTGGGGTTTCGCAAATCGTGGGCGGGCGTGGGTAAACTTCGTGAGGGGGACTCGTTTCGGTTAGGTTCGGGATTCGGGGGGGGAGCGGGGGCCAAAACGGGCAACCCGCCCACTGACCCGCCGTCTGTGCGGTGGGGGAGAAACGGGGTGCCATGACGGACACGGTCGGCGAGATGCGCCGCCCGGACGAGAGACGACGCCAGGCAGGCCGCAGGGAAGCGGTCCTGCCTCGAACCGGAGAATGACTTGGCCATGAATCCGCGACCCCGCTTGCCGTACATCGGCGCTTGCGCATTCGCGTTCCTGCTCGCCGGCCTGCCAGCTCGAGCCAAGAGTCCGCCGACGTCCTCCCTGGTGGCCCATGGGCGATATATGGCGGTGGTGGGCGGATGCAACGACTGCCATACGACGGGCTATGCCGAATCCGGCGGCCGGCTTCCGCAGAAGAAGTGGCTGACCGGCAGCGCCCTGGGCTGGCACGGCCCGTGGGGGACGACCTATCCGCCGAACCTGCGCCTGTTCATGCAGACGCTGACCCTGAGGCAATGGATCCATTTTGCACGTACGGCACGGCTGCGCCCCCCCATGCCGTATTGGGCACTGCGCGCCATGAGCGAGCACGACCTCACCGGGCTGTACGCATTCATCCGATTTCTGGGTCCCAGCGGCAAACCCGCGCCGGCTTACCTGCCGCCCGGGAAGATGCCACGCGGTCCGTATGTCACGTGGGTACTGCCGTCGACGCCGTCGCGGTCCGGCGCCACACATGGCAATGCCGGCGACACCCACCATTGAGGCGGAGCCCATCCGGTCAAGGCCACTCACGACCTGATCCCGGTGCGGGGCCCGCCGCCAGGGGATCACGGGACCTTGCTCAGCGTCCCTCGCAAAACAGCAGGCTGCAGCAGGTCACACCTCCTTCGGCCTTTTCGGTCTCGGACATCTCGACCGTGTGCACACGGATCCCGAGGCGTCGCAGAGCATCGGCGGTGCGGGGATGGGAAGCGGAATAGATGACGTCGCTGCCGATCCAGACGGCATTGGCACCGGAGGGCTCCGTTTCGTCCACTTCGATGAACTGCATGCCGGCAAATGCGTCCCGGTCGGCATATCGCGGGTTGATCAGCAGCCGATCGGTCGCGACCTGAGTGACCGCGCTCTTGAGGTGCAGGCAGCCGCGCACCTCGACCGGCTGTACCCGATAGCCCACGGGCATCAGGAGCGTGGCGAGCTGCTCTATGGCGGCCCGATTGCTGCGGCTGGAAGTACCGACGTAGAGCGTCCGACCCACCCGCAGGACGTCACCGCCATCGAGCATTCCGGGGGCCTCGATCCGCGCAAGCTTACGATATCTTCCCAGCGCGCCCGCAACGGCAGACGTCTCGGCTCTGCGCGATGACGCACCCGGGCGCGTGATGATCGCCAGCTCATCGAGGACAATGGCGGTGTCTTCCACGAAAACGGAATCCGCCAGCTCCGGCGCCTCAGGGAGAGACTCGATGCGACAACCGAGCTTGCGCAGTACCTGCTCATAGGCACGGTGCTGTTCCCGGGCCAGGTCGATATCGATCGGGCTGCGCCGCAGATGCGTCAGCTCGCAGCGTTGCATGGCCGGACTGATCCGCCGTGTAACGGCGACGCGCACAGCGCCTGACGGCATGGGGGGCTCCGGGCCGGGACCGTAGTCATTATACATCGGCTCAATTTTGCGGCGGCGATCGCCGTCGTGATTTTCACCGAGCGCCAACGACTTGCGTCCAACCGGCCGTCGGACCTGCCTACCTGCTTCCGGCGCTCGTCACGAGCGTGCCGATCACGCTCCTCTACCTGTGGCGGCGGCGTTAATTACCGTTACTGACTGCCATTTCGCCGGCGCCGGGTACACGCTTTGCCCCGCTCGATCGAGCGAACCGCAACGAGGAAATTCAACATGCGTACCTTCCACTCCCTGTCGCTCTGCCTGCTGCCAACGGTCGCGGGCGTTCTTCTGAGCCCGGTCGCGCACGCGGATAACGAGCCAGTGTTCAGCCGGGGGGGAAATGCCGCAGCAGCCACGCACGATGATACGGACGCCTGGCAAAGAGCCAGCCGCTATCCCAAAATCCACTGGACGGCCCGAATCGGCTCCGGGACAGCCGCGCTGCCGGAATCCCCGGATGACACATTTCAGGATGACACGCATGCCGGCACGACGCCCGTGCGCCATTCCGAGCCCCATTGGACTTCTCTGATCGGCACGGGGACGGTGGCCAATGGGCCCCCAGTCGACTGACAATGCCGAGCCTCGGCGATGCCCCTCCCACCGCATGGCACAGGAGCTCCCGCCCCGGTGTCGCAGCGTCACTCGAGAAGACCGGCGCGGCGCTCGAGCTCCCGGGCGACGCTCGCCAGGCGTTCATCCAGATAGAGCATGATGTTGCGCATGATGGGCCTGCGGCCGCCGGTGAGACTCAGCAGCCGGTCGCGTTCCTCCTCGGCTTCCGCTTCGCGTCCCAGCAAGGTGTATATCAGGCAGAGACACCAGTGATTGGGGTAGAAGACGTTCCGCAGGTCCACGCCACGCTTGAATGCCATGATCGCTTTGTCGTATTCCTCCAGCATGTAGTAGCACTGTCCGAGCGCATACTGATACAGGGCGGAGGGGTGGGGGTTGAGTCGCATTCCTTTTTCGATGTAATGCAGGGCTTCCTCCCGCCGTCCGGAGGCTGAAAGTGCCATTGACAGAAACAGATGCGCATCGGCGTCGTTCGGGTCCATGGCCACCGCTCGCAGGCCGGCCGCAATGGCTGCTTCCCCCTGTTTTCGCCATAGCTGTGTCCAGCAGAGAACCGAGTGCGCCTGAGGCAGCTGCGGCGCCAGGTCGACGGCCACGAGGGCGTGTTCATATGCATCTTCAATGGCCCGTGGGTTCGGCTCCCAATACATGATCCATCTGAATACCAGCGTTCTCGCCAACCAGGCGTGCGCGACCGCGTAAGCCGGATCGAGCTCCACCGCCCGCGCGAAATATGCCCGCGCCTGCTCCGCGGCGTTCTGACTGTACAGCCAGAACTGTTCCAGACCTCGCAGGAGGGAATCATGGGCCTCGATGCTTCGAGTGCCTTCGTGGCCGGCCTGGTCCTTTTCGGGCCGCGCGATTTTGACCTGCAGGACCGCCAGAATGCGCCGGACCACGTCATCCTGAACCGCGAAGATGTCCTCTAGCCGGCGGTCGAAGCATTCCGCCCACAGGTGGGTTCCCGCGGCTGCGTCGATGAGTTGCGTCGTGATGCGCAGTCGCTTTCCGGCGCGCTGCAAGCTTCCTTCCACGAGGTACTTCACATCCAGCTCCCTGCCAATCTCCTGGGCGCGCTTCACGGCGTTCCTGTACAGGAAGGAGGAATGCCGGGAAACGACGAACAATCCCCGCAGCCTGGAAAGCTCCGTGGTCAGGGTGTCGGTGAGGCCATCCGCAAGATACCCGTCTTCCGAATTGCCTCCGATGCTCGTGAACGGCAGCACAGCGAACGACGGCCTGTCATCAACCGGCGGCACACCGTAGACACCGGCCACGTCGCCCGCGCCGACGTCACGGAAGGCGGATTCCGCACGAACGGACACCGGCGGAGTTTGACTCTCTTCCACCTGGACTGCATACCGTCCCTTAGGCAACGCCAGCCGGACTGAATCGTCTCGGCCCTCGGTAGCGTAGTATTCGCGCAGCTTTGCCCGCAGACGTGCCGCTTCCACGCGGACGATCGCGTCGATGGCCGGATCGAAGCTCGCGTCCCGATCGAAGACCTCGACCGCGATGGCGTATCCCTTGAGCCGGTCGGCGTGACCGGCCAGTGTTTCCGTGACGATAAATCTCAAAAAGCGCCGCAGGCGCTCCGATTGCGCGAACGTCGCACTGTCCAGAATCCTTTTGACACACGCGCGAACTTCGAGGCTCTGTGCCTCTGTCCACCGCTCCAGCCCCTTGGTCACTGCTGCGCACCATCACCGGTCGTGTCCACGCCATGCAGTTTAGCGCCGCGCGTGACCCGCGACTGGCGTCGACGCGCGAACCGCGTCCGACATGGAACTTTCTCATTACCGGAGTCGTCGCACGGCGACGTCGGTCAATTGCAAATCCCGGCGACCCGCGTCCCCCACTTCGCCAAAGTGGCGAAAGACACCGTCAACCTGTGCGTGGCGTTGCTCATTGTCGAGATCCCGTTGAAGCGTCACGCCCTTCCCGGTAGCTGAATCGTCAAGGCACTGGTGACCCTTGGCTTCGCCGGTCCGGTCGGCCATGGAGCCGTGAGCACCCTTTGTTTCCCGCTTGGGCGTCCGCCGCCCGACAATTCATAAATGCGCACGAGCGCTCGCCGGAATACAGTTATTCAATGTTTGAGTTTGAGCAAATTTCGGGGAATGGTGCCGAAATGCCGGCGAATCGCGTTCGTGAAGTGAGCCTGATCGCAGAAGCCGGCCACCGTCGCCGCTTCGGTCAGCTCGAGATCGGCGACTACGACGACGATCGCATTCACAGACTTGCCGTGGAATTCCATGAAGCGGGCAAAATCACCGTGGTTCTCTGCCACGCCACAAGTACGCCTATTTTAGCCGCATCGAATCAGCCTAGCCGCACTTCGATTCGCCGCAGTTGAGGCATGTCATGCAGCCGTCCATCATGACGACGGCGGCGGTGCTGCACTTCGAGCATAGCTGCGCGCCCTCGGGGAAATCCGACTTCGCGAAAGCGTCGGTCTGGCGGGCGCGCGCCTCGTATTCCGCGCGCTTCTCGTCCACCAGGCGCTGCTGGTGCTCGTCGAGGTGCGGCTTGCGCAGCAGTCCGATGGTCTGCAGGTGCCGCTCGATGACGTAACCGAGCTCCGCGATGATGGAGGGCATGAACTTGCCTCCCGGCTGCCAATAACCGCCGCGGGGGTCGAACACCGCTTTGAGCTCGTCGACCAGGAAGGTCACGTCGCCGCCCTTGCGGAACACCGCCGAGATGATGCGCGTCAGCGCCACGATCCACTGGAAGTGATCGAGGTTCTTGGAGTTGATGAAGATCTCGAACGGCCGGCGCTGCTCGTACTCCGTGTCCTCGTTGAGCACGATGTCGTTGATGGTGACGTACATCGCGTGATCGGAGATCGGGGTCTTGATCTTGTACGTCGAGCCGATCAGCACCTCCGGACGCTCGAGCTTCTCGTGCATCCGGATCACCTGAGCCAGGTGTCCGTGCTTGTCGAGCACCGTCTGCCCGGCCGGAGCCGGCGGGACGGGCGGCGGGGAGGTCGTCACGCCGGGAGCCTGCGCTTTCGCCGCGGGCTTGTTGTCCAGCTTCTCGACCTCGTACTTGACGATCTTGTGTTCGATCCTGGTGGTCATGATTCGGTTCCTCGAAAGGTCAGAAGCGGCCGTAGTACCCGTCGCGGAGCGCATCGTACAGGTTCGCCGCGGTGTGGGTCTCGCCGTCGTATTCGATCTCTTCGTCGCCACGCGCCTCGACGACAGTGCCGTCATCGAGCGTGAATTTGTACACGGTGTTCTTCAGATCCTGCTCCTTGACCAGCACGCCCTGGAAAGCCTCGGGGTTGAACCGGAAGGTGGTGCAGCCTTTCAGCCCCTGCTCGTGCGCGTACAGGTAGATGTTCTTGAACTTCTCGAACGGGAAGTCCGTCGGCACATTCGCCGTCTTGGAGATCGACGAGTCCACCCACTTCTGGGCCGCGGCCTGCACGTCCACGTGCTCCTTCGGCGTGATGTGGTCGGACGTGATGAAGTAATCCGGCAGTTTGTCCGCTCCGGCGGACGCATCCGGCGCGGCCCGCGGATTGACCCGCTCCCGATAGGCCAGCAGCTCGAAGGAGTAGACGCCGATCTTCTCCTTGGTCTTGCGGCCGGTCCGGATGACGTTGCGGAAATAGTGGTGCGCGAACGAGGGCTCGATGCCGTTGGACGCGTTGTTCGCGAGCGACAGCGAGATGGTGCCCGTGGGCGCGATCGAGGTGTGATGGGTGTAGCGCGCACCGACCTCGCCGAGCTTCTCGACGAGCCCGGGAGCCACCTCGGCGATCCGTTGCATGTAGCGGCTGTACTTCGCGTGCAGCACGCGGCCCGGCACCTTGTCGCCGGGCTTCAGCCCGTCGCGCGCCATCTCCGGGCGCTTGCGCAGCATCTCGGGGGTGACCGTGAATTCCTCGGTCATGATGGGCGCCGGCCCCTTCTCGCGCGACAGCTCCAGCCCCTCTTCCCAGCCGGCAATCGCCATCTCGCGCGCCACGTCCTCGGTGAACTTCAGCGACTCGGGGGAGCCGTACTTCATGCCGAGCAGGGTCAGGGTGCTGCCGAGGCCCAGGAAGCCCATGCCGTGTCGGCGCTTGCGCCGGATCTCTTCGCGCTGCCTCTCGAGCGGCAGCCCGTTGATCTCCACCACGTTGTCGAGCATGCGCGCGAAGACCCTGACGACTTCGCGGTACTCGTCCCAGTCGAAGCGGGCACGCGCCGTGAACGGCTCGTGCACGAAGCGGGTCAGATTGACGGACCCCAACAGGCAACTACCGTACGGCGGTAATGGCTGCTCGCCGCATTGTCCCGTAACAATCCCGTTGAAAATGACGGTGTTATTATCATACTGTGTTGTATCAAACACGGCTTCCTTGCCAAGATGGCTGATTTCGGCAATCCTGCTGGCAAACGACTGAGACTTGCTCAACGCCTTGCCGACCACCCAATTGTGATATTTGTCATTCTTCGCGTCGGTCAGAAAGCCGATTTCCGACATGAAACGCTCGCGCGATTGTCCGTCGACGATCAGCTCATAGTCGGCCTTGCAGGCATACAGCTTCTTTCCGCCCTTGCCGTCCGGCAGAAGCCGCTCACCGGCGGCGCGGCGCCGCAGGATCCGGCAGAAAATGCCGAAGTTGGCGAGCAGCGCCTGCACATCCTTCAACAACGCCGGCTCGCTGGAGGCGAGCCGGACAGAGCAACTGGTGCCCGCGTTCCCGCTGATATTGACCGTCCCGTCCGACTGGAACAGTCCGCGCAGATACCCCTTGACGCACGCCTCGCTGCCCCGCCAGATGACTTCCGGCACGGCGGTCTTGCAGCCGGCGCCTATACCGTAGAGCTCCGCCAGATAGCGCATGAGGATCACGGAGCGGATGACGGTCAGGTTGCGCTCCGGCACAGCGACCGCGCTCACCTGGTATTGCCTGGGAGCCGCGGCCCAACCGGCGATCATGTTGTTGATGCATGACACCAGCGCGTCCGCATAGCCGCGGTCGGCGCCCCAGAGATTCACGACCGCCGCCCGCCGGCCCTTGCCGCGGTTGGTGAAATGGCCGTCCCCCGTCAGCAGCCCCACCAGCACGCCGAGCTCTTCGCTGCCGCAGCCGCCGAACTGGCCCTTGCCGGACTGAATGAGCAGCTCGTCGCCGGGTCTGAGGTCCCTGAGCTTGATCTTGCCGCGGCTGGTATAGAAGTCGTGCCACTCGGTGGCCTTGATCTCGTAGCCGGCCTCGGTCACCACGCGGTACACGTCGGCGGACGGAGCGGTCATGAAGGCGGGCACCGCCGGACGAACCGTGACGCCATCGCCCTCTCCGAGCGCCCGGCGGTCGACGGTGGCCTGGATGTCCACCCGGGCGTCGTACAGGTCGCCGATGCGCACCAGGCCGAACTGGGTGGCGAGGCGCGTGTCGGCGGTGACGCACGGGTTGGTCGCGCGGATGTTCTCGCACCACCAGTTGTTGTTCATCTCGTTGACGCGGTCGATGAGAACGAAGCCCGGCTCGGCGAAGTCATAGGTGGATGTCATGATGACGTCCCACATGCGCCGCGCCGGCAGCGTCTTGTACACCTTGCACGCCACCAGCCCCTGCTCGCTGACGACATACCCTTCGTGCACCGGCCATTCGCGCCAGATGAACTTCGCCGGATCGCTCAGGTCGGGCTTCTCCTCCTCATACTCCTTGCACGACAGCGGGAAGGCGAGCTTCCAGTCGCGATTCTCGCGCACCGCCTGCATGAACTCGTCGGTGATGAGCAGCGACAGGTTGAACTGTCGCAGCCGGCCGCTCTCGCGCTTGGCGCGGATGAATTCCATGACATCCGGGTGGCCGACGTCGAACGTGCCCATCTGCGCTCCGCGGCGGCCGCCGGCGGACGAGACGGTGAAACACATCTTGTCGAAGATGTCCATGAACGACAGCGGACCCGAGGTGTAGGCGCCCGCGCCGGATACGTACGCTCCGCGGGGACGGAGTGTCGAGTGCTCATAGCCGATGCCACAGCCCGCCTTCAGCGTCAGCCCCGCCTCGTGCACCTTGCCCAGGATGTCATCCATCGAGTCGTGGATGGTTCCCGATACGGTGCAGTTGATCGTGGAGGTCGCCGGCTTGTGCTCCAGCGCCCCGGCGTTGGAGGTGATGCGCCCGGCGGGAATGGCGCCGCGGCGCAGCGCCCACAGGAAGCGGTCGTACCAGTGCTCGCGCACCTCTTCCCGCTCGACGTCGGCGAGGGCACGCGCGACACGCTTGTACGTGTCGTCCATGGTCTTGTCGATTGGCGTGCCGTCTTTAGCGGTGAGCCGGTATTTCTTGTCCCAGATGTCCAGGGACGCTTCCTGGAACGGGATGGCGTCGATGTCCTTTGATTCGATCTTCACGACGGTATTCATTGTCCGCGGTGCTCCAAGTGTTTGCACACCGGATCACAGGGGATACTGGCGACGCGAAAAACGCCGTGCAGAGCGTACCGGGCACACCGGAACACCGCCACAGCCTGTATCCCCCCTGAGCCTCCCCGACCGCGCGATCTCGCGCGGCCCATCGGGGGAGCACAAGATCTTGTGTCGGGTTAAAAAGCCTAATGAGCACCCCGGCGGGCGTCAAGATTTTGCATAAGGAATCATCGGACTATATAAGTCAAATAAAAACAAATACTTATGAAGATATGGGCCGTGGCATTTGCGTGAAATTTTTAACTGGTCCAGTGATTTCGCTCAAGGGAGCACCCCCAATATCTTGTGCCCCGCTATTTCACAGGATATGCACAGACCATCCCCAGGCCGCGTTCAGGACCGAGCTGCTGAAGACCGGCAGAGCTCCCGGCCACCGCCGTCCACCGCATGACCGGCTGCTCCCACCGACCTCCGGGGGGACCTCGAGAGCCCCGGAGGGAGGAGCACCCCCTGCGGCGCCCGCCGCTTGAAATCCCCCTGCCCGCCCACAGATCGACCCCAGCGGTATTTCGAGGCGGCAACGCCTGACACCCTAACCGATTGGAGGATCGATCATGACAGCCGTTCGCTATCAGCCCTGGGCACTCTTCGACCGCCTGCAACACCAACTCGACCAGGCAATTTCCGCGGAGTCCGGCCAGAGCGCCGACGCGGCGGACGTCTCCTGGATCCCTCAGGTCGACATCCGCGAGGAGCCCGAGCGTTTCCTCGTGCTGGCCGATGTCCCCGGTGTGGAGCCCAAGGACATCCACATCACGGCCGACAAGGGCGTGTTGACGATCCGAGGCGAGAAGCGCGTACCCGAGGCGCCTCAGCGCGAGGGTTGGCAGCGCCTCGAGCGCCGCAGCGGCTCGTTCCTGCGCCGCTTCACGCTGCCGGAGGGCGCCAATCCGGAAGCGATCACCGCCAGACAGGCCCATGGCGTGCTGGAAGTGACCATTCCGAAGCAGCCGCAGCTGCGGCCGAGGCGAATCGAGGTCGAGGCGGCCTGAAAGACCCCTGAGGGCCCGCCGATCCCGCCACGGGACCCGGGCCGGCAGGCCTGGCCGGCCCGGGAGTAGAATTCAGTATCCGGACACCGCGCCGGCGTCTCACTTTGACGCCGGCGCGGCAGCCGGACTGTTTGGCTGGCTGACCCAGATGCCAGGAGCGCCTCAACCTGTGACCGGGGAGGACCTTGCATGGCCGGTGAACCGATGAACATCTGCGTACTGGGCGGGACCGGCTTCGTCGGCTCCGCCCTGGTCAACCGGCTGGCTCGGGACGGGCACTGGCTGAGGGTACCGACGCGCAATGCCGAGCACGGCCAGCACCTGCGCGTGCTGCCCACCGTGGAGCTGGTCACGGCCAACGTGCATGACCCCGGCACGCTGGATCGCCTGATCACCGACGTGGACGCGGTGATCAACCTGGTCGGCATTCTCAACGAGCACGGCCATTACACCTTCCAACTGGTGCACGCGGCGCTGGCGGAAAAGCTGGTCGCCGCGCTGAGGGCCGCGCGTGTGCGGCGTCTGCTGCAGATGAGCGCGCTCGGCGCCGATACCGGCGGCCCCAGCCGCTACCTGCGCTCCAAGGGCGAGGCTGAAGCTCACATCCGCGCGGCCGCGGCGCAGCTCGATTTCACCGTCTTTCGCCCCTCGGTCATCTTCGGCCGCGGAGACTCGCTGACCAATCGGTTCGCGGGCCTGCTGCGCCTTTCCGGCGGCTTCCTGCCGCTCGCCCGCGCGCGGACTCGCTTCGCGCCCGTGTACGTGGAGGATGTAGCGGAAGCCTTCGCGCGGGCGCTGACCGACCGCGCGACCCACGGCCGGACCTATGAGCTCTGCGGCCCGCAGGTCATGACTCTCGAGCAGCTCGTGCGCACGACCGCGCAGACGGCCGGTCTGCGCTGCCGGATCCTGAGACTGCCCGATGCGCTCGGTCGCCTTCAGGCGGCCGTGCTCGGCATGCTGCCCGGCAAGCCGATGACACTCGACAATTTCCGCTCTCTCACCCGCGACAGTGTCTGCACCGACCCCGGCTGCGACCGCCTGGGAATCGCCCCGCGCACGATGGCGCAGATCCTGCCGGGCTATCTGTCGCCGCCGCCGCCCCCGGGGGGATTCACGGGCATGGGCGGGACTTGACGCCGCGCCTCGCCACCGCGACGTTCGAGCGGATTGTCCGTGCCGGCCTTGCGAGCGGCGCTCGGCCGGCGCCTTACGTTAGACTTCGGATCGACGCCAATGCTCAACTATTATCCGGACTCCGCCGATTCCGTGCCGGGCGGCAAGCGCGCCGCGACGTACTGGATCGATCTGCTGCAGCCGACACCCGGGGAGATCGCGCAAGTCGAGGCTGAATTCGACGTAAAGGTCCCCTCGCGCGGCCAACTGGACGAGATCGAGTCCTCGAGCCGCATGCGCTCCGAGGGCGAGTATCTGTACCTGAGCATGCCGGTCGGCACGCAACGCAACCTGCTCGATACAGCTCCCACTCCCGTCGGATTCGTCCTGTCGCCGAAACTGCTGGTGACCGTTCGCTATGCGGATCTCCAGTCGTTCGCCAACGTTCGGGGGGCCATTGCCAAGAACGGCCGCTGCGTGAGCAGCACGTCGACGTTCGTGACGCTGCTCGAGGCCATGGTCGATGTTGCCGCCGATGTGCTCGAGAAGATCGCGAGCGACCTGGGAGGAATATCCCGGCGGGTATTCCGGCAGGACGCGTCCCGTACCCGCCGCGCCTCGCGCACCAGCCGGATGCTGCGCCAGACGCTCACCATCGTGGGCGACGCCGGGGAGCATCTCTCGCAGATCCGCGAGGGTCTGATGGGACTCGAGCGGATCATCGGCTTCGTCGCCGAGGCCGGCGAGCAGTGGCTGGGGCCGGACATTCAGGCCAGATTGAAGACCGCTCGCAAGGATCTGGACTCGCTCGCCGATTTCGAAGCGCATCTGTCCGGCAAGGTCCAGTTCCTGCTGGATGCGATCCTCGGATACATCAACACCGAGCAGAACGACATCTTCAAGGTGCTGACCATCGTGTCGGTGGTGGGCATACCCCCGACACTGATCGCCAGCATGTACGGTATGAATTTTCACAACATGCCGGAGCTCAGCTGGCCCTGGGGCTACCAGTACGGCCTGGGTCTGATCGCGCTGAGCACGTTCGTGCCGATTCTCTGGTTCAAATGGCGCGGCTGGTGGTGAGCGGCCCGCGGCCGGCCGCCGCCGGTCCCGCGGCGGCGTCGGACCGAAGAGGTGGCGCGACGGGCCGCGGTTACGATCACTGGTAGTACTTTCGCGGCCAACCCTATAGTGCCGCCGCCTGAAGCGCTCGATCGATGCATCCATCGGCGCGCCAGAGGGCTCTGCAAGCCCCACCGGGCCGAAAGGTTTACCGTGAACCGCATCTCGCGCGAACTCGCCCGCGCGCCCGCGCTCTCGTCTGTTGGAAATCGCGACTTCCCGCCGGGGCTCGGGCAAGGCCATGGCGCGGCTGAAGCACGAGTCAGGCGCGGCAGGTTCGTTACGGCGGCCCTGACGGCCCTGGCCTGCGTCTGCGCAGCAATCGCGACGCCCGCACCGGCACGGGCAGATTCGCTGAACACCATCGTGGTCACGGCGACGCGCACCCCGGAGCCCGAGGGGCGCATTCCGATCGACATTTCGGTCGTATCCGCAAGGACGCTCCGGGCCCTCGATGCCCACGACATGGCGAGCGCGCTCAGCCTCGTTCCGGGCGTCCAGGCGCCCTCCGGCGGGGACGCCGGACCCTCGAGCGCCGTGCCGGCCTTTTGGGGCTTGCACGAGTTCGATGCCTTTCTGCTCGTGGTCGACGGAGTGCCATGGGGCGGCGCGTTCAATCCGGCGATCCCGAGCCTCGACATGACCGACGTCGAGCGCATCGAGGTGATGAAGGGCGCCGCGCCGGTAATGTTCGGCGCAACGTCCTTCGTCGGGGTCGTGCAGGTGCTGCACTACCCGGCGGGCCAGGCGTCCAACCAGGCGGATTTTTCCTACGGCGCCTACGGATCCGTGCGCGGCTCGGCCTCGGTGGTGCTGCCGCGGGTGGGCTCGTACCGGGAATCTCTCGCGATCGATGGCAAGCGGCTGGGGTTCGCCGACGGACGCGAATCGGTCGCGGACGAACGGGCGCTTTACCGCAGTGCGGTCGACATGGGCGGCGGCACGCTGCGCATCGATGCCAATCTCTCGTTCGTGAGCGATGTTCCGCCGAGCCCGGTGATTCGCAGCGGCGCGACGCTCACGTCGCTGACACCCATCAACGCCAATTTCAACCCGGCCGACGCGCGCATAGACGAGAATGCCTATCGGCTGTCGCTCGATTATTCGCACCCGACGCCGCTCGGCCCGTGGGAGGCGCGTCTGTCCTATGCGTATTCGAAAGTCACGGACATTCGTGCGTTTCTGCACCCGGACCTGACCGGCGCGGCCGACACCCAGAACCAGCACCGCCTGATCGAGGACGGCTACCTCGACACGCACCTCGATATCAGAGACTCAAGGCGCGCGCACGTGCTCGTGGGCGCCGATCTGCTCTACGGGCGCGGCGTTCAGCGGACCTTGAACGGCAACGGCGCCTACACTGTCCCGCTCGACGGCTCGGTGGTTCCGCCGCCGACCTGGAGCTCCCCGCCGGACGAGATCGGTGCGCTCGATGACAAGCGGCTGTTTGCCGGCCAATATGCACAGCTCGATATCCGCCCCGATGCGCGCTGGGACATCGTTGCGGGCGCCCGGTTGAACGAAGCCTACGAGCACAAGGACTCGAGCGACCTGACACGGCCGCCGCCGCTGTTTCTGTCGAGGACGGCGGGCAAGACCATCGTCAAGCCGGCCGAGACGGTGGGCGTGAGCTATCGGGCGTGGCGCTCCGGCCGCGACCAGACCCGTGTGTACGCCGACTATCGGCGGACATTCAAGCCGGCCGCCATCGACTTCGGTCCGGATTACACCCCGGCGCTGCTCAGCCCCGAGACGGCGGTCAGCTACGAGACGGGCGTGAAGGGCGATGCGCTGGACGGGAGGGTGTATTACCAGCTCGAGGCGTTCCAGCTCGATTTCTCGAACCTGGTGGTCTCGACCGCCTCCGGCGCGCTCGCCAACGCCGGCGGCGAACGATTGCGCGGCACGGCGCTAGAGCTGCATTACAACCCCTCGAAAGCGCTGCAAGTCATCGCGACGGCCGCGTATCACGAGGCGACCTACACGCGGTACCTTTTCTTCGACGGGGTCTCCACAGTCAACGTGGCCGGCCGCGAGCTGCCGCTCTCTGCGCATCTTCTCGCCTCGGCGGGCGTGATCTATGCGCCGCCGCACGGGTTGAGCGCCTCGATCGTCGGCCAGTACGTCGGCCGGCGGTTTCTCGACGAGGAAAATACCGCTGCGGTGGGCGGCTTTGCGACGGTGCGCGCGCACGTCGGATACGCCTGGGGCCGCTACAGCGTTTCTCTCGATGGGACCAACCTCGCCAATCGCCGTCCACCTGTCACGGCCAGCGAATTCGGCAGCGAGTCGTTTTATCTGCTGCCGGCGCGAATGCTCTGGGTCAGGATCGGTTACCACCTCGAGCCGTGGTAGATCCTTGAGGATGCCTCAGGCTGCCGGAGCGCGCCTCACTGGAGCCCCGCGATCGCCGCGAGGCGCTTCTCGCGCAGCCTCTCGCCGATCGCCGCGCCCTGCAGTCCCTGGCGCTCCTGCTCCGACAGGCCGACCGCCGCCGCGGCGGCGCGGATGCGACGCAGGTGTGGGCCCTGAGGGTAGGGCTGGTCCTGGAGGCCGGCGCGCCCGCGGGCATCGGCCTCGCACGCCAGGAGCAGCTCGTCGAAACGCTCCGGCCGCCGGAAGGCGTCCGTCGTCTCCAGCAGCTTCAGCACCGTGGCCGGCCGCAGCTCCCGGGCGCGGTGCACCAGGGTGTGGTGGCGCGCCGTGAGCAGCGCCAGATCGCGATAGTCGTTCGGTACCCTCAGCCGCGCGCACAGCGCCTCGATCGCGGGCACCCCGCCCTCCTCGTGTCCGCGGTGGCTCGGCCAGCGCTCGGGCGCCGTGAGGGCCTTGCCCAGGTCATGGGTCAGGACCGCGAACCGGGAGGTCGAGGGCAGGCCGGCCCCGGCGGCCCAGCGCAGCGCCAGCATGATGTGCACGCCCGTATCGACCTCCGGATGCCAGTTCGACGGCTGCGGCACCCCGAACAGCGCGTCCACCTCGGGAAAGATGCGCCGCAGCGCGCCGCACTCGCGCAGCGTCTCGAAGAACACTTCGGGACGGGTTTCCTCGAGCGCCCGCTCGGTTTCCTGCCAGACTCTCTCCGGCACCAGCGCAGACAGCTCGCCGGATTCGGCCATCCGCCGCATCAGCGCGACGGTTTCCTCCGCCACGCGGAAACCCAGCTCCGCATACCGCGCCGCGAAACGCGCCACGCGCAACACCCGCACCGGATCTTCGATGAAGGCCGCCGACACGTGACGCAGCAGCCGGGCTTCGAGGTCCCGCCGCCCCCCGTAAGGATCGATGATCTCCCCCGAGGAGCTCTCGGCCATGGCGTTGACGGTCAGGTCCCGCCGCCTCAGGTCCTCTTCAAGCGTCACGTCCGGGGAAAATCGGGTCGTAAAGCCCCGGTAGCCCGGAGCGACCTTGCGCTCCAGCCGTGCCAGCGCGTATTCCTCGCGGGTCTCGGGATGCAGAAACACGGGAAACTCCTTTCCCACGGGCAGGTAGCCCTGACGCTCGAGGTCCTCCGGGAGCGCCCCGACCACCACCCAGTCGCGCTCCTCGACCGGCCGCCCGAGCAGCCGGTCCCGCACCGCACCGCCGACCAAGTACACTTGCATTCGCGCATGGTAACTCAGGCGGCCTCATCCACTCCCGCGAATGCTCGTCGCATCCGGCCGCGCCGCGCGGGATTGCCGACCCCGCGGCTCGCCCTGGTGGCCGCGGTGCTTGCCGCGCTGTCGGGCTGCGCCAGCACGAGGTACCTGTGGCAGGCGGCCAGCGGTGAATGGCATGTCCTGCACGGACGCAGACCCATCGTGGATGTGATCGATGATCCGCAAACGCCGCAGCCCATGATCAGAGAGCTGGCTTACGTCCGGGAGGCCCGCCGATTCGCTTCGAAGCGGCTCGGATTGCCGGACAACGACAGCTACCGCAGCTACGTGAGCCTCGGCCGCCGCTACGTGGTCTGGAACGTGGTCGCCGCACCGAAGTTCTCCGTCAAACCCAAGCAGTGGTGCTTCCCGATCGCCGGCTGTGTGGCCTACCGCGGTTACTTCCATGAGCGCAGCGCCCGGGATTTCGCCGAGAAGCTGAAGCGTCGCGGCTATGACGTCGTGGTCGAAGGAGTGCCCGCTTATTCGACCCTCGGAAGACTCCCCGATCCGGTCATGAGCACCATGATGCGCTACGGGAGCGAGGAGCTGGCGGCGATGATCTTCCACGAGCTGGCCCACCAGATGCTGTACGTGAAGAACGATTCCCGGTTCGACGAGGCGTTCGCCATGACGGTCGAGAACGAGGGAATGAAGCGCTGGCTCGCCTACCGCCGCCAGCCGCAGCGCTTCGTGGAATTCGAGCGGCAGAGCGCGGCCGCCCGGCAACTCGCCGCGCTTCTCAGGCGCGCACGCGACCGGCTGGCCGGGGTGTATGCCTCGGGTGTCGCCCCGAAGCGGATGCTGCGGGAGAAGAAAGCCGTGTTCTCGCGCCTGGCGCAGCGCATCGGCTCGCTCGAGCGCCGATTGCGCTTCCGCTCGCCCCTTTACGACCGATGGATCGCCGAGGGTCTGAACAACGCCGACCTGGCCTCGGTGGGGACTTACTACGACTGCCTGCCGGGGTTCGAGCGATTGTTGCGGAAAGCAGGCGGCAGCCTGCCGCGCTTCTACGCCGCGGCACGCCGCCTCGCGCACGAGCCCAGACCTGAGCGCGACCGGCAGGTGTGTAGACCATGAGCATCGTCAGGAGCCGTCATGACCGACGATAAACCGCATCGACACCACGCCCATACCGACCGCCACGGCGCCCGGCAGCCGCAGCGCTTCGATCCGCGTCACGCCGCCAAACTGAACGACCCAGGCCGGTTCGGGATTCTGCCGCCGGATCGGCTGTTCGCCCTGCTGCAGGCGCCCAACGGCGGACGCGTAGTGGATTTTGGTACCGGCACGGGACTGTTCGCCGCCGAGCTGGCGCGCCAACGGCCTGACCTTACGATCATCGCGCTCGATGAGCAGCCCGAGATGCTCGCGCGTCTCGAGGCCAACCCCGCCGCGCAGGCGAAGAACATCGTAGCGGCCGGCCCGGACGAGTTGCCCCGGCTGCGGGGAACCGCCGACGGCGTACTCGCACTCAACGTTCTGCACGAGCTAGGCGATGAGGCCACCCGAGAGCTGGCCGCGCTGTTGACGTCCTCAGGCCGCCTCGTGGTCGCGGACTGGAACGGCGCGATCGATCGCCCTGTGGGTCCACCGCGCGATCACGTCTACACGCCGGCAGAGGGACGCGCGAAACTCGAGCGCGCGGGATTGGAAATCACCGATAGCGAACTTTGGACATACCACTACGTGCTGGTCGCGCGCCGCCGTTGAGCGTCGGGCCACAGAGAGCCCGCGCACGGATCTGAGCTGACACCTAATTTACGCCGGGCCCCTACAGCGATCCCCGCAAATCCTGCAGCGCAAAGCCCGCGAGCGGCTCGTCGAACCCGCGTGTCAGCGCCATCACCTTGAACGCCTCGCCCATCTCGCCCGGCAGCAGCAGCCGGCGCGCCTCGCCGGCAAGACGCGCGCGCTCCACGGCATCGGTCGCCTCGCCCACGAATCGCTCTATCCCGGTTCCAAGCAGAAACGCCGCCTGGGTCGCAAACCCGCTCACGTCGAGTCCGGATTCCAGGGCCGCTTCGGCCACTCTGGTGAAGTCCACCCACGCGGTAATGTCCTGTACGCCGAGGTTGACGTAGGGATCGTCATGGACGCGCTGTTTGAAGTGACAACGCAATGTCCCCGTCACGCGCTGCGGATGATAGTAGTGCGCGCGCGGCAGGCCGTAATCAAACAGCAGCATCAGGCCGCTTTCCAGACAGTCGGCCACGCCGGCCAGCCACGGCGCCACGCGCAGGCAGATCTCGGAGGCATACCCCTGCGGCAGCGGCCCGGGCAGAGCGCTCATCAGCGAGGCGCATGCGCGGACGAGGGTCTCGTCGGCCTCGCGCGCGCTGTCCACCAGGGTCTCTCCCTCCAGCGCCACGCCCAGTTCCCGCACGCCTTCCCCGGCCACGATGAACCGCCGGCAAGGCAAGGCATCCAGCACCTCGTTGGCGAGGATGACACCACGTCGGGGCCGCTCCGGCAGCCGGTCGAGCCAGACCACCCGGTCCCGCAGCACGGGTGGCAGCCGGCCGAGCATCGAGCGCTGGCGCTCTCTGAAGTCCGCGCTGACTTCGAGGATCGCGTACCGGTCCGGCAGCAACCCCCGGGCCCACAGCGTGCGCAGCACCACGGCGGCCATGCGGCCGGTGCCGGCTCCGAGCTCCAGTATCTCGCCGCCGCCCGCGAGCACCTGGGCGCACTGCTCGGCCACGCAGCGGCTGAAAAGATCCGAGACCTCGGGGGCGGTCGCGAAATCACCGCCGGGACCGATCTTCACGCTGCCGGCGCTGTAGTAGCCGAGTCCGGGGGCATACAGCGCCAGCGCCATGAATTCCTCGAACGGCAGCCAGCCCCCGGCGGCGCGGATGCGCTCGCGGATCAGGCCCGCCACTTTGCGCGAGTGCGCCGCCTCCTGCGCCGACAGGGGCATCGAGGTGTCAGGCGTCACCGGCGGCGTCATAATGCGTCTCCATGATCACGTTCACGGACAATCCGGCCGCCGGCCCGCCGCTGGCCGGCCACACGGCACTGGTCACAGGCGGTGCCCGCCGCCTGGGCGCGGTGATCGCACGGGCCCTGCACGAAGCGGGCGCCAACGTCGTGCTGCACTACCGCAGCTCCGCCGAGGCGGCGGCGGCCCTGGCGCAGGAGATGAACGGCCTGCGGGCCGGCTCCGCGGTGCTCGCGCAATGCGATCTGCTCGACACCGCCTCGCTCGCGGAGCTGGCTCGGACCGGTGTCAGGACGTTCGGCCGGCTCGACATCCTGGTCAACAACGCCTCGACCTTCTACCCGACCCCGCTCGGGGAGATCGACGGGCAGGCGTGGGACGATCTGATCGGCACCAACCTCAAGGCGCCGCTGTTTCTGGCCCAGGCCGCGGCTCCCGCCCTGCACGAGAACGGCGGGCTGATCCTGAACCTGGTGGACATTCACGGCATGCGGCCGCTGCGCCGCCACCCGGTCTACAGCGTCGCCAAGGCCGGCCTGATCATGCTCACCAAGTCTCTCGCCCGCGAGCTCGGGCCCCAGGTACGGGTCAATGCCATCGCGCCCGGGCCGGTGATGTGGCCCGAGACGGGCGTGGACGAGCGGCTGCGCAAGCGCATCATCGACCGCACCGCGCTCAAGCGCGGCGGCTCGCCGGCGGATGTGGCGCGCGCGGCGCTGTACTTCGCCTGCGATGCGCCGTTCGTCACGGGACAGGTTCTGGCGGTCGACGGCGGCCGAAGCATCGGCTGGTAGCCGCGTCAAACGCCGCCCTCCCCGCCCGGCCGCACGGCGAGCAGCGGGTGCGCGGACCTGTCGAACCGACGCCACAGCTCGCCGATGGCGAGCCTCTCGGTCGGGTGAAGCAGCTCGGGAGCCAGATCGGCGAGCGGCCCCAGCATGTAGGCGCGCTTCAACAGGTCGGGACGCGGCAGCTTCAGCGTCGGAGTCTGGCGGACCAGATCGCCATACAGCAGCACATCGAGATCCATCGTGCGCGGCGCCCAGCGCGGCGCCTCTCGGGTGCGGCCACACAACGCTTCGATGAACTGCAGCCGCGCGACCACGTCCTCGACCGCCAGATCCGTGGGGAAACCGGCGACCAAATTGATGAAATCATCGCCCTCGAAGCCGACCGCGCGATTGCGGTACCAGGGCGAGAAGCGCACGCCCGGGAAATGCTTCTCCAGCTCCTTCACCGCCACCGAAAGATGACGCTCGGGCTCGACGTTGCTGCCGGCGGCGACGTAGACCTGCGGCATGGCTGCTCTAAAGACGCGCCGCCGCCGCCGCGGTCAGGTCCGCCCGGCTGCGCTCTATCACGACACCCACGTCGCGCGAGTTACGGATGGCGCCCGGCTTGTTGAGTGACACGCGCACCCACTCGACGGCGAACTCCTCGAGCAGCAACAGCGCCAGCCGATGCGCCAGCGTCTCCACGAGCTTGAACTCCGAGGCCTCTATGTAGGCCAGCACGCGCTTGGCGACCCGTTTGTAATCCACGGTGTCCGCCACGTCGTCGGTGGCGGCGGCACGGCGGCAGTCCACAGGCAGCTCGAGGTCGACCACGACGGTCTGCTTGACGCGCCGCTCCCAATCGATGAAGCCGATGATGCACTCGGCGGCGAGTCCCCGCAGGAAGATCCGGTCGCCGGAAAGGAGCGCGCTGGTCATGCTGTGATTGTCACCTTCGTCACCTTCTGTTTCACGGCACCGCCGCCAGCGACTCGAGCGGCCACTGCGCGCGTGCCTCGATCGCGAGCCCGCAGTGCTCGCCCGCCTTGAGCCGCGCCAGCCCCGCCACCGCGATCATGGCCGCATTGTCGGTGCAGAACTCGATCCGCGGATAGTACACGCGCCCCCCGCGGCGGCCGACCGCATCGGCCAGCGTCTCGCGCAGCCGCTGGTTGGCGCTCACGCCGCCCGAGACCACCAGCACGTCGAGACCGGTGGACTCGAGCCCCCGTACGGCCTTGGCGGCCAGGGTGTCCACGATGGCTTCCTCCACCGCGCGCGCCACGTCCGCCTTGAATTGCTCCGTGAGCTCGCGCCCGCGAAGCGAATGCAGCACCGCCGTCTTAAGGCCCGAGAAGCTGAACTCCAGCCCCGGCCGATCGAGCATGGGCCGGGGGAAATGGAACGCGCCGGGCGCGCCGGTGCGCGCCAGCCTCGCCAGCTCCGGTCCCCCGGGGTACGGGAGGCCGAGGAGCTTGGCGGTTTTGTCAAACGCCTCCCCGGCCGCATCATCCCGGGTATCCCCGAGGATCCGGTAGCGGCCCACGGCGCTCACTTCTATGAGCTGGGTATGCCCGCCCGAGACCAGCAGCGCCAGGTGCGGAAAGGGCGGCGGGTCCGGCTCGAGAGTCGGGGCGAGCAGATGTCCCTCCAGGTGGTGCACGGCGACGGCCGGCCGCTCCCAGGCGTAGGCGAGGCTGCGCGCGAGTGCCGCACCGGTGAGCAGGGCCCCGATCAGCCCGGGACCGGCGGTGTAGGCCACGCCCGAGAGCTCTGCCGGAGCCGTGCCGGCGCGCTCCAGGGCCCGTCTCACGAGGGGCAGGAGCTTGCGCACATGGTCGCGGGAGGCCAGCTCCGGCACCACGCCGCCAAAGGCGCGGTGCAGCTCGATCTGGCTGTAGAGCTCGTGCGAAAGCAGCCCCCGCGCCTCGTCGAGGACCGCGGCCGCACTTTCGTCACAGGAGGACTCGATCGCCAGAACTCGCATGTTTTGCCTTTACCTCTCGCCTCTACTAGAATTGCCGGCCCGCTCGTCCCGGCCGTTCGCAGTCGCGGCGGCACAATGGAAGCGGTGCACCGGGGCCCGAAGTGGGGCCGGCCATACATTGTCAGAGGTTTCGATGCCGAGCGTCCGTATCCGTGAGAACGAGTATTTCGATGCCGCCTTGCGGCGTTTCAAACGCGCCTGCGAGAAGGCCGGCATTCTCACCGAGCTGCGCCGGCGGGAATTCTACGAGAAGCCGACCCAGGAGCGGAAACGCAAGAAGGCGGCGGCCGTCAAGCGCCACATGAAGCGCATCTCCCGCGAGAGCCTGCGCCCGGCACGCTAGGACTCCCCGTCCCATGACGCTCAAGGAACGCATCACCGAGGACATGAAGAGCGCGATGCGCTCCGGTGAGAAGGAGCGCCTCGCCACCATCCGCCTGGCGCTCGCCGCCATCAAGCAGCGGGAAGTCGACGAGCGCATCACGCTCGACGACGGCCAGGTGCTCGGGGTGCTGGAGAAGATGATCAAGCAGCGCAAGGAGGCGATCGGTCAGTTCCAGGCCGGCGGCCGCGCCGACCTGGTCGCCAAGGAAAGCGCCGAGATCGAAGTCCTCAAGGTCTACCTGCCCGCCCAGCTCAGCGATTCCGAGCTCGAAGCGCTCATCTCCCGGGCCATCGAGCAGACCGGGGCGGCCTCGGTCAAGGACATGGGCAAGGTCATGGCCGCGGTCAAGGCCGAGGCCCAGGGCCGGGCCGACATGAGTGCCGTGAGCACACGCGTGCGCACCAGGCTGGGCCAGTAATGCTGGACCGGTAATCCAGCCACACCGCGCATCGGGTCAGCAACCGGGGTCAACCCACCCATCATCCCGCAGAGCTTCATCGACGAGCTGATCGCCCGCACGGACATCGTGGAGGTGGTCGGCTCGCGCGTGCAGTTGGCCAAAGCCGGCCGCGAATACAAGGCCTGCTGCCCTTTCCACAACGAGAAGACCGCCTCCTTCTGGGTCAGCCCCGAGAAGCAGTTCTATCACTGCTTCGGCTGCGGGGCGCACGGCACGGCGCTCAGGTTCCTGATGGAGCACGACCACATGGCCTTCCCGGAAGCCGTGGAGGAGCTGGCGGGCCGGCTGGGATTGTCTGTACCGCACGAAGGGGGCGGCAGCGGCCCGAAGCCGCAGGACTCCTCGCTATACGAGCTGATGGCCCGCGTGGCGCGGTTCTATGCCGAGGCGCTCGAGCGCGATGAGCGCGCGAAGCGTTATCTCGAGCAGCGCGGACTCACGACCGAGATCGTGCAGCGCTTCGGCATCGGCTATGCGCCGGATGCCTGGAATACTCTTCTCAGGCGCTTCGGGTCCGGCGAGCGCGACCGGCAGGCCCTCGGCGAGCTGGGCCTGATCATCGAGCGTGAGCGAGCCCAGGTGCGCGACGGCGAGCGCCATTACGACCGCTTCCGCGATCGCATCATGTTTCCCATCCGGGACACCCGCGGCCGGGTCATCGCCTTCGGCGGCCGGGTCATCGACCGCGGCGAGCCGAAGTACCTGAACTCCCCGGAGACCGCGCTCTTTCACAAGGGGCGCGAGCTGTACGGCCTGCACGAGACCCGGCTGGCGCGCTCGAGCCTCAAACGGCTCCTGGTGGTCGAGGGCTACATGGATGTGGTGCGGCTGCATCAGGCCGGCATCACCTATGCCGTGGCCACGCTGGGCACCGCCACGACGCCTGAGCACCTGAAACGCATCTTCCGGCTGGTCCGGGAAGTGGTGTTCGCTTTCGATGGCGACCGGGCCGGCCGGGGAGCGGCCTGGCGGGCGCTGCAGCACGCCCTGCCGGAGGCCCACGAGGGCCGCGAGCTCCGTTTCCTGTTCCTGCCCGAGGGACAGGACCCCGATACGCTGGTGGGGGAGGAGGGGCGGGAAGCATTTGAGAAACGCATGGACACCGCTCAGCCGCTGTCCGAGTACCTCGTAAGAGAGTTGTCAGCGCAGTGTGATGTCACCCATGCTGACGGGCGCGCGCGCTTTGCCGAAACCGCACGCCCACTCGTCTATAAGGTTCCCGAGGGCGTTTATCGGGAACTGCTGCTGGCTCGGGTGGCCGAAGTGGTGGGCCTGGCACCGCAGCGGCTCGACGCTTTATGGAGCGGCGGCGAGCCCCCGCGGCAAGCTCAGGCGCCGGTCCGCCCGCATGCCGCGCATAGCGCAGGCCGCGGCAGCCTGGTGCGTCAGGCGGTGGTGCGGCTGGTGCGATTCCCGGCCACGGCCGGCTCGGTCACCGACGCCGAGCGTGCGGGAATCGACGGCTGCGGCGAGCCGGGGGCTGAGTTGCTGCGCGCGCTGCTTGATGATTTGCGCCAGCGGCCGTTAAAGATCTCGGCGCAGGTACTCGAGCGCTGGACGGGCAAGCCGGGCGGACAGTACCTGGGCCGCCTGCTCGAGCGCGAAGAGGTGCTGGACGATGAAGCGGCTGCGGCGGTGGAGCTGCGAGCGGCGCTGGTCAGGCTGGCGGACCTGGCCATCGAGCGGCGGCTGGACGGTTTGATCGCCAAGCAGGCCGCTACCGGCTTAAGTACAGAGGAAATACAGGAATTTCAAAGGCTTATGAGCAAAAAAACCGATCAATCGAGGTAAAGCCGGCGTCGAGGTGAACTTGTGGTCCCAATGCCAGACTAATACACTTCCCCGATTTACTTTGGCGCCCCTTGAGTTGGCCGGTGCCCGCCAGCACATAGGGCCTTGAGCCCCCCGGCCAAATCCTTTCGAGACTCAATGAAAGCGAAGCATAAGACATCCTCCGCCAGCCGGAAACGGCCGGCCGCGCATGCAGGCAAACCCGCCCGTGCCTCCAGCGCCGAGAAGTCGGCGCATACGGTACAGGCACGCGCGTCCTCCGCCAAGACCCGCGCGTCCTCGGCCAAAGCTCGCACGAAGTCCACTGCGGCGTCCAAGAAGGCTGCCGCCGCGCAGGCCGCGCGCGAGGCACGCTCCGCCACGGGCAAGCATGCCGCCGAGAAGCGTCCCGCTGCCGAGCGGCGTGCGCCCATACCGGAAGACCGCCAGTCGCAGCTCAAGCTGCTGATTGCCCGCGGCAAGGAGCAGGGCTACCTCACGTATGCGCAGGTGAACGATCACCTGCCGTCCGAGATCGTCGATCCCGAGCAGATCGAGGACATCGTCA
>OBLK01000035.1_pt1 | contig 63474 bp, 54 predicted proteins | sample 1518871 | NCBI WGS metagenome assembly OBLK01 (sample SAMEA2464837, study PRJEB22497) | soil metagenome | biome: Grassland; feature: Farmland; material: Clay | place: Australia | collected 2013-02-01 | depth 0.8 m
CCGGCATGCCGGGCCTTGCGCTGCGGCTCGAGATAGCGCCGGCCTGCCTCCGTCTGTTTGGTAGCGCGATTCACAGAACGACCTCCAGTGCGTGACGGACCGCGCTCTCGGCACCGTGGAACGATCGGGCCATCTCGATCAGCGCCGCGGGCCTGGTGCCCTTCCGTCGTAGCCACCGGCGGAGCGCTTCCCACGCTATCTCTGCCCCTTCGCGATGTCGCAGGCGGACCATATCGACCAGCGAACGCTCGGGCGAGTACAGGCCGAGGGTCAGTCCGTCCCCGACCCGGATCACCTCCCGGCCTAGCCCGAAAGTGCCTTTGGCGAAGACGTGGACGTTCACGGGCGACTGCAGTACAGGAATTCGTCTGCCGCGCGGGATCGCCACGTCAACGCGATCTGGGATGATGTCGGTCAGGCCGTGGCGGGCAAGGGCGGTAATGAGGCAGAGCGTGCCCTCCGGAACCCGGTGGGCGATTTCGAGAAGGTTGTGATCGGCAGGCGCCGCATCGACACTTCGATACAGGCCGCGCCCCACCTGCTCGAGATGCCCCTCATCGCGGTAGCGGTAGAGGCGTTCTGCGGAGAGTCCGGCGGCTATCGCGTCCGAGTAGGTGAAGACGGGAGGTAGGCTGCTTGGGAGCCGAATTGACGATTTGGCGGGCACCGATGAAAGTGTACACAGTTCTGCTGGACGTGTCTACACTTTCATCGTGCTCTCGTTGTAGTGCGCCGAGCAATGACGGGGCATGCATAGGTCTCGCGGATCGGCACTGCCCCCATCCAGGACGCCATTGGGGCAGTGTGTCAGGAATGTGCTGATGTCAGATTGGGTGTGTCAGGATTGTGCCAGGGACACGCTGGGTTGGGGCGGCTCTGGTGCATTAGGGGGCGAGTCGTGGTATTCGGGAACCTTTGCCCGGAGCTTGCCGTGACACAACCCATTGAACGCGATGCCATTTACCGGCGTCGCCGATTCCCTCGAGAGGTCATCGAGGGCTGTGTTCGCTGGTACCTTACTTACCGCCTGAGCTATCGCGATCTCGTTGCCCTGATGGCGGAGTGGGACGTCCACGTGAGCCACACGACGATCATGTGGTGGGTATCTCGGTACGTCCCGGAATACGAGAGGCGGTGGAACCGCCGGGCGAAGCCAGTCGGCTCGTCTTGGCGCATGGATGAGACGTTCATCAAGACTCGGCCCAAGACGGGATACCTTTACCGCGCTGTCGACAAGCAGGGAAAGACGGTCGAGTCGCTGTTCCAGACCGGATGTGGAATCGCGGCGGCAATGGCCTTTTCCGCAAGGCGGTCGCATCTTTCGCCCCACGGTGGCCGCGCAATGTCACCCTGGATGGTCATAAGCAGAGTCAGCTGGGACTGCGGGGGCTTCGCCGAGAGGACCAGCGTTGGAAATACGTCCTCGTGCGCATCTGTCAGTACCTGAACAATATCGTCGAGCAAGACCACCGGGCGATTAAGAGCCGGTGCCGGTCGATGCTGGGCTTCAAGTCGTATCGGACCGCTGCTGTGACTCTCGCGGGCATCGAGCTCGCACATCGGATCCGCAAGCGCCAGTTCAAGTTCGGGCCGGGCCGGTGGAATTGCTGGTCGCTGAAGAAGCAGTGGGATAGGGCTCCAGCGTGAAGTCAGCGTCCTAGGTCCGCAGTCACTCGAGTCTGTATCCCATAATGCACCAGATCCGTGCGGTCGTGCCGCGTGCCGTGAAGCGCGGTGTGCGCAGTTCCCCGGTCAGCTACGTGAGACTGTCCAGAAGCAGAAGCAGCGCGGATCGATAGGCCGTAACGGGCCGGCCGCCGACCAGACCGAGAAGCAGGCAGCCCCATACGAGTGCCTCGATCGCTGTGGCGGCCGTCTCAGGATCTACATCCTGCCGAATTTCTCCCTTGGTCCGGAGGTTGCGAAGCGTATTGATAAGCGGGCTTGCGTCCCTTAATGGCTCGAGGATTCGGCTCAACGCCTCGTCGTTCACCGCAGTGGTGAGCAGCTCCAAATCCGCCCGGTTAGCCTGACGATTGTTGCGCATGCCTTCTTGGTCGATGACCTTGAGGTAGTACTTACGTAGCGCCGTCATGCTGTCCAGGTTTAGTCCTGACTGCCGCCGTTTCGCAGAGCGTGCTACCAGTGCCCGCAGGATATCGTCCTTGGTGTCGAAATGTGTATACAGCGCGCCCATACTGATTCCTGCCTCCTCGCAAATCTGCGTGGTGGACAGGCCGGCGATTCCGCTGCGGCGCAGGCAAGCCATCGTTGCGTCGAGAATTTCATTCCGGCGCTCAGTCATGTATTCAGGATTTCGCTTTGGCATGTTTATTCGCTTGATGGCGCAAAGGGGGTCCGCTTGAACTCTTATAGCGAAGAGAGTACTCTGTTTTTTAGTTGGAGATCAATTGAGCACCGTGTCGGGCCGCGTTCGGTCTTTGGCGTGCGGCGGGCTCGTGCAGGCAGCCATGAGTACATTATCAGTTGCTGAACAACTCGGGGTCTCATGGGAATCATTCATTGCGCGCATACCGAATTATGAGGTCTTCTACACCCTTGACGAGCACCGTGCACAACTGACCCAGATGCTCGCAGAGAACCCGCGTCTGCTCTCCTGCCGCACGGTCGGACACAGTCGTAAGGGACAACCGATCGAGATGTGCTCGATCGGACACGGCAGCCGGTCAGCCCTGCTGGTCGCCGGCGTACATGCCAATGAGCCTGTCGGCAGCATGACTTTGCTGTTTCTGCTGAAGCAGCTACTGTGCGATGAGAGTCTGTGCGCTACCACCGATTTTACCTGGCATTTCATCAATCCGATCGATCCGGATGGCATGCTGCTGAACGAGGGCTGGTTCGCCAGCGGTCTTGACCCTGAGAGCTATTTTCGCAGCTTCTTCCGCCCCGCGCTCGTTCGGCAGGCAGACTACACTTTTCCTCTGCAGGTAGGCCTTCACTCTTTTGCTGCATCACCGCCGGAAAATGAGGCTTTCCGTCAAGCTATCGACCTCGTGAAACCCGATTTTCTGTATACCTTGCACAATGCGGAGTATGGGGGTGCCTTTTTTCTCACGTCTGCGCAGGCGCCTGAATTGGAAATGCAGTTGCAATCCTTGCCATCGAAGCTCTCCCTTGCGCTTTCCACCGTTGGCGAGCCACTGTTGGGTTTGCCCCCACGTGCGCCGGGAGTGTTCCTGATGCCGACCGCAAAAGAGTTCGTAGCGCAACTAATCGAATCCGGTGAGAAAGATCCCTGGGCTCACTGGCCTGGAGGAGACTCCAGTACCGGCTACGCCGCCGAACGGTATGGAACGGTATGCTTTTCGGCCGAAGTGCCGTACTGGGACGACCCGCGGATGGTGAACCTGTCTCGCAATTCACGCAGCCTCGCGCAAGTCCTGCAGGAAGTCATTCAAGAGGCAAGGGCGGTGCAGCTGATCCTGGAAAAATGGTCGAACACTTTCGTTCCTGAAAACTCCCGTGAGCCGGAACTGTGCTACGCGTTGCAAGAGCACATTGAAACCGGTCCCGGAAAGGTAGCGCGGATTGAGGCCGCCGTTGATGCAGGCATTTTTGCGCAGGCCGATCTCACCGAGTCAATCGCTGCACAATACGGCGTTAATCTGCGCTTGGCGTTGATTCGCCCATTAGCCATGCTCCAGAGGCTCGCCGAGATTGAGGGAAGGCTGCCGAATTCCGCTCGCAGCGAGATTCAAGCGTACATACAGGCGCAGTTGCGTGCGGTCGGCGCAGCCGGGTTTCGCAAGCTGCCAATACGCAATCTGGTGGCCGTACAGGCAATAAGCGGGTTGATGGCTGCCTATTGGGCCAGCCATCGCCAGCCAGGGACGCATTAGTTCCCGCACCTTCGGCCAACCGATAGGTCGCTACCGGGAATCGGGATTGTCCGGCGGCCGGTACGCCCTCGTGGCGTCGGGAACGTCGTCGTGTCCCTAGGCCATTCCCGCAAAATTGCACTTGGCCACGCTATTGCGCTTATCGTCGGCCTTTCGCATCGCTTGAAACCTCTACACAAAGCGAGTACTCTCTTTTCCAGTGGATATCGAGCGAGGGTGCCTATCGGCTCAGGTCCATCTTGAGCGGTTGTGCATGTCACTCGTCCGTCAACACGGTGCCTGCACCGTTTCCACCGTTTTGAATTGCGTCTGGAAAAAAAGCTCTGTTATCGCGCAATATCTAATGAGGGTAACGCCATGCGCAATGCACACGGCGGATTTCTCGCGACGATCTGGTCCATTGTCTTGGGGCTTGCGGGTCTGGTTGCTCTGTCGCATCAGGCGCATGCGGCAAACGGTTCCACTTCCCCGTTGCGCCGACCTTCAGGGCATGCGGTCACCGAGGCAGATTCATCCAATTCTGCACCGAATGATCGACAAAAAGCCGGCACGAACGTCGAGTCGCGCCCATTCGCCGCCGCTCCGCGACTCCAAGAAGTAATCGTCACAGCGACGCGCCGCACGGAACTCGCCCAAGACGTGCCAATTGCGCTTGCCGTCCTGACCGGAGCACGCCTGCAGCAATCCGGCGTGAAGAGCATGAGCGGCGTCGCCGCGTTGGTGCCGGGACTGCAACTCGGACGGGTCTCTCCCGGCTTCAGTCTCGAGGTGCTTCGTGGCATCTCGACCAGTCTCAATGCCACCGGCGCCACCGTGGCCACATATTTCGACGACACACCGACCACGCTCGCTTCTGTGGCGAGCGCCGGCTACGCGTTGACTCCCGACCCGGATCTTTACGATCTGCGTCGTATCGAAGTCTTGAAGGGACCACAGGGTACCCTGTTTGGCGCAAGCTCCATGGGCGGTGTGATCCGCTATATCTTCAACCAGCCCGATCTGCGCAAAGTCAGCGGAAGCGCCGAGCTGGGCTATGAAGGGATACCGGGACACGGCACGGGCAATTCTCAGCACTTGGTGCTCAATCTCCCGCTCGTCAAGAATGTATTGGGAATACGTCTCGAGGGGTTCCGCATCGAGAATCCCGCGTTCATAGACAATGTGTTCCGCCACCAGAATGACGTAAATACCTCCCGCTCTGAAGGCGGGCGTCTGGCGATTCTATGGCGGCCATCCGAAGCATTCAGCGCACAGCTGTGGACGTACTACCAGCGACTATCGAGCGCCAACCAGCCGGTGATGGATGTGCAGCCCCTGACGCTGCAACCAATTTACGGCGACCTCAAGACGGCAGAAAAACTGCCGGAGTCCATGTACGTCAAATTATTCGTCAATAACCTGCGCATACGGTACAGGTTCCCCTGGGCGACTTTGGAGTCCTCCACGAGTCTGGAGAAGTCCTATACCCGCTTCGTCGACGATGCCAGTAATGACTTTGGCATACGCTATGGAAGTCTGATCGGCGGTAACGCGGCCTCGGTTCAACTGGTCGCCGACACGAAAAAAACGACAGAGGAGCTGCGCCTTACGTCGCCTGCCAAACAGCGCATTGCGTGGTTGCTGGGCTATTACTACACGGATGAAAATGCGAAACAGCCGCAGTCGCTCAGTCAGTACTCTGCGGTTAATGCGACTGATACCCTTGTATTTCCGAATCTCTTCACCGTCGGCCTTGCGTCGGCGCTGCGTGAGAATGCATTTTACGGCGACATTACGTACCATCCTGTGCGCGCCTTCGATATACAGGCTGGCCTGCGTTACGACCGGATCGAGCAAGAATTCAGTCAACCCTACGTAATATTTGCAGGGCGTCCACTGCTGCCTGCTATCTACGGTAGCGCAACCCTTTCGAAGCTAACCTATCTCGGAACACTCCGGTATCACGTGAGTCGTGACCAGATGTTGTATGCCAGGATCGCCACAGGATACCGTCCCGGCGGACCGAACGACGTCATTCCGGCGTCCACTGCACCGAAGACCTATCAACCGGACCACCTTACCAGCTATGAACTGGGTCTGAAGGGTTCGCTTCCGAAAAGCAGCTTGCAGTATTCGATGGATCTCTATCGCATAAACTGGGATAACATCCAAATTCAGGGGGTCGACCCAGCCACAGGTTTTGGTTTCTTCGATAACGGCGGACGTGCATACAGTGAGGGCGTGGAGTTCGCCTTGCACTACCGTCCCATCGCAGCCTTGCGATTCGGACTGAGCGGTTCATACGATACTGCCAAACTCACCGAAAGTATCCTCGTTCCGGGTATCATGGCCAAACAGGGCGATACCCTTCCATACGCACCGAAGGAAGCCGTCACGGGAACGGTCGATTACAGGCGAGCGCTTACTGCACGCGTGATCGGTTACCTCGGAGTCACTGTAAGCCAGGTTGGTGCGCGCCGTGCTTATTTTAAGGGCCAAATCGTGGGTCTTCCACAGCTCGGGCCGGCGTATGGCAGTGCTGTGGGACGCTTGCCGGCTTACACGTTGCTGAATCTGCGTGCCGGGGTGGGCTGGCGCGCGGTGACGATCATGATTTATGTGCACAACGTGACGAACGAGCTTGGTGCGGTAGCAGCTTACGCAAATTTCACGGGCGCAGACCTGGCGCACGGAACGGTAGGCCCTCTGCCGCTCACCGTGACGCGGCCGCGTACCTTCGGCGTGACGATCCGCTACAATTTCTAAAATTTGATACTCGGCACACCGTGGTGTGGAACTGACGGACCTTCCTAAGGGAATGCCTAGTGGACAGCGGATTGGGAATTCTTCATTGGGAACGGCCGGAAGAGACATGCTCGCGGCAGTTTTCACTATAAAGGCGAGCAAGCTGCGAGTTTCGACAGCGAGCCGGTTGTTCCACAGTTCTATTGGCGTTTCTTCCAAATACTGGCATAGGCATGTGATGCGTTCGGGAGTCTGGGAAAAATCGGCACAGTCGGGGATTTTCTGGATATCACCGGTCCCGCTGAGCTCGCTGTAATCGGGTTGTGCCCGATCGGAGCAGCAATTCGGGTCCGCATTTGAGGGTATTTGCGATTGGCCACGCAACCTGAGGAATCTGATCCCGTGCTTCCTCGGACTGCTCACATTGGCGAGAGGGACGTCGCCGAAGCGGTGCTTTCGGTTCGCGGAAGCAGGCCCGGTAATGCACCGCCGTCGGCGTGGTACGCGCTGGCAATCCTGATCCTGGTCATGTTATTTGCGCTGGTCGACCGGCAGGTTTTGGTCCTGATTGCCGACCCATTGCGCAAGTCTCTTGGGCTCTCGGACGCCCAATTCGGGACGGTGCAGGGCGTGGGGTTCGGTCTCTTTCTGGGTATCGCAGCGTTTCCGGCAGGGTGGATGGGCGATCGTTTCGGACGCCGCCGTGTCATCGCGGTGAGCATCCTGCTGTGGAGTTTGGCAGTCGTTGCCTGTGGCATGGCGCGGACGTTTTCCGGTTTGCTGATCTCAGTCATTTTCATAGGAATCGGGGAGGCGGGACTTGCTCCCTCCATATACGGAATGATTCCGGAGCTGTTTGTCGACAAGCAACGCGTTCTTGCCAACGTGATCTTCGCGGTGGGGTCCCATCTTGCCGGAGCGGCATCATATGTGCTCTGTGGAAGCCTGATCCAATGGATCAGCCTCCACAATGAATTCTTTCCGGTTGCCCTGAAAACCCTGGAAGTCTGGAGATTGACCTTCTTTGCTCTTGCCATCCCTGGCCCCGTTGTTATTGTCCTGCTGGCGACCGTCCGCCGCCGTGGCGCAGCGCGGCCCGTATCAACGGGCCCCGAGACAGGAATGGGCTCGAGCGCAAGCCCCTCTTTCCTTAGACTCTATCTCCATAAGCATTGGCTTCTCCTTGTGCGGTTTTTCGCCGCGATCGGCTTGATGCAATTGGGCTATTTCGTCGTCATCACTTGGGTGCCGGTCATTGCGGCCCGGGTATACGGTGCCACACCGGCAAGTGTCGGCGGCGGCATGGCACTAGCGCGAGGCCTGGGGCTATTGGGTGGCCTTCTGTTTGGTGGCCTGTACATGAAGCGAACACTGAAGAAGCTTGGTGATGTCGCGGCCTTGCGGGTCATTTGGATTGGAACAATGATCGCCGTTTTGCCGGCGCTCGCCCTCCCGTGGGTAACAAATACGGTGCAGCTCTACGTCGTAACTGGTCTGCAAATGGCGGCCATGACAATTGGTGTAATATGTTTCCCTACCGTAGTCCAGGACATGGCGCCCAATGCAATACGCTCCCGTGTATTGGCGATTGGAATGATTGTCACCGTGGTGGTTCAATCGGTGGGTCCAATATTGGTAGGTGCCTTATCCGATCGTCTGTCAGATGTAGGCGATGCTCTAACTGTCGCGGTGACAGTGGTTGGTTCGGTCAGTCTGATTGCCGGAGTACTAATGCTGCGACCAGTCGAGGGGGAGTTCAGTATCCTTCCTTACAAGGACACCTGATCTCGAACCAAGAGTGCCAGTTCGTCTGATTCGCAAGGAGCTGGATAGCGCTTGATCCGGTTTCGTACACACTTGAAAGTGTGAATTCGAGGCGTTTGCCATGGTCGGGTCGAACGCATCCAGCTCATAGTATCGGAAGCCGAACCTGAAGGGGTTTCAGTACCAGATGCTCAGGCTACGCCGGGCGGGCAAGTTGGTGGTGGAGCTGTCCAAGGGGCTTGGGCCGACGCAGTGATAGAGCATTCGGTGGGTCAAACAGGCCGATCGCGAGCAGGGCCGTGGTGATGACGAACTGACGATCCCAGAGCCGACGTAGAGGGCATTGTCAAACCGAGTTGAAATCCCATGTCCACCAGCTCGCTTCTCCCCAGGTCCTAAGTCGACGCTTGACGGTGCATAAATAACGTATTATGGCTTACGCGTGAAGAAGAGGTCCGCTCATTCACGTGACGAGAATAAGCCTGCCGGCTCCTTCGTGACCGTCTCGACGGTCTGGGGCGAAAGGGTACGCGCTTTCGTCCCCACACCCTTGCCGCCGCTCTCACTCGCTTTGCGCAGTGTGTCAGGATTGTGCGGATGTCAGATTGGGTGTGTCAGGATTGTGCCTTGTTGAGCCTTGGAACGGGGCTGGCAAGCGCTGCAAGTGGTTGATTAACAAAACCTTGTATGACTGTTATGTGGCTGAAAATCCGCGTGTCGGTGGTTCGATTCCACCCCTGGTCACCATCCCTCTCTCTCCCGTGCTTTGCCGCCCCATGCCCCATTGCGAAGCGGCTTGCAGAAGTCATTGATACTAAATGGCTATTAGTCAGACTCAGTTCCTAAACTCCTGACTCGAGACGCTTGGCGGCGCGTCAAAGCTGGGGACGACCTTCTGGTCCGGGGCGACGGCGAACGATTTTACGACCTCTGAGGGCAGGGGAGAGGGCGTCTCAGACCGCAACCGCGCGGATGTCGTACTCGATGGCCCGGACGATCGGCTTGAGGATATTCCCCGGCTGCCGCTCGAGGGCGACGAAACCGTAGCGCGCAAGCCGGTGGAGCGTCCGCGAAAGATTGCTCGGTGCCCGGCCGGTTTTCTCCGAGAGCTCGGCAATCGAGGCCGGATGATGCTCGGCGATGACCCGGATGAGCCGCAGGTTCTTGTCGCTCAAGGTCTCGGCGAGCGACTTCATGCTCGGAAACCAGATTTTCGGCTCCCCGGGCCTCGGCTTGTATTGTCCGCGAGCGATGGCGATCGCCCGCTGCCGCATTTTGTCCGGCGGCATGATGCCAATGACGATTCGCTTCATATCACACCCCTGCCTCTCAAAATCCGATCCACCGCCGCGAAGAAATCCTCCAGCAGCTGCCCCGCGTCCGTGAATTCGTACACCTCGATCGTCCGGCCATCCGGATGCCAGTGATCGTACGCCGCGCACCGCGCGGCAAAGCCTCTTCGCCTCTTCGGCGGCGCGTGAGCGTTGTCATAGCCCAGGATCCTTCTGCCATACCGGTCATGCAGTGTCAGCGAATAGCTGATCCCATGCGGCACCTGAGGCGTAGCCCTGCAGGTCCGAGCCTCGATCTTGACCCAGTAGCCCCCCCTCCTGCATCAGGATCTCCCCATCGAGGTCCAGGAGGTATGACAGCGGATCGTTCCGAGACACATCACCAGCTCATAATACCAGAAATCGCCCGCCTCTTCATCGAAAGTCCGGCACCCGCTTGCCTCCCGCCCCGCGCTCCGCACCCGAGCCGGCGGCCTGAGGTAAGCCCCGGGCCGCGGCCATGAGTCGCCGATATTCCAATTGACCCTTGGTCAAAGCCCCCGGCGTGGGGCGCTGAAACACCGGCGGCGCTCCTCGGCCGTAATGCATGCGCTCCAGCAGCGCATCGAGCAGCTCCCGAGGGTCGAGCCCCAGCGCACGTACCAGCATGATGAACACCGCCAGGCTCGGCAGCCTTTCGCCCCGCTCGATCGCGCACCAGTACGCCGGCGAGATCCACGCCCGAAACACCGCCTCCTCCCGCCGCAGCGGCAGCGCCCTTCGAAGCTCACTGACGACCCCGCCCAGGCATTCGGTCACCACCGGACCGTCGTGGCGGAAGGGTGGGGCGACCGGTGCTCGGCCCAGCTCCTTCGGCCGGGGAGCACGTCCTCGGCGGCGCCGACGAGCCTTTGAGCCTCCGGCAAGCTCGCCATTCTTGAGGATTTGTGGTGAAACAGGGGAGAAACTCCCCGTTACGACGGCGGCCTCACGGGCCTTAGAATGGACGACAGCCATGGTCATCTCCTCTTCAGGTGACTGTGGTCAGGCGCCCGGCCGGCGTTGGTAGCGCCGCCGGGCGCCGTCCTCGCGCTTCGAGGACGAGCGCATCATAACGTACAACAGCATGGTCGAAGCGCCGTATGCGTGCGCGTTCGCGTAGAAATGCGCGGTCAGTGTCACGAAAACCGGTGTACTGGATACGTCGGTTGTGACGTCAACACATTCGTGAGCGCCACATCAATGTCGGCTCGCGCCCCTGTGGAGTTTTTGGGTTATTAGCGAAATTCTGTAAATTACTCATGTTCCGTGAGTTACGGGAAATGCCATGACTGCAGTCACTGCCACTGAATTCGCCAAAGCCTTTGGCCGGTATAAGGAGGAAGCACAGCGCGAGCCGATCGCGATCACCAGCTATGGTCGAGTGAGCGGGTACTTCGTGTCCGCACGCGAGTTCGAGGAGTTGCGGCGGCTAAGAGCATTCGAGCGGCGTGTATACGGGATCAAGGATCTGCCGGAGGAAATCGCCGAGACCATCAAGGGCGCAAAGATGAACCCGGCTCACGATCATCTCAACGCCCTTCTGGACGAGCACGGCAAGTAACGGTAACGGAAAACCTCACACTTCTAGCACCGCGCTGCGTCTCGCCGGAAAGCCATGGTGATTGGGCCGCGGCCCCCCAGTGGCCCAATCGAGAAGCTGCACCGTGTGCACGATCGGTATCGACGTGCCACTGCCGATCTGCACGATGCAGCCGATGTTGCCGGCCGCGATGATCTCCGGCTGCACCGATTCGATGTTGGCGACTTTGCGCGTCCTGAGCTGCTCGGACAGCTCAGACTGCAGAATATTGTAGGTTCCGGCGGAGCCGCAGCACAGATGCCCTTCGGGCACGTCCCGCACCTCAAATCCGGCCTGGCTGAGTAATTCTTTCGGCAGCGTGCGAATCCGCTGACCATGCTGCAGAGAGCAGGCGGAGTGATAGGCGACCCGGAGACCAGTCGGTCGCGTTGACGGCTTGAGGCCGATGCGGGCGACCATCTCCGTGATATCGACGGCGAGCTTGCCCATCACTGCCGCTTTGTGGGCCAGCTTCGAATCCTGGTGGCGGAGCATGTGCCCATAGTCCTTGACGGTGGTGCCGCAGCCGGAGGCGTTTACGACCACGGCGTCGAGGCCGAGGCCGCCGCCTTCTTCGGTTTCGCGCCACCAGGCCTCGATCGTTGCGCGCGCCTTGGCTGCTGCGTGGTCTTGCGCACCCAGGTGATGGGATAGGGCGCCGCAGCATTCGGCGCCGGCGGCGACCACGACTTCCACCCCGTGGCGTGTCAGAAGGCGGATGCTGGCTTCGTTGATCTCGCGATCGATGACCGCCTGGACGCAGCCGGTCAGCAAGGCGACCCGCGCCACCCGCGGGCCTTCGGCGGGGAAGACCTGGGGGCGCAGCACCGGCGAAGGTGCCGGCACGTGCCGGGGGGCGAGCCGCAACAGCGGGCGCAGTCGGTTCGGCATGAGGGCGGCGATCGGCTTTGCGAGTCGCGCCAGCCCGATGGCGATGCGGAACAGCCGTCGATCGGTCATCACCCGGATCAACGCCGCGCGAAGCAAGCGGTCCGCCCGTGTACGGGTCTCGGGACTGGCCTCGATCCGCTGGCGGGCGGCATCGACGAGATGCATGTAATCGACGCCCGACGGACAGGTACTCACGCAGGACAGGCAGGACAGACATCGGTCGACGTGCTTCACCGCCGGCGCCGACGGAGTCCCTCCTTTCTCGAACATCTCCTTGATCAGATAGATGCGTCCACGCGGACTGTCGAGCTCGTCCCCGCGCAGGACATAGGTCGGGCAGGTGGCGGTGCAAAAGCCGCAATGCACGCACTTGCGAAGGATGGCGTTGACATCCGCAACGACGGGATCGGTCAACTGTTCGACGGAGAAATTCGTTTGCACGGGCGATTCAATCGGCGGAGCGGGTTGCGGCCATGCGGCCGGGGTTGAGGATTCCGTGCGGATCGAAACTGGCCCGCACGCGGTCCTCGAGGGCGCGCATGGCGGCGGGCAGGGGATGAAAGACAGGCTGCGCCGCCCGCACCGGCTCGGGAGCAACGATCAGTGTCGCATGGGCGCCGGGCGGCAGAGTGGCGCGCAGCTTATGCGCCTGGGCATCGGCTCCGCACGGCAGGCTCACCCAGATCAATGCCCCGCCCCAGTCGAGAAAGGCGTCCACCGGTCCGAGCGTTGCCAAGCGGTCGAGCAGCGCAGGCGCATCGGACGGCTTCAGGGATGTCTTCCACACCGCCTGATCCGGGCGGTCGAGGAAGGGGTGGACATCGCGCAGCTCGCGCCAGAGCGTAGCGCTGGCCTCGTTATCCAGCACCGTGGCGGCAGTCCCGCCGGCCAAGCGCTCGAGCAGCCGCTGGCACCGCGCCTGCACCGACGGACCGAACCCTTCCAACCGCAGGCAGGTGGCCGAGTCTGTGGCGATGCCGGCAAGGGTGGTTCGGGCGGCCACCCCGGTGGGAAGCCAAGCGGCCGCGGAAGGGTTGGCGGCACTGCCTAGCGCCTCACTCATCAGAGCCACAGCGGCGTCTGCTGACAGGCCCGAGATCACGACCGTCGTTTCCGTCTCGGCGGCCGGCAAGACCTTGACGGTGATTTCCGTGAGTGCGGCCAGCGTGCCGAACGAGCCGGTGAGCAGCTTGCACAGGTCATAGCCGGTAACGTTCTTCACCACCTTCCCGCCCGCTTTGAACAGCTGGCCGAGGCCATTGACGGCGCGAACGCCGAGCACGTGGTCGCGCACTCCGCCGGCGACGCAGCGGCGAGGGCCGGGGATGCCGGCAGCGACCGCCCCGCCGAGAGTCTGTCCGGCGGCCGTGCCGAAGAGCGCGGACAGGTCCCGCGGCTCGAAGGCCAGGGTCTGGCGGTTCTGGGCCAGGCAGCCGTCGATCTCGGCCAGAGGCGTGCCGGCCCGGGCGGTCAGCACCAGCTCGCCCGGCTCGTACTCGGTGATGCCGCTGAGTCCCGCGAGAACGAGCCGGGTCTCGGCGCTGACCGGACGGCCGAAGCCGGCCTTGCTGCCGTGCCCGACGATCTCGATCGGTCGCCTGGCGGCGCTCGCGGCGGCAACGACCTCGACGACCGCCTGTTCGCTGTCCGGCTGGATGACATCGACCAAACGGTTTCTCCTAGAATCGCGGGAGATCGGGGAACGGCAGCGCGCCGCCGGAGACGTGCATGCGCCCCAGCTCGGCGCATCGGTGCAGCGTCGGCAAGACCTTGCCCGGGTTGCACAGCCCGTGCGGGTCGAATGCCTTTTTCACCAGTTTCTGTTGGCAGAGATCGGTCTCGTTGAACTGCTCGAGCATGAGCTCGCGCTTTTCGACGCCGACGCCGTGCTCGCCGGTCAGGACGCCGCCGACCTGCACGCACATTCTCAGGATCTCCGCGCCGAAGGCTTCCGCCTCTTCCAACTGGCCGGGCACGTTGGCATCGTAGAGAATGAGCGGATGCAGATTACCGTCGCCGGCATGAAACACGTTGGCGACCCGCAGCCCATAACGGGCGGACGCGGCGGAGATGCCGGCCAACACCTCGGGAAGCTTCCGGCGTGGAATGGTGCCATCCATGCAGTAGTAATCGGGCGAGATCCGGCCGGCCGCGGGGAATGCCGCCTTCCGTCCGGCCCAGAAGGCGAGGCGCTCCTCCTCGCTGCTGCTGAGTTTGACCATGAAGGCGCCGGACTGCCGCACGATCGCGTCGACCCGCGCGAGCAGATGGTCCACCTCGACTTCCGGGCCGTCGAGCTCGATGATGAGCAGCGCCTCGGCATCGCGAGGGTATCCGGCGCCGATGAAGTCCTCGGCGGCATGAATGGCCGGGCGGTCCATCATTTCCATACCGGCGGGGATGATGCCGGCGCCGATGATGGCGCCCACCGCATCCGCCGCGGCCACCGTCGATGAGAAGCCCACCAGTGCCGCCCGCGCCGATTGCGGTTTCGGCAGGATGCGTACGGTCACCTCGGTGACCACGCCGAGGAGACCTTCGGAGCCCACGACCAGCCCCAGCAGATCGTATCCGGGCGCGTCGAGCACATCTCCCCCGAGGCGCACGATGTCGCCATCGATGGTGACCAGCTCGACGCCCAGGACGTTGTTGGTGGTCACCCCGTATTTCAGGCAGTGGACGCCGCCGGAATTCTCGGCGACGTTGCCACCGATGGTGCAGGCGATCTGGCTCGATGGATCCGGTGCGTAATAGAAGCCTCGGCCCTCGACGGCCTGCGTGATGGCGAGGTTGGTGACGCCCGGCTGCGCCGTCACGGTCCGGTTGGCGTAGTCGACCGCCAGAATCCGGTTGAAGCGTCCCATGGCCAGCACGATGCCGTCCGCCAGGGGCAGTGCGCCTCCCGACAGGGAGGTGCCGGCACCTCGCGGCACCACTTTCACGGCAAGGTCCCGGCACAGCTTCAAGACGCGGGCGACCTGCCCGGTGGTCGTAGGCAGCACCACCACCATGGGAAGCTGCCGGTAGGCGGTGAGGCCATCACTCTCGTAGGCCGCCAGCGCGTGCTCTTCGACGATGACACCCTCGCCGGGGACGATGGCGCGCAGGCCCTCGATCAGCTTCCGCCTGTGGCCGAGGGCCACGGGGTCCGCTTTCGGCATTTCCATCTCAGACCTCTCTGTTCGTCTGCCCGGGATCGCCGCGGCGTCCACCGTATTCGCGGGTGATCGTCTCGGCCGCGCGCCTCACCATCGCGCCCAGAACCGCGATGCGGTCCTCGGTGATGCGCGCCGTCGGTCCGGACACCGAGATGGCGGCGATCGCCTCGTTCAGCTCATCGTAGACGGTGGCGGCGACGCAGCGCAGACCGACGGCATGCTCCTCGTCGTCGACGGCATAGCCGAGTCTCTGGCTGCGGATCAGGTCGGCATTGAGATCGGCCGGGCGGGTGATCGTCCTGGCGGTCAGACGCGGCAGGCCGTGGTGATGCAGGACCTTGGCCCGCCGGCGTTCGGGCATGGCCTGCAGAAGCGCCTTGCCGACACCGGAACAGTGCAATGGAAGGCGCGAGCCCAGCCGGGTCATCGCACGCATCATCTGGCCGCATTCCACCTGGTACAGGCACAGTGCCCGGTCGTCATCCAGCACCGCGAGATTGGCGGTCTCGCCGCTCTCCTCCATCAGCAGTCGAAGATGCGGGCGCGCTGTCTGTACGAGCTGTCGATTGCGCAGGAAGGCGTTGCCGACGACGAAGGTCTGCACGCCGACCGACCAGAGCGCCCGTTCCTGATCGAAGCGGACGAATTGATCGCGCTGCAGGGTGCTCAGCAGCCGGTGGGTGGTCGAGACGGGCAGGCCGACCTGTTGCGCGAGATCGGTCAGTGAAACGCCGTCCGCCGTCTCGGCGAGGGCATTGAGGATGGCGAGCGCCCGCGCGAGCGCCTGGACCCGGCCATTGCGCTCGGCCGCGCCTTTGGCTGGGATTCGGCCCGCTACGGGCGCTTTTGCCGCCATGAATGCTCTTGCCCGTGGAGTTCGTCGCCCGACTATAGCCGCGGTCGATCGCCGGTTCCACATACGAGATTCAATGGCAGACATTTTGGAATCCGATATCTTTTCATATTACAAATAGATAGGACCTAATTTCCGTATCGTGGAAAGACATCCATAAAAAATTGCGGCACCCGGCGGCGTGAGCTATGGTCCCGTCAGAGAGCCGGGCGAATCCGCACCCGCGGTCGCGCCGGTGCGTCGGCAGTAACAAATGGCAAGGCGAGGACGGGCGACAGTGACACAGAACATCACCTCCGGCGGGCTCGAGGTGGCCAAGGCGCTTCATGACTTCATCAATGATGAAGCCTTGCCCGGCTCCGGCGTTGCCGCCAAGCAATTCTGGACGGGACTGGAAGAGATCCTGAACGATCTGGCGCCGCGCAACCGGGCCCTGTTGGCCAAGCGCGACTCGATGCAGGCATCGATCGATGACTGGCATCGCCAGCGGCGCGGCCGGCCTTTCGATCCCGCCGCATACGAGGACTTCCTCCGCGAGCTGGGCTATCTCCTGCCCGAAGGCGGCGAGTTCGAGGCGAGCACCGAGAAAGTCGATTCCGAGATCGCCGTGACCGCCGGCCCCCAGCTGGTCGTTCCGGTCACCAATGCGCGCTATGCCCTCAATGCGGCCAATGCCCGTTGGGGCAGCCTCTACGATGCCCTCTACGGCACCGACGCCATTCCCGAGACCGGCGGCGCCGGGCGCGGCGGGGCCTACAATCCCAAGCGCGGCGAGAAAGTCATCGCCTTCGCCCGGACCTTCCTCGACGAAGCCGCGCCGTTGGCCAGCGGCTCGTATGCGCAGGCGGTCGGCTATGCGGTGAAAGACGGCCAACTGGCGGTCACCCTGGCCGACGGCCGCGTCAGCGGGCTGGCCACGCCGGGCAAGTTCGCCGGCTACCAGGGCGAGCCCGCCGAGCCCTCGGCGGTTCTTCTGGTCAACCACGGCCTGCACGTGGAGATTCAAATCGATCGCAAGCACCCGGTGGGAAAGACCGATCCGGCAGGGGTGAACGATGTCGTGATGGAAGCGGCGATCACGACGATCGTGGACCTGGAAGACTCCGTGTCCACCGTGGACGCCGAGGACAAGGTACTCGCCTACCGCAACTGGCTCGGCCTCATCAAGGGCACCCTGAGTGCCGATTTCTCCAAGGGCGGCGGCAAGGTCCACCGCCGTCTCAACCGCGATCGGAAGTACACCGATCCGTCGGGCCGGCCGCTGATGCTGCAAGGCCGCAGTCTCATGCTGGTGCGCAACGTCGGCTCCCTGATCGCCAGCGACGCGGTTCGCCTGAAAGACGGCAGTCCCGTGCCGGAAACCATTCTGGATGCGGCGGTGTGCTCCCTGATCGCCCTGCATGACCTCAGCGGCGAACTCGAGCTCAGGAACAGCCGGACCGGCTCGATCTACATCGTCAAGCCGAAGATGCACGGGCCCGAAGAAGTGGCCTTCGCCGACGAGCTGTTCGGTCGCATCGAAGACCTGCTCGGCCTGCCGCGGTTCACCCTCAAGATGGGCATCATGGACGAGGAGCGGCGGACGACGGTCAATCTCGGGGAGTGCATCCGCGCGGCCCGCAATCGTGTGGTCTTCATCAACACCGGATTTCTCGACCGCACCGGCGATGAGATTCACACCTCGATGGAAGCCGGGCCGATGATCCGCAAAGGCGACATGAAGCATGCCGCCTGGATGAAAGCGTACGAGGACTGGAACGTCGACACCGGACTCGCCTGCGGACTGCGCGGCCGGGCGCAGATCGGCAAAGGGATGTGGGCCATGCCCGACAGAATGGCCGACATGCTCGCCGCCAAGATCGGTCATCCGCAGGCTGGCGCCAGCACCGCCTGGGTGCCGTCGCCCACGGCCGCGACGCTGCATGCCCTGCATTACCACAAGGTCGACGTCGCGGCGCGCCAGGAGCAGCTGAAGTCCCGTGCCCGCGCCAGCCTCGACGACATCCTGACCATTCCGCTGGTCCAGGGGAAGAGCTGGTCGGCGGAGGAGATCCAGGAGGAGCTGGCCAACAACGCCCAGGGCATTCTCGGTTACGTGGTCCGCTGGATCGATCAGGGTGTCGGCTGCTCGAAGGTCCCCGACATCCACGACGTCGGCCTGATGGAAGACCGCGCCACGCTTCGCATCTCCAGCCAGCACATCGCCAACTGGCTGCACCATGGCGTCTGCTCGGCCGAGCAGGTCATGGCGACCCTGAAGCGGATGGCGGCCGTGGTCGACGGTCAGAATGCCGGCGATCCGGTCTATCGGCCCATGGCGGCCGACTTCGATCGCAGCATTGCCTTCAAGGCCGCCTGCGACCTGGTATTCGAGGGTCGTGCCCAGCCGAACGGCTACACGGAATTGATCCTGCAGAAGCACCGGCTCGAAGCGAAGCGCGCGTCCAGCGCAGGGGATGCGTGACAGCGATCCACCTCAAACGCGCCAGGATCCCTTAGCCCACCATGCCGTTTCCGAGAGCATGGTGCTTTCTCCCTGGCCGTGTCAGGCCGGCGCAGCAAGGAGCGCCGGCAGCTCGGCGAGGCTGCGCACCTCGTGGTCCGGCGCGCCCGGCAGCCGCTCCCGCTGCTGCCCGTAGCGGTTGCACCACACCACGTGCATTCCAAAGGCGGAGGCGGCGAAGGCGTCCCAGGCGTTGGACGACTGGAACGACACCTGGTCCGGGCGCACCCCGAGCTGCCGCAGGCCGTATTCATAGACGCGCGGATGGGTCTTGAAGACCTTCACCGCATCGGCCGACAGCACCGCGTCGAGCAGATCCTGCAAGCCGGCGGCGTGCACCGCCGCATCCAGCATCGCCAGCGAGCCGTTTGACAGGATCGCGGTGACGAAGCCCGCCTGCCGCAGCCGCCACAGCGTGTCGGGGATCTCAGGGAAGGCCGGCAGCGTCAGATAGAGGTCCATCAGGCGGTCGCGCAGCGCGGGCGTAGCGATGCGCAGACTGTCGAGCGTGAAGTCGAGCGCCTCGCCCGTCACCTGCCAGAAGTCGGCGTAGTGGCCCTGCAGCGCGCGCAGCCACGTGTACTGCAGCTGCTTGTCGCGCCACAGACTGGTCAGCGCGGTGCGCTTGTCCTCGGGAATGTCGGTGCAGCGCTCCGCGGCGGAGGCGAAGTCGAAGATCGTGCCGTAGGCGTCGAAGACGCAGGCGCGGATTCCTTGAAGCGCGCTCACTGCCGCGTGTCCCGAATCGGGTAGCTCTTCTCCATTACGAAGCGCAGACCGGGATGCAGATCGTTTGCGGTGCCCATTTGGAACTCTCCCGTTGAAATGAGCCGTAACTTCGGCGCCAACGCGCCGGATTCGATTGGATCAGGCGGCCGGCGCCGGCTTGCAATCAGTGAACATCCCGTCAAGCTCCGTGTGCAAGAGATGGCTCGGATGGTTGCTGAGCGTCTCATTTCAAAGTATGCCGTCGGACCGCATGGCATGGATTTCCTCAGCCGAATAGCCGACCTCGGCAAGGATGTCGTTCGTGAAGTCCCCGGGCTCAGGCGGGGGCAGCGAAGAAAGCGCGGGAACCGCCGACTCGCGCGCCTCGACTCTCGACCCTTCTTGCTATTCGTATGATACCGCGGGTCCGTGGCGATCCGGGGTACTCCGGCGGCCTTGCAGAAGACCAGGAATTGACTGTCTCTTCCTGTCATCTGACGTGCAATTGACTTCCGAACCGGCGCGACTCATACACGCTCATACGATCAGCATGGGCCGCCCGGTCGGATAGTATAAGCTCAGTCTTCCGCATGGCTGCTGTCTTGCTTCCCGCGGCAACTGCTGGCCGCGTCGTTGAATGGCACGGCGATGGCCTTTCTCGCCTTCGCTCCATCCGGATGGATTCACGCCAACTTGCGTGAGGGATCGGCCTGCTCCCAGGCCAGTCCCGGCGCGCTCGCCGCGCGAGGATCCATCGCCAAAGTGAAGGCGGACATGTCGCGCAGCTGTGGCTGGAGCTCGCGCAACACGAGCAGCGCCTGTCGATGAGTCGAAAATCGGAGCCTCTCAGTGGCTCATTCAGCAGCAGCCTGGCTGGCTTCCGAGCAGACTGCCTCGGGTGTGCCGCCTGACGCCGCGGCTCCGGGGCCGTTCCGGAAACGGCCGGACGGCTTGGGAAGCCTCGCTCCCTCGGTAGATGCCACGATTGCCCGAAAGCTGCGCAGGTGCAAGCGTCTGGCCGGCTGGGCGACGGTCAATCAGGACCGGCGACCCGGAGCCGGCCGGTGTCGACCATGAGACGCGCGATCCTTGTGCTGCCAATCGCCAGCCTGCTGGCGCTCATGCCGTTTCCTCTGTTGCAAGCACAGGCCCGGCAGACCTCGCAAGCCACGCCTCAGCTGGATGCGCGGCTCGCCTTGCGCGCTTTCGAATCGCTCACCGACCAGCATCTCGAGGACGTGCTGAGCGCCCTGAAGGCGCTCGCGGCGACCCAAGCGGCGACGTCGGCCGACTGGCAGCGGCTGAAGCCACCGCTGAGCCGGCTTGCACGGGCTCTGCCTGCGAGCGGCGCCGTATGGTTCGCGCGTCCCGATGGCTCGTACTACACCGTCGCGGGCGGTCTCAGGGGCCAGAGCCTCTCGGGCAGGGAATACTTTCCGGAGCTGATTCAGGGCAAGGACGTGATCGGGAGCCTCGTGATCAGCAAGTCCACCGGCAAGCGCTCTGTGATCGTCGCCACCCCCGTCGCAAGCGGAGACCGCGTCATCGGCGCCTTGGGCGTATCTCTCTCTGCGACGAAGCTCGCGGCATTGGTCCATGACGGTATCGAGCCGCCAGCGAACGTCGTGTTCTATGCGCTCGACTCGCGGGGCCGGACCGCGCTGCATGCGCAAACCGGCCTCATCTTTCAGTTCCCGTCCGATATCGGCGACCAGTCGCTGAAATCGGCAGTGAGGCAGATGCTGTCCGAGCCGGAAGGCGTGGTGCACTACACCTTCCGCGGCACGCGCAGAACCACGGTGTTCCGCAGATCGGCGCGTACGGGCTGGGTGTTTGCTCTGGGTATTCTCGAGCCCGCTCCCGTGGTCCGCAAGAATTGAGCCGGGCGGCGGCAGGCCCGTACTCATAGTGGAGCCCGCCGGGAATGGACTCGGCTTGCGCCGCACGCACATCGTTCCGAGGCGGCTTCGGCGAACACGTGCCGTGCCTCGGCATTACTGCCGGCGCTGCAGCCTCCCACCGCCCGTCCCGGGTGGACGCTGGTACTTTCGAAGTCCGAAATCCTCGCTACGGCTGGACGCTGCTTCTGTGCGGCAAGTGCGCAATGACTGCGCCTGGCGTTCGAAGTAGCATCTTGTCGCCCGGCACGAAGTGCGCGTCTTGGATTGGCTCTGCCGATGGGCACGCGGGCTGCAGGTAAAGCGACAGGGTGATAACGGGCATCGGTTCGCTATCACTTACGCTTCAACACTGATGGCGATAGCCATTCGCAGCCACCTTCGTACCGGGTCTCCACTCTGCCATCGAGTCCTTGGCTGGTCACTGCCGGGTCGATGCCGGCCCGTCCCGCGGCCAAAGGCGTGGAGCGCGCATTCTACGAGCGCCGGTGGTCTGGTGCATGTCGCCGTGGTTGTCGCCCGCTTCATGCCGCGGGCTGGTTGCCGGGAGGGTGGCTAGTGTCCGATGGTCGTGAAGCCGACCTGGCTTCCCCGTGAAACCGGCAAGTCCACCTGGCTCGGGGTGCCGGCGCCGAAGTACAGCGTCTCGACGGCGGTCACCGCTTCGCGAGTCGTCTGCAAGCCCTCGTTCGCGAAGACATTCATGTTCCGGTTGAAGTCGGGAAAGTTGCTGCTCGAAACGTCGAGCTCGATCCGGTGGCCCGGCTCGAAGACCTGACCCGTTTCCCACAGATCAATGGTCAGTCTGTAAATTCGCCCCGCGGACATTCGCTGCGGCGTAGACAGACCGTTGCGGTACTTGGCGTCGATGATCCCGCTTGCCACGTTGATGTGGGTTCCGTTCGGGTAGTCATCGAGCAGTCTGGCAGTGAAGTCCGTGTCCGGGGCCGATGAGGACACGTACAGGGCCGCTGTGACGTGGCCCGCAATGGTCACAGCCTTCGTCAGCACAGGGGTCTCGAGGGCGATGACGTCGCTCCGTCGGTCCAGAGCCTGCGCGCTGCCGCCGCAGTCGAGCAGGAGCGGCGTGCAAGTCTGGTTCTGAGCACCGTTCGCGGCGACACCCTGCCCAAAGGTGAAATTGCCGCCCATCGTGGGCACTGGATGCACAGGGTTGTACCGATAGACATAGCGACCCGGATCCGACGACGCTCGCGGTGCCACGGAGCTCAAGGTGTTGTGCGGACCGACGAAGAGGGGCAGAGTCTTCGTGCCCGGCGGCGGGTAGGACGATGCGCTTCGCCAGGTACCCCGGATGTCGATTCTCCCGTCGCCTTCACCGGGGTTCGGCGGACCTGAGTAGGGCGTGATGGCGCCGGTTCCGCCGCCCATGATGAAGTAGTGGACCAGCGCCTGACCGGCGGGACCACTGTTGCCGGCCTTCACGTAGCGGTCGAACCAGGCAAGCGCCTGGAGATCCTGGTTGACGATGGCGCCCGATCCGAAGTAGCCGCTGCCGGCCATCTCGGACTCGTTTCCGCCGTGGGTCCAGGGTCCGAGGGTCAGGGCCACAGGAGCCCGCGGATGATGCCGCAGAGCCTTGCGGATCGCGTTGTAGTCGACGACCGTGCCTCCGAGAAACAGTCCGTAGTAGGCCCCAAGAATCTCCGTGGGAACATGAGGCCACCGCGACAGCAGCGGCAGGTGGTCGAAGCCGGCCTGATCCCAGTACCAGTCCTGGTCGTCGTTGCGCACCCAGTGCGTGTACCAGGGGCAGGTGCCAGAGATGCGCGCGCTTCCGAGCGGCGTCTGCCGGTCCTCCGCCCAAATCTGGGCGGGCCGCAGTCCGATCAGGGGATTTTCGGTAGAGAGGGGCGAGCCCGGCCGCAGCACTCTCGGAACGACCTCTGCGCAGAGCATGTTCCCATAGCCGACGTTGTGCTGCAGCCGCTCGGCGCCGTCGCGCCACGCTCCGTCGTTGTGGTAGTTGGCGCTGGCGATGTAGATGTACACGGCCTTCAGGTCAGGAGGGTGTCCAAGCGCGGTGTCGATGGCGGTGGCCGCCATATAGGATCCGCCGTACAGGGCGAGGCCCAGCCGGGCGTTGAACCAGGGTTGCCGGGTGATCCATTTCGCGGTCTCCAGGCCGTCCGGAGGGTCGTTCACATACGGATTGAACGTTCCTTCGGAGGCGAAGACCCCTCTGACGTCCTGTACGACATATGCGTAGCCGTGGCTGGCGAAGAAACGGCCCTCGGCGGCGTCCGAATGCTTCCCATATGGCGTCCGGATGAGGATTGCCGCCCAGGTGCCCGGGCGCCGCGGACGATAAACGTCCGTCGCCAGCCGCATGCCGTCCGGCATTGCAACCATGACGTCGTGCATGACCCGCACCGCATAGGGGCCGGGTGGCAGGCGGACGGTGTTCAATGGGCCGGGAAACGCCGGGGGCGCCGGGTGCGGCCGCGCGGAGGCCGCAGGGGACGTCAGGACGGCGCCCAGCACGGTTGCGAGCACGCTCGCCAACTGCACGAGCGGGAAACGCCGGGTTCGCACGGGTTGCCGCAGGTTGCGCAGAGCCGGATTCAATGCTGAAACCCTCCCCGGTGATTCGCCGCTCGGCGCCGCCCCGGGCACGCGAGGCGGAACACGCCGACACAGCGGTGTCAATCGTGCCGGATCGGCCGGCCCGCGGCAATGCGGCATTCGATCCGACCGGATGTCAGGCTCGGACGTCGGCCGGCGCGCAGATGATCTCCGTTTCATCTGAATGCATCGCATTCCTCCGCCGGATGCTCGAGCATGCGCGCGAAGCGGTGTCCCGCATAATTGGCGGCGGCGATGGTGGCCGGGGACAGGCAGTCCCCGATCCTGTCGATGGAGAGGATTCCGTGATCCGGCCATTCGTCGCGTTTGAGCGCCAAGTCCTGCCACAGGTCGTCGTTCGGAACGCGTGCCGTGACCGGCACGAGGCAGCCGCACGGAATGACCGTCTCCTGCGCGGTGTAAACGCAGCTGATGGTCAGTTCGTCCGCGGTACGCGCCTTGAGCGCACTGAGTGAGTGAATGTTCACGCCGATGCTCATCAGCCGCGTCTGGATACGGGCCTGCTCCAGTGTGTAGACGGTCCATGGCGCCACGATCGGGGCGGGTGTCACGTAAGTCACTTCGAACCCCGCGCTCCTGATCAGTTCCGCGATGGCGCTTGCCATGTAGTAGCGGTCGTCGTCGAAGATCACGACGGGTCCGGACGGCAGACACGTCACGCCCTCATCGAGAATCGTGTCCACGCTGACCGTCAGGCCTTCCTCGAGGAAAGACAATGGAGCCCGGTGGCGGCGGCCAACGCCGTCGATGCGCCACGTCGCCCCTGTCGCGATCACCACGTGTGGGATGCCGAAGGAGAGAATGTCGTCCGGCGACAGCCGGTTGCGCAGATAGAGTTGCGCCTGCGGCGCCCGCTGCAACTGGTGCAGCCGCCACTCCCGCACTCTGCTCCAGGTCGCAAGACCCGGAAGACGGCTCTCCCGTGAGACCCGGCCGCCCCATTCGGCGCTTGCCTCCGCCATGACGACCGACGTTCCCCGCTGCACGAGTGCGCGCCCGGCTTCCAAGCCGGCGGGACCGCCGCCGACGATCAGGACCGGTGCCGGCGACTTCAGCGCCGGGATGATCTCCGGGTGCCACCCCTTGCGGGCTTCCTCGCCGACGGTCGGGTTCTGAGTGCATCGCATCGGCACCAGGGTGTTGTCCCCCGCGGCGCAGATGTTGCATCCGATGCACTCGCGGATGTCCTCGATCAGGCCGTCGCGGATCTTGTTCGGCAGGAACGGATCGGCGATGGTCTGGCGCGCGGCGCCCACCAGATCGAGCAGACCCTGGCGAACGACGCGCGCCATGGTGTCGGGCGAGGTGTATCGGCCGACCCCGACCACCGGCTTCGACGTGAGAGGCTTGACGAATTGGATGAACCGCTCCTGAAAGCCCTCGTCCGCAAAGCGGGCGCTCTGGCTGTCGTTCTCCCACGTGGACAGGTTCACGTCCCACAGGTCGGGCTCTTCGGCCAGTGCCGACAGAACGTCGTATCCCTCGTTCGCGTGCTCGAAGCCGTCCGCCCCCAGCAACTCATCCACGGCGAGCCGTACCGCCAGCGCGCAGCGCCCGCCGATCGCATCGCGGGTATCGGCAATCACCTCCCGGAACAGCCTCAGGCGGTTCTCGAAGGAGCCGCCGTACTCGTCGGTACGATGGTTGTGCCTCGCCAGCAGGAAGTGGTGCAGCAGCGTCAATTCGTGACCGGCGTACACGTAGATGATGTCGAAACCCGCCCGTTGCGCCCGCAGGGCGGCCTCGCGGTGCCAACGCCGGAACGCGCGTATGTCGGCTTTGTCCATCGCCCGTGCCTGAAGGGGCTCGTCCGAGCCGACCAGCGCATGCGACGGCGCGAGGGGGGAGAGCCGGCTCAGGCGGTTGGAGGCGTGCAGGCCGCCGTGCGCGAGCTCGATCGCCGCGAGGCTCGAGTGCTCGTGGATGCGGTCCGTGAACCGGCGGAAGCGCTCGACGTCAGCGTCATCCCAGAGCCGCCCCTCGTTCGAGGGCGCCAGGTCCGAGCTCGGGTGAATCTCGACCTCCTGGGTCGACACGACGCCCCAGCCGCCCTCTGCCTTCATCGCCTTGTGGGCGATATCCGCTTCGAAGTGCCGGTGGCCCATGCCCGTGCAATGGGGCACCTGGTAGAAGCGATTGCGTGCGGTCACCGGTCCGATCCGGACCGGCTCAAATAGGATGTCGTACCGGCTGTCGCGCATTTCGTTTACACCGTCGCAAGCCACGAGGTCAGGCTGCCGCAGGCACTCAGGCCTGCGTGATCTTCGAGTTCGAGCCGTCACTGAAGAGGCACCGGCAATTCGCGGCCCTGGAGGCAGCCCGGTGCCGTCTTGGCGGAAGGGCGGTAGATTACCGCGCGCGCCGTCGCAATGCTGAGCGATGCGTGACCGCACGGGTGCGGCGAACGGGACGGCAAGCGCTGCGAGCAGTTGATTCACAACCCCCTGTGGTCCGGGGACGCGGCCGATCGTCGCAATGAATGATGGCCGGAGTGCCACATAGAGCGATTGCGGACCGGAGGCTCAAACCCATGGCTCACGGCGTCCCGGCGCGTGAGCCGGTGGATTTAGGCGCCCCGGCCCTGATGCGTAGGAACGATGAAACGGTAGCCGTAGTAGTCCCGGACGGCCTTCTCGAGATGGTAGAGGTTGCGGCTGCCGCCATAGGCCTCATCGCCGAGCATCATGCCGGCTCACTGATTGTCGCTCATCGCACTGGTGCCGCTGTCAGTGAGAAGATCGATGTACACGTCGTCGCTGTGCAGCAGGAACGTATTGTAGCCGGCCTCCCGGACGGCCTTTTCGCGGTCGGCCCGCGACGTCATGCGAATCGGCTCGACGACCTTCACCTTCCAGGGCTCCGCCCAGGAGCGGCGTTTGGCCGACGGTGGCCGTGGGGATTCGGTGACCATGGGATTTTCTCCGGGGCGCACGCGCGGCGCGCGGCGATTTGCATTCGGACAAGTGGATCTCACGCCAAGGCTAGCGGGTGAACAATTTCCAATAAAGCGTATACTTTCATTATTCTTTATCGAATAAGCCGACGATGATGCGCCCCGATCTGGATGCCATTCACGCCCTGGATGCGGTCATCCGCCATGGCGGCTTTGCCCGGGCGGCCGCGGCCCTGAACAAGGCGCAGTCGGCCGTGAGCTATCAGGTGGAGAAGCTCGAAAGGCAGCTCGGTGTGGCGCTGCTCGATCGCAGCGGCTATCGGGTGCGCTTGAGCGCCGCGGGGGAGGCCTTGCTGGCCGAAGGCCGCCGCCTGCTCGAGCAGGCCGATTACATGGCCTCCATGGCGCGGGATTTCGAGGGCGGGTGGGAGCCGAGGCTGACGGTGATTCTGGACGGCATACTGCCGCTGGAAAACACACTGAGGGCGCTGAAGACGCTCGCCGGGGAGAAAGTGCCGACCCGCATACGGGTCAAGGTGGAATTCCTCGGCGGCGTGCAGTTTCGCTTCGAGAAGGACGACGCGGACCTGATGTTGGTGAAGGACTTCGTGGCCGGGCCGGATCTGACCAGCCATCGGCTTGCGGCCGTGGAGTGCATCTTGTGCGTGTCTCCCGAGCATCCACTCGCACACCGCAAGCGGGTGACTCTGCGGGATCTGCACGAGCACGTCGAGCTTTCCATACAGGACTCGAGCGATCGGGGCGACGATCGGCACATGTTCGGCGGCGAGCGGGTCTTCTACCTGTCCGATTTCATCGCCAAGAAGCAGGCCCTGCGCATGGGCGTGGGCTTCGGATGGATGCCGCGCTATCTGGTGAACCGCGAGCTGCGCAGCGGCACGCTCCGGGAGCTGCGTTACGCCGGCGGCTCCCGCTACAGCTTTACGCCGCAGCTCGTTTACCGGGCGAATGCTCCGCCGGGTCGAACGGGAAGACGCCTCGCGGAGCTGCTCCTGGGCCGACCTTTGCGGCCCGCGCCGCCGCGATCCGAGCCCTCGAAGGGCTGCGGGCACTGATCGTGAGCCCGCGGGCTGACGCTCTCGCTGAGCGGGCTGCATCTGGACGCGAGTGCGCGCAGCAGGCAATGATCCAACGCCTGCGACGGCAAGTCCGGCAACGGCAATATCGGTCAGGTGGCATGACACCTCGTCATACGCACCGCGGATGATGCCCGGTGGCGGCGCACGGAACTGACACGCCGGCCAAGGAGGCTGACGCCGGCTCGAGTCCGGCCCAGGCTGGTGGAGCCGCTGGTCGCTGACGTAGCGGCGGGACAAAGCCTTGGCGTAACCTCAGGGGCCTCGATCCTCATCAGCGGACCGAAGATCCGTCAACGCTCCAGAGCCCTCGAGCGGGTGTCGTCAGAGACACCGCGGATGAATGTTGCTACCATTTTTCCGCGCCTGGATCCACCGGTACCGGAAAGCTGGAGCGGAGGAACGATGTGCGACCAAGACGACTTCGACACGATGAACTACGCCCGTCCCGTCACTTTGTCGCGGCGGCAGTTCGGAGCTCTGGTGGCCGGCGCTGGCTTCGCATCGCTGCTGCCCGCCGTGGCGGACGCTGCGCCCGTCACGGGCTCGCCCGTCGAAATCCGCACCCCGGACGGAGTCTGCGATGCCTACTTCACTCATCCCACGACCGGGGTCTGCCCCGGCGTGCTCATGTGGCCCGACATCTTCGGGCTGCGACCGACGTTTCAGGGCATGGCCGACCGGCTGGCCCGTTCAGGCTATGCCGTCCTGGTCGTCAATCCGTTCTATCGGAGCCAGCGAGCCCCCACATCGCCGCCCCACCCTGACTTCAACGACCCGGCGACGCGAAAGGATCTGATGCGCCTCATGGGTTCGCTGACGCCCGAGACTACCGTAACCGATGCACGCGCCTTCATTCCTTGGCTCGACCATCGGGCCGCCGTCAGCAAGACGCGCAGGATGGCGAGCACCGGGTACTGCATGGGAGGACCTTTTACCCTGCGTACCGCCGCGGCGTTTCCCGACCGCATCGGGGCCGGCGCAACCTTTCACGGGGCCGCCCTGGTCACCGACAGGCCCGATAGCCCGCATCTGCTGATCCCGCGGATCGAGGCGCAATACCTCATGGCCATCGCCGCGAGTGACGACGAGAAGCAGCCCGAAGCCAAGACGGTCCTGCGGGAGGAATTCAGGAAGGCGCGTCTCGAGGCCGAGATCGAGGTCTACCCCGGCACCATGCACGGCTGGTGCGTGCCTGATTCGCGGGTATACAACCCTGAGCAGGCGGAAAAGGCGTGGGCTCGACAGCTCGTACTCCTGGGGCGGGCACTGGCGTAGGCGGTCCGGCCACCCGACGGCTGCGCGCGGCCCGTCAGGGACTCACTTGTAGGAGAACCGCAGGATCGCCTCCGGCAGCCGCGCACCGTGGACCTCGATCCCGGCGGAAGCCCGGGCGATCCGCTCGAGGTCGCCGGCATTCAGCACGATCCCGGCGGCGCCGATGTTTTCCCGGACCCGATCGAGACGCCGCGTGCCGGGGATCGGCACGATCCAGGGCCGCTGTGCGAGCAGCCAGGCGAGTGCGATCTGCGCGGGCGTGGCGCCCTTCGCGGCGGCGATGTCCTTCAGCAGCGTCACCATCGCCTGGTTCGCCTCGAGCGCCTCCGGCGCGAAGCGGGGAAAATTCCTGCGCCAGTCGGAGCTCTCCAGGCGGGCGCCCGGGCTGATCGTGCCGGTGAGGAAGCCTTGCCCCAGCGGACTCCACGGCACGAAGCCGATGCCGAGCTCGGCGCACAGCGGGAGGATTTCCGGCTCCGGCTCGCGCGTCCACAGCGAGTATTCGCTCTGGATCGCGGTGACCGGCTGCACGGCGTGCGCCCTGCGGATGGTCTGCGCCGCCGCTTCGGACAGCCCGAAATGGCGCACCTTGCCCGCGGCGATCAAGTCCTTGACGGTGCCGGCAACGTCTTCGATCGCGACCTCAGGGTCGACCCGATGCTGGTACAGCAGGTCGATGGTGTCGGTCTGTAGCCGCTCGAGCATCCCCTCGACCGCGCGGCGTATGTGCTCGGGGCGGCTGTTGAGGCCCGGCCGGCGCTCGCCGGTGTCCGCGTCGACGTTCCAGCCGAACTTGCTCGCAATGATCACCCGTCCGCGCACCGGCGCCAGCGCTTCGCCGACCAGCTCCTCGTTGGTGAACGGTCCGTAGACCTCGGCCGTGTCGAAAAAGGTGATACCGAGATCGTGTGCGCCGCGGATCACGCGGATCGCTTCTTTCCGATCGGGGGATGCGCCGTAGGTCGAGGCGAAACTCATCGTGCCGTAGCCGATCTCGGAGACTTCCAGCGTGCCCAGCTTGCGCGTTTTCACGAAAACCTCCTGTGTCCAAAGGGAAATCAACGTTGTGTCTGACTCGGGCGACGCCGCGGATCTCGACGACGTCCCTGCCGGGGACCGTCGCTTTCACGCTAGCGATCGACCAGCTTCTGAAGCTGCTCGGGATAGCGCGCACCCTGCACGGTGACCTGGGCGAGTGCGCGGTCGATCTCGGCGAGATCCTCGGGCGTCAGTGCGACATCGGCGGCCCCGAGGTTCTCCTCCAGGCGGTGCAGCTTGGTCGTGCCCGGGATCGGCACGATCCACGGCTTCTGCGCCAGCACCCAGGCGAGGGCGATCTGGGCGCGCGTGACGCCCTTGCGGCCGGCAATGCGGCCGACGAAGTCGACCAAGGTCTGGTTCGCCTTGCGGGCTTCGGGAGAAAACCGCGGCACGCCCTTGCGGAAATCCGTGCCGTCGAATTTTGTGTTCTCATCGATGGCGCCGGTGAGGAAGCCTCTGCCGAGCGGACTGAAGGGCACGAAGCCGATGCCGAGCTCCTCGAGCGTCGGGAAGATGTCCGCCTCCGGCTCGCGCCACCACAGCGAGTACTCGCTCTGCAGCGCAGCGACCGGCTGAACGGCGTGGGCGCGGCGAATGGTCTGCACGCCGGCCTCCGAGAGCCCGAAATGCCTCACTTTGCCCTCGCGGATCAAGTCCTTTACCGCACCCGCGACGTCCTCCATCGGCACGCTCGGATCGACCCGATGCTGGTAGAAGAGGTCGATGCGGTCGGTCTGGAGGCGCTCGAGCGAGGCTTCGGCGACTCGTCGGATGTGCTCGGGCCGGCTGTTCAGTCCGCGCGGCGCTCGTGTGTCCGGGTCGATGTCGAAGCCGAACTTCGTCGCGATCACGACTTGATCGCGTACCGGAGCGAGCGCTTCGCCGACCAGCTCCTCGTTCGTGTAAGGACCGTAGAATTCGGCCGTGTCGAAGAAAGTGACGCCGCGCTCGACGGCCGCGCGGATCAGCGCGATGCCTTGCTTCTTTTCAACGGGCTGGCCGTAGCCGTGGCTGAGGCCCATGCAGCCGAGTCCGAGGGCCGACACTTCCAGGGCGCTCTTGCCGAGCCTGCGCTTTTCCATTATGGATATCTCCCGAGGGTCAGGGGTCAGGGTTTGATCAGGACTTTGAGGGCCTTGCGCTCGTCCATGGCGCCATAGCCGCCGGGCACCTCATCGAGGCCCACGGTGCGGTCGAAGACCCGGCCGGGCTCGATGCGCCCCTCGAGGATGTCAGGCAGCAGGTCCTCGATATAGACGCGGACCGGTGCCGGGCCCCCGCTCACGGTGATGTTGTTGAAGAACGTCGGGCCGCCGGCCGTGATGGCCTCGTAGTGGGGCACGCCGACGCGTCCGACCGCGCCGCCGGGGCGAACGATACCCATCGCGGTCTGCATCGCCTGGCCGGAGCCGACGCACTCGAGTACGGAGTGGGCGCCGAAGCCGTGGGTGAGCTCGCGCACACGCTCGATGGCTTCCTCGCCACGCTCGGTGACGATGTCCGTCGCTCCGAAGTCCTTCGCGAGCGCGATGCGCCCGGGATGACGGCCCAGGAGGATGATGCGCCCGGCGCCGAGCCGCTTCGCGGCAATGACACCGCACAATCCCACGGCGCCGTCGCCAACCACGGCGGCGATGGCGTGCTCGCGCACCCTCGCGCACAGTGCGGCGTGGTGGCCGGTGCCCATCACATCAGAGAGTGTGAGCAGAGAGGGCATCAGGGCGTCGTCCTGGCCGACAGGCAGCGCATAGAGCGTCCCGTCCGCCAGGGGAACCCGCAGCGCTTCCGCCTGGGCACCGTCGGCCTGCCCGCCCACACCGAAGAAACCGCCGTGAACGCACGAGGTCGGCAATGCCTCGTGGCAGAGCTCGCACGTGCCGTCCGAATAGGCGAAGGGCATGACGACGACATCGCCGGGCTTGACGGTGCGGACATCCTTGCCCACGTCGCTGACGACGCCAATCGCCTCATGACCCATGCGCCGGCCGCCGGCGAGCGGCGCCATCTCCCTGTAGGGCCACAGGTCGCTGCCGCAGACGCAGGCGCGGGTGATCCTGATCAGCGCATCGGTGGGCTCGATGAGCCGGGCGTCCGGGACGTTCTCGACGCGCACGTCGCCGGCGCGATACATGACGGTTGCTTTCATGGCTTCGATCTCGGCTTCAATGCGTCTGCGTCATCCCTTCGAGGCCGAGCTGGACTCGGCAGCGGCGCCCGCGGCGTACTGCTCCTCAGTGACCTTTTCCATCCACTCGACGACCTTGCCATTCAGCGCCTCCTGGATGGCGATGTGGGTCATGGCCGTGTGGGGCGCGGCACCGTGCCAGTGCTTTTCATTGGGCGGACACCACACCACATCGCCCGGCTCGATGATCCGCACCGGCCCGCCCCAGCTTTGCACGTAGCCGCGGCCCGAAGTGACGATCAGATTTTGCCCGAGGGGATGAGTGTGCCAGGCACTGCGTGCGCCCGGCTCGAACGTGACGCTCGCGGCGCGCACGCGTGCGGGCTCTGGAGCCTCCACGAGAGGATCGACCCGGACGCCGCCGGTGAAATACTCCGGCGGCCCCTGCACAGACGATTGGGAACCATTTGGCTTGATGTCCATGGATTCGAGCTCCGAGAGCCGTGGCCTCAGCGAGGCTCGCTACGCCGCAAAGATAATCCTTGCCGACGCTCCTGATTAGCCGGCACAATCAGCATGGGTCTATGAAATTCATTCATTAATGCCGCGATCGAACCTGGATGACCTGCTCGCGTTCATGGCCGTCGTCCGTGAGCGCAGTTTCACGAGTGCCGCCGCCAAGCTCGGGATCTCGCAGTCCGCGCTGAGCCATACCGTCCGGCGGCTGGAGACGAGCCTGGGAATCCGGCTGCTCTCGCGCACGACCCGCAGCCTCGCGCCGACCGAGGCCGGCCAGCGCCTCCTCGAGCGACTGGCGCCGCACTTCGAGCAGATCGAGACGGAGCTCGACGGGCTCACCGAGCTGCGCGAGAAGCCGGCGGGGACGATCCGCATCACGGCCGGAGAGCACGCGGCGCACAATGTCCTGTGGCCGGCGCTGGCGAAGTTCCTGCCGCGCTACCCGGATGTCAAAGTGGAGGTGAGCGTCGATTCCGGATTCACCGACATCGTCGCGGAGCGTTTCGATGCCGGCGTGCGGCTCGGCGAGCAGGTGGCCAGGGACATGATTGCCGTGCGGATCGCGCCGGATATGCGCCTGATCGTCGTCGGCGCGCCCGCGTACTTTGCACAGCGGCTCCCGCCGCGAAAGCCGCAGGACCTGACTGCCCACAACTGCATCAATCTCCGGCTGCCGACGCGCGGCGGCCTTTATGTGTGGGAGTTCCAGAAGGGCAGGCGCGAGTTGAACGTCCGCGTCGACGGGCAGCTCGTATTCAACAGCATCGCGCTCATGCTCGATGCCGCGCTGGCGGGGTCCGGCTTGACGATTCTCCCTGAAGACGTCATCCAGCCTCATGTGGCCGAGGGACGTCTGCGGATGGTGCTCGAGGAGTGGAGCCCGCCGTTTTCGGGATATCACCTGTACTATCCGAGCCGCCGTCAGGTCTCGCCGGCGTTCTCGCTGCTCGTGGATGCGCTGCGCTATCGGGGAAGTGCGTGAAGCGATGCTGTGCGCGATCGGGCGGGCGTGACGGCGCATCATGACGCCGCCGCCTGACCGCGTCCGTCTGGCGCATGATCCCGGCAGCGGCGTCGAAGCCATCCGGGCGCGTTTCGCCGCGCACGCCTATGACCTTCACCGCCATGACGACTGGCTGGTCGGTGTTACCGACAGTGGTGTGCAGGACTTCATGTGCCGCGGCGCCCGTCGGCGCAGCACGCCGGGCCGCGTCATCCTGATCGAGCCTCAGGAAGCGCACGACGGACGAGCAGGGGTGGCCGAGGGCTTTGCCTATTGCATGCTCTATCTGCCCCGCTCGTGGCTGCGGGCCGGGCTGGCCGGCGCGCCCGCAGGTGATCCGCGCTTCACCGCCAGTCTCTGTGACGATCCGCCGCTGGCTCAGGCGATCCGTTCGGCCTGCGGCGCGCTGTTGCGTCCGGGCGAGCGTCTGGCGCGGGAGGCGGCGCTGGATTCCGTCCTGGATCGCCTGCGCCCGCATCTTGGCCGGCCAGGCCCCGCCACCTTCAGGAACCGCGACGAGCGTGTGGCGCGTCTGGCGCGGGAGCGGCTGCACGAGGATATCGCGGGGGATATCGGAGCCGATGCCCTGGCGAAGGCCGCCGGCGCGGCGGATCGCTTCCAGCTCGCCCGGATTTTCCGCGCGGTCCACGGCACGTCGCCGCATGCCTACCTCGCGCAGGTCCGTCTGGTGCGCGCCCGCGAGCTGCTGGCGGCCGGAATGCGGCCCGCCGCAGTGGCCGCGGAGTGCGGATTCGCCGACCAGAGCCACCTCGGCCGCCGGTTCCGCCGCGCATACGGCCTTACGCCCGCCACGTACCGCGCTCTGTGCACGGGCGTTCCAGACTGACGGAACAGGATCGGCTGAGATGAGCGTCCTGCAATTCGCAGCGGGGCGCGATATGACCTTCGACACGAAAGTGGCCATCCTGGTACGGGATGATCTGGCTGTCTGGCAGAAGCTCAATGTCGCAGCCTTTCTGGCCACGGGAATCGCGGCCGCGGCGCCCGACGCAATGGGGGAGCCCTACGAGGACGCTTCGGGGCGCGAGCATGCCCGGCTGCTCGGCCAGCCGATCATGGTCCTGGCCGCCAACACCGAGGTCCTTCGACGCGCATACCAGCGGGCCATCGAGCGGAATCTCACTCGGGCGGTCTATGTCCGGGCCATGTTCTCGACGGGACACGACACGGCAAACCGCGCGGCCTTCAAGGCGGAGCCCGCCGATGCGCCCGACCTCGTCGGTCTCGCCCTGCGCGGCCCGAAAAAGGATGTCGACAAATCCACCAAAGGCGCGTCACTGCACCCGTAGGGTCGGCCGCGGTCAGATCCCCATCTGGCTCCAATTCATGAGCCAATTGTGGCTCTTGATGGTACCAGCTCCAGAACGTAATCTCGGCCTCGAGAGGGGGCCATGCGTATCCTCAGTGTCGGTCAGCTCATATTCGCATCGGCGATCGCGGGACTCGGGATCCTCGGCCTCGCCACCGGTCATTTTGCGGGAGTGTGGCAGCCGGTGCCCGCCCGTCTCCCGGCGCGGGAGGTATTCGCCTACGCGAATGGCGTGCTGATGCTGGCGCTCGGCGCCGGTCTGTTCTTCAGGCGCTCAGCCTCGTTCGCCGCCCCGATCCTGACCGTGTATCTCCTGATATGGTTCGTCGCGCTGCGCGGCCCGATAGCAGCCGCGGCGCCGCTCGTGCCGATGAACTGGTCCGGGTTTGGCGAGACCGGGACGATGATCGTCGGCGGCCTGGTGCTGACCGCCCGGCTATCGACCGGCAACGCCCGGTTCCTTCCGCGTTTCGCCACGGGCACCGCAGGCATCCGCACCGCGGCGGTGGCGTTTGCCTTCGCCGCTTTTCTGATGAGTCTCGCCAACCTTCCCTACCCCAGGGCGAATGCGGACTTCCCTCCCGCCTGGATTCCGCACTGGTATGGCTGGGGCTTTCTGGTGGGAGGCGCCTACGTCGCCACGGGACTGAGCATTCTCTCCGGAATCTGCGCGAGACTGTCGACGTACGCGACGGCTGTCATGATGAGCCTGTTGACCCTGGCGTGCTGGGTGTCGTTCGTCGCGCAGGCGCCGGCCGATCGGTTGAACTGGACGGGCCTGCTCATCTCCTCGGCGCTGAGCGGCGCGGCCTGGATGGTCGCCGAATCGTATGGCGGGCGAGCCTGGTTCGAAGTCTCGCGCACGGGGCCGGGACGGGCCGATACGGCCGCCCCCCGTGATGCGATCTGACGCCATGAAGGACGTATCCCGTCTGGGTCGGAGGCTGTTCATTGCGGCGATCTGGGCGCTGGGTATCCAGGCGCTGATCTGTGCAACGGCCATCTACGAGCTGGAACCGCTGCCCGCATGGATTCACCACCAGGAAGTCGCCGCTTACCTGACCGGCTTGTTCCTCGTCGCAGTGGGCGTCGGATTGTCGACCGATTATCTGGCTCGCATCGCGGCCGTTGTGCTCTCCTCGATGCTTCTGATCTGGATCCTGCTGCTGCACGTACGCCTGCTGCTGCCCGATCCCGCTCCCGATCTGTCGTTTGCGTTCGAGACATTGGCCTTGGCCGGCGCGGCCTGGGTACTCGCGGGACGCTCGGCGGACAGTAGCGCACTCAGCGCGCGCTGGAGCGCGGCAGTCAGCCGCACGGCGCACTGGGGACGTCATGCCTTTGGCATATCCCTGATCGCGTTCTGCGCGGTCAACGTCATCTATCACGACTTCATCGCGAGCATGATTCCGGCCTGGATCCCGGCGCATCTGTTCTGGGCATATTTCACGGGATTCGCCTCGCTCGCCGCGGGCGTAAGCATTCTGAGCGGCGTCTGGGCCCGAGCGGCACTGGTCCTCACGGGGATCATGTACGGGTCCTGGGTCCTGGTCATTCACGTGCCCTACGTATCCGCTCATCCGCATGCACGCGGCATGTGGACCGACATGTTCATTACCATGGCACTGGCCGGGGGCGCGTGGATGATTGCCGGGACGATCCCCTCCGCCGGTTGACGAGTCGCCCGGAGCAGGATTCAGCATCAGAGGCATGGGCGGCAGCCTCCGGTCGGGCGATGCCGCGCCGCGCGGCTAGTGGGCAAGGCCGGTTGGCGCCATCACGCGCAGGACGCCGTGTCCGTTGACATCCTGAAGCGGGAAGTAGACCCGATGCGTCCTCGGATCGACGGCGACCGAATGAGCTTCGTAGGCGAGGAACCTTCTGCCCAGCAGCCGCAAGCGCCCGTGGTCCAGCCCGAAAACGGCAACGACCCCGCTCTCACTGGCGACATACAGCCGCCGCAGCCCCGGATCGAATGCCAGAACGTCCGGATCGGGCCCCACCTCATGGACGGACAGCACGCGCATGTCGTTCATGTCGAGGAGCAGCAGCCTGGCGTTGCCGTCGCACGCGACGAACGCCAGGCGTGCGGGCGCATCGATCAGCAGACCATGGTCATGGTGGCAGCTATCCGGCAGTGCGTACCGGCGCACGATGCGGTTGGTGCCGGGGTCGATCGCGACAATCTGATCGCGAGTCTGCACGTCGGCAAAGATCAGGCGGCTGACCGGATCATATTGCGAGTTTCCCACGCGGCCGCCCATGGGTATGGTGGCGATGCGGCGGTCGTCGCGCGTGTCGATGACGGTCTCGGTTCCACCAAGCTCGTCGGAGACGAATAGCTCGTTCACGCCGGGCGCATAGGCCATGCCGTCGGGGTAGATCCCGGCAGGAGCATGGGCGATCACGCGAAGGCGGCGTTCGGAGATGACATCGAGGCGGTTGCGGCCCGTTGCCGTTGCAAACACCTCGCCGAGCGCGGGCACGGCCAGCACTCCGTGCACCGACGGGACATCCCCGATATTCGCAACCACCCGGCCGGTCCTCAGGTCGACGGCCGTCACCGCTCCCGATCCGAGATGTGCGATGAACAATAGCCGGCGCCGCGCATCGACACTCCCATAGTCGAAGCGATCGGCCCCGCCCGGCAGCACGATGTCCGGGCGGATCGCGCGCAGCGGCAGGCGGGTCGGTGCGGCGGCGAAGGCCGCCGTCATCGCCATCGCCGCACCGGCCAACGGCGCCATCAGGGCTTTCGGATGCATGAAGCGTGTCAGGGCGGACATCGTGGCGCCCGATCGGCGTGGCGGAAAGCTCGACCCGGACCGGCCCGGGGCGAGGGGCTGGGCCGGCGACCCCGGCCGGAGGCCTGCGCACGCGCAAGGTGCCCGAGCCCGATCGCCGCGATTATGCGCCCATGCGGGAGCCCTGCGCGCCCGCGCGTCCCGAATCCGGCCCCGGCCGGCCAATTTGCCTCGAAATATGTGAAGCTTATCCGTATGCGAGGGCGTAGTCGCCGCTACCGTCCACCCCATGGATACGGAACGCACTGTGGCATCGACCCCGCTCGAACTGCCGCGCCGGCTGCTGGTGATCGTCTTCGTGGCGGTGGGCCTGTGGTACCTCACTTGGCGCGTCGGTACGCTCAATCTGCGGGCCCCCATCTTTTCCGCCCTGATCTACGGTGCCGAGCTCTTCGGCTTCGGCACGGCGCTGCTGCACATATTCATGTGCTGGCGGCTCTCCGATCGGCGATCGCCGCCGCCGGCCGCCGATCTCAGCGTCGACGTGTTCGTCCCGACCTACAACGAATCGGTCGAGCTGGTGCGCGAGACGCTGATCGCGGCCTGCGCAATGGATCATCCCCATCGGACCTGGCTGCTCGATGACGGGCGGCGTCCCGAGATGCGGGCGCTGGCCGGGGAGCTGGGCTGCCGGTACCTCGCCCGGGAGGGCCGCGAGCACGCCAAGGCGGGAAACCTGAACCACGCCTTCGCCCACAGCGACGGCGAGGTCATCGTCGTTTTCGACGCCGACCATGCTCCCCGGCGCGACTTCCTGACGAAGACGCTCGGATACTTCGAGGATCCCGAAGTGGCGTTCGTCCAGACACCGCAAGACTACTACAACCTCGATTCCTATCAGCACCGCAGGCGCGGCGCCTCGAGCGAGGTCTGGACGGAGCAGGCGCTGTTCTTTCGTGTCATCCAGCGAGGCAAGGACTGCTGGAACGCGGCATTCTTCTGCGGAAGCTGCGCGGCCGTCCGCCGCAGCGCGCTCGGGCGGATCGGCGGATTCGCGACCGGCACGGTAACGGAAGACCTGCATACCTCCTTACGCCTGCACGCCGCGGGGTTCAGGTCCGTGTATCACGCCGAACCGCTCGCCTTCGGTCTCGCGCCCGAATCGATCGAGCCGTTCATCACGCAGAGGGTGCGATGGGGCCAGGGCGCGATGCACGTCTGGCGCACCGAAGGCATCGTCTCGAATCCCGGGCTGACCTGGGCGCAGAGACTGAATTACCTCGCCTCCGTGCTCACCTATTTCGACGGGTGGCAGAAGGCGGTGTTTTACCTCGCCCCGATCGTGGTGCTTCTTTCGGGGCGCATGCCCCTGGTCACCACGACGCCGCAGTTCCTGCTCCACTTCCTGCCCTACTACCTGCTCACGTTCTGGGCCTTCGAGGAGGTGGGCAGAGGGTACGGCAACGCCCTGTATATCGAGCAGTACAACATGGCGCGCTTCGCCGCCTTCGCGTGGGCGACGCTCGCCTGGCTGTTTCCCACTCTGAAATTCAAGGTGACCCGCAAGAGGCGGCAGGGGCGGCGCGTGCTGCGATTCAGCGCCGCGCAGCTCGCGGTGCTCGGCGGCAACTTCCTGGCGATCCCCGCGGGCATCGGGTTGTATCTCCATGGTCATGCGCTGCCCTTTGCCGGCCTGGTGGCCAACATCGTGTGGGCGGCGGTCAACTGCGGACTCGCCGCCGCCGTCGTTCGCCACGTTCTGATCGTCGGCCGGAGCCGCCGCGCGCACTACCGGTTCCCGGTGCCGCTGCCCGCGGAACTCGACTTCGGCGGTTTTGTCACCTGCGGCACGCTTGACGACCTCAGCGTGCACGGCATGCGCTTCTACGGTCCGATGCCGCCGGATATCGCGCCGGATCGCCCGTTCGAGGCGCAACTGACGCTGCCCGACGGACCGCTCTCGGTCACGGGCCGGGTGCGCGGTCTCATTCCTGTAGGAGACGATTCCGGACACTACAAGGGGTGCAGGGCCACTTTGACCGCCACCGTCCCGCAGCAGCGCCGTATCGAGCAGTTCCTGTTCGGCTCGAACATGCAATGGCTGGTCAATGGCTATCGTGACCAGGCGCAGACGCCCCTTGGCTGGATGCTGCCCTCGATCGTGACTCGCACCCGGCGCTCGCCGTTCGTGGATGTCCGCTGGAATGCGGGCCGGATCACCACGGGCGATGGACGGTCCGTCCAGGCGCTGCTGTCGACCTCGGCAGATCGGTCCTCCCTTTGGGCGATCGCTTTCGTGCCGCTGCCGCAAGACCAGCCGGTGCGGCTCGTTCTGTTCCGCAATACACCCTCGAGACCCCGGGTCGTCACTCTGCGGCACGCCCCCGATCAGGAGCAGGCCGGACTCGACATCCACGTGTATCGCGTCACGGCCGAGGGCTCGGACCTGGGGCTGTGGGCCGAGGACGCTCCCGCGCAGCAAAGAGAGGTCGCATGAGCCGAGTCATCGGTGTGGCGGTGCTTCTGCTCGCGGCGATCGCATCGCCGGCGCGGGCGTCCGACGACCTGCTGCTCGCCGGAACGAGCCATGCGGCCTTGGGCGACTACAGCTACGTGGGCGTGCTCGTGCCCCTGGGCGAGGGGCGCCTGGGGCAGGGCTGGGTCATGCGCCAGTGGCTGGACCGCGTCGTTTATCGGTACAACGGCCTGTTTCCGGATATCCGTGCAACCGCGTACGGCTACGCTCCCGCAGTCGGCTACCAATGGGGACTTGACGGCGGCGCGAGCCACGCGGCGATATACGGAGGCGTGCGTGTCGTCCACACGAGCCTCGATCCGTACGATCCGGGCAACGCGAACCGAGGCACTCATGTGCGGCCGACGCTGCAGGGTGAACTGACCAGCGACATCGGCGGCCGGGCGCAGAATCAACTGCTCGCCGAAGGCGAGTTCGGTAACGGCGCCTATTTCGTGCGCGACCGTTTGCTCTGGCGCATATGGAGGAGGTATACGCTCGGGCCCGAACTGATCGCACAGGGCAGCCGTGAGTATCAGGCCCATGCCGAGGGGCTGTGCCTCGGTGGAATCGCACTAGCCCGGCGCGCAAGCCTGCTGCTGCACGCCGGCGTCTATCAGCAAAGGGGCCGGGCAACCGTGGGCAGCTTCGGCATTGAGCTGACGGCCACCCTCTGATTCTCCTTCCCCCGTGGACCCGGAGGCGGCGCCGGCTCCCGGCGCAGAGCCCCGGTCGAGACGCCGGTGGACGTACCGGGCCGGTGGATCGGCCAGGCAGGTGTTCCGGCGGCTAGATCTGGTGCTCCGAGGGAAGAATCATGAGACGGGGAATCCGCACGTTGGGGGGCTGGGTCAAGACGAAACTCACGCAGCGCGCCACGTCCTCGGGCGTCAGGGGGTGCGGGACTTTCATTCCAACGGTCGGATGCACGGTCCAGTTGCGGTGAAGCTCCGTCATCACCAGACCCGGCTCGATGCACGTGACGGACACCTTTGTCCCGGCGACCTCCATGCGCAACGCTTCCGAAAGCGCTTCCACCGCATACTTGGTTCCCGCGTAAGCTCCCGCGGTCGGGCGCACCTTGGTGCCCATCACGCTCGACATGTTGATGACGTGTCCGCAGCCCTGCTTCACGAAATGCCGGATGAAGGTGTAGGCAACCCGATAGGCGGCTTCCACGTTCACGCGGACCATGGAGCAGACACCGTCGATGTCGATCGACTCGATCGGGCCGACTTCTATGGCTCCGGCATTGTTGATCACCACGTCGCATCGTCCATACCGCTCGAGCGCGGCGGCGAGCAGCCTGTCGGGCACGGCCGCGTCGGTGATGTCCGCGGCGACCGTCGCCGCCGCCAACCCGGCCGAAACCCGGCTCAGCCGGTCTTCGGTTCGCGCGGTCAGAACCAATCGCAGTCCAAGAGCATGCAGTTCCCTCGCAACCGCGAGTCCGATTCCGCTGCTCGCTCCGGTTACTACGGCCACCTGTCCCTCGAGAGTACTCGTGCTCATAGAAGTAAGCCCCATTTGCTCTTGCACACCTGTTCGCGCCGGGAGCCCGATCCCGTCCGGGCGCAAGGACCTGGACCTGCGCAGCCGGCCGCGTCCTCCCCGGGTGTCTAAGATAAAGCCTGTGGCACCTAAGTGCTTGCCGTTGCGGACTTCGGCAGCCCATGTCCCGGCCCGGCGCCGCAAGCGTGCGCCGGCATGTTGAGCACCGAGCCGTCCCGAAACCCTGCGAGCTGCCGCTCGCCATGGGGATGTCTCGAGTCGAAGGCCTCTTCGGCGCCGTCCGGGTGTGCCGTGCGCCACCTCAAGGGCCGGCCGGACGCGAGGTCACGCAATCCCGGCAGGCTCGGCGGCGCGTCGGCGCGGATCCGGTCGTAGTCGTCGGCGACGCACGGTCTCCGGTCCGCGCTCCATGGCGTGAGGGACGCCGGCCGCTGTCTGCGGAGTCGAACCGATGCTCGTCATGATTGCGCCTCGTCTCATGTTGTGGCCGGAGTTTGCCGCTGCGGATACGCCGAGGCATAATGTACCTGTCCTGACAATTGACGTGCTCAGTGCATCGATGTCGCCGGGCGACGAAGCCATTGGCACGCAGGGAAGGGAGCGCGCGCTTGAAGATCGACACATTGGGCGTCCAGGCCTTCATCGCCATCGCGACACACCGCAATTTCCGGCGCGCCGCCGCCACGCTGCACATCACGCAGACGGCGCTCTGCCGGCGCCTGCGCACACTGGAAGCGTATCTGGGCATGAGGCTCATCGAGCGCACGACCCGCTCCGTCGAGCTCACCCGCACCGGCGCCGACTTCCTGCCGCGCGCGCTGCGCTTGCTCACGGAGCTCGAGACCGCGCTCACCGATATCCGGGAGACGGGCAGGGGCACGCGCGGTTCCGTCACCATTGCCTGCGTGCCCTCCATCGGCGCGCACTATCTGCCGCAGGTGATCCGGCAGTATTCCGCCGCGTATCCCGGCAACAGGGTCACGATCCACGATCATTCCTCGCGAGGCGTCGCCGTGGCGGTGTTGCGGCGCGAAGCGGAATTCGGTCTCAACGTGACCGGCTCCAACGACACCGGACTGGTGAACGTGCCCCTGGTGCATGACCGCTTCGTTCTCATCTGTCGTAACGATCATCCTCTTGCCACGCGCAGGAAGGTGTCATGGACTCAACTCGAGCCGCATCTGCTGATCTTTCCGGGAAGTCTGAACGCAAACCGGCTGGTGCTGGAGCTCGCCCTGACGGCCGAGCAGCTGCGGCTGCGTACCTGCTACGAGGTGCAGCACAGCTCCACGGCTCTGGGGCTGGTCGCCGAGGGGGTGGGCGCGGCGGTCGTTCCGGATCTTGCCGTTCACAAGGAAGCGTATCCCAGGATTCGCGTCATCCCCCTCGTCGAGCCGGCGGTGGCGAGGTCGCTGGTGCTCGTCGCACCGAAAAATGCGCACCTTTCGCCGGCCGCCCGGGCGCTCTACGACATGCTGGTCCAGCGTGCCCGCACCATGACGGAACCGGCGCAGGAAGCAAGTCTTCGCGCATGAGTCGCCGGTTCCGGCGGGCGCGGGCGGGGGAACGCCGCGCCCGCCTGCACGCTCATGCGCGCCGCTGATGTCCGCGAACAGCCCGACCGCGTGCTCGAGCGAGCGGGGCAATCGTCCGACGGCCTCGTCCGGAGGTTCTTAAGGGGAAGATCGCGCTCGATGGGAAGCTGGTCTGCGGCGGCTCGCGGCGCTAACATGTGTCGCCCGCGTCCGCGGTGCGCAAGCGTCGAGCGAATCAACCGAGAGGAGTTCCGCGATGGCCAACGAAGCCAGAAAGACTGCCGCCCTCGACACGCCGTCCGGCCTTTCGCCGGAGGCTCTCAGGGACATTCCGCCGGCGCTCACGGCGCTGCTGGCGGACGTGTACGCGCTGTACATCAAGACGAAGAATTTTCACTGGCACATGTCAGGTCCGCATTTTCGGGACTATCACCTGCTGCTCGACGATCAGGCCGCGCAGCTTTTCCAGATCACAGACTCCATGGCGGAGCGGTCGCGCAAGATCGGCGGTACGACTCTGCGCTCGATCGGGCACATCGGGAATCTGCAGCGGCTGCGCGACAATGACGCGGCGTTCGTCACGCCGCGCGACATGCTGTCGGAGCTGCGAGAGGACAACAAGAAACTGGCGGCCTCGATGCGGCAGCTCCATGGCGTCTGCGATGAGCAAGGGGACGTCGCCACCGCGGGTCTGCTGGAGGCATGGATCGACGAGGCGGAGACCCGGACATGGTTTCTGTTTGAGGCGACGCGTCACGCCGAATAGCCTGACGGCCCGACGCAGACGTCAGCGCTCTGGAAGCAGCGCACCGGGGCATCGGCGGAGCCATCGCGGTTCGGGCTGTCGTGCTCGCGCCGCGACGATGGGTCGCGGGCTCCCGAGGGTTCGGCGTTCGCTGGGGACGAGCATCGGTCACACGAGCAGGAGACCGCCGTTCACTGCGATCGTCTGCCCGGTGACGAAGGCGTTTGCGATCGTCATCAGGACGACTTGCGCGACTTCGTCCGCCGTGCCGAGGCGGCCGACGGGGATGCGCTCGAAGACTCCGGCCTGCTTGAGCGGCTCGGCCATTCCCGTGTCGATCGGTCCGGGGGCGACCGCGTTGACGGTAATGCCCTCCTTGGCGAGCCGGATCGCGTAACCGCGCGTGAGGCCCTCGAGCCCGGCTTTGGCCGCATTGTAATGCACGCCAACCAGGCCCGGCCCGCGGGCGGCAGCCGAGGAGATGTTCACGATGCGCCCCCAGCGGCGCGCGCGCATTGACGCCAGCACAGCCTGCGTGCACAGGAATGCCGACTTGAGATTGACGGCGATCGTGCGGTCGAACTCGGCCTCGTCGAGCTCATCCAGATCCATGAAAGTGGCAATGCCGGCATTGTTGACCAGGATGTCGACGGAGCCCAGCTCGCTCTCGACTCGCGACACCATGTCCAGGGCAGGCCGGCGCAGCGAGACGTCGGCGGGGACGACGAGGGCGCGCCGACCCGCGGACCGGATCGTGTCGGCCACCGCCTCCGCCTGCTCCAGCCCATGGTGGCAATTGACGGCGACGTCGGCTCCGGCCGCACCCAGCGCCGCGGCGACCGCTCGTCCGATTCCGCGTGAGGCGCCCGTCACCAGGGCGACTTGCCCGCTCAGGTCAATGGAATGAAGTGGCATGTAATGTCCTCGCGTCCCGGCAGATTCTCTTGCGTCTATTCTAGCTTCCCGCGGCGTCGAGGCAGGACACCGCCAACGCGACCCGGTGGTTACCGCAGCAAGCCGGAGATTGCGACCGCGATCGAGAAGCCGGACCCGCTGCCGGCGATCGGTGCGACATCCGCCGAGCGGGCCTAGGTGCGGGTTCGCTCCGGTTTGCCGCGCCGGTTGATGTGGCGTCGCACGATCATGATCAGGGCGACCAGGCCGGCAGCGGCAAGTGCGCTGGCCAGGGCGTACTCGTCCAGCCAGGCGCGAATCGTGTCGAGATGGTTGCCGAAGAAATAGCCCGCGAGCACGAACTCGCTGATGCCGATGATCACGGCGGGCGTATTGAAGCGCAAGAAGGTGAGGTAGTTCAGCCGGAACGTGCCCGCCAGCGCCGGCGTGACCCACGACAGCGGACCGCTGAGGCGGGCGGTGAACACCGCCATGGCGCCGCGCCTGCGAAAGAACTCGACACCCTTCCGGTGGGTCTCCATGCGCACCAGCCGGCCGATCACCGGCCAGCGCGACAGGCGCTCGAACAGTCCGGCACCGTAGAAGCGCCCTATCCAGTAGCTGGAGTTGTCGCCGAGGATGCCGCCGCCGTAGAGCGACGCGGCGACCGCCCACAGGTTCAATGTACCCATGCCGGCGAGCAACGCGCCGCTGAGAAAGAAAACCTCGCCCAGCACGAACAGGCAGAAGGGCACCACGGTCTCGAAGTACGCGCCGAGAAAGAGGATCAGATAGGCCCATCGACGGTGCGCGCCCAGAAAAGCGAGCATCTGCCGCACGGAGTCGTAGTCAGCGGACGACATCGTATGCCCGGTGCAGCTTGCAGCGCAGCGGCATGAGCGCCTCGATCAGCCAGCGCAGGCCCTGGCGCAGGTAGCCGCGCGCCTCGAACCGCCGCGTCGAGGTGCCGACCTGGTCGGTGGGCAGGAAGAAAAAGCGCCCATAGCGGCGGCACTCGTGTATGAATTCGAGGTCCTCGGCGAAATGCAGCTGCTCGCGAAAGCCGACGCCCCGGGCTACGGATGTGCGGGCGATCTGGATGGAATACGAGCTGCGCGTCAGGCGATGGATCCAGTCATACAGTGCGAACCAGGCGCGCGCGTACAGGCGGTCCCCGGGACGGGGCCGCACGGCGGCGGTGCCGACGCTCAGGCCGTCCTGGCCGTGACGGTTCAGCCAGGTGTTCAGGTGATGGAGAAAGTGCGGACCGAGGCGGGTATCCGCGTCGCAGAGGACCACCCAGTCGGAATCCGGTGAAACCGCCCTCAGGCCGGCGTTCTTGGCCCGAGAGACGCCCCGCTCGCTGTGCAGGAGGCGCAGCCTGCCGGCCGCCGCGGCGGCGATGCCGCGGGCGATCTCGGCGGTCGCATCGCTCGATCCGTTCTCGACCACGATGATCTCCATCCGATCGCGAGGATAACGCTGATCGAGCAGGGCCCGCAGGGTCGGCGCAAGCTCTTTCTCCTCATTGTGGGCGGGAACGATCACCGAGATGAAATTCTTGTGCAGAAACGGCTCGATCCTGTCCGTCAGACGGCGCACGGATTCCGCCGTGCGCCAGGGCGGCTCGAACAGCCGCGTGCGCGCGCAGTCGCGCAGGGCCCCCGGCAGGTCCCGATCGCCTTGATCGCGGCGGACGAAGTGCCCGAGACTGCTCAGGTGGTAGGCGAGATACTCCTGTTCGGTCTGGTTGGGAGTTGGAATGAGCAGAGCGCGCTTGCCGTGCTCGACCAGGTCCATGATCGTGGTGTAGCCGGCGCGGGATACGATGCAGCGCGCCCGGTCGAACAGCTCGCGGCGCAGCACGCCGCTGGCGACGGCATGGATTTGCAGATCATCGCGTCGGAATCCGTCGTACACGGCCGAGTCCGCATCCGCGCTGCCGAGAATGAACACCTTGCGCCCGGGCAACCCGCCGGCCTGCTCGAGCAGCCTGCGTACGAACGATTCCTTGTGCTCCAGCAGATAGCCGCTGATGACGAACAGGTAGTCGATGTCCCGCGGCAGGCCGAGGCGGGGATACGAGGAGAGAATGCCGACGTGGCAGTGCGGACAGCGGTGCAGGTTGTGCGAATGGGCCAGATTGCCCGCCAGGTTGGCGCTGGGGTACGGATAGTCCGGAATGAACAGGCAGTCGAACTTGCGCAGGGCGGCCACGTTGATGTGCTCGGTCAGCCAGGACGCTTCGCGCAGCCCCTTGGGCGGCAGGAAGGCGATCTGGTGCGAGAGGATGAACGAGGGCGTCCAGGGGCTGTGGAAGCCGTAGCGGCCGTCGCTGAAGATGAACTCGTAGTCCGCCGCCATCGCACGCGCTGCGCGATGCTCGCGCAGGATCAGCCGCCACGTTTCCAGCAGGTCAATCGCCAGATAGTAGTACAGGCGCCAGCCGGTGCCGCGTTCCAGAGCCGGATAATCGGGCATCTCGCGCAGCTCGACGGCGGATTCCTCCGCCAGCTCCAGTCGCAGGAAGGCCAGGGCGTTGCCCGCGCAGATGACGGTGACACGGTAGCCCCGCCGCAGGTACTCGCGGATCACCACGAGCGTACGTGTCGCGTGTCCGAGGCCTAGCGAGCTGACCGCGAACAGGGCGCGAGGGGTGTAGCCGGACACGCATTGGCCGTCATGCCGCGCCAGCGCGAATCTCCCGTTCTCGGAGGGTGGATGCGTAGAGAAAGGCACTCACCGGATTCAGCTCCAACCCGTCCTCAGGATCGCGGGCAAGGTGATTTGGCCGACGGGAGTCCAGGCTCGTTCCGGCGACAAAATAACATCAATTCCTTCAATGACTTAATATACGCCGACTATATTACATCCCGGTGACCGGGCCCCGGCCCCGCGCTCAGCGGCCGCCCGGGGCCCGCATGCGATCGATCGCCGCAACCAGGTGATACATGGTCTCGAGCAGCGGCAGCGAAAGATGCAACTCCGAAGCCTCGTGTGCCGCATGCCCCAGAGTCTCCTCGACCTCGAGCGGGCGGGCGGCCTCGAGGTCCTGCAGAGACGACATGCGGTGATCCGGCGCGTCCGAGCGCAATCTTTCCCCGGTTGCCCGCACCGCCTCGACAGCCTGCGCCTCCGGGGCTTCGAGGACGGTGCGCAGCGGGAACATTATCCCTTCCTCTCTCAGTGTCACCGCGTGCGCTGCGGCGAGGCGCGCGACCTCACGGGTGATCCTGACGAGCACGAGCGCACAGTCCGGGTCGCTCAGAAAGCGCCAGGTGGGGGATCGGGTCACGACCGCCAAGCTCATCAGCGAGACCCAGGCGGTGAACTTGCTCCACTCCCTCGCGACGATGTCGGCTACGGCGCAGGAGCGCACTCCCGCGGCATCGATCATTGCCGCGATCCGCGCTGCGCGCCCCGCACCGCCGGCAAGCTCGCCGAGCGGCAGATTCACATTGCGCGTGAACAGCACCTCGCCCGATGGGAGCAGCTCTCCGCTGGTGTCCGCGACCGCGCCGAGCACACGTTCCTCGCCGAAAGCCCGTGCCAGCAGCTCGTCTTTCAGGACACCGTTCTGAACAGAGAAGGTCACGCCCACCTCGACGTGCCGCAGGCGCTCGAGCGCGGCTTCCGTGCCCGGAGTCTTGGTCGCCACGATCAGGACCTCGGCCGCCCGGAGCTCGGACGGATCGGTGATCACCCGTACCGGAGTCGAGATCTGCGCAAGTCCCCTGATCCGCAGGCCCTGCTCTTCGATATTTCTCGCGCGCTCGCCCCGGGCCAGCACCACGACCGAATGCCCGGCCGCCGCCAGATGCGCGGCCAGAATGGAGCCGAGGGCTCCGGGTCCGAGGATGGCGAATTCGGCTCGAGTCATGTCGGTGGCTTCCAGGGGATTGCGATTGTAGCCTCGCTCGCGCACTTCCTGCCCGAGCGGGCGGATTGTATGCCCGCAGGGCGCGGGCGACGGCAGCAAGATTGTGGAAAAGCGCCTCGGCCGTGGGTTCGCGGGCATCCGCCATCGGCGCTGCCACCGATCCGGCCGTTGCGCAAGTCTTGTTGTGCGCCGCGCGTTTGCGCATAGTGCCGCTCCCATTCACCCGTACCTTTCTCCAATGCTCACGATCGAAACCCGTATTGCCGCGGAGCTCGCCGCCAGACCGCAGCAGGTCGCTTCCGCCGTTGCCCTGCTCGACGGCGGCGCCACCGTTCCGTTCATCGCGCGCTACCGCAAGGAAGCCACCGGCGGACTCGACGATGCGCAGCTGCGCACGCTTCAGGAGCGTCTCGTGTACCTGCGCGAGCTCGAGGAGCGCCGCGCCGCGATCGTGAAGAGCATCGAGGAGCAGGGGAAACTGACACCGGAGCTCAGGCAGAGCCTGGAAACCGCCGACACCAAGCAGCGGCTCGAGGACCTCTACCTGCCCTACAAGCCGAAACGCCGCACCAAGGCGCAGATCGCCCGCGAGGCGGGCCTCGATGCGCTGGCGGCGGCGCTGCTCGGCGATCCGAGCCTGGATCCGCGCGCCGAGGCGGCCAGGTACCTCAAAGAGCCGTTCACCACCGAACAGGGTGAGAATCCGGGCGTGCCGGATGTCAAGGCGGCGCTCGAGGGGGCCCGTCAGGTGCTGATGGAGCAGTTCGCCGAGGATGCGGCGCTGGTCGGAGAGCTGAGAGAGCATCTGCGGGAGAACGCCTGGCTGGTTTCCAGGGTGGAGGCGGGCAAGGAAGAGGCCGGTGCGAAGTTTCGCGATTATTTCGATTATCGCGAGCCGATCAAGGCGATTCCCTCGCACCGCGCTCTGGCGCTGTTCCGCGGGCGCAGGGAGCAGATCCTGAGCCTCACCCTGAAGTTGCCCGAGGCGCTCGAAGCGCAGACGGGCTCCGCCGCTCCCGCCGATGCGCCCGACGCCTGCGAGCGCAAGATCGCCGCGCGTTTCCAGGTCTCGGACCAGGGGCGGCCCGCCGATGCCTGGCTGTCGCAGGCGGTGCGCTGGAGCTGGCAGGTCAAGCTCGCCTGGCAGCTCGAGGGCGAGTTGTTCGCCGAGCTGCGCTCGCGCGCGGAAGAGGAGGCCATCGGCGTCTTCGCACGCAATCTCAACGACCTGCTGCTCGCCGCTCCGGCCGGTCCCCGGGTCGCCATGGCACTGGATCCCGGCCTGCGCACGGGAGTGAAGGTGGCCGTGATCGACGGCACCGGCAAGGTGCTGGAGACGGCGACCATCTACCCGCACGCGCCGCGCAACGACTGGGACGGATCACTGCATGCGCTGGCGATGCTGGCGAAGAAGCACTCGGTGCAGCTCATCAGCATCGGCAATGGCACCGCCTCAAGGGAGACGGACAGGCTGGCCGCGGAGCTCATCAAGCGCCACCCGGCGCTCACGCTCACCAAGATCGTCGTGTCGGAAGCGGGCGCCTCGGTGTATTCCGCGTCCGAGCTCGCCTCGCGCGAGCTGCCCGGGCTGGACGTGAGCCTGCGGGGGGCGGTGTCCATCGGCCGCCGGCTGCAGGATCCGCTCGCCGAGCTCGTCAAGATCGATCCGAAGTCGATCGGTGTGGGCCAGTACCAACACGATGTCAGCCAAAGCAGGCTCGCACGCTCGCTAGACGCGGTGGTGGAGGATTGCGTCAATGCCGTGGGGGTCGATGTCAACACCGCCTCGCCTGCGCTGCTGGCGCGCATCTCGGGCCTGTCCGCCTCGATGTCCGAGGCGATCGTGCGCCACCGGGACGAGCATGGCGCCTTTGCGAGCCGTGACAGGCTGCGCGAAGTGCCGCGGCTCGGCGCCAAGACCTTCGAGCAGGCGGCCGGGTTTCTGCGCATCAACGGCGGCGAGAATCCGCTCGACCGCTCGGCAGTGCACCCCGAGGCCTATCCGGTCGTGGAGCGCATGCTCGCGGACCTCGGCAGGCCGCTCGCGGAGGTGATGGGCGACGCCCGTGCGCTCGGACAGATCGACCCGGCCACGTATACGGACGAACGGTTCGGCCTGCCGACCGTGCGGGACATCCTGCGCGAGCTCGAGAAACCGGGGCGCGATCCGCGTCCGCAGTTCAAGACCGCCGTGTTCCACGAGGGTGTCGAGGAGCTGAAGGACCTGGCGCCGGGCATGATGCTCGAAGGGGTCGTCACGAATGTCACAAACTTCGGCGCCTTCGTCGACGTCGGCGTGCACCAGGACGGACTGGTCCACATCTCCATGATGTCGCACCGCTTCGTCAAGGACCCGCGCGAGCTGGTCAAGGCGGGGGATGTCGTGAAGGTGAAAGTGATCGAGGTCGACCTGCACCGCCGGCGTATCGCGCTCACCATGAAGCTCGACGAGGCTCCGCCGCGCGCGCGATCCGATGCGGGACGCCAACGGGAGGCCGAGCGGGGCACAGGCCGGCAGTCCGAGCGCCACAACCCGCGCGCGCCGAGGCGCCGTGAATCCGAGCCGCAGGGCAACGGGGTGATGGCCGAAGCGCTGGCCCGGGTGCTCAAGCGCTGAGCGATCCCGTTCCCGGGCGGTCGGTCGCGGTCAGCGCCACACCTCGAGTCCGCCCGCCGAGAACGAGCGCAGCTCAGTCTCGGTCAGGGTGCTCGCGTCTCCGGGCAGGAAATGCTTCAGAGACGCGAGCGCGAGTCCGGTCCCGGCGAGGTGTCTGGGATCGGCATCCGCGGCGAGCGCATGCAGCACGCCCGCGGCAAAGGCATCTCCCGCGCCGCCCGCAGAGCCGCCCGCGCCGGCCCCGGTCCTCGGCTGCTATCCTTGGCGCCGCAGCCACTGCCGCGAAGAGGCCGTGTCCGGCTCCTCCGTCACCGCGATGATCGCAGCCGCGCCGTGCGCAACAAAGAGGTGATTCCATGAACGACACCGACCGTGAGACCGTCCTGTCGGATTCCTCCGATACGCCTCGTTCCGACCACCCCGTGCTGGAGCGCATCGAGACGCACGCCGCCGATGTCGGCGGGCTGCCGATCCATCGGGCCCTGCCGACTCGCCGGCGGCGCATGGTCGGCGCCTGGTGTTTCCTCGATCACATCGGTCCGATCGAGGACGCGGCCGGGCAGGGCCTGCACGTGGGTCCGCATCCGCACATCGGCCTGCAGACCTTCACCTGGATGATCGAGGGCGAGATCACACACCGCGACAGCCTCGGCTACACGCAGGCGATCCGTCCGGGGCAGGTCAATCTGATGACCGCCGGAGACGGTATCGCCCATTCCGAAGACACCGAGCCGCACGCGCGCGGACGGCTGCACGCGGTGCAGTTATGGATTGCGTTGCCCGGGGCGCAGCGCCGCCGGGCGCCGGCTTTCCAACATCATGCGGACCTGCCGGTGGCGGGCGAGGGCGGCTTTCGGGTGACCGTGCTGGCCGGCTCCCTGGCCGGCCGGCGCTCGCCGGCCGAAGTGCATTCGCCGCTGGTAGGCCTCGATCTCGCGGCCGGTGGCTCTGCCCGCATGGACCTGCCGCTCATGCCGCAGTTCGAGCACGCCATCCTGGTGCTGAACGGCGAGGTGCTCGTGGAGAGCGAGACGCTGAGGCCCGACACGCTGGTATACCTCGGTACCGGGCGGCGGCGATTGCAGCTACAGTGCCGCGAGGCGAGCCGCGTGATGCTGATAGGAGGCGAGCCCTTCGGTGAGCAGATCCTGCTTTGGTGGAACTTCGTGGCGCGCCGGCCCGAGGAAATCGAGCAGGCCAGCCGCGCCTGGAACGAGCACCGCCATTTCGGCGAAGTCCAGGGCAGCCCGTCGGCGCGCCTGGTCGCGCCCCGGGTGCCGGCACTGCATGTGCGCGACGCCCGGCATCGGTAGAATATGGTCGGGGAGCGGCGATAATTCAAGGCGCCCACCTGTCCCCGGGGCAGGTGCGGCAGTCGATCAAAACAGCGAACCGGGGGCAGCATGCATGCGGGCATAGAAGAGAGCTTTCGCGGCAAGATCGTCCTCATCACCGGGGCTTCCTCCGGGATCGGAGAGGAGCTGGCCCGCCAGCTCGCCCGGGCCGGGGCCGTGCTCACTCTGGCGGCGCGCCGCACCGAGCTGCTCGAGCAGCTCGGCCGCGCGATCCGCGAGGCCGGCGGCGTGGAGCCGTTGATCACGCAGTGCGATGTCACGCGCGACGAAGACCCTCAACGCGTCGTCGCGGAGACCATTGCGCGCAGGGGCAGGCTCGACATCGTCATCGCCAACGCCGGCTTCGGAGTCGTCGGCGACTTCGCCAAGCTGACCGTGGAGGACTACCGCCGCCAGTTCGAGACGAATGTGTTCGGAGTGTTACGTACGCTGTACGCGGCGCTGCCGGAGGTGGCCAAGACCCGCGGCCAGCTCGTGCTTCTCGGCAGTGTGGCGGGCTGGACCGCCTCGCCCGGCGCCTCGCCCTACGCGATGAGCAAGTTCGCCGTGCGGGCGCTGGCCAACTCCATCACGCCGGAGCTGGCACTCATGGGGGTGAGGGTCACACTGATCAGCCCGGGTTTCGTCGAGAGCAACATCCGCCGCGTCGACAACCAGGGGCAGCTCCATGCCGAGGCCGCCGAGCCCATGCCGAGGTGGCTGGTCGCGGACAGGCGCCACGCGGTGAGAGAGATGTTGCATGCCGTCGCCCGCGGCCGGAGGGAAATCATCATCACCGGTCATGGCAAGCTGTTCGTCGCGCTGGAGCGCTTCGCACCGTGGGTGCTGCGCGCGGCCGCGCGCAGAATGGCCGCGACCCGCGGCGGGTACCGCACGGAACCCAAATCCAGCTGAGCCGCCTCCGCCGCCTGTTGCGGCATGGGGACGCGCCGTGCGCCCGGCATCAGACGTGGAGCGTGACCTCGTCGTATGGCCAGGCGAGGAACGGAGGTTGCCGTTCCGCCCAGGTTGACAGCGCTTCGAGCCGCGGGTGGTCCGAGCCGGCAACGAGACCGGGCAGCTTCTCCCGCGTGAAGCGCCAGGCAACGGCGGAGGCGATCTCCGCCGCGCCGAGCGTCTCTTGCGCGGGCTGCGCCCGCCCGGCCAGGTCCGTCTCCAGCTCCCGGTACGCCGCGCGCAATTGCCCGGTGACGCGCACGACCCAGGGCTCGTGCTGGACCTGCGCCGGGCGCAGATTGCGTTCATACACGATCTGCACGCTTTTATCGCAGGCGGCCAGCGCGAGGCCGATCAGGCGCAGCGCCGCGAGGCGTTCGGCGGTTCCGCGAGGCATCAGCGAGCCGGGCGCGGCCAGGGTCTCGGCATAGTCGAGGATCAGCGTCGACTCCATGAGCACCGTGCCGTCATCGCACACGAGCGTCGGCGCCTTCACGACGGGATTGATTTCCCGGAACGCCTCGTAGGTGCTGAACACGGATACGGACCGGTGCTGGAACGGCAGTCCCAGCGCCTGCAGCGACACCGCCGTGCGGCGGACGTAGGGGGAGTCGAGCATTCCGATGAGCTGCATTGTCGTCCTCGCGGGTATCGGTCGAGGCCGGGGAATCCGCTCATACGGTAGCACGGATCGGGTTTCACACCCGCCGCCGCCGGCGTGCTTCACGGTAAGCGTCGAACACGGCCTGATCCAGCTTCTCGGGCCGTGCGGCGACGGTCGCGGCGCCGAGTGCGCGCAGGCCGCGCACCCGGCTCGAGAGTGTGCGCCGATACTCCGTCGCCGCGAGCGTGCGATACGCAGCCAGCGGCTCGTCGGTCCGCGCCAGGGGCAGCGCCAGGATCCCCGGGTTCCGCAGTCCCGCGATGACCGCGAAATGCTTCGGGGTCAGCAGCTTCACCGCCTGGAGGAGCTCGTCCTCCGAGGCGTCCGCCAGGTCCGTCAGCAGCACGACCAGATTTCGGCGGTGGCTGCTCGCTCGGATGTGCGCGGCGGCCAGGGCGGGGTTTGACATGCCCGGTTGAACCCGACAGGTCGTGAGAGCCCGGCGGATGTTCACGACGGCCGCCGCGCCGCGGGCGGGCGCCAACAACGCCAGAGGTTGCGACCCGAACACCAGCATGCCCACAGCGTCATCCATTTCCGAGGCCCTCTGCGCCAGCCGCGCAGCGACATTGACATACAGACCCAGGCGGTCGATTCCGCCGGCCGCCAACCCGCTGGATCGTCCGGCGTCGACAGCGATCATGATCTCCAGGTGCCGCTCCTCGACCAGCTCGCGGCTGATCGGCCTGCCACGGCGCGCGCTCGCCTTCCAGTCGATCACGCGCAGCGGATCGCCATGTCGATACTCGCGCAGCTGCAGGACTTCCGCCGCGCCGCCGGCGGCTGCCCGGGCACGCTGCTCTCCGCCCTTGCCGTCGGCGGCGGCCGTGGCCGATCGGCCGGCGATATCGGGAACCACCCTGACCTTGCAGTCCGCTGCGAGGCGCTGCGGCCACCAGGCCAGCTGCAAGGGTCCCGACAGCCGCATTCGCGGCACGGGCCACCGATGCTCGCCCAAGCGGCGGGCACCGGCCTCCAGCGTGGCGGTTGTCTCGAGATTGCGGGCGAGGCGCAGCGTGTCGACACGCGGCTCGGCGGCGAAACCTTCGGGCGCCGTCACGGTGGCCTGGATCCAGACATTGGCGCGCGCGCTTTGCGCGAATGCGAGCTGCATGGCATGCCGGCGGCCGAGAAGCCAGCGCTCCGGTCCCGCGAGCCGCAGCCGCACGCGGCAGCGGCCGGCCGCGGTAGCCTCCCAGGACAGACCGGCGAGCAACATCGCGGCGCTCAGGCACCACCAGCGGGCGAGCGAGGGGTCCCACTGCCCGAGTATGGCGAGCACTCCGGTCAACAGCACCAGCAGCAGGGCGTTGCGTCGCAGGCTCATCGCGGCGTCGGCCTCTCAGCGCGGAACCGGTGCCCGCTCGAGCAGATGTTTCGTGAGCTCGCGGTCGCCGCGCCCTTCCAATGCGGCTTCCGGCGTCAGAGTCAGGCGGTGCGGGACGATCCAGGGGGTGACGAGTTTCACATCGTCCGGCGTGGCGAACTGCGAGCCGCGCAGTCCCGCTGCGACCCGGGCGGCACGGATCAAGGCGAGCACGCCGCGTGTGGACAGTCCCAGTGCAATCTGGGCGTGCTCGCGCGAAGCCTGCGCGATCGCGAGCGCGTACCCGGTCAGTTCGGCCGACACGTGTACCTGGTCGGCGCATTCGCGGGCCGCCGCGAGGTGCTCGGCGGCGATGCCAGCCGCGGCCGGGTCCTGGGGCACTGCAGCGCCCGCGGCGGCGATCGTGCCGTAGCGGTCGAGGATGCGCGTTTCGTCCTCGGCCGTTGGGTAACCGACGTCGATGCGCATCATGAATCGGTCGAGTTGGGATTCGGGCAGGGGAAAGGTGCCCTCGAACTCGTGTGGATTCTGTGTGGCAATCACCAGGAACCCCGCCGGCAGGCGGTAGGTCTGCCGGTCGAGCGAGACCTGGCGCTCCTCCATGGCTTGAAGCAGCGCCGACTGGGTCTTGGGGCCGGCGCGGTTGATCTCATCGACCAGCAGGACATCGGTGAACACCGGCCCGGGGTGCAGCACGAACTTGCCGCTGGCCTCATCGAGAACGTGCACACCGGTGATGTCGGCGGGCATCAGATCCGCGGTGCCCTGAATACGCGTGAAGCGGCCGGAGAGCGCCGCCGCCAGGGTCTTGCCGAGCAGGGTCTTGCCCAGCCCCGGCGCGCCCTCGACCAATACGTGTCCGTGTGACACCACGGCGATCACCAATGCCCGGATCAGCTCCCGCAGGCCGACCACCGTGCCGTCGAGGCGCTCCTGGATGCGGTGTTCGAGATCCTCGAGTGCGTTCATGTCATTGCCTTGCGCAGTTGTGCCAGAAGAATCTGCAGCCGGACGAGATTGACACGCCTGCCGGCGCGGGCGCGCTCGTAGCAGGCCCGCAGCGCCTCCTGCCCGGCGCTCCCGATGCCCGGCTGCGCATCGAGCCGCTGCCATGCGTTCGCGCCGGAGCCCGGCGGATGTCCGGGCAGCTCGCCGAGGAAGTCCTCGATCAGGCGCCGCGCGGCCTCGCCCGGATCGACGACAGCGGCCAGATAGCGCGCGCTTCCCTCTATGTAGGCGGTCTCATCGGGAGGCTGCCATGCCGGGGATGCGATGCGCAGGGACTGTGAGGCCATGACGAATGTCAGCCACAGCAGCACGATCCAACCCAGCGTCGCATGCAGGCGCGGGTCGGCGAAGAACGCCCACGCGTCGTAAAAGGCCGACAGCCCTTCGTGCGCGTCGTCGAACACGACCGCGCCGCCGGGCGCCAGGGACCACGCGAGGATGTTGGCGAGGAGCCGCGCGTTGCCCGGATACCTCATCCCCCCGTTGGAAAACGGGGCCGCCACGGCGCTCAGAATGATCTGGCCTCCGCCGTAATGCTCCAACCACAAGGCGGGCTGGCGGCCGGGTTCGAGCGCAGCCAGTTCGAGCGGCAGCCGATCGTGCGTCAGGTGGGGCCGCCATCGGCGCGAGGGCAGCGGCAGAGGCGCGGTGATCCGCTGCACGCCCGCCAGCAGTGGGTGTACGCCGCGAGGGCGGATCTCGAGACGGCTGGCGCCGAGCGAGCGCACCCACGTCATCGTGGGTGCCGCGAGAAACTTCAGCCCGGTGATCCGTTGCAGGTCCTTCATCATGACAGCGTCGTGCGTTTCCAGGGTCCACACTGGCTCGTCGTCGAGCGCGGCGGCGATCAGCAGCGTGTTGCCCCGGGCGACCCAGCTCTCGAGCGTGCCGAGCTCGGTGGCCTGCATCGGCATCCGCTGCGGGAGAGTCACGATGAGGAGGTTCCCCGTGGGCTGGCCAAGCAATCCCGGCAGCCGATCGTAACGATACCGCAGACTGACCCTGGGGATGTGCTCCTTGCCGAGCCAGCGCCAGATCGCCAGATACCCCTCCGGACGGCCGTCGGTGGATATCGGCAGGCCCTGGGCGGGCACGGGGCGCTGCGGCTTCGGGAAGATCAGCGCGTAGAACAAAGCCAGCGCGCCCAGGGCGAGCACCAGGGTGAGCAGCCGTTGCTTCATGGCGCGCCGGCCTCGTGCCCGGCCGACGGCATCTGCAGCTCGACATGCAGGGCCTTTGCGGCGCGCAGCGTGTCCTGTGGAACCGGAGGCGCTTCGCCGGGGCCGTACAGCGCGCGCTCGGCGAGCAGCGCGATCTCGGTGAAGGTCTTCCTCTGACTCTCGCTGTCGAAGCGCGCCTGCGAGGACAGCTCGCGGCAGGTGAGGTGCCGGTTGCGCGCGATGCGCCGCGACCGCGCGAGTGCATCGATCAGCGCGCCGAGAACTCGCGCCGGCTGCCCGCCAAACACGCTCCAGTCCGGCGCCTGCGCCACGACCGTTTCGCCCCTCGGGTCATGGTCCGGGGCGCGCGGGAGCGCCGGTTGGTGTCTGGGGCGGAGCAGTCCCGCGGAGCGCAGCTCGAGGAAGACTACGATGGCGAGCGTCAGCAGAAGAAGTGCGGCAAAGACAAAAAATCCCGCGCGCAACCTGCCCGAGCCGGTCTGCCCGCCCGCGGAGTGCAGCCAGCGATCGAGCCTTGCGAGCAAGGGAGCCGTCCAGCGCCCGATCCATGCCCTGACCCGGTCCCACAGCGAAGGGGGCGGCGTGGGCGGCTTGAGCGCGCGAGCGATCACGCGCAGCGCCCCTGCGTCGGGCGTGGATGGCGGCGCGCCGCTGTAGCGGCGTATCAGCACATCGAAACCGCCGAGCGCCTTCGGGGTCAGCGCCTGCCGCCACTGCTTCGGCAAGAGCGGCTCCAGACCAAGGGTATGGATGGCGCGTCCGAGACCCGGACAGGCGGCGCGCAGGGCGGCGAAGCCCTTCACTGCGGACGGCGCCTGCGAGGCGCAGCGCGAAATCAGGGCCTGCGGCGCGAGGGGCAGGCAGGCACTCGGCGCGCTGATCGACATCGCCAGCGCCACCAGCAGCGGCATCCATGGCCTGCGCCCCGGCATCGCTCAGGTGCCGCTCAGCGCCTCCGCTCGCGCGGCCAGATCGGCTCCCTCACGGCGCAGCTTAAGGTCCTGGTAGATCGAAAGCCACATTGCCGTGACCAGCGGAAGGGTGACCACGCTGGCAGTGGCTGCGATCGCCGACACGACGCGCATCCTGCGTATGAACTGCGCGGGATCGGTCAGAGCGTCGATGGCATGCAGGCCGAACACGCCGCCGACGAGTCCCGCTACCCAATTGACCGCCATGCTCAGGATCAAGAGGATAATGACGGCCACGAAATTGATCATCGTGACTCGCCACCAGTGGCCCTTGACCAGCCGCCAGCTATGACCGAGGGCGGCCGCGCCGCCGCAGTCCTCCACGAACAACGCGGGCAACCAGAATTCCAGGCGGACGCTCAGGTAGATGACCACGAGAGTCAGCGCGAAGCTGCCCAAGACGACGCCCAGCGTCAGCGATCCCGAGGCATGGCCCGCGTCACGCGCGCCGACGAGCACGGCCACACCAAGACCTATCGGGAGGCATGCCGCCACGACGATCAGCAGCATCAGCACTGCCGCGAGCAACATCCGCGGCAGCCGTCGAAGCCCCCTGCCCAGGGCGCCTGCAAACGACAGGGGCGGGCTGCCGCGCATGACGGCCACCTGTTGCGCGAGCAGCGCTCCGTAGACTACCAGGCCGACCAGCCCCGAGACGATGTACAGCAGGCTGGCCGCGCGCACCATGGAGAGCGTATGCTGAAGATAAACCAGCGGATTCTGATGCGGCAGCGGCAGCACGGGGGTGACGAGGAACTGCACGGTGGCGGTGACCGCCACTGCAACCAACGCCAGAGCCCAGCAGCGGCTGAAGGATGCGCTGAACAGCCGCATCCAGTTGTCGAGAACGCCCCCGATCGAGAGCGGAGAGGAAGGTGCCACGTAACTCATAATGGCTCCCGAGAGTGGTGAGATCCCGGCGGCTGCCCGGTTGTGTTCTTGCCGCCGCCGGGCAGAATAGCTAAGCTCAGCCTCGATCGCCAATTCTTTTCGTATCACTGTCATATTGCCGGATGGCCGAGGAAGCGCTCATCGTCAGGGGCCTGACGGGTGTCGACATCAGAGTCCGGATCGCCGGGCTCGGCACGCGCAGCTTTGCATTCGTGACCGACTGGCTGTTGCGCACGCTGCTCGCGCTCGGATGGCTGCTGATCGGCGCGCTGGCGCGGCTGATGCCGGCGGTCATGGCGGACCGGCCGCTGGGGGACGGGTTGATGCTCGCCACCGTCATCCTGGCGCTCGCGACCTACTTCCTCTATCACCCGGTGCTCGAAACGGCGATGCGCGGCCGCACGCCCGGCCTGCGCAAGGCGGGCGCCCGGATCGTCACCGTGGAAGGGGCGACGCCCGCAGCGGGCCCGATACTGATCCGTAACCTGTTTCGTCTGATCGACTGCCTGCCGGTGTTCTACATGGTCGGGCTGGCGTGCTGCACGCTCACGAAACAGAAGGTGCGGCTGGGAGATCTGGCGGCCGGTACGGTGATGGTGCTCGACGAGGCGGACTCCGTGCAGTCTCTTGGGCGGCTGAGCGCGCAGATGCGGCAGACCGGGCTGCCGCTCGATGCGCTGCGGTTGATTCACGACCTGCTCGATCGCTGGCCGGAACTGGCCCCGGACCAGAGGATCCGGCTGGCGGGCGAACTGCTGCGCAAACTCGACGCGGGATTCGATGCCCGGGCAGGCGAGGCGGCGGATGACCGGGTCCTCAGAGGCCGCCTGGAGGCATTGCTTGCCGGCCCCGGACACTAGCGCCGCCATCTGGATCCGCTCGCGCTCGCCGCAGTGGGAGGCGCTGGCGGCGGAAGCCGCATCCGCCTCCCAACGTCCGCGCGCCACGGTGGACGAGGCAATGCATACCCTGCGCGCTTATCGCGCTCTGACGCAGCATCTGGCGAGCGCACACGAGTTCGTGCCGGGCAGTTTTCTCGCCGCCGCGTTGGAAAATGCCTGCGCGACGTTGCACGCGGCGATCGACCGTGCGCCACGGCTCACCGCCGCAAGATGGCTCAGACTGTTTCGTGACGACATTCCCGCGGCCGCCGCTTCCGTCAGAACTCTGGCGCTGTGGCTCGCGGCGCTGCTCGCGGCGAGCGCTCTGGCGGGCTGGTGGCTGATCAACACCTATCCGCAGCTGGTCAGCCTGATCGCGAGCCCGCAGATGATCGACGGCGTCGAGCGCGGACACCTCTGGACCTACCATGTGCTCAACCTCGCGCCGCCGGCGTTGCTGTCGGCGCGCATCTTTTCCAACAACGTGGTGGTGGCCCTGGGGGCGTTCTGCTTCGGCATCCTGCTCGGGCTGGGAGCGTTCTACATGGTCGCCTTCAACGGCCTGATGCTCGGCGGGCTGCTGGCCTTCACCCACCAGCACGGCCTCGAGCTGGGGCTGGTGAAGTTCACGCTCGCTCACGGCCCGGTGGAGTTGTCGGTCATGTGCCTGGCCGCGGCTGCCGGTACGGCGCTCGGGGAGGCCGTCATCCATCCCCTGCATGCCACCCGCACGGAGTCCCTGCGCCGCAGGGCCGCCGCGCTCGGACCTGTGCTGCTCGCCTGCGCGCTGCTGCTGCTGGGCTGTGGCCTGATTGAAGGATTTCTCTCGCCACACCAGGCGGTGTCGATTCCCGTGCGCCTGGCCGTTGGGCTCGGCTACTGGACGCTGATGCTGCTGTGGCTCGGCGGGCGGCTGTTTCCGCGGAGAAAGGCCGGGAGCGCTTTGCGGTGACCGCTCGTTGGAGTCGACGGAACGCCTCTTTTTATGCCGCATAGAGTGTCATGAACGAGCCTTTGCGCATCCGATCCATCCGCAGCGGTGATTACGATCAGTGGCGCGTTCTTTGGGATGCCTACAACGCCTTTTATGGACGTAGCGGACCCACCGCCCTGGCCGAGTCGATCACCGCGGCGACCTGGAAGCGCTTCTTCGACCCGACCGAGCCGGTCCACGCGCTGGTGGCCGAGGAGGAAGGAGAGCTGACGGGGCTGGCCCATTACCTGTATCACCGCAGCACCACGCGCCTTCACGATGTCTGCTATCTGCAGGACTTGTTCACGGCCGAGCGGCTGCGCGGCCGGGGCGTCGGTCGCAGGCTGGTACACGGCGTCTACGAAGCGGCGCGAGCCGCGGGCTGCAGCCGGGTATACTGGCAGACGCAGCTCGCCAACCATGCCGGCCGGGCGCTGTATGACAAGGTCGCGGAGCATCGTGGCTTCATCGTTTACACGCACGAGCTGTAATGACGATTCCACCGGTGCGCGGCTTGCCGTCGCGCGGTGAAACGGTTAAAAGGGACGCAAGCCGCCCGAGTCATGGGCGGGGGGACGGAAGATTATGAAAAAGACGATTATCGGCCTCATTTCAGGCCTGCTTCTGTCCACCGCGGCATTGGCCAGCCCCTATGCCGACCTCGTCCAGATGCGTGCGGCCTTCTTCAAGGCGACCTCCTGGCGGATCGAGGAGCACCTCAGCGGGCACGGGACGCTGGTCGTCGAATACTCGGCGCCCGACCGCTGGCGCTTCGTGCCCTCCGGCAACCTTCAGGAAGTGATCATCGGCAAAGATGTATACATGGTCACCAGCGGTCATGCGATGAAGCTGCCGCCGGCTTATGGCACCAAGATCGCGAAAGCGATGGCGAACAAGAGCAAGAGCGATCCGCTCGCGGGCGCGTCCAAGGCGGATCTGCAGAAAACGGCCCGCGATCTGGGCATGAAGACGCTCGACGGCAGGAGCGTGCACGTTTACAGCTTCGTGGTGCGCGGCATACCCGAGACACTGTACGTTGGCGCCAACAGGCTGCCGGTGCGGGCGATCATGAAGGACGTGAAGATCCGGGGAAAACTCATCAACGTCGTCGCCGACTTCAGCCGGTTCAATCAGCCGATCGCGATCAAGCCTCCCGCCTCCTGAAGCCGCATCCGCCTCAGACCAGCACCCGCTCGATGCCGCCGTCATTGGCGCGGGCCACGTAGTCGGCCATCCAGTTCCCGCCGAGCAGATGCCGGGCGATCTCGACCACGATGTAGTCCGCATCGAGGTCGGCATCGTCGTTGTAGCGCTTCAGACCCTGCAGGCACGAGGGACAGGAGGTCAGCACCTTGACCTGGGTCGCCCCGGCGGCGCGCAGCTTCCCGGCCCCGCCGCGCATCTCCTCTTCCTTGCGGAAGCGCACCTGCGTCGACACATCCGGCCGGGTCAACGCCAGCGTGCCGGATTCCCCGCAGCAGCGGTCGTTCTTCTCAATGCGGCCGTTGTGCGCGTCGTTCATCAGTGAGTTGACGACCTTCAGCGGATCATAGCGCTTCATGGGCGAATGACAGGGATCATGGTACATATAACGTACCCCGGTGACGCCCTCCAGCCGAATGCCCTTTTCCATCAGGTACTCGTGAATATCGATGATGCGCGAGCCGGGGAAGATCTCCTCGAACTTGTAGCCCAGCAACT
>OBLK01000036.1_pt1 | contig 63358 bp, 58 predicted proteins | sample 1518871 | NCBI WGS metagenome assembly OBLK01 (sample SAMEA2464837, study PRJEB22497) | soil metagenome | biome: Grassland; feature: Farmland; material: Clay | place: Australia | collected 2013-02-01 | depth 0.8 m
TGGCAAATATAATGAAAAGAAGGATAAAAATACCCACACATTTCTAGGATGAACCTTAATTATAAAGAAAGGTCATGTGCAGAGACTGCTGTAGAATTGATCAGAGTCCTACTGATCGTGCAAATCCTCGATCCTCAAATACTTTCTCCCAGTGATCCATTCTTCATTCATGTCCATTAGAATGGAACCTGCTAACCTGATCAATGCTTTCTCAGATGGAAACGCACCAACTTTCTTTGTGCGTCTCTTGACCTCATAGTTCAACCGCTCCATCATGTTTGTTGTCCTGATCCTTATCCAATGCTCCCTTGGAGAAGACTGATAATTGTACAGCGAATCCGACCATCTCTCGTACATCTCAGCAGCCCTGTCCATCCTATTATCGATCAAGGCCTGCTGTGCCAGCGGCATGAGTGAAGGATTTTCGAGAGATTCCTTCACTATGAGTGATACTGATCCCCACTTTTTCCTGGAGACCTTCTTCATCAGGTTCCTGATGAAATGCACATGGCAGAACTGCCATGATGCACCCGGGAATGATCGGAGTACAGCCTCTCTTATGCCCTTATGGCCGTCGGATATGACGAGATCAAGGCCTTTCAGGCCACGATCCTTCAGATCATCGAAGAATGATTCATAATCTATCTCTGTCTCAGAGTCATAAAGCCTTGCTCCCAGGATTTCCCTGTATCCATCCTCTCTCACGCCAGCAGCAATGTACAGCGCCATGCTTTTGTACCTTGAATCCTGGCGTACCTTGATGTATGTTGCATCCACATACATGTACCTGATCTCCTTTTCTATGGGACGCTCAAGGAATTCCTTCACCTTTTGATCCAGATCGGAGGAGAGTGATGAGACATAGGACGGGGATACTTTTCGTATCCCAAGGGTCTCAACAATGCTCTTCACTCTCCTTGTTGAGACACCCTGTATGTACGATTCCAGGATTGCTGATTCAACTGCTCTCTCGACTCTGCTGTACCGGTCAAATACCTGTGTTTCGAATGGAAACTCACGTATCTGGGGCTTCTCCAGAGTGAGATCGCCGTCCGATGTCTTCAGTGATCTCTTCCTCTTGCCATTCCTGTGTGCTTTCCTCTGCTCAGATCTTTCATACCACTCCGCCCTGATCTGATCCATCGCTTCCCTGTCCATGACTTCGTTCAGAAACCACTCGATCAGCTGTTTCTTGCCTTCTCTGTTGTCCTTGAGGAAACCTCTAATTAGGTCCTCCACCATGTTCAATTGGTCCTGCATTTTTGGGTCAACTCACATCCAAATCTCGCAGGACCCTTTTCAACTTTTACAGCACTTTGCACACACCATCTAAAGAAAAATAGAGATGTCTTACTTTGCGAGATTTCCAGGGGATATGATCCCCTGTGCCTTCTGAATTTTCTTATTAAGAAAATTATCCCATCGTTGAAAATAGCGGTTCTCTGTGCTATTGATTGGTCTGAAAATGAAGAGAAATCATTGTTAAGAGAATGGAACACAGCTATCTCCTCCTGGAATAAATGACCGTTCCATAGATCTTCAGAACTATAGGGTTTCTGTCAAGCACATGAAAATCGTTGGGGTGCCTTTCCATCCATATCGAGATCTGTCTTTCAGCTTCCGAAGGATCGAAGTCAACCGACTCGAGGAACTCTGATGCTGAAACGTCCATACCATTTCTGATCTCAAGGTAACTGTCGATTTTAGAATGGATCTGTGAGTCCTGTGGCGAAACCACTCCAACACCTCCAGGAGATCGCCTATAATTCTAGGAAGCCTGAGATGCTCCGAATAATAGATTTCAAATAGACAGGGATCAGAAGAGGTCCCCAAGCCTTCTCCCTCTTCTAACAAGCGTTCTTTCGACTTCATTAGCGTTAAAAGTCAAAATACCACCCCGTACTGAGGGCTGGAAATTGCTGGGAGAAATTAGAGGTATGAAGAGAAGATTCGGGCAGCCCCTTTCGCATTTCTCTTCGGATCTTCCTCTTTTTCACCTCCTTGGAACCTGTGCAGCAACCATCTGGATGAATGCTTCCAGATTCCTTGTCTGAAGCCAAACCTGAGCTGGTCCTTCTATGTCCACCATGTATAGCCCCTCTCCACCAAGCAAGGCTCTCTTTATGCCAAGAAACCTGATGTTGAATTTGGCATCCGCATTTATAGCAACGAAATGCCCATGCTCAATAGAAACTCTTTCATTCGCTTTAACATCCATTTTGATCACGTCACCGAAGAATGAAAGCCAGACCTTCTTGCCGGGATTTCTCTGGAGTGATACCCAGAATAGGGTGTCGTTTGCAAGCAGTGATCTTACCCCAAGAGATTTAGAGCCGATTTCTACTTCATTTTCGGCTGCGAGAAAACTGTGACTGTGAGCAAACATGTCCTGTTCAAGCTGGACTTCTGCTATCTGCCCGGGAAACCTTGGCGCTACGACAGCCTCACCCGGATCGGATTCAAAATAGAGCTTGTCCTTGTACATATTTGTACCTGTCAAGAGGGACCTTTTCAATCCGCCGAGAAGCCCTCCCTTTCTCTGTGATGCAAAATTAACGCCGTGGAGACTTGTGACTGTTCCGGGCATGGAATAGAATTCTTCCCCATGGGCAAGTCTTGTCTTCAGGACTGCATATCCGCCCTGAGGATTGATGATCTCATATTTCATGGAGGTTTATGACTACCTGCGAATATAATACTATCTTACATATGCTATATACTGGATATAACGGAACGATCTCCGCGGTAAAAGCAAGATCTCGCTTCGCACAATAAGAATTTAATTATACCTCAGGCAATAGGGGTCTGGCCAATGAATATCCTGTTCCTGCTCACAATCAGTATCCTTACAGTCTTCTTTGGGTCTCTCATCTTCGTCAACGCAATTGAATATGTAGGGGGGCTCTTTAACTGGTCCAGATCCTTTGTAGGCGCCATAATATCACCATTCTTCACCTCTTTTCCAGAACTGATAGTTTTTGTTGTTGCGATTTTATCTGCAGACCATGTCCAGGGAAACGACATTGCAATTGGAGTGATATTTGGTGAACCCTTTATCTCCTCCTCTCTGGCGTATACCCTTGTATTGGCTGCAATAATCGGGTCCCTGTTCATCAAGAAAAAAAAGAAGAGATACATGGATGTCGACAAGGGACTGGCATATCCGTACATTTTCGTTTCAATACTTTATCCATTCCTTATTCTTGCGGGGTACCTGACAAGGACCCTTAACTATGCGCTCGGAATCGTATTTCTTGCGGCGTACGTGATTTATGTTTACATAATGTACAAAGAAGAGTCCTCACTTCTTGGGGAGGAGCAGGAAGAGCCCTTTCTGGGACGATTTATGAACGCGAAGGTTGCATCAGTTCTACAACTCGCTGTTGCAATAGTGCTGCTTTATTACGGATCAGAACTCATTGTGCACTCAATAAGCGATCTTTCCCTCAGTATAGGCATAGACGCGCTGACCCTTTCAATAATTATCATTCCTTTTGCCACAGCAATACCTGAAACTTTGACTGCCATGATATGGGGATACCAGGGCAAAGATACCTTTGCCGTCGCCTCACTTGTTGGGGAAAAGGTGCTTTATACTACGCTCTACCCAGGACTTGCGCTTCTTCTGATACCTTGGAGCATAAACGAAAGTGCGGTAGTTAGCGTGATTACAGCTGAGGTTATTTCCCTAGTGTACATTTTCTTCATAAGAAGAGGCAGGTTCCCGCTATTCGCGCTTTCCTTCGGCCTCGTTTTCTTTGTCCTGTACATCTACCTGGTCTTATGATTCGAATAGAAATGAGGTCTTGAATTTTCAGAAATGCTCCATTAGTTCTTCTCTGAAAAGTGATGTTATATAACCCCTCACCTGCTTGAAAGTAAGCCTTGGCGGCATGGGCCTTTCTTCTCCGTTCACTATCACCTCAAGAACTGCAGGGCCTTTAGTGGCCAGAAGTTTCTTTACGCCTTCATCCAACTGGTTGCTTTCTTCCACCTTTAAGCCCTCAATTCCCATACTCCTGGCAAGTTGTGCAAAATCAGGATTCAGCAGATCAACACCCCATTCAGGAAATCCCATTACTTCCTGCTCAAACTTTATCATTCCAAGTTTAGAATTGTTGAATACAACCACCTTTATCGGCCTTGAGTACTTCCTTGCTGTTATAAGCTCCATCATGGTCATTGCAAAGCTTCCGTCACCTACCATGGCAATAACCTGCCTGTCGGTTGCAAATGATGCTCCAACCGCTCCCGGGATTCCAACGCCCATGCTGCCGAGCCATGGCGAGAAAAGGTAAGTGTGTTTCGTCCCGCTCCTGAAATTCCTCATGCCCCAGACAGTTACGTTGCCTGTGTCTATGACAACGACCGAATTTTCGTCCGAGTATTTTTCAAGCGTTGCAGCCACTCTCTCAGGCTTTATAGGGTTTTCCTGGCTTTCCTCACTCTTTTTCAGGTCGTTTATCCAGCTTTCTTTTTCATCCTGAAAGTCGTCGTAGAACTTCTCGTCCTTAGAATCTGGTTTAACTGATTTCAGGAAATGTTCGGCTGTGCACACTAATGCTAAGTCTGCATGAAAGCGCTTTCCCAGATTGAGGCGGTTTATGTCCACCTGGATTGTCTTTACACCATCTGGCAGGAAATCTTCGTAAGGGAAGGAGGTCCCAATCATTATAAGGAGGTCTGCCTTCCTCACCGCTTCAACCGATGCCTTAGAGCCGAGGAGGCCAAGTCCGCCAAGAACCTTCCGATCATTGTCATCGACTATCCCCTTTCCATTGAGTGCGTATATAACAGGAGCACCAATCCTTTCCGACAAGGAGTTGATTTCATCTGTCAAACCCGCTGCACCCTTTCCGATAAACAGAACGGGCTTTTTGCTGCTGTTGATCATCCTCTCCGCTCCAGATGGATCTATGCTGAAATCTATTGGAGGCTCTCCAACGTAGTTCAAGCTTCTGTCTTTTTTTGATTCCATTCTCAGAACATCAACGGGCAAAGTCACATGCGATACCCCCCTCCCTACTTGTGATTCCCTGAACGCCCTCCATATGATGTATTCCGCATTATCCGGATGCATTATCTGGCTGTTGAAGAGGGATACGTCATCAAAAAGCCTGTTGAGGTTGACTTCCTGGAAGAAGTCATGGCCAAGAAGGTCAGTCTCAACCTGGCCTGTTAGAGCAATTACAGGAACGTGAGCGGTCTTAGCTTCGTAGAGTCCGTTGAGAAGGTGAATCGAGCCAGGGCCTGAAGTTCCCATGCAGGCTGCAGGTTTACCAGTAAGCTTTGCTTCAAAAGCAGCCTCAAGTGCAGCCCCCTCCTCATGCCTGACCTGGACATATTGAATTTTACCATTCTTTCTTATGGAATCTACCAGTGGATCGATTGAGTCTCCGGGTATTCCGTAGATTCGTTCTACCCCGAGACTGACCAGTGTCTCGATTACAACATCTGAAACTGTGGAGTTCATAATAGCCTAATCCAGGTATTTGATAATAAACATTTACAATCCATCATTCCAGCCATCTCTCCTGTCATCGTGTGGGTTTTCAGAAGGAGAACACTTTCTATGAAAAAATTCAACGGCGTCCTCAAAAGATTTTTTAAAAGTAAAGAACATAACCACTTCGTTTCACATGCTTATCATACCTACCTCATCCGGTCAGAAACTCAGCGATGATTTGGGCAGGGAGCTCAATGCAAAAGTTGCAGACAAGACTGTCAAGCGATTCCCCGACGGTGAGCTTTACGTTCGAATCAATGAAGAGATATCAGGGCACGATGTTGCAGTGGTAGGAAACACCAGTATGGATGCTGACATTATTGAAATGCTTCTCACTTTGAATGCGGTCAGAGAGGCTTCACCAGATGAACTGACTGTTGTTTTCCCTTATTTCGGGTATTCAAGGCAGCACCGGGTATACAATCCGGGAGAAGCAATCTCTTCCAAGGTTTTTACACAATCTCTTGCCTCATCGGCAGACAGGATGTACGTGGTGGACATACATGATGAGGAGACATTGGGCTACTCCCCGGTACCGTTTGAAAACATCAGCATCATCAAGTCCATAGCCAAGCATTTCAACAGCTATGGCATAGATTACGTTGTTTCCCCCGATGACGGGGGATCAGTAAGGGCAGAAGAAATATCGAGGGTTCTTGGTGTCAAGACCTTTTATCTGAACAAAGTGAGGGTGGATTCAAGGACAGTGAGGATGGAAGTTCCTGATGTTGAGCTTAAAGGGAAAAAAGTTCTCCTTGTTGACGATATCATTTCAACAGGAGGCACAATAATGAAGTCAGCATCTATTATGCGCGAGAAAGGCGCGACCAATGTTTACATTTCCGCCGTCCATGGCATATTCACCAACAACTCAGCTGCCAGAATAAAGGATGCAGCTGACGAGGTTGCTGTCACGGACACCATTCAGAGTGAGTACAGCACCATTAGCATAGCAGAGGAAGTGGCGGAAAGATTGAGAGGGGGTCTCTAATGGGAGAGGATCTTAGGGAATGTTTTGAGCACGGGGTATTCAGAGGAAGCGGGTGCCCCCAGTGCGGTGACCGCGGCAAAAGACTGATGAATGAGTATGAGATAGAGGGCCTTGGAAGAATCCTGGCCGGTATGCTGAGACATTTTCCTGAGAATTATGGGGTCAGGCTCGATGACCATGGATGGGTGAGGATATACTCAATAGTGCCGGCAATTAGGGCGAGAAGGAAGAGTTTCGGCTGGTTGACAGCGAGGCATATCGAGTCCATGGCTCTCACAGACCCAAAAGAACGATACCAGGTAAGCGGCAATCATGAGATAAGGGCAGCCTATGGGCACACTATACCCATAGAGATGGATGATCTTCCCACGGATGGTGTCCCGGAAGTTCTATATTATCAGACCACTGAGGAGGAACTTGAATTAATCAACGAGACCGGCATAAGCCCATCAGACAAGACCTGGATACACCTTTCACATACTTACAGACAGGCTTTTGTATCGGGTCTGTACCACGTAGATTCCCCCACTATTGTCGGTGTTGATACTGTCAAGCTTGCTGAAGCAGGCTACCCCGTCTACAGGGCAACAGAAGATGTTTTTCTTGTAAGGGAGATCCCTCCAGAATTCGTGGTTGAGGTTCCAGAGGAAGAAGTTGAACTTACCGATCAGGAGAAGAAGGACGTGGAGAGAGTAAAGGAAAAAAGAGAAAAAAGACTAAGAAAAAATGAGTTTTAGAGGGGATAGCTGTTTATCCCCTCAATATACCCCAATATAGCATTCCTTCCAGATAACATCGCCTTGGAAATGTCATACTGGCTCTTTTCAAATCGCACGATGTCGAAAGTCCTGCCCCTGTGATCCACAATCTCGATTCCCAGGTTTTCAGCACATTCCCTGTATCTCATCTGCCTGGACCTATCCAGGCTAGAAAGGCTTCTTTCTGACAGAAACACTTTGTGGTTTCTCGATAGTTTGAGGGCAAGATCATGGTACTGAAATACATTGGAATCGATTGCAACCTCTTCTTTCTCCTGAATCTCAGGATATATGCTGTCGGGGAGGCAGTACAGCCCTTCACCACTATACTCTTCACCCGTGACAACCTCTACGCCCAACCTCGCAAGTGCTGTCCTGTAGTATTCCAGGAGGGGCAGAAATTCGGCTTTCTTCTTCTCGTCGGATATATCAAGAAGCTGGCCACCCACTTCTTCTCTCTTTTCATAAAGTGTTACATCGAGGCCAATCTTGGCCGCCGTAAGTGCCGCTTCCAGCCCTTTGACTCCTGCCCCTACTATGGTTACTTTTCCTGTGAAACGGGAAAAACGCTTGAAATTCTCATGCCCAACGTCGGGATTTACAGTACATCTAACTTCTCCATAGGCAAGATCTCTGCATCCCTGGTTGCACCTTATACAGGGCCTAATAGATGAGGGATCGTGCATCACTTTGCTTGCAAAATAAGGGTCAGCGAGCATTGCCCTTCCTACCGAAACAAAATCAGCCTTCTTCAGTACGGCCTCAGCATCCTGCCTTCCGATCACAGATCCCACGACCATTGTTGCCACACCCGGCTTCCGTGGAAGCCTGTTGAGTATATGGGTCCTACTGTCATAGAATGATGCGGAGGAGCCGGGAGGTGCAAACCTGCCTGCTGAGAAATGGGCATAATCAATATTTCTCAGAGTCTCTGCGATTCTCACGCCATAGTCTGGATCGTACCCGTCCAGGTCATCCTCATACAAGCTGAGCCTTATCCCCACCGTAAAGTCGAGTTCACTTTTTATCCTGTCAATTATCTCCTGGGATATTCGGAGCCTGTTCTCGAAACTTCCGCCGAATCTGTCATTCCTTTTGTTAAGTGCTGGAGACATGAATTCCTGAAGGAGGTATCCATGTGCTCCATGCAGCTCGATCCCGTCAAAATTTGCCTGATACGCGTACCTTGCTGCCTTTGTGAATGATTCAATCACATTTTCGATGTCATCGCCGGACATTTCCCTTGGAGTGTGGCCTATATAGTCCACTGCAGAAGGAGCCATGGGTTCTACCCCATTTATGCTGCTAGAGGCTTTTCCTCCCGCATGGACAAGCTGCATGAATATCCTGGACCCATGGCCGTGAACCCTCTCAGTAAGCCTTTTCAGTTTCGGCACAAGATTCGTGGAGTACATTCCCAGCTGGTTCCGTGAACCCCTGCTGTTTATTCTGTCGATGTAAGTGTATTCGGTGATGATGAGTCCTGCTCCGCCCTTTGCCCTTTCCTCCAGATAAGCAATGTGATTGTTGTTGGTGCTCCCGTCAGGATTCCCCAGATTGGATATCATGGGAGCCATAACTATCCTGTTCTTTATGGTGAGATTTCCTATCCTTCCCTCTTCATCAACCTGCATACACCGGTTATCGCATTTAGTATTATAAATTGGATTTCTGAATGGAATCCAGTCAAACAGTGTTCTTTCCCTTATACATTCCGGATGTTGCACCGCAAGAGATGGAAAGCCTGTTCCAGCTGCTTATCTCGTTGACAAGCATGACTATTGCTATGTACTCATTTTCATTGAATTGGGAGAGAACCCTGTGGTAGAGGTGGTCAGGAATTCCGGACCTGCCAATATCCGAAAGATATTCGGCGAATTCCAGGGCGGTTTTCTCTCTTTCGCTGTAGAATGGAGAATCTACCCACGCACTGAGACAATACAATCTCTGTTCTGTTTCCCCTGCAGCCCTTGCATTCTGTGTGTGCATGTCAATGCAGAACGCGCACCCATTAATCTGTGAGACCCTGATCCTTACAAGCTCCACTAATTTAGGCTCCAGTGTGGAATTCCGCACGTATCTGGAAATAAGTGATATGATCTTTCTTGCTTCAGGCTCTATGCTTCCGTAGTCAATTCGCGTTCCTTTCAATACTATCCCTTGGTGAAGCTAGAAAAGATGATTAATTTTCAGGGAAATTCTCTGGCAAAGGCATGATAGATAATGACTCGAATTGTTTTATAATAAAAATGCCATATCTTCAAACCATGTATGTCAGTGAGCTCGAAGGGTCACCATCCCTTGAAGTAGTGAATATTGTCCTTGAAAGGCTGGCACGGGGGGACAAGCTTATATCCCTCGCAATAGGGGAGCCAATGTATGATACCCCAAAGGAGATAATAGACGTTGCAAACAGGGAGATGCTGAATGGAAACACGCACTACACTTCTTCCTATGGAATAGCAGACTTCAGGAATGCAGTTGTGAACAAGACTTCAAAGAAGAATTCCATCAATGCAGAGATCAAAAATACAATTTTCATGACATCAAAGCAGGCAATATACGCCGCAATGCTGGCAATTGCGGGGAAGAAGAGGGAAATCCTCATGCCTGATCCCGGTTATTTTTATGGAGATCCTGCAAAACTTGCCGGATTTGAACCGGTCGTGTACAACCTTTCGGAAGATAACTCACTGGATGTTTCCAAAATCGAAGAGAAGATAACGCCTGACACCTCTGCTGTCTTCCTCAATACTCCATCCAATCCTACAGGAAGAGTTCTGGAAAGAAAAAGTCTGGAGGAGCTTATTGAGCTTGCAAAGGAACACAATTTCAAGATCATTAGTGATGAAGCATACGAAGATCTGGTATACGAGAAGAAGCATGTTTCAATTGGCTCCTTGGAAGATGCGCCAGAACATGTCATAAGCATTTTCACGTTGTCGAAAAGCTACTCAATGACAGGCTGGAGATCAGGATACACTGTGGCAGGTGAAGATATCATTAAGAACATGGCAAGAGTGATTGAGCACACGTACACATGCGCCCCCCCTTTCATACAGAAGGCTTCTGCATATGCTCTTGAGAACGGAGACGGGTTCATAAAGAAATTCAGGGACGAGTTCCGGGAAAAGAGGGATTTTGTATACAAGAGGCTCAACGAGATTGAGGGTGTTGAGTGTGGCCCAATGGAGGGAGCATTCTATGCTTTCCCCACATACGACAAAAATGTGGAAGCGGGGGACCTGGCTAAGGGGCTTTTGAATAAATACGATGTTGCCCTGCTCCCAGGCACAGCGTTCGGGGATCAGGGAGAACACCGCGTTAGGATATCATTTTCGGGCACGAAGGAAACGCTTGAAACGGGAATTGACCGTTTTGAGGACTATCTATTAAAGGATGTGTCTTAACTCTTACGAGATATGGGTTAAATACCCTCCTTTTTTGTTCATTCTCTTAAAATTGCCTGAAACAATGCCTCCTGAAGGCATGCATATCTTCCTGTTTTTTGTTGGGACATTGCAGAATAGCTGCAAGATCCTCTGAAACTAGGATTCTGAGGAGAAAACGCACGAACTTTGGAACTAGCAAATTCCTGCCTAATAATTGTATTTTAATCTGTGGTTCTTCCTGAAATGGTTTCTAAGTCAAAATAGCCTAAAAGAGTGATTTTCCATGCACTTTTTTCAACTGAAGCCTTAAATATAAGGTTTAACATGTGAATGAAAATAAGTCTCAAGACAGTCGCTGACTTGATAGTAACTCTCTTGTCCTTTGTAGGAAGTACTAATATTTTAGGAACCCCTTTTTTCACACCCGAAGATCATTAGCGTATCGGTATGCAAGATAATGTACTATATGCTTTAATAGCCGCTGTTATAATCATAGGCGGCATCTCCATAGGAGCCGTCTATGATCAGGAAATCAGCCAGAGCGCCAAAGGTCCGGGAAATCCCGGCAACAGTCAGCCAGCCACTGTTGCACCATATTCCCTTACCTTGGTAATAACAACAAGCAACATCTATAACAGCACTGTAGGAGATCAGCCAGCCTTTTATGTTCTGAATGACGGACAGCTGCAATCGTCTGCCAACATAACGCTTCCGTCAAACACTCAGATTGATTTGACCATAATCAATTATGATGATGGGCCAGCAACAACAGCCCAAGCCTATGCAAACGTCACCGGAACTACGAACAATGAAATGACAATTTTCAATGAGACAAATATAAATTCAAGCTACAGCGGAAACGGAATAAGCGTATCCGGAAGCCAGACAGTCACCCATGTTCCCGATTCGAATATTGCCCATACATTCACAGTATTCAGTGGTACAAAGGAGGTCGTTAACCTTCCCATAACACCGTCATCCACAATTCAGGCATCCTTCACTCTCAATTCAGGAAGCTACACGTGGCAGTGTGAAGCAGCTTGTGGTTCCGGCAATGCTGGATGGAACGGTGCGATGTCAACTCCGGGATGGATGACCGGTGCAGTATATGTCTCCAGCTCAGTTCCGGCACAGAACTACTACTCACTCACACTTCTCATATCCACCAGCAACTGGTTTAACAACACAGTAACAGATCAGCCGGCTTACTACGTGCTTGACAATGGAAAGCTGGTATCGACAGAGAACATAACACTCCCAGCAGGAAAGAAGATAGTTGCCACAATAGTTAACTATGATGATGGGCCAGCCGATACAGCAGCTACATACGCAAACGTAACTGGAACTACGAACAACCAGATCACTATAGTAAATGAGACCAACGTCAATTCGAGCCAGGGATCCAATGGGATAGTAGTGAATGGAACTGCCCCTGTCTCAAATGTTCCTGACACGAACATCGCCCACACATTCACTCTCCTGAGTGGGGCAAGCACAGTGATCAACATACCTGTCACACCATCAAGCGTGATACAGACTTCGTTCACTCTCAATTCAGGAAGCTACACGTGGCAGTGTGAAGCAGCTTGTGGTTCCGGCAATGCTGGATGGAACGGTGCGATGTCAACTCCGGGATGGATGACCGGTACAGTATTCGCACAGTAATCGGAGGCATGTCTCAATGGATGAAAATGTGAAGGAGAATCCTGTTGACATAGAGATACGGGATCCTTCCAAACGAAATTTCTTAAAGGCCATGTCCGTAGTAGCTGTAGCAGCAGCTGTAGGGGGAGTCGGCAGGGGGCTTGTTCAGAACATAATACCAAAAGATGTGGGTATAACAGGTTTCCCGTCCCTGACACTCGTGAATTCGGCGTCGGGGCAGCCGGTGTCTACCTCAGACATCAAGGTAAACGATCCGTCAGTTGTGCTTTTCGAATATCCTCTTCAGGGAGAGCCAAATTTTCTCCTCAGAATGGGAGATTCCAGCAACAGAGATGTTGAAGTAAAATCGGTAAATGTGTCAGTCCCTTCCTCAGGCAAGAAATTCCAGTCTCCAGGCGGGGTTGGGCCGTACAAATCTGTGGTTGCAGCCAGCGCAATCTGTGAACATCTGGGTTGCGTACCCCCTATGATTCACTTCTACAAGCCAGGATCCAGCATTCCCGGGACTTCTTATTCCGGGGCGAGCAACAAAGGCTTTGTTCACTGCAATTGCCATGGCAGCACTTATGATCCGCTAAACGGATTCGGCATATTAAGCGGGCCCACGCAGAAACCTCTTCCGAATATTGTCCTGAACTATGATTCAACTTCAGATACATACAAGGCAGTGTCGATGGTTGGGCCAACGATTTATGGCCAGACAGATGACCTGAAAGGAAACTCCCCCCTGTCGTCGGACACGCAAACTCAGGTATCTAATTCGGGGACACCAAAGTAGGAGGCAAGAAATGACAGAAAAGAATGATCCTGTTTTTGTAAAAATGATGAATGACCCCCAGCCGATACCAAGAAGGGTTCCTGACTACATGAGGAAAAAGGGTGGAATATGGTACTGGACGGGTGCGCTGGTTACAATAGCTTTTCTTTATGAGGCTCTGACTGGCCTGGTTATACTGTTCTACTATCAGCCTGCAAATGCGTATGGCAGCACAACGAATTTTCTTAATTCCACGCCTTTTGGTTCAGTGATACTTACCACCCACCTTTACGGCGCCTATGCAATGATTGTGCTTCTTTATGCGCATCTTCTGAGAAATCTCTTTGTGGGAGCCTTCAAAAAGCCGAGGATGACGCAATGGTTTACCGGTATTCTGCTCCTTCTGCTTACAATAGGAGTAGGGTTCTTCGGGTATTCCATGAGCGGGGATGTCCTGTCAGCAGACGCAACTGATGTTGGCAGGGGTATTGCCCAGGGAGCCCCACTTATTGGTGGATACATAGAGAGGATCTTTTTCGGGGATGGCACGGCATTGTCACTGTTTCAAAGGATGCTTGGATGGCACATTGTTCTGACAGCACTTATTGGCGTGCTCTTCATGGTACATTTCATAATTGCGGAGTTCAACACCATCATGCCCAAGATCACCAAAAAAGAGTTCAAAGCTCCATTGATAGACCATGAGAAGCCGGATTACAAGCCATGGTACCCGTATAACATACTGTACATGGTTGAGCTCACCTTCTTCATGTTCTTCATGATATTGCTTATCCCATCAGTGCTGACACTTATTTCGAATGTCCCTGCGCTCTTCTCCCCACTGCCGCAGGTATCGCCGAGCAGCCCCCTTGCTTCGATAGTACCTCCATACCCCCCGTGGTTCCTGCTGTTTGTCTACAAGGCGATGGACTTTAACATGGTATCAGTAATAGGCACTTTCTGGGGAACAGTCCTGTTTGGAGGTGCGCCCCTTATCTATCTGCTCCTTCTGCCGATACTGGATCGTGGAAGCAGCCTTAAACTGGTTGAAAGGCCACTCACCGTTTCCCTCGGGATTGTTGGTCTCATATACATGATGGGGCTTTCAATATGGGGAGCGCTCACACCAGGTGTAATAATACCTGACTGGGAGGTTCTGCTCTTCTTTCTGATACCTGCTGTTGTGGTGTTCCTCCTGGTGTACTCTGTGACTGGATGGATAAAAAGAGGTAGGCTAAAGCATCCCCATCCGGAGCGTATATTCATAAATTTCACGTTCCTGGGGCTTTCGTCCTTTGGCCTTGGAATGCTGCTGTCAGCTTTTCTGACAAGCAGGGCGATGATGTATGAGATCCCCCTTGTACTCCTCGCTATGGCAGCGAGCATTTCTTTCATCTCTCTGTTCATAATTCTGAATGAAAAGCCAGAAATCGTTGAAGAAGAGAGTCCCAGAATGATGAGAAGCAGGTACTACGTGGCATACTCAGGTGGGTTTGCCATGTCATCGGTAGCGATAATATACGTGATTTCGGGAATTCCGGACAATTCCCTTACAAACGGGGCATTATACGGAATAGGGCTTGCGATACTGTTTCTCATCGCCGGTGCAATCGTAAAAATATACAGAAGAACACAGTTTGGTGAGTAGTTTTTTACTCACCTTTTAAAAATTTTATTATCAGTGCGTGCCTTAAAGGCTCACAGGTCCCTGTACCCGTTCAGTGAATTTTCGTAGGTTATGGTCATTGCCTGCCTGTCCGACCCGAACATGATGAAGTTGAAGCCCCTCTCTTTCACTCTCTTGAAGTCTTTTCCGTTCAATGGGGTGTATATTCCACTTATGAGGTTTCTCTTCTTGCCTTCCCTGACCACTTTGTCTATAGCCTCAACGAAGGTTGGATTGTTCCATGAATATTCCATTCCAAGGCTTATGGAGAGATCCATTGGCCCGATGAAATAGCCATCCAGGCCCTTCACGGAAAGAATTTCTTCCAGATCGCTGAATGCCTTCCTTGTCTCTATCTGAATTATAACAAGGGATTTGTTTGCTTTTCCAGCGTAATCCTGAAATTGGTATCCGTAACCGGATGCCCTTCCCGGACCTGCTCCCCTTATTCCCTCTGGAGGCAGCTTTGAGAACATGACGGCCTGCTCGGCTTCCTCAACAGTCCTTATGCCGGGTATTATGATGCCTGCCACACCGGTGTCAAGCACTTTCTTAATCTCGTTCTTTTCAAGCCCCCTTATTCTTGCAAGAATGGGCGTCTCGCCGGAAGCCATTACAATACTCTGCAATGACCTCACATCAATAACTGAATGTTCCATGTCCACAACCAGCAAATCTGGATGCAATGGCAACAAAGTCTCCGCAACTGACGGATCATAAATGCTCACTAAGGGTCCAAGGAGGTCCCTGGAACTCTTGACTTTTTCCCTGAATTCGCCTATCATTGGAATCATGATTAATTAAGCACATGTTAATTAAACCAGACCATATTTTTTCTGACATTTTATTCAAAACACCGGTATTTTTCTAGGAGTTTTCGGACAAAAATTCATATCGCATGTAAAACATTAGATCGCATGGTCTATGAAAGAGACTTTATCGGTTATGGCCAGAATCCACCTGATGTCAAATGGCCCGATGGCAAGACGCTGGCCCTGTCACTAGTTTTCAACTACGAAGAGGGAGGGGAGCATTCATACCCTGTGGATGGCGTTGTGGAATCCATAGGGGAATTCGGTCCCGTGGATATGGGCACCAGAGATGTCGGAATGGAAACGGTTTATGAATACGGGCAGAGAGTCGGGATCTGGAGGATCCTTAACCTGCTGAAGAAGAAAAAGGTGAAAGCAACATTCTATGCCGCTGCAAAAGCCCTGGAGGTGAATCCTGCAGCAGCAAAAATGATCGTCTCAGATGGCCATGAAATATGCGATCATGGTTATAGGTGGACAGAGACGTTCAAGATGACGTATGAAGAGGAGAGGGAAGAGATAAGAAAATCCGTGGAGACAATAGAGCGCATAACGGGCAAAAAGCCTGTAGGGTTTTATGCAAGAGAACCTAGCGAGAACACCATAGACATTCTGGCAGAGTTTGACAATTTCATTTACGATTCAGATTCCTATGATGATGATCTACCGCATAAGTACAAGAACAACAGGCTTCTGATAGTTCCCTACACCCCCGATGCAAATGATTTCCACTTCCTTTCGCCCATGCACAGATTTGCCACAAGCAGCCAGTTCCTTGAATACATAACTAACACGTTTGACGTGCTCTATGAAGAGTCCAGGGAGGTCCCGAAGATGATGTCTGCAGCTTTCCACATAAGAGTGTCCGGAAGGCCTGGAAGATTCCCTGCGCTTGTCAAGTTCCTGGATTACGTGCTTTCAAAAAAGGATGTGTGGATTGCCACACGGGAAGAGATAGCCAGGTACTGGCTTGAAAATTACGAGAATAAAAAGTAGGGTTATTCTCAAATTGAAATGTGCGGGGTCAGAATGGGAATCTTACAACTCCCCCATCAATCTGAATATTTGTCCCGTTGATGTATGATGCTTCATCGGAACACAGGAATGATACAAGATATCCAATCTCTTCAGGATTTCCGAATCTCTTGGCGGGAATCCCCTGCTTCAGAGCATCGTATGCCTGTTCCACTGATATGTTGAATTTCTTTGCGTTCTTCTCTGCAATGCTTTCAAGCCTTGGCGTCATTATGTAACCCTGAGATATGCTGTTTGAAGTAATCCCCTTCTCAGCAAATTCAATCGACAGAACTTTTGAGAGGCTAACAACAGCAGCCCTCAGTGAAGCTGATATGGCAAAATTCTCCAGCGGCTGTTTTGTTGTCAGGGAAGTTACAAACACTATGCGCCCATCCCCCTTTTCAGACATTCCTGGGAGAACGTTTCTTGCCATTATGACCGAGCTTTTTACTATCATGTTTATGCTCGTATCCCATTCTTCTTCAGATATGTCCATGAAAGGTGCAACTTTCGGGTCCCCGTAGTTGACGATCAGAAAGTCGATTTCGCCGGATTCTTTCTTTACCTCTGAAAGTACCCTTTTTACATCTTCCGTTTTGCTAAGGTCTCCTACACTGTACTTCACCTTCCCTCCAGTTTCCTTTGATATTTCCTCTGCACTTTTCCTAATCTTTTCTTCATCGCGCGAGAAAATGTGCACCTTGCATCCTTCTGATGCCATTACCTTTGCTATTGCCTTCCCTATTCCAGAACTGGCGGCACTTATCAGAGCCACCTTATTTGATAAGCCTTTCACAGATATGGATTTTCAGCGTGCTATATAAAGTCTGTCTATAGACGCTTATGTGCAAAAAAGGAATAAATTATGGGTTTTCCTAAGACGTTTCTATTGCAACGACCCTGGCCATTGAACCGCTCCCCTCGTAGAGTTTCAGAGGCAGGGCTGAAATCAAGTATTTTTTCCCCTCTTCGAGGTCCTCGAGGTGGGCCATGTCTTCAATGAAAACTACTCCTTTCTTCAGAAGGAAGTGGTGCACGTCGAATCCCTCGTGGACGTAAGGGTCCATTCCAAGAGTGTCTATACCAACAAGTTTTATCTTGTGGTCGTACAGAAATTCCGCAGCTTCCATGCTGAGGCCGGGAAATTCGTATAGCCATTCCTTGGTGAATGCTCTCTTTTTGCTCCAGCCGGTATTTAGGAGTATTATTTTTCCGTCGTATTCACTTTTCCACTTGTCTTTAATCTCGGAGAGTTTTATCTCGTGCTTTTCGTCCTCCTTCACTATGAGGCAGTATCCTTCTCCTACCAGTGTCTTAAGGTCTATCCTGTCCACGGTATCTCCCTTCTCATCAAAATGGTAAGGAGCGTCAATGTGCGTACCGCTGTGTGAAAGAGCTGAAATGGTCTCTACGTTGTAACTGTCCCTGCTGACTATACCTACTGGCTTTATTTCCGGCAAAGGTGCGCTTGGCCATACCGGCATAAAGGTCTTGACTTCATTTGTCAGATCTATTACTCGTTTTATGTCCATGGATAAACCCATCGGTACGGATGCTATTATTTGTTTCTGTCATGTGTTTTCTGCAGCCTTTGAAAATTGGGGTATTAGAACATTTTGAATGCGAGTGGAATCGGCGGGAATATGCTGTTTGAGAATGTCTATCAATGACCCATGTCGCAGAAGGTGTAATTTCAGTATTAGATTGTTACCAATAATACCAAAAACTATAATTTTTACTTTTTCTAAAAAAACACAAGAAATGCGAAATTGGACATGATAACATTTAGATATAATACGGTGTGGGGTCTATCCAATGCATCCTCCTTAATGGCGTTGGAAAGAGCAATTATGCAAGCCGTCACAAACTTATTCTAAAATACACACATATAAACATGTTTTTATAAATAAATATGGCAAAATCGCTAAAATGCTGTGTTTTCAGCGAATAACTTTTAAATAGCATGTGATTGTATAACATTGGAAGTCAAATGACTGAAGGTCAAAAAAAGAATGAGACAGGATACAGGAAAGAAATGAGCACATGGACTGCAATGTTCTTGGCAGTTGGTGCAATTCTCGGACCTGCTATCGCCTTTTCACCTGTTCAGGTGTTAGGTTACGGTGGGCCGGCTGGAGTCATAGCTTGGATTGTTGCGTTGATATTGATATATCCCCTTGCTATGATCTATGCGGAAATGGGCACAATGTGGCCCAGGGGTGGAGGTCTTGCTTACTATCCACTGGAGAGCAACGGTCCCTTGGTCGGCGTGCTAAATGGATGGGGTAATTTCTTCGGATATACCCTTGCAGTGCCTTCCATAGTGGTGGCACTTGTGGATTACCTGGGATCAGTCTATGCTCCGCTTACCGCGTCAAACGGGAACCTGACAACGCTTGGTATCATTATCACGATAATCACACTGCTGATCATATTCGTCATCAATAACTTCAGGATCAAGCACCTTGGACAAATCAACAATATCATGACAATACTGACGATTATCCTGATCATTGTGTTCGCCGGGGCTTTCCTCATTCACTATAACCCAGCCAACTTCAACAGGGTTGAGTGGAAAGGAGTTGCCCCCCTCGGCGCAAGTGGTTTCTTCATTGCAATAACAGCCACGATATACGGATATGGAGGGTTCAGGCATCCTGTAGACTATGCTGAGGAAGTGAAGGATCCGGGAAGATCCATTCCCAGAGCTGTTTCCGGAACCATGATAATAGTAGCTATCATATACATCGTGGAGAGCCTTGCATTCCTTGGTGTTCTTTCATCTAGCGGCAGCGGTTTCAGTTTCACCGGCGATTGGTCTTCACTTGCCCTTAACACGAGCCCTTACGTTGATGCAGCAAAGGGATTTGCAGGCCCAGCCTTCGTGGCAGTTGCAATAGTCGCTCTTATAGCTACCCTTATAGCTTCATTCAAGGATGGTGTCCTCTTCTTCGGAGGAGGTTCAAGAGTAGGGCATAATCTCGCCAGAGATGGAAGGTTCTTCCCTCCAACACTGAGCAAGATGAACAAAGTGGGAATCCCGTTCGCAAGCAATGTGCTTGTACTTATCATATCCATAATATTCATCCTGATCATGCCGTCATTCAAGGCTCTTGCACTCCTTGTGGCAGTCGGGCTCGTCATATCATACATGCCGGGTGCGCTGAGTGTTGCTATCCTCAGGAAAGTATTCCCTGATGAGAAGAGGCCTTACAAGATACCTCTTGTGAAGATATCTTCACCATTCTCGTTCGCAATAGCCAGTCTGCTAGTATTCTGGTCAGGTTGGGAGGCAACACTTGTCATAGTTGTTGCAATGTTCGTGGGCCTTGTCTTCCTGATAGAATACCAGAGAGGCAAGGGGCTCCAGCCTGGAGATATCAAGTATGGTGTATGGCTGCCAATATTCCTGCTGGCAATGCTTGCAGTGACATATTTCGACCAGTTCTACCTAGCTGTCTGGTATCCCAACAACGGAGTGTTCTTTGGAACAGCCATATTCGTGGCAGTATCACTGGTATTCTACTACTGGGGATACTACGCAGGCATTGCATACCACAAGAACAGGAAGGTCAAGAGGCTCGTTCCGATTAAAGAGGATGAGGAACTCGCATAATCTTAATTTTAGGTTTTTAATTTAAACACCTAAACATTTTTTTGTTCGTGAAAATCCATTTTTCCGGATTTTCCATGGACAAGTATTTACCTATTTTTCAGTTAAGATCGATAACAGAGGAGGATTGAAATGGACAAAGTATCCGAAAAACCGAAAGGAGCCGGGGAAAGTAATTTTCAGGTATCCCAGAGAGCGCAGCAGATAGACGATGAGGTTTTTAAACTCGCCTTGGGGCTCCCCCCTGATGTGATCAGCCTCACAGCAGGAGAGCCTGATTTTCCGACTGCCGATTTTGTAAACATGGCGGCCAAGAGAGCAATGGACGAGGATTTTACACACTACACAAGTTCAACAGGCATACTTCCCCTAAGGGAAGCGATTTCAAGGAAACTGAGGGAAGACAATAAGCTGGACTATGACCCGAGCGAGATCATAGTTTCGCCTGGAAGTTCGTCTTCAATATTCCTGCTTCTGTTTGCCCTCGCGGACAGGGGAGATGAAATACTCATCCCGGACCCGGCATGGTTCCACTACCACATACTGTCGGGGTTGGCAGGAAATGTTCCAGTAAGAGTCCCGCAGAGAAAAGACGAGGGGTTCAGGCTCGACGCAGAGGATCTTGAGAAGAAAGTGACCGGGAAAACCAAGATGCTCATACTTAATACACCGCAGAACCCCACTGGGCATGTTCTCACGCGTGACGAGCTCGAGGGCATAGCAGGAGTTGCAGAAAGAAACAACATAATAGTGGTTTCTGATGAAATTTACGAGAAGATCCTCTACGGTAACAGCAAGCACACCAGCATAGCTTCCCTGCCGGGAATGCGAGAAAGGACTGTCACCGTGAACGGCCTTTCGAAGGGATACGCCATGATGGGCTGGAGAGTTGGTTTTGCCGCATCATCACCTGAACTCACTCAGAAGATGACGTCATTGCTCGGATACACACTAGTCTGTGCTGGAAGTGTAGCTCAAAAAGCCGCCATTGAAGCACTGGAGAGCCAGAAATCGAGAGATTACGTCAATACAATGGTGTCCACCTGGTCAAAGAGGCGCGACATGGTTCTGAAATACATAAACGACAACCAGTCGGTAATGTCCATAGTAGCTCCCCAGGGAACATTCTATGGGTGGATAGACGTTTCAGGATCGGGAATGACCGGCAAAGAAGTCTCATCAGGACTGCTTAGAGACTACAAAGTTGGGGTTATGCCGGGATACCTGTTCGGAGAATCCGGGAAGAATTACATTAGGATCTCATTCGCAACATCTGATGATGCCGTTGATGAGGGAATGAAGAGGCTTGCAGAATTCCTCAACAAGAAGAGGAAGAGCTAACCTCTTTCCCCAATTTTTCCACGATCATTCTGTCATTTTTTTAAAAAAATCGGTGAAACGTGTATTTCACATTCATTATTTCTAAACAACTTTTAAATAGGCTGGAGATTTAGATTGCATGTGATTTTATATGGCAGAACTTGTGAATAATGTAGATTTAACCATAGTAGACAGCACAGCCAGGAAAGCTGAGGAAAACAATGGGCATTTTGACGTAGAGAAGCACATAGAGGGCGAGTTTCATTTTGAAGGGAGCCCAATGTTTACTGCAGAACTGATGTCGGAAAAGGCTAAATTCACCATGGGGGCGGATGAACCCGGACTGCTCGGTGGAAGGGGAGTTCATGCAACACCGCTGAATTACCTCATGTTTGGTGTAATGTCCTGCTTCGCATCAACAGTGGTGATACAGGCTGGCAGAAGGGGCGTAAAACTTGGAAAATTGAAGATAAAGGGGCACCTTTACTATGACATAGGGCCAATGCTTACTGACAGTGATGAGCCACTGATAAAGGAACTGAAACTGGAAGTTGAGTCTGACAAGGATATTGAGGAAATTCTTAAGGCGTCCAGAAGATGTCCCGCCCTTTATTCAATTTCCCATGCTATAAAAACAGATGTAAAGCAGGTTTAAGCCTGCTTTCCTCTTAGATACTGGTCATTTCCTGTGATCCAGTCCTGCCTTATGGGACTGAACAGATCCATATCTATTGTGTCCTCGACGGCCGTTGCCTTGTGAGGCTTGTTTGAGGGTATAACCAGAACTTCTCCAGCTTTTACGCTTATCTCCTTTCCATCTATTTCAAAGATAAGTTCTCCCTTCATTATCCATGTGACCTGCTCACTTTCGTGGTGATGCTCAGGAACAACGGTACCCTTCTTCAGCCTTATCTCAGCCACCATCACTTTCTCTCCGTGTATAAATTTCCTGGAAATTGTTTCTGAAAGCTGTTCCGACTCGACACCATCCCAGCTCGTCTTGGTTGCGTTTGCCATGCTATCGCAACGCCCGCACCATATTTAGTCTTTGTCGTGACTCACTGTTCTTCTTCACGGACCTATCCAGCCCTTTGTCGGGCTTTTAATCTTTCATAAGTCAAGTTGAATCTATTTGCCTCCCTGTCTTGAAAATTTGTCGGAAAATAACCCAATTTGCCAAAAGAATTCAAAAGGACCTTTGCCATATTCAAATTATTACGGTCAAGGCAGAGCTAAATTTAATAAATTGAATAGAATAAATTGCTCATGTCTTCAGATAATGTTAAGGTGGCAATTCTCGGATTCGGGACAGTTGGCCAGGGTTTCTTTGAGCTGTTCAACAGCAAGAAAAAGTCACTTGCTCTTGATAATGTAAGCATCAGTGAGATTGTAGATCTGAAATACGGGCATATTGTCAATCCCCAGGATGATCTTATTTCAAACCTCAAACCGGTTGAAGATGGTTCCAAAATTGATGTTCTTGATATCATACAGAAATCAGATGCAGATATCGTTTGCGAGTTTACCTGGGTAAATTTCAAGGATGGAGAGCCTGGAGTGTCCCATATAAGAAAAGCTCTGACAACAGGAAAAGACGTGATAACAACCAATAAGGGACCAATAGCACTATTCTACAATGAGCTGAAGGAACTGGCCGACAAGAATGGAAGGAATCTCAGGATCAAGGGCACTGTGATGGCCGGAACCCCTTCATTCAATGTTATGGATCTCCTTCCTGGAAGTGAGGTAAAGTCTGTAAGGGGAATTTTCAACGGGACGACCAATTTCATACTCTCAAGGCTCGATGCTGGAGAGAACTTCGACAAGGCTCTGCAGGAAGCGCAGAGCAAAGGCTATGCTGAAGCAGACCCAACTAACGATGTTGACGGGTATGATGCAGGAGCGAAGGTTGCGATACTCAGCAGCCTGTTCGGATGGAAACGAACCTTCTCTGATGTCAGGATCGAGGGAATAAGGTCCCTGAAGGATTCGAGGGACAGGAAGGGTTACAAGCTGATAGGATACGCCGACAAGAATGATGCATACGTAAGGCCAGTGAAACTCGACGAAACAGACCTTCTCTACCATGTGACAGGAGTTACAAATGCAATCCAGTTTGACACCGATACACTGGGAGAGGTGACTGTAGCCGGACCTGGAGCAGGGAGAGTTGAGACAGCACAGGCTGCTTTGACTGACCTGGTGGATATAATAGGAAAATAAGGAGGAAATTTTTCCAACATTTCTCCATTTTCCGCTTACAGCTTTATTTTGCATAGAACAAAAACTGACCCAAATTAACCGGTTTCGTGTAAGAGAAAAGGCTGAGCCATGAATACAGATCAAGGAACCTTGTTCATGGAGCAATAATCCAAATGCCCTCAGAAAGGCAGAAATTACTTTCCGTGGGATTCCATTGCTATGACCCTGATTTCAAAAAGAAAATTGTGCATCCAGAATGTCATCGAAACATCCTGGTAACATTGAGATAATTCAATGGTGCAGTTAACAGTGCTGCACCGGTTATGGCAATGAGTGTTTTCAGTTTCCTGTCCATATAGAAATCAACAACTAGACATATATCTACCCGCCGATTGGAGGTGAATTTGATTGTGATACCACAAATTCAACTTTAAATGAATGGAACGCGACAATTGACCTGGAAATAAATGATGGCGGCAAGAGATATTTCTTTGACTTTTATTGTATAAAAACAGTATGTAAGCGATAAACACCTGTAATATCTTAGGATTATGACCTCACTTTGATTCCTTTTTCCAGGGACTTGTGGAAGATTTCGGAGATGTAAGTGCAGATTTGATTACTACTGGGAAAGTGACAATGATCCTGCCTTGTGGCGCAACATAAAAAATAGAACGTTATACCAAAGATTACTTAGACTTAGGGTTTTTGACCAAACATTTCACATTTCGAACTATAACGATTGCGGAACGTAAAAATATGCTCACAAGATGACTATCCATGAGCAATCCTTATGACGAGGCACTTAAGATTAGAGATCTTGCGGTAAAACACAACAAATTTTTTGAGGAAAGCATCCCACTCATAGCTTCTGAGAATATAATGAGCCCTCTTGCCATGGAGATGCTGGTCACGGATTTTGGCTCCAGGTATGCAGAGGGACTCCCGCACCACAGGTACTACCAGGGCAATTATTATGTTGACCAGGTTGAAGACCTGACAATCGACCTTGCCAAGAGGCTTTTCAACGCCAAGCAGGCAGACCCGAGGCCGGTATCTGGCACAAATGCCAATACAGCAATCCTTTTCGGACTGTCCAAACCCGGGGACACAATCACTGCCCCGCCACTTTCAGGCGGAGGCCACATCAGTGCTGCAAAATTCGGTGCAGTTGGCCTGAGGGGGCTGAACCTGTTCAACTACCCCTTTGATGTTGATGATATGAACATTGACATTGACGGTTCGATAAAACTGATCAAGAAGGAGAAGCCAAAACTGTGCCTTTTCGGAAAATCAGTCTTTCTCTTCCCTGAGCCTCTGAAAGAATTGAATGAGGCCTTCAAGGAAGTTGGAACAAAAGTATGGTATGATGCTGCCCATGTCCTTGGCCTGATTGCCGGAGGAAAGTTCCAGGACCCATTGAGAGAAGGAGCAGATGTAATTTCGGGCAGCACCCACAAAACTTTCCCGGGGCCCCAGCATGGCATAATACTTGGAAACACGGATGACGACACCTGGAAGAAAGTTCAGAGAGGAGTGTTCCCTGGAGTGCTGAGCAACCATCACCTGAACTCCATGGCTGCCCTCGGCGTGACAATCGCCGAAGAGATAGAGTATGGCGCGGAGTATGCAGATAAGACAATAAGAAATGCACAGGCCCTTGGCGAGTCCCTTTCATCACTCGGGATAAAGGTTCTTGGAGAAAAGCACGGCTTTACAAAATCACATACCATCGTGGCAGATATAAGGGCACAGGGTGGCGGAAGGCACGTCTCGGAGTATCTTGAGTCCTGCGGCGTTGTGCTTAACAAGAACCTGCTCCCATGGGACGACAACAAGAAGTCACAGGACCCGAGTGGAATAAGGATAGGCACCCAGGAAGTGACAAGAATCGGTATGGGGCCCTCCGAAATGAAGGAGATTGCTGATATAATCTCTATGGCCATAGTTGACAACAGGGAGGTGGATCAGGTGAAGAGCAGGGTCCTTGATCTCAAGTCAAGGTTCACGGAGACAAAATACTGTTTCGGGAAACACAAGCCGTATTCCTACATAGAACTCTTCAACCCTGGGGAGTAAAATCCAACCCCACCATTTTTTCAGTATATACCGTCGTCCGATGAAGTTCTGTTAACATACGCAGCAAGTGATGCCAGGATCAGGGACAGGACTGCGATGATTATTACGAACACTATAAGGGCGACTTCAAGGCCACCCATTGATCTGCCGAATATTTCTGTCTGAATGCCTGCGAACAGAAAGTATAGAAACTCAAACACGTATGCAAGAACCGAAAAGATGAGGAAAAACAGGGAATCGTAGTGAGACTTCATATACAGCGAGACGAAAACGTATGTGGCAAGTGCCTGGGTGATCAGGAGAAGAGTTACACCAACCATGAGCTGGTTGTAAAGGATTATCAGGATCATGCCATTAATCGATGAAATCAGAACCGACTGGCTGTTCATAATTGCGATGTAGTCCCTGAAATGCCTGGTAGCTTTCTCGTCGGATTCTTCAGTGTGGTACCTGTTGTAATACAGGGCACTCATTATCAGAAACATGACTATGAAAAAGAAGGTCGGGAATATAGACAGTACTTTTTCATAATCTGGAATCATAGATTTCCAGTACTTCAGGGTTTATCAACTATTATGAATAAAAAATCCATACATTCTCTTCGGGTTAAAATATATTGAAGCAATGCCAGATCTGATGAGGCTGGCTCCTCTGATAATCGTGCTGATAATGGCATCGGGCATGATTCTACCGCTCATTATGCACACCGGAAACGGCAGGAATGACACCAGTAGTGTCAACGCTTCAGACTATATGGCCTCCACTGCAGCAGGCGGGAAGTACTACGTCAAATATACAGAATACCTGAACAGCTCAAAGGTCATCAACGGCAATGTAAACTACTACTCCACGGTTCCGGGTCCTGAAGCTCTTCTTTCTGGCAGTATTCCGGAAACGGTCTTGGTCGCATCCGGAATTAACAGCATCTACTCCGTGAACGAGAGTTCATTTGTTACTGGCGTGCATTCTTCCCCCGGAAGTTTTACCTCTTCACTCAGTTTTGGCCCAAACAACAGGAACCTTTACCTTCTCCCCGGAAGCAATAACCTTACAGAATGGAATTTGACTACTGGTGTTACCCGAAATGTGTCTGTAGGTTCTTATCCCCAATATATGGCTTACTGCCCTCTTAACGACACAATGTTCGTAACAGTGCAGGGGCCTAAGAGCCTTGTGGCCGTTAACCTCACAACATTCAATGTTTCCTACAGGCTTCCGCTCAGGTTTGGACCCTTCGGAATCGCATTCGACACGCACAACGGATACATCTACATTTCATACCCCCTGGGGGGCATTGTATCGGTATTCAGCCCGGGAACCGGTCAATTTGTGAAAAACATAACCATAGGCGGATCACCATATGATATTGCTGTAAGCCCGCATGGAAACAATGTTTACGTGACCAACCAGGGGTTGAACCAAGTTGATGTGATTGATGGGACCACCCAGGCATTTACCGGGAAAATCAATGTCGGCTACTCCCCCTCAGGGATAGAAGTTGCTAATGGAACAGGAAATATATTTGTTGCAAATACTGATTCTTCCAATGTTTCAGTAATTGACGCCTCCTCAAACAAAGTTGTTCAGAACCTCCAGGTCGGTTCCCAGCCATATGCACTGTCTTACGACAGTTCGAACGGAGTCCTGGCGGTTGGAAACCATGGTTCAAACAGCCTGTCATTCATTTACCCTGTTGAGGGCAATGATATTGCCTTCACAGAAAACGGGCTTCCGATAGGGACATTATGGCACGTTACAGTAAATGGAGTGACCAGATACTCGAATACAGGGACGATCAGCTTCGACCTAGGTAATGCAGAAATAAATTACTCCGCTTCGCCTGAACCCGGATATTATGGATCATTGACCGGCAGCATGGAAGTCAGGGGAAATACTTCGATAAAAGTTGATTACCACAGCGTATCAGTTCTTCATGAGGAGATTCTCGCAGTCGGAGCTTCTGTGGCAATAGCAGGGGCAGCTGGCGGATTGTTGCTATTCCGGGGAAAGAGAAGAAGGTAATCTTCCCTGAAGGAATCAATATTTGTCCCATCTGCCATTCAGTTCTTCTGACCACTTTTCGAAGGTTTCCCTCCTTGTGTCATCAGATGCAATGCAGGTTTCAGAGAAGTTGTCCATCCTTTCATAGGGAACAACCGCGAATATTATTCCCCTGGAATTTGTGTGTTTGGATGCGGGGACATCCTTTGGCCTCAGAGGATCAACGCCGCTCGCCCAAGCCTTTCTGATTATGCCTGTTTCGGATGGGTCAGCCCTGCTGCACATGGCCCATAGGACATCGTCCATATCGTACGGATTCACGTCATCGTCAACAACCACGACCCATTTGCCCATATAGGCGGCACTCCTTGTCTGTGAGGCGAGATATCCTGCTTCTGTAGCGTGGCCCGGATAGGACTGCTTGATTGATACGGTGATAAATTGCCTGCCAACTCCAAAAGGAGGCGAGTACACCCCCTTTATCCCCTGGATTCCGTTTTTCACCATCTCATCATACACCAGCGCAGACCTCATGATGCTTCTCCAGAAAGCGTGATCATTGTAGCTTCCCTTTGACATTGCTGCCCCAAGGATTATAGGGTTGTTTCTGTAATAAACAGCCTTTACCTCGACGTACGGTTTCTCTTTGGCATCACTGGCGTAATATCCAGTCCATTCACCGTGCGGCCCTTCCAGTTTCGTTTTTCCGGGGTAAGTGAAACCTTCTATCACAATTTCAGCATTTGATGGTATGGGTAGCCTAGTATACTTTCCTTTCACCGCTGTAATACTCTTGCCCTGGACGGCTCCCTGATACTCGAGCTCCGATATCCCTGTTGGAATTTCACTTCCTGCCAGAATGTACATCAGAGGATCCGGGCCGAAAACCATGACAACGGGCATTGGCTCATCCCTGCTGTAGTATTTGTCCCTGTGGAAAGCTCCGTGTTTTCCTCTTTCTGCGTTTATGCCGACAATGTTTTTTTCATGCAACTGCGCCCTGTATGACCCGGAATTTATTACCCCTGTCTCAGGGTCCCTGGTTATCACAGCGACACCAGTGCCAATAAATGGCCCCCCGTCCTTGTCATGCCAAATTGGGGTAGGAAATTTAGTGAGATCAACACCCTCTCCTTCCTCAACATTCTCCATTACCGGACCATTTTCTACATACTTGACCTGATAATCCTTGCTATTGAGCTGCCACTCATTCGGTTTCCCCATCAGGCCCTCTATAGTCTCTTTTAGAGAGAGGCCGGTTTTGCCTCCGAAAGTAAGATTGAAAAGATTGAGGTTTGATACTGAGTTACTAAGCACCCTGAATCCTGTGTTTTCATATCCTTTAACATCGTCGAAAAGGAGAGCTGGCCCCTGGTTCCTTGCGTTGATCTGAGCTATTGCAGACAATTCCAGTTTTGGGTCCACTCCCTTCAGAACCTTAAGTTCACCAAGTTTGTCAGCGAGTTCTATCCATTCCCTTAAATCTGCCCATTGCACCATCAGAAACCGATCTGAAAATACTAACAGATAATTAGTTTTTTAGCGCGTATTCCTCAAAAGCTTATTTCAATATAATGAGAGGGAAAAAAATTTGTTGGTTAGTAAATGATTCTTATGCGCTGGCCGCGTCGACTTCTGTTATCTTCACGCCCTTTGTTTCCTTGAGGCCAAGGGCACCAATGGTCATCACTACAGCACCAATTATCATTCCTATGGACATGCTCACTCCAAGACCTCCCACGCTGACCGCGAGTATGGGTACTATGATAGGTGCAAGACCGCCGCCGAAACCTCTTCCGACCATATAGCAGAAGTTTGAGCCCGTTGCACGCATCCTCGTTGGATAATGCTCACCTAGCCATACACCAAACAGTGCAGCATAGCTTGCCTGGAAGAAGTACAGAAGACCGTATGTGTAGAATGAGGGGTAAGACCCTATTCCGCTGAAAATGGTCGGGTTCATTGCTGTATACAGGAATGGGAAGACAACAATAATCGAGATCACACCAAATATGATCCCCGATTTTTTCCTTCCAAGGAGGTCGTTGCTTCCACCGATGACAACTTCTGCAATGATTCCCAGAACTGACCCGATTGTAACAATCAGGGTCACGCTCACATCCGGAACCTGGCCAACAGTTTTGAAAAACGTGGGGTAGAATACCTGACCGGAGTAAAAGAAGAACATGAAACCGAACACCATCAGAGTTCCGAAAATGGTCCATCTAAGTGTTTCCTTCGAGAATATCTCTGAAAGTGGAGATTTCATCAAAAGCTCATTCGCGTTCTTTCCTTCCAATTTGGCCTTAACCTGTGCCTTCCATACTTTTGATTCCGGGACGAAGAACCTGAAGGCCAGTAAAACCAAGGAGAGTATACCCACGAAATAATAGGAATATCTCCAACCAAGATCTCCTCCATAGGCTCCCAGCATGACTCCTGCTGTGACAGCCCCTAGCAGACCGCCGGCAGGGAACATTGCCTGCAGGAAACCTCCCGCAAGACCTCTCGACTTTGTCCCCCAGGCTTCGTTCAGCATCGAGAAGCCGACGCCCCATTCTCCCCCTACTCCGATTCCAGCTATGAACTGGAGCAGATAGAACTCGTCGAGGGTCCGACTTGTTCCGGTAATGATTGTAGCTATTCCGAAGAGAACTATCGTTACGAGCAGTGTAGTCCTCCGCCCTATTCTGTCTGCCAGCCATCCGAAAAAAATTCCTCCGATGACGGATCCGACAAGGGCGAGGGTTATTGCAAAGACTATCGCCTTAGGGGTCACACCGAAATATGTTGCTAGAGTTACAACCAGAAAAGTGGTAAGAAGTAGGTTGTACCCATCAAACAGATAACCCAGTGTTGCCCCGACATAAGTCTTGCTTTTCTCAGCCTTTGTATAGGAAATGTCTGTCTCCATCTAGCATGAGTCAAAGATTGACAGTATTTATTCATTTGTTCTAGAAAATATTCATTCTCACAAACAATTATTTAAACAATGCCTTATGTATTCACCCATTCTTATGTAAAATTCGAATTCTGTAATCGATATACATCCTGCCCCGAATGTCAGTTCGTAGCACGATAGGGTCAGTTATAGCATCTATGAAATTGTGACACAGACGCGTTTTAATACTGATTCCGTAATCGCTTACATCGAAAGATTTTAAAGATTAGGGGTGTTACCTTCAGCCAATATGCAAGGTTCAAATTCGTCTGCCCAGACTCTCGTTTATTCAGAAGATGGCAAAAAGTCAGGCAGTGTAGGAAAAGCTGTTCCGCGCATTGAGGACCTGAAAATTATTAGAGGAAAAGGAGGGTATGCTGACGATATTGAGTTCGCCGACCAGCATTACGCTGCTTTCCATTTCAGCCCGTTTGCGCATGCAAAGATAAAAAACATCGACATTTCCAAGGCTCTTGAGCTACCCGGCGTGATATATGTTCTGACAGGGGAAGAAGTGAAAAAGATCACAAACCCTATGAAGTCAAGAGCTGCAACGAAATCACCAACATCACACTACATACTCGCAGTGGACAAAGTAAGGTACATGGGAGAGCCTGTTGTTGCCGTTGTAGCCAAGACGAAGTACATTGCAGCGGACGCGATCGACCTCATTGATGTTGAATATGACCCGCTTCCTGTGGTAGCTACAATAGAAGATGCCATGAAAAAAGAATCTGAGCTCATCTATCCTGAGATAGGGACCAACCAGCTCATAGAAGATCACTTCAAGTTCGGGGATACGGAAAAGGCTTTCAAGGAGGCAGATAAGATAGTTAAGGACAGGATACGGATCCACAGGTACGCATCAACACCGCTTGAGACCTTTGTGACCAGCGCGTTTTATGACCAGACTAGAGACGAGCTTCTCGCCTATGCGAGCGATCAGCAGCCTGGAAGAACGGTAGGGTCCATAGAAAGCACGATCAAGATTCCGCAGTCGAAGATCAGGCTGATAGTGCCGCAGGTGGGAGGAGGATTTGGCAACAAGCTCGCTATCTGGCAGTACGTTGCACTGGTCTCGCTCCTTAGCAAGCTGACGGGCAAACCCGTAAAGTGGGTTCAGACCAGGACAGAAAGCCTGTACGCATTCCACAGGCCGAGAGGGTTTATGGATGCTGAATTTGCCCTCAGAAAAGACGGAAAGATACTCGGAGCACGCCTTACAGACTGGCAGGCAGATGGAAACTGGCCATATGTTGCTGCTCTTTATTCGCTGATCAAGTTTGCAAACATGTGTGGCGTTTACGAAATAAGAAACCTCGACTACTCGTACCATTCTGTCGCCACCAATGATCCACCTATAGTTCAGGACAGAGGAGTCGGGAAGCCATTCATGTCCTTCGCCCTTGAAAGAATGATGGACAAGAGTGCGGACGCCCTTGGCATCGACAGGACAATTATCAGGGAGAAGAATTTTGTTCCTGCCGAGAAAATGCCATATACCACATTTTCAGGTGAAGTATACGAGAGCGGAAACTATCCCGAGAATTTCAGAAGAGCGCTCAACTTTTCAGAATACCATGAAAAGCTGAAGCTGCAGGAAAAGCTCAGGAAAGAAGGCAGATACGTGGGAATTGGAATCGCCTGCGGCATAGAACCCGGTACTTCCAACCTTGGATATTACTTCCTTTCAAAGGAGGGAGACCCTGACTACAACGGTGCTGGCCAGATGGCAACAGTTGAAATGGTAGCCGACGGAACCGTGAAGGTTAACATGAACGGCCCTGAGATTGGAACAGGACATGTAACCACCATTGCGCAGGTAGTATCAGATGTGTTTGGCCTTGAGCCTGAGGACATCATTGTAGATGGCTGGTATGACTCCGTGCATGGGCATCTGACATACGCAGGGACCTACTCAAACGCGTTCAATGATGTTTACCTTGGAGCAGTGATGAAGGCGGCCACACTGCTGAAGGAGAAGATCCTTGCGATTGCAGCATCGCTAAAGAAGGAGAATGTGGAAGACCTGGATATAGCAGAAGGACATGTTTTCAGGAAATCGGATTCAGAGAAGCTGGTTGGTGTCAAGGAACTCGCAAAGATCTCCTACGGCAGATTGCTCTCATTCCCCAAGGATCAGGACCCTGGACTTAAGATAACGGCATCTTACGTGAACAAGACTGCCAAGCCATTCCACAGAGATGATTTTAACGTTCAGCTGACACACTCAAATTCGACCCACATATGCCTTGTAGAAGTTTCACCCGAGAACTGGAACGTGAAGATTCTCGATTACTCCATAGTTCATGACGCAGGCAAAGTCATAAACCCCGGAATCGTGGACGGCATGGCCATAGGTTCAACCGTAAGCGGAATAGGTGGTGCACTCTATGAAGAGTTTCTCTTCGACGAACAGGGCAATAACCTGTCGCTTACATTCGCAGAATACATGAAGCCAACTGCAATGGAGTCTCCTGAGATAAAGCTTGATGAAATGGAGTCCCCGGCACCAAACACCGTATTCGGAACTAAAGCCGTAGGCGAGGGAGGGGCAATAACATCCCTGGGGGCCATAGCAGGAGCAGTTGAAGATGCACTTAAGCCATTTGGCGTTAAGATAAGCGAGCTTCCAATAAAGCCTGAAAAGCTTTGGGAGATGGTCAAGGATACTGATGAATACAAGAAACTCACAGGAGGGGCAAACTGATGTATCCCACTGAATTCGAGTACTACAGGCCAAAAACTCTCGACGAGGCCCTAGAATTGATGAAGACCGTTGAAGAGCCAAAAGTCATAGCTGGAGGGCAGAGCCTGATGCCTATGCTCAAGCTCCGTTTTTATGAGCCTGCCTGCCTGATAGATCTTGGAGCTATTCCAGAACTGAAGCAGGTGAAGCTTGATGAAGGCGGGAATCTCAGAATCGGCGCAATGGTGACCCATTTTGAAGTAATAGAGAACGGGCTTATCAGGGAAAATGCGCCAATTCTTGCTTCCACGGCTGAAAACATAGGAGATATACAGATAAGAAACAGGGGGACAATTGGTGGAAGCATATGTGAAGCAGACCCCTCTGCAGACTATCCACCCACTATGTTCGTTCTTGAAGCAAGCATTGTCCTTCTTTCCAAAGAAGGAAGGAGAACCGTGAGGATAGAAGATTTCATCAAAGGGCCCTACGAGACTGATGCAAGGGAAGATGAGATAGCTGTGGAGATAATAGTCCCGAAGAGCACAGATCAATACCATGTGGAGAAGTATGCGCGGAGAAAGGCTGACTTTGCAGTAGTTTCGGTGGCAGCTATTGCCAGAACTGCTTCGGACGGAAGCATAGAAGAACTTAGAATTGCAGCTGGAGCACTTACGGATGGGCCTGAGAGGTTAAAGAGCCTTGAGTCTGCCCTTAAGGGGAAGAAGAAAGATTCAGTGGACCTCCAAACTTCCATATCAGAGACTGTTGACGCTCTCACCCCGATTTCGGATATCCATGGAGGAGAGGAGTACAGGAAATACTCGCTGAAAATGATGCTAGCAAGAGTGATAAAGGAGTTAATTGAGTAAGGAGGAATAACAATGGTTACTGTGAATCTTACAATAAATGGAAAGGAATATTCGGGTGAGACTGAGCCGAGGATGCTGCTCGTGCATTTCATACGGGATGTATTGAAACTCAAGGGGACGCACATAGGTTGTGACACTGGCCACTGCGGAGCATGCACTATCCAGTGGGATGGGAAACCCGTGAAGTCCTGCCAGATACTGGCTGTCCAGGCTCAGGGTGCAAACCTAAAGACGGTAGAAGGGCTTGAAGGGCCGAACGGAGAGCTGAGCATTGAGCAGGAGTCCTTCAGGGAGAAGTTCGCCCTTCAGTGCGGGTACTGCACATCGGGTTTCCTTATGATGACAAACTATCTCATCAGGAACAACGAGGAGATGACAAGAGAGGAGATCAGGGAAAAGCTGCATGGGAATTACTGTATGTGCACCGGGTATCAGCAGATCGTTGACGCAGTACAGGACGCTCAGAGAAAGTACTTTGCCCAGAAGAAGTGAAGTTTAGTACCACGTTTATTATATTTTTATATTTATTTAATTGACCAGGCCATTCTTTTTGTGACCTCCTCCCCTATCCTTCGAAAGGGGCTTCCTGCTTCCACGGTTACCAGCGGAACCTCCGCAGGCATGAATTCCCTCCGGCCCGGGGGTACTTTGCCCTCCACACTAATCCATTCGACTTTACGGACGCAGGCACGCATGGAGCTACACGTTATCCGACCCTTCTTCCATTCTGTCTGCTGGTGAGCCACGTGTTATTTCTGGAAAATAGGAAAAGATTTCGCTTTCATCCCCTCCCTTTCGGAAGGGGATTTTCCGCTCAATTTTGTTAAAAAATGGAAAACGGATCAGAGTCCGTACAGTTTCTTCGTGTTTTCAAGCATAACCTTGTTTCTTGTTGTTTCACTGATTGTTGAAAGGTTCTGAAGGTCCTTTGCTGAATTCCAGTTGCCCATGTTGAACGGATAATCCGTACCGAGAACAACGTTGTCTTCTCCAGTTTCCTTTATCAGGAAATCAAGTGCCTCTGGTGTGAACACTACAGAGTCAAAGAGTATGTTCCTGATACCTTTTGATATGTCCACATTCGCGTCCTTGAGCTCCTCACGTATGTCCACTGCATGCTGGAGCCTTCCGATCTGGTAGGGTATTGCGCCTCCGCCATGGCAGAATACCATCTTCAATTTCTGGAACTTCCCGAATACGTTTCCCAGAAGAAGGCTGCTCACTGCCACAGTGGTCTCAGCAAGTGTTCCCACAACTATCCCCATGTAGTATTTTGATAGCCTCTCCTTTGCCATGAAATCGTTGGGGTGGACAAATATTGGCATTCCAAGTTCCTGCGCTCTTTCGTAAACCGGGAAGAGGCTCTCATCATCCAGGTTCCTGCCGTTTATGTTTGTGCCTATCTCTATGCCTTTCATTTCGAGCTTGGAATATGCATATTCAAGCTCATCCAGGGCGTGCTTCGCGTCCTGCATCGGGAGTGTTGCATTTCCCGCAAACCTGCCACTGTGTTCTGAACAGACCCTGCTGATTCCCTCATTCTGGATTCTCGCTGATTTGGCTGCAGATGATGCGTCCTTGTCATACATGAAGAGGTGGTGGGTAGGTGATATAATCTGCCCTTCTATTCCCATTTCAGCTATTTCGCTGATTCGTGCATCAGTGTCAAAAAACCCCTTGGGCATAGGAGCCACTTTCTTTCCCAGCACATTTATGGCGTAAAGAGGACTGTTTTCAATCTGGTTTATCTCCCCTCCCAGTTGTTCTATCGAAGAAGAATGCAACATGTGTGAATGGATGTCGATGTTTTTCATTGCCCTTGGAGAATCTGCTTTGGTTCAAATTTTTTTCTTTTGTGTTGCAGAGAAGGGGTGTTTGGTGTCATTCCTGCTGCTACAGATGAAGAATATACTGCCTTTTGCATAGGAATTGGTGAGCACTGGCTATATTAATGCTGAAAATGCAAGTATATACTATGAAGACCTCGGATCAGGCGAGCCACTGGTCCTGGTACATGCGGGCTACCTGGACAGCCGCATGTGGGATAATCAGATGGAGGCTCTTGGAAAAGGCCGCCGGTTAATCAGGTATGATGTTCGCGGATTTGGAAAATCAAGCAAGGCCAGTGAAGAATATTCCGACTTCAAGGATCTCAAGGCTATTCTGGACAATCTGAACATAGACAGGGCCACAATATTGGGGGTCTCAAACGGAGGTAGAATCGCGCTTGACTTCGCAGTTGAATTTCCTGGCCGAGTATCTGCCCTTGTACTTGTGAATTCGGGGGTGAGAGGAGTTGAAATTGAGGGGGATGAGAATGAGCTCTGGGGTGATCTCGGATCTCTTGAAGAGAGATATATTGAGCTCAGGAATAAAGGTAAATACAGGGATGCAGCCGCCATCGATGTGGATTACTGGACCCATAAGCTCTCGGGTGATGTTAGGAAACATGTACTGGACATAGCTGAGGAGAATGTGAATTCTGAGGAAGAGGACGTTGACAGGTTTCAGTTATCACCGGAACCTCCTGCCTTCAAGAGGCTAGAAATGCTTGAAATGCCTGTGTTGATAATTGTTGGGAAAGAAGACCGCAAGGGGATGGTTGAGGTTGACCGTGCAATCCATGGGCGCCTGAAATCTTCTAAACTTGTCTTCATAGATTGTGCTGACCACATTCCCAGTATTTCCAGCCCTGATGCTTTCTCCAAGGCAGTCACGGAATCCCTTTCGGAAATTTCGTAAGTCTCCTGTTCAGGTTGGGTGATTAACCTCATCCCTTCTTGCCCTTATCAACCCAAAAGAATTGCATCTTCGCGGAATTCATACGAAAATCGCATACGTAAATAATTTTAGATAAAACATGATTGCGACTCGGTGAATAACAGTGTCTGACACAGTAAAGGAGAAACTGACTTCAAAGGGAGTCAACGTTTTGTTTGAAAGGGCAAAGGAGCCTGAAGCATTCAAAATAGATGCAAAATCTGAAGTTATAAAATACGGCAGCCTTAACCCCCCGAACATGGAGAAGCCTGACGGCCCGCCGATGAAGCTTCTTGTGGGAGACGGAGTGAGCATAGAGCTTTCAAAGAGGAGGGCGGTAATGCCTTTCTGGCACAGGAACATGGACTTTGATGAGGTTATCATCTGCGTAAAGGGCCAGGCCACATGGAAGACAGAGAATGGCGAATACCAGCTCAACGCCGGCGAGATGCTCTATATTCCCAGAGGAATGGCGCATACAGCAGCAGCTTCCTCTGATTCAGACTACATGGCAATCGAAATTAAGGCTTCATCCAAGCTTGAGAACAAATCTGCGGTTAAGCAGTAAGGAGATGTTTTTCATGACGATAGCTGATTTATTGAAGATAGCAGGAAACGGAAACAAGGTGTATGACCTTGAGCACGTTAGATACCCCGGAATGCCTGCGTTTGATCCTGTCAAACCCGGGTTGAATTATTTCCTGTACAGACATCACGAGAACTACTACACTCCTGACAAGACAGGCCCAAGGACCAGCTCCTCGGGGCTCATCATCATGACGGACCAGTCCGGGACCCACATAGATGCACTATGCCATCAGGCCTCGGACATGACGTTCTATGACGGTACAAAAGTCACGCCCGAAGTCGAGACTCCGTGGGGGTACACGAAACTCGGTGCCGAAGAGCTCCCGGCAATGGTCAGGAAAGGCGTTCTCATTGATGTGGCTGCATTTGTCAGGGATCCGCTGGATGAGAACCATGAGATAACCCTTGAAGAGTTCAAGAAAGCGGTGGAGAAGGAAGGAGTGACCTTCGGAAAGGATGATGTTGTCCTGGTGAGAACCGGATACGGAAAGTACTGGAATGAGCAGGGCAAATACATGAATGCGGCTGGAGTTTCAAAGGAAGTGAGTGAATATCTGCAGGACAAGGTATTTGCCGTTGGTTCAGACAATCTTGCATGGGATGTCCCCCACGACCCTGACCCGGAGACAAAGTCAAAACTTCCAGGCCACTTGATACTTCTTGCAAAGAAAGGAATATACATAATAGAGAATATATTCCTGGAAGAGCTCTCCAGGGACAAGGTCTACGAGTTCCTGTTCATCGGGCTTCCACTGAAGTTCAAGGGTGCTACGGGCTCTCCATTCAGGCCGATAGCGATAACAACAAAATAACCTCATTTTTTTATTTTTATACGCCTGAAATAGGGAGAGTTTATCTATTATCGGGTTGATTCAGACCCGTACAAGCAAAAGGTGCGCTAATGACAAAGAAGATAGTTGTGGCCGTTACCGGCTCGACGGGTGCGATTTATGGATACAGGCTGCTACTGGCCTGCAGAAACAAGACTGATGCCGAAACCCACCTTGTGGTCAGCAATGGGGCTGAGAAGACTCTAAAAATAGAAACGGGCCTTGAAGCCGACAAACTCAAGGAGCTTGCGGATCACGTATACGGCGAATATGAGTTCACAGCGTCCATAGCTAGCGGGTCATTCCAGACCGAGGGCATGATCGTTGCCCCGTGTTCCATGAAAACGCTTTCTGCCATTGCGACCGGCTTTGAGCAGAACCTTGTTGCAAGAGCTGCCATGGTAACACTGAAGGAGAGGAGGCCCCTGATCCTTCTTGCGAGGGAGACTCCCCTTAACCTGATACATCTCAGGAATATGGTACAGATTACTGAGGCCGGGGGAACAATAATGCCACCGCTGCCTCCACTTTACTTCAAGATAAGTGACATAGAGAATATGGTGGACCTTACTGTGGGAAGGGTCCTGAACATGATTGGCGTCAAGACGGATCTACTTAAGGAGTGGGGAGAGGACTAGGCCATTCCCTTCCGGTGTCTTCTTCCGCTATCTTCTTGAGCCTGCCGAAACCTTCGGAGTATGGGCCGTAGGTGTTTGTTTCATCAAATCTGAGTTCTGAAACAAATGGCGCTTTGTCAGAGTAATCCTCCAGGATTTCCAGTGGGGTTGCATTGAACAGTTTTTCACCGTATTCCCCTGATGAGTATCCCTTGTCATCCGATTCCGAAAATCTGCACTTGACATACTGCACTGCGGGTTCAAGCTGGAGTATGAGAGTCCCCTTTCCGTCTGATGCCAGAAACGCGCAGCTTCTGGAAGCGGAATGGACTGCCACGAGTAGCTTCACCCTGTTTACTGCCACCACCTGGTATGGAGACAGTAGCGCTACGTGGGGGAATGATTCACCGTCTTTAGTCAACAGGAAAATCGCGCTGTTAGTTCTTGTTTCGTTTGAAAATTTCAGGGAATTGAACGTCTTGTCCGGAAGTTTGCTGCCGAGATTTTGGGACATTTTGATGCACCAGGTGACCTCCTCCCCTATCCTTCGAAAGGGGCTTCCTGCTTCGACGGTTACCAGCGGAACCTCCGCAGGCATGAATTCCCTCCGGCCCGGGGGTACTTTGCCCTCCACACTAATCCATTCGACTTTACGGACGCAGGCACGCATGGAGCTACACGTTATCCGACCCTTCTTCCATTCTGTCTGCTGGTGAGCAACGTATTATTTCTGGAAAATAGAAAAAGATTTCGCTTTCATCCCCTCCCTTTCGGAAGGGGAATTCACGCTCAATTTTGTTAAAAATGGAAAGGAACTGATTAATCTTTCAGTTCTTTTTTGGAAAGCCTCTCTCCGATCTTGTAGTGCTCACCCTTTACCAGGTCCTCCGCATCCTGCCTGAACTCGTCAGGCCAGTAGCCAAGTTCATAGCCGTACCACGGAGCCACCAGATTGAGTTGCGGCAGCTTGAGCTCCTTCCATATTTCCAGGGCTTTTTCCATATATTCCTTCCTCGGAAGTGAGGTTGGAGGGTACGGATACTTTATCGTGGCATCAATAAGGACTGCTGAGCTTCCCACGCCTCCGGGAAATTCCTTCTCCTCGTGGGATGCTCCGGGGCTGTAAGCCGAAGGATCGAGGCCCGGAACCTTTCCCTGGATTATTCTCATGTCCCTGGCTGGCTGCACTCTCCAGCTCATTGCCCATATGACAGAATCAAGTGATCTCGGATCTATATCCTCATCCACCACGATGAAGAACTTCCCCCACCTGGTATCATATCCTGAAAGCAGGTTCAGTATCTGCCAGGGATGGGACTTGTTGACCTTCTTGATCTTGACAACACACCACTGCGCCTGGCTCATCTCGTGCCATGCCACGTCAAGAACACCGGGCACCTTTGCATCGTGCCTGAGGAACTTCAGGTATACGTTGTCCGAAGAGACAAGCCTCACCTTGCTGCTCTCGCTCGGCGGGAACTGGCTCATTATGTGCACAAAAGTTGGCTTTTTCCTCATTGTGACGGCTGTAACATTGAAAACCGGCCTCAGCCAGACGTCTGTAGCCATGTACCCTGTGTATTCGCCAAATGCGTTTCCGGGCTCCATCTTCTCAGTTGAAATGAGGCCTTCAACGACTATGTCTGCATCTGCAGGCACTTCCATGTCAACGGTCTTTGCCTTAACAAGCTTGACCGGCTCACCTGAAAAGCCTCCGGCAATGGAAAGCTCGTCAACCCCGTATGGAATCTTGGCAGATGCAGTGTAGAAGTAAGAGGGTACTCCGCCAACCACGATTGCAGCAGGCATAGGCTTGCCAAGCTTCTTCCACTTGTTGTAGTGGATAAAACCCTGGTTTCCCCGGTTTATTTCCCACAGCATCTTGTCTTTGCCAAAAACGTGAGCAGAGTAGTTGCCCATGTTCCTTATTCCGGTCTCGGGGTCTCTTGTGATGACCTGCGTGCTGGTCCTTATCTGGCCACTGAACCCAGGGACCTCTATTGGAATAGGCAATGCTTCCAGGCCCTTCCCGTCCTCAAGGAGCTGGTCTCCCTCAAAAACATTGTCCTGGACTGGCGCATGGTCAACCATTTCGGGTTCAACGGGATGAAGTTGCGCATTTACCCATTTTTCCTGAATGGATTCCTTGGTTGGCTCAGCCTTCAGGCCGAGAGCATAAATTTCCATTGATGATGCATATATTCCTGTTGCCACTTTAATATCATAGTTTCTTCCCTTTGCATCCTTCACGTTGTTGAAAAGAAATCCTTTTCTCTGTTCGTCTGGTAAACCCCTGTACTGAAGCCTGACAAGAGGCGTAAGCTCAGTCTCTTTTTCAACAGGGCGGTCGATTCTGTACAGCTTATCTGCCTTCTCCAATGCGGCCAGATAGTCACTCAAATCCCTGTAATACTCTGCCATAGCACTTTATGAAATTGCATGTATAAATCCTTTGGTTTTCTGCGTGCCACGTATAGCATTAAAGAGATTATGCATATGAGCCGTTCCCGGTGTTATTGAGAACCTCAAAAGGACGAAACCGTTTTAAAAAGAAATACCATAATCGCTGAAGGTGTGGCGAGTTGAGTTCAAGTTATGACCTAAGGGAATTTATTGAGAGAATAGAGAAATTGGGGTTGCTCAGGAAAGTGGAAGGTGCCAGCTGGGATTTGGAAATTGGTGCCATCACCGATGCAAACGCAAAGAGGAACAAATACACCCTGCTGTTTGACAAGATACCGGGGTATCCTGAGGGCTTCAGGGTTCTCACCGGGGCTCTCCTGGACTCCAGAAGGGTTTCGACTGCACTGGACCTTGACAGTAACCTGAACAACCTGGAGCTTACAACTGCCATAAGGGAAAAACTGAGAAACGTGGAGAAAGGATATGAGAAATACGCTCCTGTAATGGTTGATAACCCACCCACAATGGAAAATGTCGACAAGGGAGACCGGATTGACTTCTTCAAGTTTCCTGTGCCAAAGTGGTTCCATAATGACGGCGGCAGGTATATCGGCACAGCCGATGCCGTAATAACAAGGGACCCTGAGTCAGGATGGGTCAATGTGGGAACCTACAGGGTTATGGTGAAGGACTCAAAGAGGCTGGCCATTCTAATGGAGGCCTCAAGGCATGGAAGATCACATGTAGAGAAAAACCTAGATTCCGGCAAACCCGCACCCATTGCACTTTCATTTGGCCACAATCCTGGCCTCAACCTGTTTTCCAGCAATGAAGTTCCTGAGGGTATGTCAGAGTACAACTTCCTTGGGGCTGTCAGGGAAAAGCCTGTTCATACCTTCAAAGGTCCTGTGACCGGCCTTCCGATCCCTGCTGACAGTGAGATTGCAGTTGAAGGTTACATCACGGGAGAGAGGACCGACGAAGGGCCGCTTGGCGAATTCATGGGGTACTATGCCGGTGGAAAAATGTCCAATCCAGTGATCAAGATTGAAGCGGTCTACTACAGAAACAGGCCCATACTTATGGGCACATGTGCAGGCAAGCCCCCCTATGATTATTCCTACTATAGATGCCCAATCAGGGCCTCCCTGATCTGGAATGCCCTCGAAGGTTCCGGAGTGGCTGGCGTCAAAGGAGTATGGTGCCATGAAGAAGGGTATTCCAGAGCGTTCACAGCTGTTTCTGTTAAGCAGATGTTTGGCGGGCACGCGGTAATGGCGGGGCACATAGCATCCCAGAGCAGGCCTGGAAATGTTGCAGGGCGATACACAGTAGTTGTGGATGATGACATAGACCCATCCAACCTGAACGAGGTTGTATGGGCAATGTGCAGCAGAAATGATCCTGCGTCTGGAATTGACATCGTCAGGAACACCATGGGAACTCCACTTGATCCTATTGCAAAGCACGAAGAAGGAAAGGACCTGCTTGAGTATACCGCATCGAGGGCAATAGTCATGGCCGTAAAGCCCTTCGAGAAGATAATGAAGAAGACATTCCCGGACGTTGTGAAGGCAGATCCTGACACAGACCGGAAAGTGCACGACAAGTGGCCTGACCTTTTCAAGAAATCTTAATCAAAACATGATATTTACACTGGTTTTTTTATTCCCACTCAATTACCACCCTTATTTTTTTTGGGAACTTCGACGCCTTCGAATTTTTTCCTTGGGACGAGTATGCTTGCCACATGCGGAAATCTCTCACCCTCTTCGTCGTATGCTACAACGAAAGGGGAGCCAAAGTGCTTCTGCTCTGCTATTAACTCCAACTTCCCCAAACCCACACCTGAATATGTACGGGAATGTCTGGTAATAAACTATCACCTGAGAAACGTATTGAAGTAATCCAGGGCCTGTTCATGTGTTACAAGTGTTCCGTATTTCATCCACACATCAAGAAGAGCAACCTTGTGTGAAACTTCAAGCCTGTCGAAGACGCAGTCCTCCACAATCACTGAGTTGAAGCCATAGTTTGATGCGTCAATGGCACTTGTACGGACACATCCGCTGGTAGTTCCACCAATGAACAGCAGCGTATCTGCCCCTCCGCTTACCAGATGATTTATAAGTGATGTCCCAAAAAAGGCGCTTGCATATTGCTTGTCGATGACCACTTCGTCTCCCATGGGAGCCATTTCCTTCACGATCTGTGAGCCTTTCGATTCAGGTTGAAATTTAGCATGGTCTCTCTTCATCTTGCTCTCATGAGACCTGCCTGATTTCTGTGCCACATATCTGGTGTATATTACAGGTATCTTTGCTATTCTGGCTGCCTTTATCAGAGATACCGACTTATCCAGAGATTCCCATGCTTTTGAACCCACGCCTGTGGGGTACTTTTCCATCTGTTCAAGTGTCGGGCTCCTGTCTCCAAAAAAGTTATACTGGGCGTCTATGACTATCAGTGCAGGCTTACGGCCCAGGTCTTTTCTGTTTCCGTAGCCGCCTTTCCGTATAATCTCTCTCTCTTTTTCGCTTACAATGTCGTCCCACTGCTGGTGCACACGGCTATAATGAATTTTCGACTTATAAAATAATGCGTAGGAGGCTGGCTGATGTTTAATTTGTACCAATATGGGGTCTCAGGTTTCATGAAGAGCCAGGTAAATGTCGATCATTATTTACATAATTGAATGTGTGAATTATCGACAATACAGTTTGCCATGATGTGAGGAAGAGGAAGTAGTCTGATCGCCAGATACTGAAGATTCTTTTACTGCTCCAGTTATTCGGCATCTCATACAGGTTTACAGGGATATTCCTAACCGGACTTGAGGAATAACTTCCCCCTATCGGCTTTAAGGAAATACCAAGCTTCCAGGCACTATCAAGGAGAGACGGACAGTTGGACCTCCATGGGATAAACAGTCAGATCGCATTCCTAGATTGCATGTAGGAAATTGCAGCGATGGGTCCATTCATGATACACACATGCGGATTAGCTGGAATTGGGATTGGAATTATAGAATTAATAATGAGGGTCTTAAAGGGATTAATCTCGAATCGCTTGAAATTGGATAGAGAAAATCTTCGTTTGTTAAATCATGGGACCCCCATATGCCAGGAAATTTACGTAAAGCGGAAAATGCTTCTTCCACTATTAGAAATTTTTTTTAGCGAACCTGTGTTCCCGGGCCATGGTATATCACGATTTGAGAGAATATCTCTCAGAACTCAAGAAAAGAAACCTCCTTACTGAAATTGACAAGGAGATTCAACTTGAAACTGAACTCATGCCCCTGGTAAGGCTTCAGTTCAAAGGCCTGCCTGAAAAGCAGAGGAAAGGGTTTCTCTTCACAAACGTATATGATTCCAAGGGAAGGCACTATGATGGTGCCGTGACCACCGGCGTCCTTTCCAGCTCTATTGATGTGTATGCAGCTGGTATGGAATGCGAGCCGGACAAGGTCTCCGACAGGTTTACAGAAGCTATTGAGAGCCCGATTGAGCCAAGAGTTGTCACAGATGCAAAAGTCCAGGAAGTTGTAGTTACCGGAAAGGACCTTGATGCCAAGGGCCTGAGCGATATACCGCTTCCTGTGGAGATACCGGGATACAGCTGCCAGGTCAGGACAACTACGGCGTTCGTGACGAAGGACGTTGAGACGGGGATTCAGAATGCAGGAACATACTCCGGGCAGATTTTCGGCCCGAGGAAGATACTCTGGGAAGTCCACAGGGGAAGCCATGGTTTCATGCATCTAAGGAAAGCTGCCTCTAATGGTTCCAAGACCCTGGATGCGGCAATAGTGATAGGCGGTCCCCCATATGTGCAGTACACGGCAGCTTCCAAGGTCCCGTACGGGCTTGATGAGTTCGCTGTTTCAGGTGGTCTCGCAGGAGAGCCGATTGATGTTGTCAAATGCAAGACCGTTGACCTATATGTGCCCGCAAACGCTGAATATATCATTGAGGGGAAGGTTTCTGTTGAGGACTTCGAGCCCCAGACTCCATTTGGTGAATATACCGGTTACGTAGCTGCTGATGTTGAGAGCCAGTGGTGCCCTGTAATGGAGATAACAGCAGTTACCCACAGGAAGGATAAGCCCATATTTCAGACGATTATCAGCCAGTTCCCGCCCAGTGAGAGCAGCAAGCTGAGGCAGGTGGCATATGGAAGCGCCTTCACTAAGTTCCTCAGGAATGACTGCGGTCTGCCAAATGTTACAAAGGTGGCATTCCACGAATCCAGCGGAAGCTGGCAGTACTGTGTGGTTCAGATAAAGAAGGATGCGCCCACTGACGCAATGCGTGCACTGGTGTGTGCATCGGGATATGCAGCAGACATCGGGAAGGTGTTCATAGCAGTGGATGACGATATTGATCCTTTCGATCCTGACTCAGTCAACTGGGCTCTTAGTTTCAGAATGCAGCCCCACAGGGACATGCAGCTGATTAAGGGTAAGACTGCCCACCTGGACCCGTCTGTGTTTGTAAAGGGACAGAGCGATGCTAACAGCGGATACAGGGAAGCGTCAGCAATTCTGATAGACGCGACGAGGAAGACCGATTACCCCCCGACTTCTCTGCCTAAGAAGGAGTACATGCTCAAAGCCAAAGAGATATGGGAGAGCCTTGATCTTCCAGAATTGAGCCTGAAGCAGCCCTGGCATGGATACAATCTTGAAAAGTGGTCAGATGAGTATGACAGATACGCAAGAATGGTCCTGAATGGGGAACATTTCAAGATTGGTGAGGAACTCGCCAAGAAGAGGGTTAAAAAAGACATACTCGGAGAAATCTGATCATTCTCCAATTTTTCACTTAATTTTGCTTTTTCAGTTCCTGAAGCACTTCTTCAGCAGACATAACATAACCGAAATTTTCCGAAAAATTCTTCAGCAACGGTGCCTGATATTCTGTTTCCGGTGTTGAGACCCCGTCACTCACCATGATAGTCATGTAGTCCATCATGTATGCGTGCCTCGCAGTGCTCTCAACGCACAGGTTTGTCTGCGTACCGACAATTACCAGGTTTGAGATGTTGTTTGACCTGAGAACAACGTGGAGATCAGTGTCCATGAATGCATCGTACCTGTGTTTCTGTATGACAGGCTCGTTCTCAAGGGGCTTGAGCTCCGGTATGGTTTCAGCACCCCAGGTTCCACTCTTGCATATCATTGGGTCAAGTGATTTTTCAGCAGACCTGCTGACCCAGTTCAGGGAATTTGTGTACCTCATGTGAACGGTCTCTGTATAAACCACCATAAGGCCGTTGTTCCTGAAATGTTCCAGCAGCCTCTTTATGACAGGGATTGTCTCCTGAACAACATCAATCCCATGTTTCCTCTGCCCGAGGTAACCCTCATCCTTTACAAAATCATTCTGCATGTCTACTATGAGAAGTGCAGTTCTGGATGGGTCCAGTGCTGTGTGAAGCTCCTTCTTTTTGAAGTCCATGCTCGCCATTTGCGGTGCTAAGAATAGTTCCTACTTATAGCTTGTGCTGTGAATCCCGCTTTAAAATAGAAAAGTAGGTTCAGAAGGCCCTTTATAATGTGTTGAGTGGAAATGACGATTATCGAAGTTCGACCCTGCCCGTTTTATGCGCTTAAAGGAGTCTTCCGACACGCTCCTGGTATCGCGTCAATTTCAACTGAATAAGGAAATTAGTTCATACATACAAATAGCCCAAAAGAATACAAGAACCAGGCTAACTTTCCAATGTTCTTTTGTATATCTCCACCCTATATCCCACTGACCCCAACCAAAGGGGGAGAAATCCACCCCTTCAGCTTTTCGATAATATGAATAATCCTAGGCAATATATATTCCAAGGACCATCATGACGCCATAGCTGAGCCAAAAGATTGGCCAGTTCATTGTTATAAGACAACGTAAAGATTATGTATTTTTCCTTGGCAACTTTTTTACAAATGCCTTTCTTTTTTTATATATATCATACTTCTATAATTATGGTTGAAAATTAAGGAGGCATAAATTCACAAACAAAAATAAGAATGGGTTTTGGAAATTTCGTGCTGAAATAAAAAAATTAGAGGGTTGTAACCTCTGTTCCCTTTGTTTCCTTGAGGCCGAAGAAGCCAATAAACTGGACAATTACCCCTACAAGCATTGCAATTGACATCGCTATTCCAAGATGGCTCAACCCTCCCAGGCTCGCGGCTATCAGGGGAATGACTATTGGTGCAAGACCCCCAGCAAAACCCCTTCCAACCATATAACCGAAATTGGTTGCGGTTGATCTCATCTTTGTTGGGAAATGTTCGCTGTACCAGACACCGTACTCTCCCGATACTCCCTGCCCTATTGAGACAAAAGTGTATGTATAGAACAACGGGAAAGCCACTAGCATGAGGTATGGGGTCTTCAATATATTTGCCCCCATGAATGATACTACCGCAATTATGTAGATTATTCCGTAACCAATGGCTGAGGATTTCCTCCCGAATCTGTCAGCAAAGTATCCATTCAACCAGTAGAATGGAACTGCTATCGCCTGACCCAAGACCAGTATAAGAGTGTAATCGGCGATTGGTACGCTGAGAGTTCCAAGAAGAGTTGGCATGAAGCTCGCATATGAGAAGTATATGAACAGGTTGGCGCCACCTATCAGGAGTGAGAAGAGTGTCCATCTTCTGACCTTCTTTGAAAAAATCTGAATGAGCGGGGACCTGATGTCATAGTCCTTCGGAAGTTCTCCCTTCCTTCTCTTGCTGTCGTAATCCTTCCAGAATTTTGACTCAGGCATTATAAGCTGTACAACAGCTATACCTATCAGAGCCACTACTCCAGCTATTACGAATGCATATCTCCATCCAAGAGAAAAGCCGTAAGCCTGAAGGGTGTATCCAGCAGTAAATGCTCCTGTTATAGATCCTATAATGAAGACAGCTTGAAGGATACCCCCTCCTGTTGCCCTTGTCTTAGGCGACCATACTTCCGTAATCTGGGCGAATCCTATTCCCCATTCACCGCCAATTCCTATTCCCTCTATTGCACGGAGCAGATACAACTGCCAAAGGGAATTTATGCCTGCTGTCAAAAGAGTTGACAGACCAAATATTGCGAGAGAAAGTATAAGTCCCTTTTTCCTTCCAAACCTGTCGGCAAACCAACCAAACACAACTCCCCCGAGCGCAGAAAACACGAGGCTTATTGTCAAAGCAAGCGCAATCTGGGGAATACCTGTATGGAATTCGTGAGCCATGGGGAAGAACAGATAACTGATCAGAACCAGATCATAACCGTCACTGAAGTGACCAAAAAGAATGCCACCAAGTGCCCCATATCTCTCGTTTCTAGTGTAGCTGATATTGGATTCCATAAGCGTTGGCATAAAAACACGGTGTATATAAAATATTTGATTAGAAACACGTTAATATAGCCTATTATGGAGCATTTCTTGGATAACTTCTATATATCTTGGCAAGATCGAAACCAATGAGCGAGGGGCACTATGCCGACATTAACGGCCTGAGGTTTTATTATGAAACATCCGGTAAAGGAACGCCTGTTATTTTTATACATACTGCCGGGACAGACGGGAGGATCTGGAAACATTTCGTAGATCTTCTGCCAGAGAAATTTACATCAATCATTGTCGATCTCCCTGGACACGGCAAATCCTGGCCATGGGCAGGATGGAGAAAGACACGTGTAAATGTTTCTTACTACACAAACACTGTTGCAAAATTCATAGAGAGCCAGGGTTACAAGCAGGTCATAGTTGTTGGCTGCTCAGTGGGGGCTGTGATCTCGCTGCAGCTCGCAAGACTGCTTGGAAAGAAGGTGAAGCTTGCCGCTGTTATTGAAGGGGCCGGAAAAACACATACGTTTGAAGAGGAAACCATACTGAAGACTGTCCCTGGCGATGTGGAGAGAGCTTTCGACTTCTGCGGGACAAGATCAAGCAAACAGGCAATTGAGGAACTCCTCTGGATAAGAAGCTCCAACAACAGGGATATTTACGTGACTGATCTGCTTGCCTGGAACAATTTTGACATTACTGCAGAACTCGGGAAAATCGACACGGATGTTCTTCTCATAAGAGGCGAAGAAGACCCGGTAGTCACGGAAAGGATGGCTTCAGAGACTGCCAACCAGATCAGGAATGCAAGATATATGGCCCTTCCAGGTTTCGGACACTATCCAATGATCGAGGACCCTGAAGAGCTGGTAAAGATTCTTCTTCCAGAGATAAAGAAAGCGCTCTGAAGCGTTTGAACGATTTTTTTTTTCCATTTTTTACAGAGAACGTTTAGCTGCATTTGTACATAAACGGGGATTTCGTTGGACAAGTATTTAATAGAGAGATTCTTACTTTGAATCTATGCCTGTTGAAGAAGGATTGAGACAGAAGCTGGCTATGGCCAACAGAATAATTGTCAACGAGAACCTGACAGAGCTTGGAAGAGGTCATGTAGCTTACAAGCTTGAAGAAGGAAAGATACTGATTCCTGGCCACCTCCATGATTTTCAGAGGTCAATAGCAGACTGCACTGCCTCAGATATAGTTACAATAGATTATGATGGAAATGTCCTCGAGGGGAGTTACCCGGAATCAATGCATGAGTTCTATTTCTACAGTGAGGTTTTTCAAGTGAGGAGGGATGTGAAGGCAGCATTGCATATGCATTCCTTCTATGCAAACCTTCTTGAAATAACAGACAGCAAACTCCAGATGTCAACTAGGGATTCATTCCTGTTCATAGACGGCTTGCCTGTATTTGATGGGCTCCCGCTGTTCGTGAACACTAAAGAAATGGGGTACAGGATGGCCCAAGCACTCGGGAAAAGCAAAGCTGTCCTTCACCGGGGGCATGGAGCTTTCGTTGTTGGTGAAAGCATAGAAGATGTTGTGATAACCGCAGCCTCTCTCGAGAGGGCTGCAAAGAAGCAGTATATGGCTTCGGCTCTTGGCTCTATCGTTGAATATGACCATGACAGGGTAAGAAGAACTGACACCAAGGACATAAGAGAAGAAGTCAGCGGCATAGACTGGGGATACTTCGTGACCAGGCTGGAGAAAAAGGGCACAGTTTACTGAGTCCCCCAGTAACCCTCATTGACTGCTTGTTGGTTTCAGATTCACAAAACACTTTAAAATGAAGCCTCAATGCAACGATTGTGTTCGCCTGGGTAGCCATGACAGTTAGTACCATTCATATTAAATAAGTGGGAAAGTTACTCAGGCTGACTTCCATTGAAAAGGAGAAATCGAAATGACTGACAACAAACCGGGAGAAGATCTTAAAGAGGTTCTTAGAAGATACCCCACGGGAGTGACAGTAGTAACATCCCTGTTGGATGGAGAATACTGTGGAGGGACAATGAATTCATTCACATCTGTCTCTCTTAATCCACCCCTTATAGGCCTTTTTATAACGACTGAGAGCAGGACAGCGAAGGCCGTCAGGCAGACAAAGAAGTTTGTGGTAAATATTCTGAGGGAAGGGCAGGAAGATGAGGCCAAAATTTTTGCAAACGACAAGAGCGATGACAAGTTTTCAGGCATCAAATATCACCTGAACGGCAATGGCGTCCCAGTTCTTGACGATGCACTTGGCTCTATAGAATGCTCTCTTTACAAGGAGGAGGAGATCGCTGATCATTTCCTCTTTGTCGGAGAAGTGGAGAAAGCAACGGTGCTGAACGATGAGCATGCGCTTGTTTACCACAAAAGAGGGTTCAAGAGCACAGTTGGCCTTACCCAATAACCTTTCTTTATTGCACAACAATGTCTGAGCTTCCCTGATAAATTCCAAAAGAAATAAAAAGTTGGTTTTTGTTAAAAAGATTTTTGCGGCCTGAATCAGGCCTCTGCTTCCAGTTGCGATCTTTCCGAGCTGATGTTTCCCTTGGTCTCTTTCATGAATATTGAAGAGACTGTGTAGAAAGCAGCAAGGATTCCTACTGCAACAGCCTGGGCAAGCGGGAATACAGTTATGCCGTAGACTGCTATGAAACCACTGATAATCAAAGGCCATATGCCTGCCAGACCGTATCCTATATTCCAGTTTAGACCAAGTCCACTGGCCCTAAGATCCGTGGGGAAGGCCTCGTTAAGATACAGGCTCAGGTCTGCTTTGCTTATTGAGGCAAAGAAGTAGAACGGTATAAGTGTCAGAATTATCCTGTCCACCAATGTTCCCGGTATATTTCCAAGGTAAACGAAGAGGACACTGATAATCATCAAGACAACTCCACCACCGATTGCAAGCGGCTTCCTGCCTATCTTCTGCGAGAGGGCACCTCCAAGAACAGATCCTATAACACCGAATGCCGCCCCTACGAGCACAATGAATGCAAGGTGGCTCGGCACCAGGTTATTAACCTGTTTCAGGAAAGTTGGGAAAGTGTTCTCAGTAAGGTTGTCAAATCCGAGAAGACCGATGGATGATATCAGTGAGAGAGCAAATACTCCCCTTACCTTTGGTGTTGTGAAGAGTCTTCTCAGTGCTTTGCCCTTTACTTTACCCTTCTTCTTGGATATGGCAAATATCTCTGATTCCGGTATCTTGTATAGAACAGGAATAACCACTACTAAGGGCAGTAAGGCTACAAGGAACATTACTCTCCATCCGAATGCAGCGTATGCCGCGCCGGTGAATGCAATTGTGGTCATCAGCAGCCATGCTGATCCGATAACATGTGCCCAGCTTCCACCGGACTCAGCGAAACCGGTCATTAGACCCCTGAAACGCTCTGGCAGGTTCTCAGCCGAGAACACAAGTCCTCCAGCTATCAGACCGCCAATGAAGAATCCGGCTATAAGCCTCAGCGCGACAAATATGACAGGCGATAATATACCAACCTGTGCGTATGTCGGTAGTCCAGCGAGAGCTGCGGTGAATATCGCTGATCCTGTGATCGTGATATACAGCATTCTCTTTCTTCCTCTGTTGTCTCCTGAGGGTCCGAATATTGCCGCACCTAGCGGTCTAGTCAAAGACCCTGCTGCTACGCCACCCCATGTCACCAGCAATGATACCCCCAGATTGGGCGAAGGATAGATCAGGTTGTGGATGTACGGGATGACGAAGATTATACTAATGAAGCTCAGTATATCAAACGTGTAAGAGAAAAACGACACGTATACCTGGGCTCCGTTAGTCGACGTAAATTTCTCGTTAGAGATTGCGTCTTGACTTCCCATGCGTCGCGAACAGGTAGGATATATAAAATAGTTGCCGTCATAATATACCTATTAAAATTTTAAGATCGAAGATGCTGCAAGGCTTCAAAAAAATAGTTTTTTAGGCATTTTCCTGGCGGTTTGGAACTTTTGCCATTATAATAAAAAGTAACCCGACGAGATGCAGTTGACATTATTCCGGTATGAAATTATCACTGTTTCTTTCATGTATCCAGCTTTCACTCCCACAATTTTTCTTACTTCAACGCACATATATTAACATTGCCAGAGCTTGCCGGAATAGGCAGATTAGCCCTACAGTAAGGGTGCATAGGAATTTTAAATATAATCAGCTGATTGAGCCTCAATGAAACTAAATGTCATGGGAAGGGACAGAACACTTGATTTCAAGCCGTCATCACTTATCATAGCCGGTTTCACCGGAAAAGACAGGGCTAGCACGGAACGGCACATAAAGGAGCTTGCCGACATAGGGGTCCCAGTCCCGGAAAGGGTCCCGGCATTCTTTGTGCTCAATCCTGATCTTGTTTCAACCTTTGATAGAATCACTGTAAGCAGCAGGGAATCTTCAGGTGAGGTTGAGCCTGTGCTCATAAATGTGAAAGGTGAGCTGTTCATCGGTGTAGGAAGCGACCATACAGCGAGAGATGTAGAGAAGGAGAGCATAGCTGAGAGCAAGTCTTCCTGCCAGAAACCCATATCCTGTGACGTGATGGAATACGGCAGCCTGAAGAGCGTGTGGGATAGCATCGAGATAAGGAGCTGGGTAAAAACGGGCTCGGGAATGGTGAAATACCAGGAAGGGAGTGTTTCTCAGATCATGGACATACCGGATCTCCTTAAAGAGCTGAAATCAACAGTTGACGTGAGCCTTGAGAATTCAGTCCTGTTTCTGGGCACGTTGCCGCTGCTTGCTGGCAATTTTGTGTATGGAGATGAATTTGAGGTAGAGCTGAGAGTGCCTTCGACCGGAGCCGTTCTTCATCACAGCTACACTGTAAAAATCGGGGATTGATGGTTTATGAGAACTGGAAAAGAGTATGTTGATTCGCTGAATGATGGACGAAAAGTATACATCAACGGGATTGAAGTATCAGACGTTAGAGAGCATCCTGCATTCAAAGGGATAATAGAGACACTGTCCGGGATGTATGATTTCAGCTCTGATCCTGATAATGGCATGATTTTCAAAACCGAGTGGGGTTCAGAGGGCAACAATGTCTTCATTATCCCTAGAACCAAGCAGGACCAGGCAGACAGGCACGAGGCAATCTACAAATGGGCCAAGCTCACAGCAGGTTTTGTTGGGCGCAGCCCTGACCATGTGGGAGGTTTTCTTGCTGGATTCGCAGGAAAACCGGAAGTTTTCGCAAGAGGAAAACCTGAATTTGCAGATAATGTCATAAATTTCTACCACAAGGTTGTATCTGAGGACCTTTACGTCACCTATGCGATCATACCTCCGCAAAATGACAGGAGCAAAACAGCCCAGGATCAGGAAAACAGGTTTACCCAGGTAGGAGTGCTTTCAGAGAATGACAAAGGCATTGTGATCAGGGGAGCCCAGATGCTTGGAACAGGATCAGCGGTATCTGACTATATTTTTGTCAGCTGCATACCACCGTTGAAGCCCGGAGACGAAGACTATGCCCTTTCCTTTGCTCTGCCAGTAAACGCAAAGGGGCTGAAGCTGTACTGCAGAAAACCATACGCGGTCGATAAGTCTGGAACGTTTGACTATCCAATGTCAACGAGATTCGATGAGTCTGACGCCTTCCTTGTTTTTGACGATGTCTTTGTGCCTTGGGAGAATGTGTTTGTTTACCGGGACATTTCACTGCTTCAGGCCCAGTTTTTCGAAACTGCTGCCCACGTTCTCGGAAACAATCAGGCCCAGATTCGGCTGTCAGTGAAAATGAAGTTCCTGATAGGGATTGCCAGAAAGGTGACAGCCATGAATGGCATAGACAAGATACCGGGAGTCGTCGAAAAACTGGGTGAGCTTGCATCACTGTCATCCATTGTTGAAGGCATGGTGCAGGCGTCAGAGTCCACAGCTATGGAGCGCCCCGCTGGAGTGATTTCACCCAACCCGAGGTTCCTGTACGGTGCAATGGGAATGCAGGCCGACCTCTATCCAAGAGCCCTCCATATTCTGAGAGAGTTGTGTGGGGCAGGAGTCCTTCAGCTCCCTTCCAGCATCCATGAAATGATCAACCCTGAGACCAGGGATGACATATCCACTTACATAAGGTCCTCTAACGCAACATCTGAGGAAAGAATCAAACTGTTCAGGCTTGCATGGGATGTGATAGGATCAGAATTCGCGGGAAGGCACCATCAGTATGAGATGTTTTACGCAGGAGCGCCTTTTGTGGCAAAGAACTACTCGTTCAGAAATTATGGGTATGACGAACCAGTAGAAATGGTGGACAGCTTCATGCACAACTATGACTTCTCAACCGGGGCGAGTGAAAAAGGAGGGAAAAACTGATGTCAAAACCGGAGTACGAATTTTATGACAGTACAACAGTAGAATGGACGAAGTGTGAAGGAAGGGCAGAAGGGCTCTACGAAAGAATACTTGCACGCGATCATGAGAGCGGCGTTGTCTCTAGGATCCTGAAGTTTGAGCCCGGGACTGATACCAGCCCCAACGGCATACTGAGGCACGATGTCTGGGAAGAGGTATACATCCTTGAAGGGTACATTCACGACCTGACATTGAACAAGACCTTCACGAAGGGAATGTTTGCCTGCAGGCCTCCTGGAATGCCCCATGGGCCATGGATTACAGATAGTGGCTGCCTTACCTTCGAGGTCAGGTATGTTGGAAAAGAGGGCAGGAAATAAGGCCCCTGTCCGATTTTTCATCAGTTTTATTCAACTAAATAACTGTGCAGTTGGATAAAGTTAAAAGTAAATGTCAGACTTCATGTTGAAGCTGAAAAATGGTGGAATTCTCTTACAGAACCAGAAAGGACGATATCAAAAACCTCAACGGCAGGCACGTGACATGCCTCATAATCGGTGGAGGCATAGTCGGGGCGGGTCTTGCAAACCTGCTGTCCCATAACAAAGTGGAGACTGTTCTTGTCGAGAAGGGGGATTTTGCCTCCGGAACAAGTTCCGGTTCATCGAAGCTAATCCATGGCGGCATAAGGTACCTTGCCCAAGGGCATGTAAAACTCACCAGAGATCTTCTTAGAGAGAGGAACTACCTTATTGAGAACACAGACATTGTCAAGAGGCTGGATTTTGACATTCTGATTGACAATTATTCCTGGTCCCCGTCATATATGCGCCTGGGGCTCTTTCTCTACTCTCTGCTGGGAGGGAAGCCTGAAATTCCCAGGATGAAAAGAAACAACGGCGAGTATGAAAGATCGGTAAAGGGCTTTTTTCATTATTATGATGGTGTTACTGATGATTCGAGACTTGTCATTTACAATATAGTGTCAGCACATGACAGGGGGGCTTATTGCCTGAACTACACTGAAGCAGTATCATTCAGTGACAGAAAAGATGGTGTTGAGGTCACCCTCAGAGACAATACAGGCGGGAGAGAATTTTCTATCACTGCAGACGTTGTGGTAAACTGTACCGGTCCATGGATAAACAAAGTTCTCAGTCTCTACAAGCCGGAAATCAATATACCGCTTAAACTTAGCAAGGGGGTCCACCTTGTTTTCGATAAGAAAGATGTTCCCGCGGAAAGGGCAATAACATTCAGGTCACACATTGACAGGAGACAGATGTTTGTTATTCCAAGGGATTCAGTAGCAATTATAGGCACGACAGAAAGCCTGGTCAGAGGCCCTTCTGACCTGTCTGTTGAAAATGATGATGTTGATTATATCGTTAACAGTGTAAAAAGGCTGTTTCCCAATCTTTCCAGAAATAATGTGCTGGCCAAATACAGCGGGATCAGGCCCCTACTGGGAAGGGGAGACAACCCTGACAGAATATCGCGGGATTTTTCAATATTTACCCATGGAAGAATGATATCGGTGGCAGGAGTAAAACTCACAGATTTCAGGCATGCTTCCAGGAAGATTGCCAGGGAGGTTGGGAAGTTCTGCGGAATACGCATAAGAACGAGCAATCTTCCGGTTATGGATTACAGAAGGCCAGAAAGCGGGAATCCGTTCCGGGAATACATCATTAATGAGTGCGCACTTTTCCCGGAAGATATTCTAAGGAGGCGGGATGGTACCACAATATACGATCCTTTGAATCTGGGTTCGGTTGAGAAGGTTGTGAAGGATGCTTTTCGAAGCACAGGAGCTGTTGGTGTAACATGGGCAGAAACAGAATCATAATTCCTCTTCTTGCAGTGGGATTCATGATGAATGGTGTTGTCCCATTTTCACTGTTTCTCGTAATTGGACTCATATACTCCATCGGCGCATCTCTGCAGATCATTGTTCTTCTCGGCGCCCTGGTTGCCGGGGGTTTTGTTTTTTCTGCCACAGGACTCGTTTCTGCAAGGTCTAATATGCCTGCAGGACCGGTACTCTTCACAATATCTGCCGCGGCAGCACTTCTGGCGTATGCGATAATCAAGGAGTCTCCTGCAATGCCAATTGAAGAGTTCGGGATACTGGCGTTTTTCAATATGTCGTCAAATGCTCTTGTGGCTCACTCGATCTCAAAAGTTGCCGGTGAGCTGAGAGGCAGTATACTTTCCGTCATGCACTTCATCTCTATGGGCAGCGGGTCCCCCGCTGTTTTCTTTGTGCTCTTCTATATATACACTTACATGAATTATTCCAATCTTCCACTTATAGCACTTTCTGCAGAAATTTTCTTATTTTTTGCTTCAACAGTCATTTTCAGGCATGCCATACTTAAGAAACCCGGTGGTTCAGGGATGGGTGGGAAATGACAAATGGGCCGCGCAGGCATGGAACTGCGGGAACAAGAATCCTTGTTCTCTCCATGGTTTTGGTGCTTCTTTCATGGACGCTCTCCATTCCAGTTGCAGCAGCTGAATCAGGTGGAACATCGACCCCTATAAAGCATGTGATAATAATAACGATGGAAAACCACAGTTTCGATAATATTTTCGGTAAGTACCCTCTCGACCAGAATGCATCCAACCAGTCCCTGATATCCTCAATAACCAGGCCTGTGAACCTGCTTCCGGGAAACATGACCGAGAGTCTTACCCCTGTGGCCAATGGCTCATTTTCCACGGGAAACCCTGAGGAAGGCTACAGTGCATATCACCTTGACTGGAACAACGGTAAAATGAATGGTTTTCTAAAGAACTCCGGCCCCAATTCCCTCAAATATTTCACTGCCTCACAGATGGCAGTGGAGTGGGTGATGGCTCAGCAGTATGCACTCGGAGATATGTATTTCAGCAGCATTCTCAGTGAGACCGTCCCCAACAGGCTTTTCGGACTTGCCGGATTCTCCCCTGTAATAAACGATTATGGTCCGCCTCCTTACATTTCATACAACCAGACTGTATTTCACCAGCTGTCCTCAAACAACATAACGTGGGGATATTACCTCAACAGCACTGATAGAATTATGAGCCCGATGTCACTCATCCACAACATAGGAGATTATTCTTCAAACTTACGGAACTGGAGCACTTTCTACAGCCAGCTGGCAAACAACACCCTTCCGTCAGTATCATGGCTGATGCCCATACATGCAGGTGCTGAGAAATACAGCCAGCATCCCTCATACAACATGCTTGCAGGGGAATTGTGGCTTCTATACACGGTAAACAAGATAATGCACAGCCCTGAGTGGAATTCAACAGCCATATTCATCAACTACGACGAGGGTGGGGGTTATTATGATCATGTACCGCCACCGGTTGTTGCCGGGCATCAGCTCGGATTCAGGGTACCCTTGATTGTGATTTCTCCATACGCCAAGGAAAATTACGTCTCAAAAACAGTGTTGAGCCATACATCTATCCTGGCATTCATAGACTTTAACTGGAAGCTCCCTGCATTGAACAGGCTTGTGCAGGAATCCAACCTGCCCCTTGATTTTTTTAATTTCAACGAGGCATACAGCGGCGGAAGTATTGAGAGGGCTCCCCTTACGTTCAGCCCGGCCATTATGAACCTGATGCCTGAAACCTATGACTTTGGTCCAGCAACATATCATGGCATAACCACTGTATCATCGCTGTTTCCAATGGTGTTCCAGATTCCCCTGAATGAAAGGCCATATAACTCAACGGGGTCTTCCGGAACTACACTTGCCAATCTAGGGTATGGGATATCAGTGGATCATAATTTCGCTTATGTTCCGTTTTACCAGGAACATGGGCTCATTGCAGTCGTATTGATAGCAGGGTCTGCTGCACTGTACTACTACACAAGAAGGCTTCTCCTGTCGAGAAAGGGTTAGAAAAACAATATTACACTGTAATAAATTCAGAATGGTGATTATTGGAATTGTAGGCTTCCAGGGTGATGTGTCTGAACATTCAGACATCCTGCAACGGCTTTCGAGGGAGGAAGGTATGGAAATCAGTGTGAGGCTGATCAGGAAGAAAGAAGATCTTGAGGGGATAGACGGCCTCATAATACCCGGAGGGGAAAGCACTACAATTTACAAGCTCCTGAAACAGTATTCAATATATGATCTGATTAAAGAGAGGATTGAAAGGGGCCTGCCAGTCATGGGAACATGCGCAGGCGTAATTTTGCTGTCAAGGGATACAGGCGATGAACGTGTTGAGGGGATGGGGGCTCTTGATGTGAGGATCAACAGGAATGCGTACGGAAGGCAGATCAATTCATTCATTGACGAGGTTGAGATAAAAGGGCTGGGAAGATTCAAGGCTGTGTTCATCAGGGCTCCTGTTATAGAATCAGTTGAAAATGCAGAGGTTCTTTCAGAACATGAAGGAAACGCAATAATGGTTCGGAGTGGAAATATACTTGGTATGACATTTCACCCTGAGCTCACGCAAGATATAAGAATACACAAGCTGTTTACTGATATTATAGGGGGAGGGGGGTACTCTTCCACTGGAACATAACAGACCGTGGGTGGTAGCATGAAGAAAACGGCACTTTTTGATAAACATATAGAAACGGGAGCTAAAATGACTGAGTTTTCTGGGTGGGATATGCCTCTCCAGTACACGAGGATAATGGATGAACACATGGCAGTGAGAAATCACGCTGGAATTTTTGATGTATCGCATATGGGAGATGTTGCCATCAAAGGAAAGGATGCTTCTGCATTTGTTGACTACATACTGCCCACAAGAGCATCAAAGCTCGAGGATGGGAAATGTGTATACACAGCTTTTCTGGATGAAAATGGATGTATTATTGATGATACAATTATCTACAGGTTGAGTGAGAATGAGTTCTTCTTCGTCCCGAATGCCGGTCCTACAGAACAGATTCTTGAATGGATTGATGAGCATAAGGAAGGTTTTGAGATAGAGGTTGAGAATTATTCATACAAACTTTCCAGCATTGCTCTCCAGGGACCTGATAGTGAAAACATTCTTAAGGAAATGGGATATCATCTACCGGAAGCTTTTACTTTTTATCAGGTAGACATAGAATTCGAAAACCCTATGACAAAGAACAGGAAGATGATTGTTTCCGGAACAGGTTACACTGGAGAAAGTGGAGTGGAATTCATACTTCCAAATGAATATGCAGGTGACCTTTGGGATAAACTCATGGGTTTTATGAAAAAGTACAACGGGCTTCCTTGTGGCCTTGGAGCCAGGGATACACTCAGAATGGAGAAAGGCATGCTCCTTTCCGGCCATGATTTCAACAGAAACAGAACGCCCTATGAATGTTCAATATCCTTCATCATGGATATAGATCATGATTTTGTAGGAAAAGAAAAAGCCCTTGAGAGCAAGGACAAATCTAAGTTGAGATTCAGGGGATTCATAATTGATGACAGAGGAATACCCAGAGAAGAGTGCAGGATATTATCCGACGGAAAAGATGTTGGAAAAATAACAAGCGGAACCCTTTCTCCCGTATTGAAGAAGGGGATTGGTCTCGGATTTATTGACATGAAATTCATGAAAGCAGGTACTGAAGTTGAGATCGAAATCAGGGGTAAGAAATTCAACTCGAAGGTGTCCAGGCCAAAAATGGTTCCATAGGAAATACACCCCTCTCCCCCTATCATGCATTCAATTGGTTCAATAATTCCTCTCTCTTTTTTACCAGGTTATCGTATTCGTATTTGTTATATCCCTGCTCATCTATGTTTGCCCTGATCTGGGCGATCCTCTCATTCGTGTATGCAAGTTCTGCCTGGACCTTCATGCGCTTCTGAATATCAATTGGCATTGTTATCACCCATGAATTGTTTCTGGAATATTATATGTTTTCAGCATATTTTACATGTGAGCCAAAATATGTTGAAAGAGGAAGGCCCCCTCATCAACCGGTTAAAAATTATGGAACTTATGAAATTGAATATCCTATATTTGGAGTGAATACTTTAGAATTCAAGTTCAGGTCCTTGTTCAAGTGGAAATCGAAATTGATCGTGGTTGATGAATTTGATTTCACATCAAACGGGTGGTTTATGAATGCGTATGGAGATGACATGTTGAATGTGATATTCTTTCCACCAATCGTGACGTTCACTGTCTGTATGTAGAGCCTTATCATTGTGTATTTCTCAGCGTTGAGTGTTACTGATTTCAGCAATGTGGAACTGCTGGAAGCTGTCCCCAGTATATTCACAGTTTCATGCCCTATTGAATAATTCTTCCAACCGCTCTGGTTTCCATGAATCGAAATTTCTGAGAATGTAATGTAAACACTGCTGACGTTCGTTGCAGGCAGATCATGCACATACACTTTCAACGTTCCGCTGCTGTTATTGTAATTCAGAGCAAAAAAAGCGCCGGAGGCTATTGCTATTGCAGCAACAACTCCTGCAGCTATCTTCAGTGAATTTTTCATTGCTGTTGAAATATTAATAGATATTAGCTAATTTTGGTACAATCGCTACAGTATCATCGTCATATCGCCAAACTCGTGCCACAGGTATCCCCACTGGACAGCAAGCCCGTATGCAGTCTGAAGCATTTCTGGACCTACTAGGGCGGATATCATATCGATGTGAGAACTCCCACCATCATGCATTCCTGTTATCAGTCCATCAACTGCCCTGAAGTTAAAACCTCTCTTTATGAAAATATCTGTCGAACCTTCATATGAACCTTCTTCCCTGTAATCGATACTATTTTCCAAAGCGTATGACTCAAGAGCCCTGACGACAGTCGTCCCCACTGCTATTACCCTTCCACCATTGCTCCTTGTTTCCACCATTTTTCTCAGAGTTCTTCCTGGAATGCTATATTCCTCATTCAGAAGCCTTTCCTTTTTGCTGAATTCAAAAAACTCGAGGGACCCGAGGTTACAGTGGAGTGTCAACTCGGCAATTTCTGCTCCTGCCCCTTCAACATCATCCAAAACTTCCTCAGTGAACGGTATGCCAGCCGATGGAGGCTCCACAGAACCCGGTACCCTGGAAAACTCTGTCAGATATTCGTCTTCGGAAACAGGGAATGCAACATGGCTATAGGTTATGGGCTTTCCATAACTCTTCATGACAGTCATGAGGTTATTTCCATCGACACCTGGATCAATCCACCAGAAACGCTCAAACTCCTCATGTTTCCGTATAAGCTTTGCCGAAACATCGGGCCCTATGAGCTGAACCTCATCATTTGCACGGAGATCTCTGTTCAACTCCTTTGGCCTTGGCTCGGCAAGAACCATACCACCTTTCCGGCTGGTACCAAAATTAAAGTCCCCATATTTACCCAGCCTGGGGAAGTAAGCACTTAATGATGCCTTGATGATCCTGCTGTTGTTTACAACGAGCAGATCCCCTTCATTGATGTATTCTGACAGATTCATGAAAATATCCGATGATATGGCTCCCCCCTTCCTGTCAACAACCAGGAGTTTCACCCCGTCCCTTCTACCCCCAAGAAAGCCTGCGGGCAGATGGGATTCAGGAACACTCGTTACTCCATCCGCGCCTGGAAAAACCATCTATCTCACACCCAGTTTCTTCTCAACAATTGAGAAAAGCTCAAGAGCTGAAACATCAGGCTCCTTTAACGAATCCGGATCATCCTCTGGAATGGCCTTTCTGTGCATTTCTGTTCTCATGTCTCCCGGATCGAAAGAGAAAGCGTTTATGCCCGAACACTTTGACTCCTCATCCAGTATCCTGATTAGCTGATCCATTGCAGCCTTGGAACTTCCGTATGCTCCCCAGCCCGGATAAGGTGATGAAGAAGCATCTGAGGTGATATGGGCAATGAGAGATGGATTTTTCATCAGGCCTGCAAATTTCCTGATTATATTGAAATTGGCAAAGAAATTTGTTTCCATAGTCTTCCTCAAGTCCATCAAGGTTGTTCCATACACCTCCGGAAGTGGAACCGGACCAACCTCCCCGGCATTCAGCACTATAAGGTCGATGCTCCCCCACTTTTCTTCAATTCGCTCAATTACTGAATCAAGGTGGTTGTCAAATCTAATGTCGCATGCCAGTGCAAGCAGATCATCTCCGTGATCCCGGGCGAGCTCATCCAGGAGGTTTTTCCTCCTTCCACAGGTGGCAACTTTCCAGCCATTGTCAAGAAACAATCTCACCAGAGAGTTGCCCAGTCCAGACGTACCTCCAGTTATGAAGGCAGCTCTTTCT
>OBLK01000037.1_pt1:0-57500 | contig 61453 bp, 68 predicted proteins | sample 1518871 | NCBI WGS metagenome assembly OBLK01 (sample SAMEA2464837, study PRJEB22497) | soil metagenome | biome: Grassland; feature: Farmland; material: Clay | place: Australia | collected 2013-02-01 | depth 0.8 m
ACGGTGTCACCCATGTCCTCGGAATGAACCGTCACCTATCTGTCCGGAATGGACCTGAGTTAATCGGTGCCGGCTGAGGGATTTGAACCCCCGACCAACGGTTTACAAATTCGGCCGGGCGGCAAAATCCGAAAATCGGCCATTTGCAATGCTTTGTTTCCATTGATATTTCCATAAAACCGCCGCGGGGCGTTCGTTGCAATTGTCACGACGAAGCATTACTGAGCATCACAGATTCCCACAAAACTCCCACAGACCAACGGTTCTTTTGGCCGATTCCATCAAGGCGTCCGCGGCCACTGGTTTTCGTGCGCCGCACCCCGGCGTCATCGACAAAGCCGAGGGGTGTTTCAATCGTCACCTCCGCCCTCCGGAGCTTCTACTTCGAACACGGACCCCTCTCCCGCATACCAGTGTCGGTCCGATTCCTGCGTTGGCATGTACTTGGTGCCCAGCTTGAACGCGTGGGGCCACTCGGAGCCCAGGAGGCGTCCGAATGCGTTCTTCATCCGATCAAGGTCAGACCCGTAGTGGTACGTCGAGCTGGTTTCGAATTCGCCTGTCCGGAGCGTTCCCTGCAGCGGATCGAGCTGATCCACATAGGCTTCCGCCCAGTCGAGAAAATTCACCGTCTGCTCCCGAAATCTCGCGCGCAGCACCTGTGACCCGAGGCTCCTTCTTGCCGCCCGGACGTAGCGGCGCAGATACCGCGCCCGATGCCAAGCGCCAGCATCGGTCTCAAGCTGCTTGATAAGCTTCTCGTTGGCGTCTTGGATCGCCTCCCACTCCTTCCGGCGCCTTTCTTCTTCCTCGCGTTTCCGAGCCTCTTGCTCATCTTTGGCGCGCCGATCCCTGATGGATAAGGCAAGTTCGTAAAAGCCGAGCAGGATCTCGCGCAGCTGGTCCTCGACCCGCTTGCCCTTGTGATCGAACCAGCTTCGTCGGTCTGGGTGCCCGTAGGTCGCGTATGTGTCGAGTCTCACGACGCGTAGAGCTCCAGTCGCGACGGAAACCTTCCGTGGCGCATGGTAGCCGTATTCGCGCCCTTCTCGGGCGAGCTGGGCGGCCGTAGGCTCGACGGGTTCCTCGCGAAAACGCTCCTCTATCCGGAACGCCACCTGCTCCCCTTCGACGAGAAAGCGACCCACACTGGGCTCCGATCCGTCCATGGCATTCTCTGTACTCCCGCACCCCGCGCTGACGTTTTCCGCCCTCTCCTGCCTCTCACTCAAAGTGTGCGGATGGTCGAAAGTCCACCCGAGTGCCTCGGCGGCCCGGATCAATCGGTCCGAGAGGAGCAGCGCGCGCTCGAGAGCATTGGTCGTGACATCGAGGGCGATCACCGGTCCTGATCGTTCGCCGCGCTCGAAGCTCAACTCAGAGCGCGGTGGATGCTTTCGGCGCAATGCCGTGCGTTTGACGACCGGCAGTGCGTGGTTCAGAGATTCACTTGCCGGGATGGCGAGGGTCGCGATACGAGCTGCGACGGACACAGCATCCGCGGTCGCCGAGCGATCCTCGATTGGCGTGAGTCGTGCCGGGGTATATGCATCAGTCAATGGCCCCACAGTGAGCGCGCTTTGGTCGTGCCACTGTGGTTTGCGATTGGGTAATTTTGGACGGTAGGGCTTTTGCCCCGCATCCAGACGTGCCCAATATCCGCGACCCGGCAAAGGAATTCCGAGGCGTCTGCAGCGTTTGGCGAGCGCCACGTCCGAAATGCCGAAGTCTTTGGCAAGGTCCGTGAGGGGCTTCGACCATACGAGTTCATAAAGATCTTCTCGGGCAAGCGTCATCGGTTTCGAATCTTCGCTAGGCATCGTTATGCGTCTCTTTTGGCAATTCTTCATGGCCTCTGCCTCCGGGGCGCTCAGCAGAATTCCCAGCGATCTTGTGTGTGAAACGATTCTGAACCGCGCCAGTACCACTCTCCGAAAGGGAGATTTCGTGTCTCGCGGTAGCGGCGGTCGCGTTATCGGCACGAATCCTGCATCTATGCATTTCTGCGCAAACGCGGAGGCAAACGATATGGTAGTGCACGCGCTGACGGTGGACCATCCTTGCATGGAACCCATGCGCATAGTCGTTAAGTCCATCCGCCGCGACCGCAGAACCGGCCTGCTCGTCGCCCGAATTCAAGCCACCAGTCGAGAGCAAATTACCGGAGTCCCTCTGGCAGTCATTCACATGACAATCCACCTCCAGCACTCGACGCCGGCGATGAACCAATGGGAACTCAGACGCTCGGCGCGAGACGAAGCATTGCGATTTTTGGACGTCTCGTAGCGCATTCCGGAACCTCCGGCCAGAACTGCGACTCCCCGATTAGATTGCGCTCAAAACGAGCTGCTTCTAGTTTCATCTCTTGCGCCCGAACCGTCGAATCGATACCCCACGCGGTCCCTAACTTGTGCAACCGACACCTCTCGAGAAAATAATCCGCGGCAGTCGGACAAAAGTTCATTGCGGCGTGCTCGATGCGCGTCAATGAGCACCATCATCACTTTCCGCATCGACCCAACTCCGCCTGGTCAAAACCCGCTGATTTCCTGCGCGGAATCTCGATCAAGCGCTTGACTTCCGTGTTCTCCCTCTCCGACTTCGGACCCGGTTACGGCCCACCTGCGCTCCATTGCGGAATCGGTCGACGTATAACTCGGTTCGCGATATCCAGACGCACAGCGCCTCCGTCGTGCAGGCGATCTTCTCAGCAGCCGCGTACACCGCCAGCCAGTGCGAGCGGTACCTATGCAGGCACTCTTGGAACACGCGTACCGCTCAGTCCTGGACCTCCAGTGGCTATTTCCTGGACGTATTCCCTATAGCTCGACCCTCTCAAGAAATGGAGGCTCCGGGAACACCTGCGGCGGTTCAGTCCCGCGTAACCGCAAATTCACGTCACAGCAGAACACATCCCGGTCCCGTGACGGACATTCCACAACGCGCCAAATCTCACAAACAGAATCGGCCCAAAACTCTTCCTCCATGCGTAAAACGTGCGGATTCGATTTCCTTCCATATAAAACCACAAGAATCGCCGAATCCCTTGAAAAACAAGAAAATTTGGCGCAAACTGCGACTCAACTCGAATTTGCATTATCAGAGGTTTGAAATAATTGCAAATGCAGGTTCGCAGGGATTAGTCAGATGGTGACAGAACCTTGTGCTGCAGCCCTTTATGCAGTATCACGCCCATGGTTCTGTGGTAAACCAAGTTCCTTAGCATTGGAGTCTCAACGTCTGCCAGCTGCTTGGGTTAAGCAATTCATTCTCGAACAGCGCGGACTCGTAACGCAACTGGGTAAGAAGTCGTCCAATAGAGGACGGCACCCGTCTGATTACTCGGCAGTCTGTCGACACCGACCATTTGACTAACGAGACATCTTAGCCTCTGTGTCGCAACACTGCCACCCATCGAGACGAAGATCTTACAAACGGTGTGATTGCCATGAGCAGCAGACTACCGACAAAAGTTTCTCGATACAGAGATGAGATTCATGGGGATGTCATCCTCGATCCGCTGGCAGTAAGTTTAATCAACACTGGCCCTTTGCAACGACTAGGCCGCGTTTATCAACTTGGCTACACGCACCTCGTCTACCGAGGTGCCACTCATACGAGATTGAGTCACGTGATCGGGGCGTACCACATGGCCGGTCGGTTTGTCGACTGTCTACGGGACAATTATCGTCTCATGACGGATTTCCCGTCAGGCAGCGCTCTTCCCACGACATTCTTACCGAGAAGCAATACAGACAGTGAGCCATCGGAAGAGGCGCGATGGTTTGTCCTCCGATATTTAGTGCAGTGGGCCGCCCTTCTTCATGACGTAGGTCACATCCCCCTCGGACACACCCTGGAAGATGAATTTGAAGGCATCTACCTGCAGCATGATGACTTCAGATCTCCTCGCCTTCCCGCAATTTGGTGGGAACTCGGAACTCGCCCGGCTGAAATTCGTGCAGTGTTTCTCGGCGCTGACTCCAACGGCCTGCTTCCACGGGAGTTCTCCGACATCGGGCTGAATGCAGAGGACGCATATGCCGTCGTAATGACGATATGTCTATACAAGGAGAAGCGCGAGACAGGAGCGCATTCGGACAATTACAAGTCCTTTGAAGCGCTTCTCATGGATTCCTTGAAGCAAACTGGCAAGATGGCTCTTAGCCCACAGCAAAGGCAATTTGTTCTCCAGATACAACAATATCTGTCGCGCACCCAGCGCACGTTTGCACCCTATATGGTCGACATCGTTTCTAACACCATATGCGCGGACTATCTGGATTACATTCGAAGGGATACAGCGAACGCTGGCCTAGACCGCCAGACGGATGATCGGGTTCTATCTCAATTTCTAGTTGGTGAGTATCACACGGCAGGCGGAGATATTCAGCACCGAATGGCTCTTCTTTTGACTGACAGTCGGGGGAAACCAAGGCTGGATGCTTGCACTGGTGTCGTGGATCTTGTACGTCGAAGATTCCGGCTTGCCGAGATTATTTATTATCACAAAACCAAGGTTTCTGCATCGGCCATGTTAGCTAAGGCGCTAAGTCTGGTAGGAAAGCCTCCCGAGATTTTTTCCGAACGCGAGGCGCCACTACGAATCGGCGGAATCGCGGAAATTATCGCTAGCCTTGACGATGGGTCGATCACTATGGAATCCCTACGCCGGAGGCAGTCTCCAGGCGCCCTGCTGTGTCCTGAGATTGGTGATGAATCGCTGCTCGTTTGGCTTCAGGAGCGCGCTTGGTCGGCCGCCACTGACCTGTTCTCCAGTGCTGGTCTTGGCACTAGGGCGGCCCCAGCCGATGGGGGTGCGCAAGAGCGAAGAAGTACGTTAACGAACCTTGAATCTCTCCTCCGCGGTATATCACTGCTGCAATTGCTAGAACGCAGGCGACTTTACAAAGTTTGCGCACAGATTTCTGCCGACGGTATTGCATGGCTGACAGATATTAACGGCGTCGACGGTCAAGGTAATCCAGAAATAATTAAGCAGAAGATCTTAGATGTGTTGCGTCTGCGTGGAAAAGAAAACGGCCCACAAGAAGAGCGAGCAAGTATAGAGCGCGCTATCGCTCACGCAGCGGGGTGGCCGTTAGACGCAATTCTTATCTATGTCCCCCCTCGAAAGAGTCAAGCAAAGGGAATCGAAACTCGTGCTCTCTCGAACGGCTCGGTTGTCACATTAGGCGAGCATCCGGCTGTAAGCGAGGAAGTTCATGCACTCAACAGACAGTATGCGCGACTTTGGCGTGTAATCTTGCTTGTGCATCCTGATTATCAAGAGGATGACCTCGGGTTATCACGGGCAATCGATGCCTTTCTGCGCTCCGTTTTGGACGTTGACCTTGCACAGCATGAATCTCAAATCGGACGAATTGCCCGGTTTGACTACATCCCCGAGTCTCAGAGGGAAGGTGCCGAGTTATTTCGGACTCTATGTGTCACGGACAGACCGGATTGGAGAAGTTATTTGCAGGCTGCGAACACCGTGAAGCCCGATGCCACCATTGGGCCCAGAGAGCAAGCACTTCGTGGGTACATCCTGAGTATCGCTCAGGATTCCGATACGACAGCAGCTATCCTCCAGAAGAAATATGGCGAGTCGGGATCGATTGAGCACGCCGTAGGATTAGTCGCCAAATCTGCGAGCTTGTCTCCGGAGGCACTGCGCGATGCCATTAGCTCTTTATGGAATCACGAGACGCCCGATACTACTATTGGACATAATAACGTGGTGTCGGAAGCCGCTTTTGACTCGCAATGCCGGCGTATTTTTAGGCCGTACGTGCCCGCTGAAGAACGCAGCCGGCTTCGCGCTGTCTACAGGGACTTTATTTCACGAAATCGGACACGGTCGCCCCATGAACGGTATGCTCTTGTGGAGATGCTACGCAGGTACGACTTGGCAGATCTGACAGGTCTCTCGACGCAGTTCAATCGGGAACAAGAAGAGAATATTGCCGCCAAGCTGAAGCAACTTGAGCGCCAGCTCGGCCACTCCGGGAGGACAGAATGAGGGCGAGGCGCCGAGGAATTGATCTTTCGGGACTGACAAATACGTGTGTAGATATTGCCAATAAGGTTGCCGACGAATCTGGATTCGTCGCAATCTCCGGACTGCTTTCGTACTGCGGCGCTCGCCTCATGATGCGTCCCCTCCTCGTCGAAGGGATGCTTGCGACGATCTCCGACGCCGAACGTGGAGACGGTTCGGCTGAGTGGGTCGTGCTCGTGGACAGCGAAAGATACGCCTTAAGCACTGAGGCAGTTACACGAGAATCTGCTAGTTCGCCTCTCCCCGCACGACTACGTTATACGGTTGCGCACGAATTAACGCACTCCCTTGCATATCGACCGAGACAGTTTGGGTTTCAGCTTGATTTGCCTAGAGATGGTGCTACCAAAGCAGATCTCGTAGACATGATCGAGGATGAGACGGACAAACTTACTGGACTGCTGCTGCTTCCCCAACGAGCCATGGAGGCATTTCTGGAGACGACGCAAAATCCGCTTACGACTACGAAGTTTGTTGACATGGCACGAAGATTCGGGATTTCGCGCTATGTGCTTATTTACCGGCTACTGGCCTATCAGAGTCAAGATCGTCGCGGATTACTTCAGCGGTCAGAATTTCGGAATATCGGAATCGGTATCGGGGAGTGGAAGTCTGATGACGTAGCGATATTTAAAAGAAAGCCGCTTTTTCATAATTTCGACCGAAATATTATGCCGGAGATCTTGCATAGAATCTCCCAGCAGAACCTACTTCCTGCCAAATCTCTCATTACGGATCCAGAGTTCATCCTCTGCGGGGGTACCTCGAACACAACAGAGTTTACTGGGCCTGCGGGGACAGCAAAGTACCCGGACAACACGCAGATGCAAATCAGAATTGCAGTTGAGGACCGCCGCAAGAGACCCGGGAAATCGTTTATATACGTTGTCTCTGCCGTGAGTAGCCAGGATTCCGGCATCAACCCCTAATAGCACGAATTAAGAGTGGCTCGACTATGAGCCCGATCTTTGCTAGCTGCCCAGGAAATACGTTTAACTATTCTGCACCGCAATTTTTAGTACGTTAATCCAATGCCGAGTGAACTCACTGTAGGCAAAAGCAATCGCATAGAGGGCAAATAGGGAGATTAAGCCGGCTAACTGATACGGATGTTCAATCAGCCGAAGCAGGCTGGCTGTCAAGTCAACCCCAGCGAATCTCCAGAACAGTAACGGAATTCCCATGGCGCCCGCGGCCGGGAGAAGTCCCACGATTGTTTTGGCAATTCTCGGGCGGTTCAGTGACGGCATTCGTACCGCAAGCCTAAGTCTGTATGGGAGACTGTGCCAATCCAGCCATTTGGTCTTCCTAACCATCTCCGGCGACAAGAGACGAGTGGGCGCCCCAAATAATAGCTTCTGGAAGAAAGCTATATATCCAAGGGTGACTCGGGGGAACGTATATAAGACTAGAGCGAACATTGCGCGACTGACGCGGTGGTCGCACAGGCTCGACAACCAATAGATATACGCTCCAATAGTGAGCATACCCAACGCCCATGAGAACCAGTGCACAATTCTCAGGTAGCATGTCGTACTGCGCCAATGTCTTTCGGGGTTCCGCGATTTTGGTTCTGGCGGAGCGTCTGGAGTAAGTTCAGCAGCGCGAGCCAAAAGCTCGACGAACCCATCGCGGTCCTGCATGTAATTCGTATGTGCGGAGAAGATGCTGCCTGATTTCCGGTAATGATGGGTCACTTTCCCACCAATCAATGCCGATTGGATTCTTTCCCTGGGCATTGCCAAGTTGACATCATCGATTGGAAATGCCGTAGCAATAGGGTCCATGAGATTTAAAATGTTGAGCCAGGAAATTGGGCGCAACGGCTTGTTCGAAGGTTCTTCCGGTTTCCAGCAAAAGAATTCGTCTCCAGTGGATTGGTCAGGCTCCGTACTGAACTTCATGCGTGGAAAATCGAGAAACCGCCACGCCCAGCAGACCAGGCCGATGGGACAGCCATAGGTAATTAGTCTTGCAGGAACTTCTGGACCGTCTTCTGCCCAGTGGCGCAGCAGGAAATTGTGGATAACTACGCTGCCTAGCGAGTGGGCTGCGATGACGAACGTATCGCCAAGGTTGTCGTTGTCGCGTTTTTGGAATCGTGGAGAGTTGATTATAGTCTGGAGAGTATGATCTACATGCCTTGAAATGAGTTGCTCTCCATTCTTGTCTAGCGCAAACGTAACGATGTCTTCGAAAAAGCGAGCGAACGCGCTCACAAGGGTTTCGGTATATTGGCGAAATAGAATTGCCGGTACACCTAGGATTGGCATCGTCGCCGCCACTAACACTTCTGCGATTTTTTGAGCTTCGTGCGCCAAGAGGACGTCCTTATGATGTCCACCTTGTGGCGTCTGTATGCCAATATCGTGCTCAAGACGCTGACGAGCGACGTTTGTTGCGAGATCAAAGCCAAGAAACAGCTGTGTTAGGTCAATCGGCTGATTTGCTCGAATTATACCTGCCAATGCTGAATAATTGACCTCATATAGAAAGACGCTATCGGGGCCCTCTTGATCACCCTGATACCGAGGGGAAAGACGAAGATAGCGCGGCGGACCCGTGTCGTCGAATTCCGTTAGACTCCAATCAGGTATTGGATCCTCCCAAATCGTCGGCGGTTCGTCGCTATTTAAGTCAGATCGGAGCGCTTGATATGCGCGGAGAAGTGAGGAAAGTGGGGAGTGTCGGCCAACTCCATGGACAAACAGGACGTGGACATTCCGTCCCATTAGGGATCAAGCATTACTCTACCACGCGTCTCAGTCGCGACCACGCGCTTTACGCGATCTTTCAACTCACCAACGTTGCTTCCTGGAAGAAAGCGTGTAGGTACAACTGCGGAGACTTCTGCAACATTCTGTTCTGGTAACATACGCCAAACGACAGAGTATCGATGGCTCGCCACAGGAGTCACAAAATAGCGGTTCGCCATGTCAAAAAGGAGCGCATCTCTTCGTGGATCATTTTCGAATTCTCGGTGTATTTGTTTAAGTGTGTAATTGCCTCGCCGACGAAGCAAGTTATCTGCTTCCTTACTCCACTTGAATTTTAGAGCGCTGCTCATAACTCACCGGTGGTCGTAACTGTCGATTGCAACATACTATAACACGCTAGGTTAGTCAAGAATTGCAGTTGTTGCGATCATGAAATTCGTGAGGGCGGAAGTCAATCACCTGAACTAAAGATTTGCGTGCCAACGGAATCGACACTGGAAAGTGTCGATTACCAGTGTTGGCTTTTAACGATAATTATGCGGGCCGTCCTCATAAAATAGTCTTCCATCGTTAGGTCTGTATGGGACGCATATGACCGCAGACAATTCTCGAGTGTTGGCGGGCATAGCTTATGCGATACGGATTTTCGGTATCACAGTCTGCGCTGTCGCCTCTCTGGCAGTTGATGAGTGTGCGTGGTTGGATCTGGTGCGTTATGGGATGCTGGTAATGCCGGACGAGAATTAAAGAGACCACCGGACTTATGCCAAGGCTGTATCCCACTCCTTCTTTAGCGACCAGCAACTTCACCTGGCAGACCCGAACTTGAACTGGCGCTTCCGGATTCGGTGTGCGAGCTCGATGTCCGGCAGAGTCACTGCCGCGGTCGGGTAGGACTTGAAGCTCGGCATCGGCCAGCAGCAGCCCTTGATTGCCCGGTGGTCTTGCTCGACGATATTGTCAGGTACTGGCAGGTGCGCACGAGGACGTACTTCCATCGGTGGTCCTCTCGACGAAACCCGCGGAGTCTCAGATGATTGCGCCTGTGACCATCTAGGGTGATCTTACGCGGCCAGCGTGGGACACCGGACGCGTGTGCCTTTAGGAAGAAGGCCATTGCCGCAGCTATTCTGCGCCCGACTTGGAACAATGAATCGACGGTCTTTCCCTGCTTGTCGACGGCGCGACACAAGTAGTCCGCCTTCGGTCGGGTCTTTATGTACGTCTCGTCCACACGCCAGGGTGAGCCGACTGGCTTTGCTCTGCGCTTCCGACGCCTCTCGTATTCCGGGACGCACCGCAAGACCCATCGCATGAGCGTCGTGTAGCTCACGTGCACGTCCCACTCGGCGAGCAGAGCGACGAGATCACGATCGCTAAGGCGATAGGTAACGTACCAGCGAACGCAGGTCTCGATGACTTCGCCGGGGAACCGGTGATGCCGGTAAGTGGCATCTCTCTCGATGCGTTGCATCACGGTCGGCTCCGGGCAAAAGCCGCTGGATACCACGCGCCGCCCCTTAATGCACCAGAATCGTCATGCGCATCGCGGCCACCGAATGCTCACCCCTTGGGGAAGCACCAACTTGAGCTTCGGGTCAATATTCCGATCAGTTCTGACCTCGAGCCACTCAAGGGGGATACTCCATTCCTCTGATAATTGCACCCGCAATTCTCTAAGGGTAAAGCTGCGGTACGAGAGTCGCCAAATCCGCCCCTCGAAGTCTTCTTCCTGATCTTTGTGCAGAAGGCTACGCCCTCCAGTCGTAAGCGTCCTTATCATTGGTGGAGAACTGCGTTTCACGGCTAGCTCTACCACAAGCTTTTGTGGAGATTCCGACGGCATGAACGGGACTTGATCGCGATACGGGGTCAGCACCCGTTGAACAAACAGCATCGATGGTCGATATTTACCTACCGATTGAACCGTCAGAAGCTTCCCGAGACACCGGCCCTTGATTTTCGTCGAACGAAACTCGCCGTTTGAATCGAAGTAGACCTCGAAGAACATGCCATTCAGCAAATCTAGGGCTCGCTCAATCGGAATTGATGCCAGTTCCTGACGAAGATCTCCTAAGAAGGCGACTGCCCGATTTTCGGCGCCGCACGCGCATTGATACAGGTTCCTCCCCAGTACAAAGGCCTCATCGGCGCAAACTTTGCTCCAATCTAGATCTAGCACTGCGACGACTGCTGGATTCTGCTTATACCAGTTGTATGTCTTCATGGCCCTAATGAAGCCTGCGATCTTATTTCCCTTCTTCAGAGGAAAATCAACATCCGCCTTAGCCTCGTCCGAATACGCAAAAGCCTGCTTCAGGCGCACACCTTGCTTTTGCAACTTCTTGACGATAAGTACCGCCAGATCAACCGGGGAGCGCCCGTCAAGCGCGATGTATCCTGTTGTCTTGAGTAGACCAGGAACTTCGACGCTCTCATCGAAAAATGCCGGAAGGATATATTCCTGGCTTTCGCTGAGTGCTCGTGCCTGTGCGCTCTTGCGCTCGTGATTGGTCCATAGTTTCTTTCTGTATGCTTCCGAAATAAACATGACAGTAAAGAGAGCACGACTTCGATACACGTCGCTCAAATGAGTATATAGGTCTTTCCCCCACAGATCCGCTTCTTCGAACTTGTCGTAGAAAACGTCCACGCCTTCACTTTGCAGAGCCTTCGCTACGTCATCAACGTAGGCACGATCCTCTCCAGCGAACGACAGTGCCACGTGGAACTTCTTCTTGGCCACAGTCGGTCCTCCTGTATTGTGAGAGTCTATTCGAAACGCACACCTAGTCGCCTCGCGAAGGCGACGGCAGAAACCACAATGCGTGAAGTATCGTAGTGAAAACTCCGCGCGTTGCGTGCATCTTGTTCGGCACTGCATTGCTGAAGAATGATGTCGGACGACGAGCCACGGCCAATGTCGGTGGCGCGCGGCCAACAGGCAAAGCCCGTCAATAACTTCCTTCTGATTCTTCTGTAGCGGCACGTCAGTCTCTGCGTTACCCGCACCAGCGATGAGCGCCGCGAGTGACGTCAATCCCGCGCCGCGAAACCATACTGCGTTCGGCGCTTAGCGACGTGTTGGGCGATCATCTGTGCACTCATATTGAGGGCCTCCCGGTGGCGGCGGATCATGTCGGCAACCCGCGCATGTAAAGCCCGAGGAGCGGGCGGCATCTTACCAGCGCGCTCCGGATGATCTTGATCAAAGCGTTTGAACTCTGCTATGCGACGCTTTACTGTCTTCGCGTGTTTTGATCCCTGGATTACGCTCGAGTACGCAGCGAGGGCTCGAAGGGAAAGTGGGCCCCCTCCCCGCAGTATTAAGGTCGGTGCGACAGCAAGAACGGATCCGCCTTTATTGCGATCAGCGATCTCTTTGGCGGCATTCCCATGCTTCGGCAGCTGGGATCGAAGCATATAGCCTCCTGCAAATTCGACTGTGATACAGACCTACCGCCCAACGTCCGGCGACGCGAAGCTTGGTGCAGACCCCGACATATGGCCATCCTCGGCCTCCTCGCGCTTCTCACGCTTGATGCGCTCGTAAATTTCCTCGCGGTGCACCATGACGGACTTTGGGCATCGATACTGATGGGCACTTGGTTGCCCCTCGCTTCGAAAATCGTGAGAGTGACGTCGTTTCCGATCATCTCGGTGTCGCCGACTCGTCTAGGTAGTATCAGCATGATCCCCCTTCCTATCGGCAATTCTGCGGGACTCCGCAGCTCTCCACTCCTAGAGTCCCCTGGGCGATTTTAGCCTGATCTAGGCAGTGGCCACGACGATCCCTGCCCATATGATCCACAACGAACGCGCTGTCTCGCCAGAGGTAGCGCATTTGCGGCCATCCGGCAACCCAGCCTTATTGCCGTGGCACCGCCCCAAGAAGTACAATGTAGCGCATTGCAAGCGCAGTACAAGCGCTGCCCAATTGCAAATCCAGGAGTGACGCCGTGGCAGGTGCAAAATCCGCAACTCTGACGCTTCGGCTCGACCCTGCAATCAAAGAGGCTCTGCGAACTGTAGCTGAGCATGACCACCGCAGCCTCGCGAATATGGTCGAAGTCATGGTCCGCGAATATTGCCAGCGCAAGGGAATCGGTATTCCCGAGCAGCGTCCACTGTTCTCGCACACCTCATGAGGTGGGTGCGGATGAGTCTCCGCAATTCCGTCGAGGTGGACCGCGATGTCGGATAGAGTACCCGCTGCAAAGCGGTCCGAGATCATGCGGTCCGTGAAGCCAGAAGACACCGGTCCAGAAATTGCGGTACGCAAAATGCTCCACCGTCTCGGGTATCGATACAGGCTTCACGCGAAAGATCTGCCTGGTAAACCAGACATCGCATTCCCTAGCCGCCGAAAAGTCATTTTCGTGCATGGCTGTTTTTGGCACGGCCATCGATGCCCCTACGGGCGATTGCCAAAAAGCCGCCTCGAATATTGGCAACCGAAAATCGAAGCGAACAGAGCGCGCGATGCCCGCAAGACGAGCGAGTTGCGACGAGCTGGCTGGGGAACAGCTGTCGTTTGGCAGTGCGAACTCAAAGACAGTGCGCGAACGCTGAAGAAGCTCGCATTATTCCTAGGCGAACCAGGCGCGGCAGGGGCACTAAAGTGGACGAAAATCCGAAACTTCAGGGGACTTCATGGCAAGCAACGAAAAACGAACTAGCGGATACCGAAGACCGATAGGACTCGATTTATTCGCCGGAGCTGGCGGCCTGAGCCTAGGGTTCGAGCAGGCCGGATTCGATGTCGCCGCAGCGGTCGAGATCGACCCGATTCATGCGGCAGTCCACAAATTCAACTTCCCGCAGTGCGCCGTATTGCCAAAGTCGGTCAGCAAGCTCTCGGCAGATGAGATCGTGCAGGCCGCTAAATTGGGAAACCGACGAGTCGACGTCGTGTTCGGCGGCGCTCCTTGTCAAGGATTCTCTCTCATCGGTCAGCGAGCGCTTGACGATCCGCGCAATTCGCTGGTCAAGGATTTCGTTCGCATAGTATCGGAACTGGACGCTTCGTATTTCGTCTTCGAGAACGTCAAAGGATTAACGGTCGGGCGCCATAAGAGATTCCTCGAGGAACTGATTGAAGCGTTCAAACTAGCTGGCTACAACGTTCGATTGCCATGGCGAGTGCTAAACGCCGCCAGCTTCGGAGTGCCCCAAGATCGCGAGCGACTCATTCTGCTCGGCGCAAAGCGAGGACTTCGCCTTCCGGAATACCCCGATCCCATCACGCGACCTGCGGGAAGCGAACATCTTCTCGGCTTACCCGAAGGACCGTCGTGCACGGATGCCCTAGACGACTTACCGGACGCAGAACATTTCGACGAACTCCTCACCGTCGATTCCGTGCGAACCGACAACTGGGGAAAGCCGAGCGCCTACGCGCGCGCACTGCGCTCAATGGGTAAGAATGCCTGGCACTTCGGATATGGCCGAAAATGGGACCGTTCGATCCTCACGTCCAGCATGCGCACGTACCACACGGACATTTCGAGGCGACGTTTCGACGAAACCGCCCCTGGAAGCATCGAACCCATATCGAGATTTTTTAGACTCCCTAACCTCGGAGTCTCCAACACACTGCGAGCCGGAACCGACTCTGCGCGTGGAGCGTTCACGAGCCCAAGGCCGATACATTACAGCAAACCGCGATGCATCACGGTTCGCGAGATGGCGAGACTTCATGGATTCCCGGATTGGTTCCGATTCCACGTCACGAAGTGGCACGGCGCACGGCAAATAGGGAATGCCGTGCCTCCGCCCCTTGCAAGGGCGATTGCGACCAAGCTAGCCGAAGCCATGGGGATCGCCCCACGACCGGGGGACGTTACCATTGCCCTGGGAGATCCCATTCTTTTGAAGATGGATATGTCTCAGGCTGCCCGCTTCTGGAGCGTACCTGTGCCCATCGGACGACGTGACCGCAAGAGCGGTGCCAGGAAACGCAAACAGGAAGAAATCGAAGCGGCGCGGTATCCGGGGTCGGTGAGAGCCTATGGCTAGTCGACAAAGCGGATCGACCCCGAACCGCTATAAGGCTCTGATCGAGAGAATATTTTTCGATCGATATCGAAAAGGAAAGACGAGCCTCCCCTTCACACGAGAAGACATCCGGCACGCCGCGAAAGCTCTCGGCATCGAGCTGCCGAAGAATCTCGGAGACGTTGTCTACGCCCTGCGGTACAGGATTCCAATGCCCGAGGCCGTTCTGGAGACGCAAACCAAGGGATTGGAATGGATTATCGAAGGAACGGGGCGTGCGAACTACGTCTTCAAACTGGTCAGAGCCAATCGCATCGCCCCGCGCCAAGATCTCGTCACGATAAAAATCCCTGACTCGACACCCGAAATCGTTGCGGCCTATGCCTTGTCAGACGAGCAAGCTCTGCTGGCGAAGGTTCGATACAATCGTCTTATCGATATCTTCCTGGGAATCGCTGCATATTCCCTCCAGAATCATCTGCGCACAAGCGTCGGCGGCATTGGCCAAATCGAAATTGACGAGATCTATGTCGGCATAGATCGACACGGCAGACAGTACGTGATGCCCGTTCAAGCCAAGGGCGGAAGCGACCAGCTTTCGGTCGTTCAGACGAAACAAGACATCGCCTGCTGCTCCCAAAAATTTCCCACTCTCATTTGCAGGTCAATTTCGGCGCAATTCATAGATTCCGATCTCATAGCCATGTTCGAGTTGACAATCGATGTGGACGAGGTGAAGGTCGTCGAGGAGAAACACTATCGGCTCGTCCCTTCCGACCAAATCCGGACCGAGGATCTCAAAGCATACGGCAACAGACGCTGACGACGGGCGACCGAGCCGGAGAGTTGCAACGGAGATCGTCGAAAAACAACGGTTGAACCACTAGCCGAGTTGACGGGTGCGAATTTCGGGCCGTTGGACCGCAAGAGTCTGATATCTGGAGAACCGTTATTTTGTTAAATCCCGTCAGGAGCAGGATCGCCATGCAAAGGCTCTTGGAGGCGCTCGCGTCGACACCGGAGAATTCGCGTGCGGGCAAGGAGACGACGAATGAGACGGGAGCCGCAAGATGCCGAGACAGGTAAATCCGAAAAGGAAACAGGTTTCCAAGACAAGAAATTGCAAAGAGTCGCAGAAAAAGCGCGTTATCCGATCCCTTTTTGCGCTGAGACTGCGGGTTAAAAGAGAGCCTTTACCGTGGATTGTCTCCCTTGAGGAAGTTCAATCGGCGATCGAACGGGCGAACGCACGCTGGAGAAAGAGCGGCGTCGGCACCCTCAGCACGAGGAATCCGGCCAACTTCCTGAAAGACATTGTCCGTCGAGAACAGGCGTACCGCGCGACGTGGCCATGGAGCGCGCTCGCGCGTGGCTACATTGGAATACAGGTCAAGGGAGCCAAGGCCGAGATAGGAGCGCCCAAACGAAAAAGTCCGTGCTTTGAGTTCATCCACGTAGACTCCGCCAATCCCATTGGCGAGTTGTACCAGCAGGTGCCTCTTTACCAGCGACCGGATCCGACTGGTGAGGTTCCTGTTTTCAACATTCAAACGCTAGAGCTTCCTCCAGAGGTACGACGACTGAAGCGCAAAGACGAGAGTTTCCTGCTGCAGCTCATCGTGCGACTCCGGGTCATAGAGACGCACCTGAGCATGGTCTCTCGGAAGGGACTGGAAAGCCTTACGCACCTCCAGATGGGTCTGAAACTGCGAGGGGCGGAAATCGACGGTCTGTTTCTTGGGGAGTTGCGCCCCAAGAACAAGAAGATGCGGCTGTCGACGAAGCGACGGATTCTCGTAGCCCTGGAAGCGAAAGGGGAATCCGACGACATCCTAAAAGGACAGATCAAAGATCAAGTCGTAGCTTTGTTCCGGCTAGACGTGTTCAAGGACGAAGTGGACTTCGTCGCGCCCATGGCGGTCAAATTGGTAAGGCCGAATTGCATCTACGTAGCCGAATTCCGCCTCGTCGCACGACCTGGAATAGCTAGCCGTCGCCCCGCTCTCGGCACGTTGCGACTCGCCTCAGAGGCGTTCTACGAATTCGTTCCGCCTATCGGTAATTTAGATCGGTCGAGGAAAGCGCAAAGACGCCCAACTGTCGTTTCCGCGTCTACGAGACACGAATAACTGCCTTGGGTTATTCACGAGTAGCGGCTGCAGCCGCCAAGATTAGGTCCCAATCGGCATCGCTGAGTTTTCGGACACCAGAAATGAATGCCACGCCCCACCGGTTTGGCGTCCTGGGCAGGAAGCTCAATCCGGCCAACAGGGCGCGAACCGGCACACGAGGACTCAACCGACAGATACCCTCGAGTCTCAGCCAAGCGGATGCCGGTTGGTGCCCTTCAAGTTCCTCGCTTTCGGGCGACAATTTTGCACTGCGTTGAGCGGATTCGATGCGAGACACGAGAGCAACGGCATAAAAGGATTGAGCGTCCCGGCTGGCGCCACCGAGGTAGACAAGGAGCCGGTCCCCACGAGTCATCCGTGCTTGATGCGGAGTGTTCGGATACAGGGGCCATTTGCCGGCAAGGAGGCGTGCTTCGGCGAGAGCCTCTGCACGGAACTTGATGCCGCGTGACGAGACTGCGTCGGTGCATACGAGAATGAAATTGGACATTCGAGCGAGCCGATCACTAATCGCCACGACGCGCCGAGGTGCCAGGAGATATTCTACCATACCGCGCATGCCTGGGAGCCTTCTGTCTCTCTGAATGTTCCGGCCGCTCGAGACCGGGAAGTTCGTCTGGCCGCGGTCTAGGTGGCTCGGATCGTGCGGCTGCTCCCAGCGCGGCGCCACTTGAGGTGCGATGAACCGGACAAAGCCGAACGCGATCGGCACCGGGTTCTCGAAAGCATGCTTGGTGCCCTCGACTAGGATTCGGAATCGGGCAGAGGTGTCGCGCGAACCGCGTAAGATGCGCTTCAATCTCGAAGGGACTGACGAGCGCGGCCTCAACGCGCCGGGGGATTCTCCTCCCGCCGTGCTGCCTGCAACCGATTCCGCATTTGCTGTGCTATGAGTTCGCGGTCGGTGCGCGGCGGGGGCATGCGGGCAAGTAATTCGTGCACCCGGCTGGCGATGTCGGGATGGCCTTGGGAAATGAGGATAGAACCGATCGCACGCCAGCCGTGTTGAACGGCTTTTCGGGTTTCTTTCAGTGTCGACTTTCCGGGCCCGACAGTAGGATTGCCGTTCGAGAGCTCGGCAGCGACGGTGGAGATACGTTCGCGAATGTGAGTGGATTCGCCTCTTTGCATCGCACGGTAAATTCCGTCCTTCTTGTGAATTCGGCTCTCGCCTCTTACCGCGCGCTCGGTAGCATTCGCCGCAATGCCTTGGTCGCGCAAATGACGAGCGAATTCTTGGCGCCACCACCGCAGGGTCGCTTTCCGGATGTTCAGCCGCTCGCCCTGTTCGCTTAAGGCCTTGACCACCAAATGCACGTGTGGGTGCGGCTCATCCGTGTGAAGCACCAGCGCATACCGGTGTCTTAGTTCGAATTCCTCCCGCGCAAAATTGCGAGCTGCCTCGAGCACCCCCTTCGCCGGGGTCCCCGGCGGCATGGAGAGCATGATTTTGTGGACCAGCTTGGGCGCGCGCCCTCTTCCAGCAGATAGCCGGCTGTCCCGCCGATCCTGATCCAGATCGAGATCCCAGTTTTCAACGAGCTGCTGTCCAGCGTCCCGTCCCTGCAGGCGGTCGCCGTCGTCGGTCTCCAGTTCCAGGTTGCCTTGCCGGCCAATGTAGTTCAGGTGCCGCGCGACCGATTGCGGGTTATTGCTGTCCTTCGACAGCACCTTGACCATCACCTCGGGTGTCCGGCGCACTGTTCGGCGAATCAGCGCGACCACCTCCGGCGACAATCGGTCCCTCCGCCCGAGACCGCGCCTCGCGTAGCTCCCGATATCCAGGAGAGGACGACCCTCGAGCGAGCTAATCCGCTGGTTCCGCATGTCCGCACATCCAGCTCGCCGCGTTCGCCTTGATCAGGTTCTTGGTGTGATCGCGCAGGGCCTCGGAGATCTTGAGAATGGCCCGGAACTCGTCATGGCCGGCTCCCCGCACGCGAGCACCCTGATTCGCAGCTCGGGCAATTTGGTTCAGATTGCGTCCGATGGCGCCCAGCTCGCTGACCGCTCGCTTCAATGCGATTAGCTCTTCCTTTGGCAACGGAGCGAGCGAGCGCAGGTGCGAGCGCACCAGCACAGAGACGTACGTCGCTGAGGCCATACCCCGCGCCGCCGCACGCTCGTGCAGGAGCAGCCGGTCCTCCGCTCGTAGCCTCACGTACAGGCCGGAAACTGGGGTACGGCGCTTCGAGCATCGTCCATGGACAGCCGCAACTGGCGCATCGGCGTGCCTGCCAGGCTGGCCTTCCGAGTCGATGGCCCGCAGCTCTCTCAGAACCAGCTGCCGCAACCAGATTGATTCGGTCAGCAGCCGTGCCTGAGTGACCGCCGCGACGCGCGCCTTGGTCTCAGGTGTTATTCGTGTCCGTAAGACTTCTGTTGCGCCCACAGGTCACAATGTGGCCCAAAACTCGCTGCAAAGCTATCCTGCGTTTCACCGAAAATTCGGTCGAAACTGCACACCCTGCCCACCCTTGTCGGATTGCCCCAACGGGCGAACTGGGCGCCACAACCCCGAACCGAGAGCCACAACCGTGAACTGAAGCCGCGGTACACGCTACCGGATCCGGAGATCTCTGGCCGGAACCCCGGCCGAGCCACCCTTGAGATATCCTGTCCGCTCATTTCAGGCAATGCACTACCGGACTATGGACGCCAGAACCGCAGGGCAATCGTGGCTCATACTCACGCGCCGCTACGGGGGCGATGTTCGGGAGCCATCTCCGGCTCTGATCGCTGAAGCGGTCTCCGAGCTCTACGGCGACACAGTCGACCTTGAACATGGGAGCATCCATCTGCGGTGCGGACTGGCCGACGGGCATATGGTCGTGCTGAGCGCCGACGTCTCGGGAAGGACGACGCTTGAGGAATTCAGCGACCAAGATTTTGGTCAGTGCATGTCGCAAAGGATCATGGAAGGCATTGGGAAGGCTGAGGCGGAGCGCCTGTTCCAGCTCCTCTGCGAAGGATGCTTAACAACCCTGATGAGCGAGCCTTGGATCAACGCAGTGGCCCGCTAGACCCCCAGAATGGCGACACGGCTGCCGCTTTCCCGTGCGGCCAGTACGCGATTGGGGCATATTCCGGCGCCAATTCACGGTTGCGGACCAAAGGCACCTGGCCGAAGACATTGTTTTCGTTCAGCCACCTCGCTCCGTCAGTTCGCCTATTACGGAACACCGATAACCCTCCTTCCACGGGAAAACAGCGAGGGCGACCGGCATCGCATCACTTGCCGCCATAGGTTTCCGTGACCACCCGCATGGGGGAATCCCCGGGCACCACGATCCCCGGGCACCACGATCCTCGGGTCCACGGCGCCCGTATTCGTCCACTAGGCCCCCTCGGCAACCCGGGGCTGGAGATACAGGCATTGACGGAGAGCGGCTGTCCTACCGCGTTTTAGACGCAATCACGCGGGTGCGCGGATCCCCCAGGGCGACTGGGTCACGAAGACCGTGTACGACTTTGCTCCGATCGCCCGCATCCCGATGTCGGTCTAGCCCTCGAGACCCTTGCTCGAATCGCCTGCCGGCAGGCCAAGCGCGATTGCCCCACGGCCACCTTGCGTGAGGAGCGGCACGAGCGGGCGCCCACCCGGTTATCCCGCCGGCGCCTGGGGACCAGAATGACCGACGACATCGGGGCCCGGGCCCCGTGGCCGTTGCAGCCTGGCAGCACCACAGACCCGAAGCCTCAAAACGGCGCCCGGCCACGCATGAGATTGACGGGGCCAAGATAAGGGGGAGAGCGCCGATCCCGACGCCCTCCCCCACGACACTCAAGCCGCGAGGACTTCTGCCGCCAGGTCCCAGAGCGCGCTGTTGAGCCGGATGTCCACCTGGATCGAGGTAATCCGACGCGTGCGCACCAGCCGGCCGCTCGCCGAGCGACGAATCAGGCCGCCGCGCAGCAGATTCTCCTCGACCTTGTTCAGCGTGCTGAAGAGGTCATCCCCGGCGTCCTCCGGCCTGCGGCACTGAAGCAGCTGCGAGGCCGCCATGCCAGCCTGCCCGGGCTCCGGATACCGCAGTGCCAAGGCCCGCTCGGCGAACCGGAGCTGCTCATCCTCGAGCAGCCGCCTCTGCTCCATCCGCTCGACCTGCGCGGCCAAATCATCGAACCGATCCGCGATGGTGAGTGCATGCGCGACGACGTCCTCGACGACATCGCCACGATGCGCCACCGCGAAGGTCGGGAATGCACCCCGGGAGACGATCAGACCATTGGTGCAGACCACTCGGAAGAGGCCCATTCGGAGCTGATAGGCGCTTGTACCGTTGTGGCTATTCAGAAAGACGATCTCGGGCGTCGAATCCCGGAGCTGGACGGTCTCCAACCTTCGACGGAGCCGCACGACGTGCCGGGCATGCAGCACGCTCGCCGTCCGCGTCCGCGCCTGACGGGCCTCGACGGGCACGAAACCGGCCTCGATGAGTCCGGCGAGGACCTTCTCGGTCGGTATGAACGTGTAGCGGGGACTGCGGCGCTCGTCGGCCGACGGGGCGAAGACAGCCGGCGCCTGCTGTCGCAGGCCATCCAGTGAAAGGGTGCGACCGAAGACGTTGTCGTACTTGACCAGCGATAGATGGGATGAGGTAGTCATGGTGGGATCCTCGGAACATGCTTGGGCGGGATTGCCCGTGTCCCTCGGATCACGGCGCGCGCAGCAGTCACGTGTGACGCGACGGGTCGTGGAATAAATGGAGGGGACCCGCGTCTTCGCGGGGAGGCGGCCGTTTATGCCGCGAAAGCCCGTCGCGGCCACTTGACGGCGAGCACGCCGTGATACGCTGAAGCGATTCAGGTAATCCCGCCCTCTTGATCCCCTCTTCTCTCAGCCCCGCCGTCACTCCCCGCAACGCAACTCGATAGGAAGTATCGCCCGTGCCGTTGGCGCTCCGCCGATGTCGCAGCACAAGCAAGGCCGCCTGAGCCCCAGGTCGACGTGTCCAGGGTCCACCACCGGGGCGAGCCGATTGACCGCACCGACGAGACACCCGGGGAATCCGAGGTCGAACCGTGTGCGCGCCTCTAAGACGTGACCTGATATCGACCCGTGAATAGGCGAAGGCGCGGCGAATGCCGGCGCTCAGCCAGACAGCGATTATTTCAGGGCGAGCGAGAGCAGCTCCGCAGGTTCGCGTCCGAGGGCTCGCGCGATTTCGATGAACTCAACCACATCCATGCGCCGTTCGCCGGCCTCGATCTTGGAGACGAAGGACTGCGAGCGCTTGAGCTTTCGTGCGAGCTCGGTCTGGTTCAGGCCTGCGTCGGTTCGAGCTTTCACGAGGACCGCGCAAAGGGTCCGGTGCGTACGGGTTCGCAGAGACTTCAAGAACGCGCTCCAGAAGGCTGAAGCGCATACATATAATGCCAAATTGGAATTATTCGGTTTTGGACTAGACATCCTCGAAAGAGACGTGTATGGTCTCGAAATATTCCATTCTGGAATAAACATCATGGCCTGTGAAACGAAATCGAACGCGGCGTCCACCCCGCGCAGTCGATGCAATCCAATCCGGTTGGGATACATGACGGCTGGAATACTCAGGACCGCGGGTCACCCGGACTGCCGTATCCGGTCGGGTGATTCTCCCGAGGGGATCTCCAGGGTGACCATGGTGCCCCGTTCGTCACAGGACGAGGAAATCCCCGCCCCGGGAGAGGCGGAAATCGCTTTTCGCCGGGCGCTCAATCGGCTTTGCATCGCGTGCTGGGAGATCGAGTTGGCGATTGCCCGGTTGTCCTTATTGAATCTGGAACGGTCTCGATCGACTGAGAGGTAAGGATCGTGGAACCCCCCGAAGCGCGAGAGATCCTCATGTTCCTGGTGGCAGGGCACAAGCCCGGGTCGGCTGAACCGCTGCCGAGCGATTGCATCATCCACCACGCAGACGTCCTCCGAGCCCTGATGCTCGGCATCAACGGGCTCGATTGCCTCATCGCTCGGAACAAGCGGCGATCGGCGCTCCCCGACAACGTCGGCCAGTCGTGGACGGCACGGGAAGAGGCGCGCTTGCGCTCGGCGTTCCTGGCCAAGGAACCGCTCGAGTCGATTGCCGAGAGGCACGGACGCACACTGCGCGCGGTCGAGGCGCGCCTGGTGCGGATGGGGCTGATCACGGAGAAGGAGCGCACCACCCGCGGAGGGTTTGCGTCGCCGGAGTGACGCGGCGCCGCCCAGCGGTGCGCGAGACCGTAGGCGCAACGGAGAGGTTTGAACACCATGCCGGAAGCAACCGACCGTCAAAGCAATGTCCTGGAACACCGCCAAACCCGGATGCAGATGTGCATCGCCGAGGTGGTTCGACGGCACCGGGAGCACACCCGGTTGAGCCAGGAAGCGTTCGCGGATCAGATCGGCATGCACCGCACACAATACAGCTTCGTGGAGCGGGGCAAACGAGACTTTCGACTGTCTACTCTCGCGCGGGTCGCCGTTGGGCTCGAAATGCCGATCTGGACCATCCTGCGGGAGGCCGAGGAATTATCGGCGGACTCGGGAGGTCGTCCCGTCGATCGGCACCCGCGCCCGAACGGAGACGCGCGATAGACCGCAATCTTCTCCCTGGCTCTCTTCCTCCCCCCGGCCCGGACGTGGACAGTGACTCAAGACCGCCTCGGCAGCGGAGTGGGTCGGCGCTCGAGAAGCCCGACTCCGGTCTGCACCGGAGCCGGGCCGCACCTCGCGTCAGAGCATTCCTCGCTCGGCAAGGCTGACGATGCCATTGGCCGCCACGACCACGTGGTCGAGTACGCGAATGTCGATGAGCCCGAGCGCATCGCGCAGTCGATGGGTGATCAGCTCGTCCGCCGGGCTGGGCTCGGCGATGCCGCTCGGGTGATTGTGCGCTAGGATCACCGCTGCCGCGTTGTGCTTGAGCGCCTCCTTCACCACCTCCCGCGGATGAACCACGGCCTGGTTGACGGTACCGCGAAACATCTCGACACAGGCCAGCAGTCGGTGGCGACAGTCGAGCAGCACGACACAGAACACCTCGTGCTCCAGTGTCGCAAAGGAGACCCGCAGGTATTCCTGCACGAGGGCCGGCGAGGTGAGCACACGGCCGCGTCGGAACCGAAGGGAAATGGTTTGCCGGGCGGCAGCGAGCACCTCCACCGCCGTCGCGGGCCGGTAGGCGGTGGAGTCGCAGACATAGAGAGCGGGCGCAGAACCTGTTGCGTTTGACATGGCGAAGCCCTCAGAGAATTCCGGGCGGGATTGCCCGCGTGCCGGGCTTCACGGCGCGCGCAGCGGTCAAGGCTCAAGCGACGGGTCGTGGAATAAATGGAGGGGACCCGCGTCCTCGCGGGGCGGGCGGCCGTTTATGCCGCGAAAGCCCGTTGCGCGGGCCTTGACGGCGAGCACGGCGGGAGCAGCCTGAGCGGTCTACGCAATCCACCCTTATTTCTGTTTCTTGACCCTCCGGTGCATCTTCAGGAGAAGGACGACGCCGGCCAGGGGGCCGATTGCGCCGGATCACGGAATGACTATAATGACCATCGTGACTAATTGAAGAGGTAGATCCCCCATGGACAGCGGCATCTGGACGGTTGCTCAGGCCAAGGCGAAACTGAGCGAGGTCATCGAGAGCGCCCTTAAGGAGGGCCCCCAGACCATCACCCGCAACGGCCGGCGGACCGCGGTCGTCGTCGATGCGGAGGAATGGGAGCGCAAGACCCAGCGCAGCGGGACGCTGGCGGACTTCTTCAAGGCCTCGCCGCTTCGCGGCTCGGGGCTGAAGGTCCGCCGCTCCAGGGATCGGTTGCGCCCGACCGGCCTGTGAGCTTTCTGCTCGACACGAACGTCGTCTCCGAGTGGACCAAGCCGCGCCCGAACGCCGGCGTGGTCGAATGGCTCACCGAGGTCGATGAGGACGAGGTCTTCCTCAGCGTCGTGACGTTCGCCGAGCTCCGACACGGCATCGAGCGCCTGCCCACCGGTGCCCGGCGCCGGCGGCTCGATGACTGGCTCCGTAGCGATCTGCCGCTACGGTTCGATGCGCGCATCGTGGGCGTGGATGGCGCCATCGCCGATGAATGGGGGCGGCTCGTCGCCCGCTGCGAGCGGCGCGGCCGGCCCATTCACACGATGGATGCGCTCATCGCGGCGACGGCGCAGGTCCATGGCCTCACCCTGGTGACCCGAAACACGGCGGACTTCCAGGCGTCCGTGAGCGCACTCGTGAATCCCTGGACGTAGCTGCGCTCGACCCGCGAATACCCTCGCCGCCTCTCGATCGTCGTTTCGCGGCATTATGGAGACAGGTAAACCAGTCAGCGGCTCGGGCGGGAACTTAACTATTGGTTGGGAGGAGACTCCTCCAAAAAGACCGCTGGACTGTCAACGCCGGACATCGCTGGTAAGAGGAAAGATCGGTCGAACTTCAGCTATCGACCCATTGCAGGCGTCCGCCACTGTCCGCTGTTGGGACACTCAGGCCGCTAGTGGGTATGGCACCCCTATTCTCCCGTCCAGCGATAGCTACGGGACGATTTCATAACCGTTCTCGGCCAAATACTTCGGGAGCGCCTCAAGTAGTAAGTAGCCTGCGATTTCTGGATTCGCTGGTGCAGCACATACTTCGATGACGTTTATTAGCTCCGCTGCAGCTATCTCCCCGAGGCCGGCTTCAAGCATGATGTACGTCGCGGCCTCGAATTGTCTTCGGCGGTTTTCCTCAAAGTGCGAGTAGGCGACTCGGATATCGATTCCATCCCACTCGTCCTTCGACTCGATTGGCTTAAACCATGTCGCATCAGGTGCTACCGTGATGTCCTCGTAGGAAGTCACAAATTCGAAGCCTTGAGGTGGCTTGAACGCCACCGCCTTCCAGCCCGGAATAGGTGGCGCCGCGGCGACAAGGGCGCGGACTGCACCAAATGCGCTGCGCTTGCCCGCAGCGGAGATAACCAACTCACGTGGGCCCTCTCGTGCGCCACCCACCTCAAACCACAGGTCACCATTGTACGCCTGCAGCGCAGCCTGCAGTTCGTTGAGAAGATCTTCCTTCTCTGGGACGTCGAGGCTACGATAGCGGCTCTCATTTGCCGCGAACCAGCGCCAAAACCGTGCGATGCCGCTCAATTGGCACCTAATGTCAGAGTTACGCTGGCAAGATGATGAAACATGAGGCTTGGCGCCTTCGTCCCTTCGAGTTCGTTCAAACGAGGGTGCGATAGCGTGTTTATTCTGAATGTCCGGTTTCAGGTGAGCAACTCTATCGCCTCTCCGGCCGCTTCTGGCCGATCCCGTGCGCTTCAGCGAGCGGCGGGGCCGTATTGCTTCGAGAGTACTTCCAGCGCATTGATGTGAGCTTTCGTCAGTTGCGCCAGCAGGAGGTCCGCCTCCATCGGATACATAGAGCCATACTCGGCTTGCTTATCCTTTGCTGGGTACATTGCTGCCATGTACCGATCTCGGTACGCAACCCAGGCTCTCTCCATTGCCGCAACTTTGGCGGTTGCACCGGGCTGATTCTCAACTTCAGATAGGAGCTTGCGATAGGTCTGATTGAGCTTCTTTTTCGAGCGTCTGGCCTCCTGGTCCGCACACAGATCAATAGCCGACTGCGTCGCGGCCGTGCGCATACACTCCGCATAAGGTAACGACTCTTGCGCAATCGCTGGGGCAGGCAGAAGCAAAACTGCTAGCAGCAAGTATCTCATTACCCGCTCATAGGACGAACAGTTCCACCAGCTTACAGTATGCCTGGAATGTCCGCTTCCCGGCCGGCATCTTCGGTACCTCACTGACCGCACTTGGTCGGAGGCCGACGGTGGTGTACGGATACCGTCGAGCGCCAACTCGCGTACAGGGAAGCCGACCAAGCACGGCGTTCTATGCTGCTCATTTCTCAGAATTATCGGGCTCCCCGATTACCCACCTCCGCCATTTCTTTGGCATCCATCCTATATATCCCTGCCGCCAGAGGACGGAGGAGTCACGTGCACGCACCGCCTTCCAAACGAGAACAATGGTCGCGACAAGCATTAACAGCAACCATGCCTCTGCCAAGGCACGATCGAGTTCCCGATATCGGAGATTGATGGCCAGAAGGCCGGCAAGTATCGAAAGGACGAGAAAAGGAGCCAGCCACAGGCGGATGCTTTTGTTGATCACTGGAATCTTCCCATCTTTTCGATCAGCATGCCTTGCAGTGAATGTGCTTCTGGCCGCCGGGGAGATGCCACTTTGTCGAATATATATGAAGCATACGCTCGAGCAGCGATCTCGTCACTTTTTCGGCTAATTTTGTTTCCGCTACAGGCGCAGTGCGAATTTCCCGAGAGAGTTGCCCTCAGCCCTACACCGCAAATGTGCCGAGCGACAGAACGATAACCACTCTCGGCGCTGGTGGCGCGCGGCGATGCAATGCCCAGGCGAACGCCATTTCTTGCAGCGTCCGCTTAGGAGACGGCCAGGAGCACACGCGAATGACGGCAGTTGGCCGTTCAGACCCATTCGCCAAGGCCGTATCCGAGCTAATCGAAAAGTCCCAGCTTCGGTTCCAAAAAGGGCCGGGACCCGCGGTAGATCCGATCAAACTGATCCACCTCTCGCGGCCCTCGGAAAAATGCTGCAATCAGATGGTTTAGCTGCCTCCCGAGCCGCCGCGAGAACGATGCTCCGGTTGAGTTGTCTCCGTAATGCCGCTGTTCGGCCGTGTTACCCGCTCGCTACGAGGGATCCTCCAATGCCAGCTCGATGCGCAGATGTGCATCGAGCGCCGCCGCGAGCACCAGCGCATCGTTGAGCGCATCGACCGGATCGCGCTCGAGCGCGGCCTGGAGCGCCGATCTCAGCCACAACGAGGCCGCCTCGTCGGCCAGGATGTCCTGCGCGGTGGGCATCACCTCCGGCACCGCGCTCACCGGGTGGGCTCCCCACGCTTGGGGTCCGGCACCTTCGGGGGCGTACTCTTGCTGTGCCTGCGCTGATCGCGCAGCCTGACAGACGGCAGCGGCTCGCCCTTGTGGATGGAGCCGGTCATCGCGGTGCGCACCAGCTCGAGAAAGCGCGCGCGATCGGTCGGATCTGCGATACGCCGATCGGCGAAGTCCTCGGCGGCCCGGAAACTGAGGAACGTCGACTTGAGCTCCGGATGCGCCCGCACGGACTCGCGCACGTCCGCCTGCTCATCGCGCACCCGCCGGGCGAGCCGCGCGCGCTCGGCGAAGAACTTGACCTTCTCCACCACCCAGCGCGTGCGATGCGCATGATGCTCGTCCTGGCGGATGACCCGTCCCTCGGCGTCGCGTTGCCGGGTGGTGATCGTCACCGCCCGGCGGGCGACCCGGCGCGCGCCCACGAGATCACCCACCTTCGGGTGGGTCTCGCTCGCGGCAATCGCGCGCTCGAGATCCTTGCCCCACAGCGTGCGCTCGCCGCGGCTCGTCAGAAGCTTCACGTAGTAGGACAGGCCCTCGCCGCTTCGGAACTGGTAGTGCGCGCGACCGTGCGCGGTGAGCCGGCCGACGAGCAGCTCCCCGCCCCGCGGTCGACGGTTGGCGGATCGAGTCGGCGTGGGTCGCCCGGTTTCGGAGCCGCGGCCTGAAGCACCCGCTCGATCGCCCACTGGCAACGGTGCCTCCGGCGGAGGACGCTGCCCGCTCGAGGCTCTCCCCGGGTCGCTCCCCTTGTCGCGTGATTCGCTCATGGACCCCCGGCAACTCTACTCGCGCGCCCGGGCCGGCTCGCGGTCCCGCCCGCTTCGGGTGCGCGGGGCTGCGCGCTCGGCAGCGTTCTCGCGCAGCCGCACCGGCGGGAGCGGCTCCCCGCGCGCCACCGCGTCCGCAAGCGCCGAGCGCACCTGTGCCACGAATCGCTCCTGGTCCTGCCGATCGCGGAACTGCTTCGCGGCGAGTTCGGCGGCATGCACCTGGAGATAGGTCCCCACGAGCTCCGGATGGCGCTCGACGGCCTGCTTGGGATCGACGCCCGTATCGCGCAGCGTCCGGGCCGCCTCCGCCCGGGCCTCGAAGAACGCGCGCTTCTCGACGATCCAACGGTTGCGGTGCGTCGCGAGGGCCTTCTCGGCCACGACCTTGCCGTCCGCGTCGCGCTCCGGGGCGCTGACCGTGACCGCCTCCTGCCGTACGGCGCGCAGGCCCACCTCGTCCCCGACCTGAGGGCGGCTCAGCGATTCCTTGAGTGCCCGCTCGAGATCCACACCCCAGATCGTCCGGTCGCCGCGGGCGGTCTCGATCTTCACGAAGTACGACATCGCCTCGCGCGGATCGTGGCGGTAGGTTGCCCGCCCGTGATCGACGAGCCGGCCGGCCAACAGCCCTCCCTGACGCCCCTGACGGCCCGGATCGCCCTGTTTGCGCATCTCCTGCCCTTGGGCGCCGGGCGTCCGATCAGACTTCTCAGGGGCACTGGGCGCGTCTCCGGTGGCCTTCGGATCCGCCGCTGCCTTGACCCGCCCGAGCGCGCGCACGAGGCGCGCCTGTTCCAACTCGGTCGGTCGGTAGCCCCGCACCTTGAGGCCCGCCAGGCGCGCGGCAAACCACGCGTCCTTGCGGAAGCGCTCCGTGCCCCGCACGGTGATCCGGCGCCAGCCCCGTGCCTCGGCGATCACGACCAGGCTCCGGATCACCTCGGTGTTCTCACTTGCGGTGGTCAGCCGCCCGCCCCGGTCCGTGAACGCCCGGGTCCCATCGGGGAAGTGGTAATGCTTGCCGACCTGCACGAATCGCCGCCTCACATGCTCCGGCACCAGCCGCGGGCGCCTGAGCGACGGCTTAGCGGCGCGTGGGTCCTGACTGCTTTGCCGGTGGGCCGCTTCGGTCGAAGCCTCCCGGACGCCTTCGTCGCGCGAAGCGTCGGGACCCTGCTCCTGCCGGCTACTTGCCTCGGTTGCCCTCGCACGCCGCGTCACCGGCTGGATCGAGTTCTCCGGCGAAGCCGGCGCTCCACCCGTCGGCGCTTCGGCTTGACGCTCGGGGCGGGTCGCGTGGTGAGGCTTGTGCCCGATCTCGATCGCATTCGCTGCCTTCCTCCACGACGAGCCCGCAGGATCGCTTGCCTTCGCGCCGGTCGGTACTGAATCGATCCGCTTAGGCATCGGCTCCTCCTACGGCTCCCGCAAGGTCTTAAGGAAGTGCTCGACCGCCGCATTCATCTCCTCAGGGCTCAGGCGCTCCCCTTCGGCCTTCTGCGGCACCTCGATCTCCCCGAGCGGCGCAGCGAAGTCCTCGAGCGTGAGTGAGTCGAGCCGCTCGATGTCCTCCACCGTCGCTTCGCGGGTGACAGGCTGGGGCGCCGGCGCCGTGCTCGCCTCGCTGGACTCCCCAGGCGCGGGCGATACCGGCACCGGCGTCATGACGGGAGCTGGCGCCACCACCGGCGGCGGCAGGAGGCGCGCTCGGAATCGACTGTCCTCGAAGTAGCGGATCTTTCGACACCGGATGGGGCAGAGCCCCTCGTAAAAGATCAGCGCCTGGCGCGCCCCCAGCGCCTTGACCTCCTGGGGCAGAAGGAGCGGGCGGCGCTGCTCGCTCACGCTGACGCTGCGGGACCTCCGGCCCCTCGCATCCCCCCACTCGAAGAGCGGTCTCGAGACGGTGCGCGCCTTGACCGTCGTCACGCCCAACTCGTCGGAGATCTCTCGCGCGTCCGCGTAGTCCTTCGGCGCGAACACGATGCGCGCCGCGAGACTCTTCAGCATCGTCTCCGCCCCATTCATCCCGTAGACCTCCCGCAGCTGCGCCGGCGTGTGGATCACCAGCACCACGCGCACGTTGTAGCCGGGCAGATAGCTCACCGACTCGGCGATGATCGGGATGCGTCCGAGGGCCGCGAACTCATCGAGCATCATCAACACCTGGAGCCTCAGGCTCGGATCCTGCTCCGGAAGCGCGCGCGTCTGAAGCCCGATCGCCTGCTGGAAAAACAGGCTCAGCACCGGGCGCAGCCGGTGCAGGTCGTCGGGGTTGACCCCGACGTAGATCGACATCGGAGAGCGCCTGAGCTCCCGGAGATCGAAGTCGTTGCCGGCCGTCGCCGCATCCAGGATCGGGTTCAGCCACAGATCCAATCGCGAGGTGAAGGTCTTGCGGATCGAGCTCGCCGTGACCGGCGCCAGGTCGATCACATCGCAGAGCGCGCGCACGCACTGCGGCGAGAGGGGAAACTTCCCCTTGCCGCGCCCCTCGACGATGCGCTTCCAGTGATGGCCGAAGCCCTCATCATCGGAGGCCATTCCCTGGCGCAGCACCTCGCCGATGGTTTTGACCATGGAGGGCGTCTCGAACAGATACAGCGCGATCCCGAGAAAGAGCGAGCGGGCGCTCGCGGTCCAGAAGGGATCGACGTTCGGCGGGTCCGGGTAGAGCATCTCCGCGATGCGCTGCAGGTCGTTCACGCGCTTGAGCACATCGCCCGAGACGTAGAAGAAGGGATTCCAGCGCGCGGTACGGCCATCTTCGGCGAAAGGATCGAAGAGGAAACACGCCTGGCCCGAGCGCGCCCGGAAACCTGACGTCAGTGTCCAGTTCTCCCGCTTGATGTCGACACAGATCACCGAGTCTGGCCAGTTCAAGAGATTCGGGATCACGACCCCGACACCCTTGCCGGCGCGCGGCGGCGCCGCCAACACCACACCCTGCTGGCCCGGGAGCATCAGGCACCGCCGCCCGATGCGGCCCAGGATGATTCCCTGGTCACCGAAGAGGCCCGCCGCGGCGATCTCCCTGTGCCGTGCGAACCGCGCCTCGCCGTGCAGCGGCCGGCGCCGCGGCAGCAAGAGCACCGCTGCGCTCAACAGCACCGCCGCCGTCCCGCCGAAACAGGCACGCACCAACGCTTCGTGCACCTTCGGCCAATCGCCGTAGTAGTACGCGTAGCGCAGGACGGTCAGCGGACTCGCCCCGCGCGGATCGAGATGCAGCAGCCAGAGGAAGAAGAACCCCGCGAGATAGAGCGCCGCGATGAGCGCGACGAGCCCGATGCCCGCCGCGGTGAGGACCTGCCCGGTCCGCCCGGAGTCAGCCGGTGGCCGCCAGGCCGTGGCGCTTGCGCTCGGGGGCATACCAGATTTCCTTGATGTAGCGCTGGTGATGATCGACGCCGAACTGGATCACGACGTCGATGAGGAGATACAGCAGGTTCTTGATGTCGGCCCGGGCAAGTTCCCGGCCACCCGGGCTCTGCTTCACGAGCAGCACCAACTGCTCGAATGCGAGCTCGGCGCTCGCGGCATGGACGCTCGTGATCGAGCCCGGATGCCCCGAGTTGACGTTCCGGAGGTAATCGAACGCCTCCTCCGACCTCAACTCCGCGAGCAGGATCCGATCGGGCCGCATGCGAAGGCAGGACTCGAGCAGCTGCTTCGGCGTCACGCGCGCGAGGCCCTGCCCGTCCTTGCTGTAGAAGAGCCGTACGTGGTTCGGATGACCCTCGAGCACCAGCTCCCGGGCGTCCTCGATCGTGATGAGGCGCTCCTCGCCCGGGATCTCCCGGATCAGCGCCTTCGTCCAAGTCGTCTTGCCCGAGCCCGTGGGGCCTGAGACCAGGATGTTCCGGCGGCTCACGACCGCCAGGCGCATGAAGTCCTCGTAGGACTCAGCGTCCAGCAGGCGCTTGAGCTCGGTCTCCGTCCCATCGAGCACCTCACTCGCGCGCCGGGTCGAGCGGAAAATCCCGCGGCGCGCGAGCTCCTCGAGGCTCCACACCTGCTCCGAAGGCCGGCGGATCGTGATCGCGACGCAACCCGGAGAGGTTGCCGGCGGCAGCACGATCTGGATGCGCTCGCCGCTCGGGAGCGCTGCAGACAGCAGCGGGGATTCCTCATCGATGCGCTGGCGGGTCGAGTTCGCCACCAGCTTCGCAAGCCGCCGGCACCAGTTGAAATCCGCAAACGGCAGCGCCTCGCGCCGCCAGCCCGAGCGCGTCTCGAGAAACGCCTCGCCGGGCCGGTTGATGCAAAGCTCGGTCACCTCCGGATCAGCGAGGAGCGGACGCAGCGCGCGAAGCGTGAGCTCGAGGGAGGAGCTTTCCGCCGAGCGGATCGGGAGGGCCGCTTCCGGTGTGACCGGCCGCAGCGTCATCGAGACGACGGCGTTGTCACTCCCGGGTGGGTCGTAGCGCATAAACGGACCTGAAGTCGATGTCGCGGGCGACGAGCACCTGGATCCGGGCGCCGTTCGGCACCGTGACGGTCGGGGGAATGTTGACGGTACTCTTCAGCGCCTCGGTCATGACGCTCTGCGTGGCGCCGGGCTCGTAAACGAATGCACCGCTTCGGTTCTGGGATTGCACCCCATACTGGATGCCGCCGTTGATCACGGAGATCAGCATCGCCGCCCCGAAGCGCTGCCAGAAGTGCCGGTTCACGGTGCCCGTGAGCCCCGAGCGTCCGAGCGCATCGGTGCCGGGCGAGTCAAGCGGAATCACCACACCCGACGGCGTACGCGCTTGCGTCCAGAGCACGAACACACGGTCCGAGCCCTGTTGGACCTGCCCGCGCGTCTGCCCGACGAGCTTCGTCCCGCGCGGAAGCAACACCACCGTGCCATCGGCACTGAACGTGTCGGTGGCCGTCACACACGTCGTCATGCCCGGAAGCGTCGAGTCGATCGCGGTCTCGAGCGTGCAGTCGATGAACGCGCCCTTGGGCAGAAGCAGGTGCAGCGTGGGGAGGACCGAGGCGTGCGCGGTCCGCGTGACCGTCGGTCTCAACAGGGCACCCAGCCGGCTCGCAGCCCTTCCGTCCGGGGAAGTCTCCTCCGGTGGCGGAGGGAAACTATCGTTCGAGACGGGAGCCTCTAGCCCCGGCAGTGCGGCGGGACTGCCTTCGCCCGGAGCCGATGAGGGACCGTTGGAATGGGTATCGAAGGCGGGACCGGAGAGCTTGCGCTCAAGCGCCCGCTCCCACGGGGACTTGGGCACTGCGCCCGCCGCCGCGCCATAGGCTGATGCGCCCCGCGGATCGCCGGCCGGCATCGCATCCGCCACGTCAGCCGGCGGTGGCGCCGGCGGAGGACCCAGCGCGCTCGCGAGCATCGACGAGTGCGCACGTCGCGAAGTGGCCGGCGCGGTGATCGGGCCGAGCGGCGGCAACGGCATGTTGCCCGCCGCCTGCCGGGTGACTGCTGCCTGCGCATGGCGCCGAGCCCGGGATTCCCTCGCGAACGCGTGCGCGTAGTACCACCCGAGCAGTCCCGCACCGAGCGTCAACATCAGGCCGGCCGCAAACAGGTTCGTGATCCGGGACTGGAGCGAGCGGGCGCGGTTGACCGAACTGATCCCTCGCTCGCCGGCGACGTGAGATTCCGTCCCACTGGCCGAGCCCCGGGAATCGTCCCCGGCCTCACCGGGGGGGACTTGTTCCGCCGCGGTCTTCCCCGTCACGCGCGATGAGCGAAAGAGTCTCATGGCCGCGGACGCCTCACGAGGCGCGTCACCGCCGGGCTGATGGTGCCCGAGGTCAGTCGCTCGCCGCCGCCCACAAACCCCTTGTTGACGATGCAGCCGACGAGCTTGCCCCGGCGCAGAATGAACCGGTGCGCCACGCGCTGGATCACCACATCGCCCCGGTCGATGCTGAAGTTGACGAGCGACTCGGTGCCATCGGCGTTCAGAACGAAGATCGCCGGCAGCTCGCTGCGAGCGCCGAACTTGAGGCGCGTCTCGATGCCGTCATCGGAAGCCGCGATGGGCTTGAGCGCAGGACTGCCGCAATACCAATAGTCGAGGTTCTCCGGCGGCGCATTCTCGGCACGCTCGAGCGCCTTGTTCACGCGCCCGGCGACGCTCCGGTGGCTCGCCTTCGCCGGCGGCGGATAGACGAAGCGCACGGCATACATGACGTGAGCGTCCCCACGCGGCGGACGATCCGTCGCCGAGTACTCGAAGTAGTAGCGGTGTCGGCTCGTCGTAACGGTGAGGTTTGTGTGAACCGAGGCGGCCTTGGGCCGAAGCGTCAGGACGTTCCCGTGCGCGCTGTAGATCAGCGCCTCGGGGTCTCCGGCGGAGAGTCCCACGAACTTCTCTCCGGCACCGAACACGAGATCCACCTCGTAGCCTACGAACCCGTACAGCCGGTACACCTGGTCCGGGTTGTAGTACGCGGTGCGGATCCGCGGATCGAGCTTGCCGGGAATGGGCAGGAACCCTGCGTTCGCACCTGCCGCCACCAGAAGCGCCAGGGCGCCCACCGCGCACAACCCTCCCCGGCTGGACAGGTCCTTCAAGACGCACCGCCCTGGCCAGAACCAGCCGTGGCCGGTGAAGTTTGAGATCCGGCAGCCGGCAGCACCTCGGGATCCGAGTGAAACGCGATGACCTTGAAACCCAGGGGATTCCACTGCCGCGTCCTCGGATCGGAGGACGGCTTCGTGTAGGCATACCGGACCGTCGCGATCCAGTAGCTCCGCTGCGTGGCGCGACCGCCCGCAGGATGAACGATCTTGACGTAACGCACCTGCGCGAGATCGCGCACGCCGCTCACCTCCGTGAAGAAGCTGATCGAGATGACCTGCGCGCTCACGGTGGTCCCGTCCTTGTACCGATTGAGCGGTGAGTCGGGATTCGTCTTTTCCCACTTCGCATACCAGGCTTGGTTGCGCCGGGGCGTGTTGAATGCCCCGCACTGCTCGTAATCGCTCTCGGCGGTGGCAAAATCGAAGCGCTCACAGATGGTCACGTACTGATCCAGAAAGTACCGGGTCACCGCGTCGGGGAATTTATCTGTGCCGGCGTAGACGGGCACCACGTTCACGATCCCCGTACTGCGATCCACCCGGATGACGAATGGCTCGACACGCTTCAAGGGCATGAGCCCCATCAGGGCCAGCGAGAGCAGCACGACAGCGCACCAACCGGCGCCCGCCACCCACCAGGCCGTGCGCTCGCTGCGCCGGGCTCGCCCGGCCCGGTCGGCATCCCAACTCGCCGCTTCGGCGAAATACGCCTTGAGTGCCGGGTCGCCTGTCATGGCCGGTGCTCGGTCCGCCGAGAGTGGGTCTTCCGCGCTGGAGCTGGTATGGTCACTGCCATCTTCGGCGGCGGGTTGATGGGCACCAGGTGCCCTTCGCACCTGAGGATCCGGTTGGTCGCGCAGCCGGCGAGCGCAGCGAGCACCGCGCCGAGTACAAGGAATCGGAAAGCACGAGGCCGGCTCATGTCCGCCCGCCCCGGATCGCGTTCTCGCGCCAAGGCGCGGTGAGGCGGCGGACGCCGCTGGCCACGCCCCGCTGCACGCCATAGCCCGCCTTGCGGCTCAAGCTGTCCCAGCGGGTGGTCTCCCGATCGACGAGCCCGCGTCCGAACTGTCCCGCGCTGCGGCTCCCGCGCCCCAGCCCCCACATGATCGCCGCGCTCACGATCCCGAAGGTCGACAGCGCGAGCCCGCTGGCGAGGCCCGCAGCCATCGGCATGACCTGGCGCATGACGAGGAACGTGAGCCCCGCGGCGAAACAGACTCGCACGGCCTCCGCGATCGTGATGGCGCCTCCCGTGCTCACCGCCTGCTGCGCCGCGGTCGAGAGCACGGTCATCATGAGTGCCGCGAGCAGCACCGTCAGGATCGTGATCAGGGCGTAATTAGCGAGCTGCGCGATCCACGCCTCGAAGAAGCGCTTGGTCGTCTGGAAGAGCAGCAGCGCGAGAAAGAGCGGCCCGAGGGCGAGCAGCACCGAGAGCGCGATCCGCGAGAGCGTGAGCAGGAAGATCGTATACACGGCGGTCACGCCAACAAAGAGATAAACGACCACGCCCGCCAGATCGTAGGAGAAGCCGTGGAAAACACCCCCCTTCTGCAGCAGGAGCGAGGCGGCATCGCCGCCCGTGAAGATGATCTGGTCGATCACCGCGACCGGATCGTAGGCGCCGATGATCCCGGCGGCGAGCTCGCTCGGCGCCTTGAAGAACGTGTCTACGATCACCTGGTTGTAGAGCCACAAATCGAGCGCCGCGCCCAGCACCACCGCGAGCACGACGATGCGCTTGACTCCGGTCATAAAGGGCTCTTCGATCTGGCCCGTCAGGTGGAGGTATCCCCAGACCATCACGTAGAGCACCGCCAGCGTAACCACCGTGGGCTCAAGCAACGTTGCAATGCGCGCCGTATTCGTCGCGATGTAGGTCGCGAGGATCGTATTCAGCCAGGCGTTGAATTCGGCGAAGAACCCCATCGAAGACTCCGCCTGCCCTACGGCCTGCGACCCGCGACGGGCTTGCCCGGCAGCCCCATGGGCGGCAGGCGCCTCAGCGAGCCGATCCCCTCAAGACGCGCGGCCGCGCGCACATTGGCGCAATCCGGAGTCCGCCCCTGATCGCCCGGATCGTTCGCGCAGTGCGCCAGCACTTCCCGGCGCACCAACGGATGGCTACGGTAGTAGCCCACCGAGTACTCAGCGTGCTTCGGCACCGGTGCACAAGCCGTCACGGTGCTCAACGTGACAACGATCCCTAAACACAGCCGCACCGACCGTGCACCGGGCCGAAACCTCATGGCCGCCCCGCAAGTCCCATCGGGGGTAGGGCGCGGAGCGAGCCCACATCGGCGATCGCCTGCTCTCGCGCGCGCTGGCGCTCCGCGCCCTGCTGCGCGAGCACCGTTTGATAGAGCACCTGGAGCTTGGTCTGCACCGCCTGGAGCGTGCCCTCTTCGGCCGAGATCCTCGCCTCGAGGTCGAGGATGGCCTTCGGATCCCGGGCGGTGCCAATGGCCTGGATGAGTTGCCGGATCTGCGCGATCCGACTGCTTGCATTCGCGAGCGCCTGCTGGGAGATCCCCTGCCGGAGCGCGACCGCCTGGCGCTGCGCCTCGATGGCCTTGCGCTCAGCGGTCGACAGCGAGCCGAGCGCGGCCGGCGAGAGCACCGCATTGGCGCTCAGTGCAGCCTGCACGCTGGCAGCCAGCGCCCCGTACGGACCGCCTGTGCCCGTCACGGTCGCCTCCAGCGAGGCGACGTCGGTCGGCAGGACATTGCGGTCCGTGCCGGAGAGGAGGTTCTGCATGCCCCGCGTGCCGGTGAAAGCTTGGTACGACGCGCGGGCCTGGGCGAGTTCGCTCTCGGTGATCTGAAGTTCCTGCACCGTGGTTTGCACTTGATGAACGAGTTGGGTGACGGCTGCCACGTCGATGACCGCGAACTGTGCGCGGGCCGCCGGTGCCACAGTGAGGAACGCAAGAACTACGAACAGGGAAAGACCGGATCGGTTCGACATCATCATTGCCCTCCCGCTTCCATGAAAGCCGGTAGCCACTCACTCGGATCAGGCCCGTGCGTCTCGATGAGGCGCGTCATGCGCTCCACAGAGCTCGCCCGCCCCGAGATCACCGCGAGCTCCGCATCGAACCCCTTGAGGTCGAGCTGGCAGACGATGCTGTGGTGGCCCTGCTTGATGAGAAACATCCGGCTGCCGGGCTCGATCTGCTCCTTCAGGAGCGTGAACTCGCGCTCGCTCAGGGCGAACCCACCGATGTAGTCCTCCGCGCGGGCGTCGGGATTGGGGAAGAAGATCTTGGTGGCCGTCTGCTCGATGATCGTGCGGCTGATGGGACTCGCCAGCGCATCGCTCGGGCTCTGCGTCGCGGCGCAGAAGATGCCGTTCAGTTTCCGCCAGACCTTGAGTCCATCCTTAGCGAACGCCTCGAACGCCGGATCGGCCAGGAGCCTCGAGAACTCATCCGCCCAGCACACGAAGCGCCGCCCGTCGATGAGCCGGCGCACGAGGTGAAAGAGATACAGCGTGACGGGCACGCGCACGGTCTCGTTATCGAGAAAGTCCGTGACGTCGAAACCCATGACGGACTGGCCATCGAGGCGCGCAGCAAGGGAATCCGACGGGTTGTCGAAGACCCAGGCATAGTCACCCCCCTCACTCTCGCACCACCGTGCGAGGCGCGCGTGGATCCCTTCGGGGCGCGTCGCGTCCGTGAATTCGATGAGCCGCGAGAGCCGACGGTGCGAGACCTCGAGCGCCAGCGTCCCGCGTAGCGCATGATCCAGGTCCGCCTCTTCTCGCGCCGAGAGCGCCACTGCCGCGCGAACCAGCGTCCGCAGCCAGACTTTGAGGAATTCGAGGTTGGCGGGCGTGTCGCGAAGCTGCAGCGGATTGAACCCAGTCGGCTGACCGTTCCGGAGCGGGAGATAATCTCCACCCAACGCCCGGACCAGGATCTCGAGGCCATGATCCTTGTCGAAGATCACCTGCGTCACGTTCTGGCGCGCCAGCATCGAGACCAGGAACCCCACGAGCACCGTCTTGCCCGAGCCGGTCGGTCCGCACACGAACGTGTGCCCGGTGTCCTTGCGGCTTCCGCCTTCCGGATCGGTGGGATCGCTGGCATGGAGCGAGAAGTGATACGGCGAACGGGCACTCGTCACGAGAAGCGCCAGCGCATCGCCCCAGTGATTGCCCGTGGCCCGGCCCGCCGGGTAATCGTTAAAGGCCGACATCGCCGCGAAGTTGCGCGAGGTGATCGGCGACTTGCGCGGCCGGTAGCTGAAATTCCCTGGCAGCTGCGCCCAGAAGGCCGCCTCGAGCGCAAGATCTTCCCGGGCCACGGTCATGCCGGTGTCGGCGAGCAGCGCACGCGCCTGCGCTATGGCGTCGTTCAGCGATCGCAGTCGTGCAATCTCCGGGTCTCCCTCCCCGATGCGATCCTCACCGGCAAGCACCTGAAGCGTGAAGTGGTGATCCCCCATCACGAACTCGTTGCCGGTCAGCGCATCGAGCGCTTCGGTCAGCTCCGCCGCCTGCGTGACGGCGAAGTCCCCGGCGTTGGCCATGCGCGCGCTCTGGCGCTGCAGCAGCCCCTGGGCCGTCGCCTTGGTGAGGAAAGCAAAGGATTGCGTCAGGACAAAAGGAAACGGCGCGGACAGCAGCGCGTTGTAGAGCCCGACGAGACTCGGCGTCGGGTATTCCTTGATGCCGAGCATGGCCCCGAGGCGGGTCTCGGTGGGCAGTCGGTATTCGATCACCTCGGTCCCGAAGAGCGGCCTCGTGGTCGCGAGGACCTCATTGAGCGGCGCTCTCGGCAGAGGCATCGGCTGGTATTCGGCATTGATAAGCTGGGCGAGAAATGCAAGCAGCCGGGAACAGGTGCGGCCGTTTCCGTTCTCGAGACCCAAGCTCTCGGGCTCGTAGCGCGAGAGCGCGGCGAGGAGGACCTCTCCCATCTTGCCGCACGCCTCAAGCGCGTCGGCTAGCTCCGCGGCGCCATTCGCGGCCCCCCGTCGCAAGAACAGCTTGGAAGCGAGACCGCTGACCGCGCCCGACACGGGACGGTAGACCATGGAGAGATACTGCTCATTGACCATGAGCGTCTCGCCGGCCAACCGCTTCTGATACCGACTAGCCAGACGATCGGCGAATCCGTCGCCGCGCAACACCCCTGGCACCGCATGCTCACGCCGGCGCACGATATGGCTCCAGAGCGCCACATTGGGACTCGCAATGTTCCGCCAGGTCACATTGAGCCGCTCGTGCCAGTTGTTGAGCGTCTCGTCATCGACGCTCTCGAAGCTCACACCGGCAAGGCGAAATGCCTGCACGTAATCGCCCGCAAAGGTCCTGACCACCGTCCCGCTGACGTGTGCCGCGTAAGGAATGTGGCGGGCCGCGGAAGGTTCGCGGAGAACTGCCGCCGTACGACGTGCCGCCGCCCTCACCTCGCCTCCCCAAGCACCGCACGCCGTCCTGCCGATGGACGAAGCGGGACCGTCGGGCTCGCGCGACGCCGGCCCAGGAGATCCGGCAGATCGAGCAACAGGGTCCCGTAGCTGCTCGCACGCCAGTACCAGAAGGTTCCCGCGTAAGCCGGAAGACGCGTCCGGCCCCACAGCAGGGCTAGATCAAAGATGCGTGCATCCCGCAGGCATAGCAGAGCACAAATCCCGTGAATCGGGAGAAAGAGCAACAGCGTCAAGAGATTCCGGGTCAGCAGGAAGACCTCCATCGTGAACACCAGATTGAAGAGCAGGGCCGAGAAGGTGACACCCCACCGCATCGGAGGGCGCGTTGCCGCCACGAAGAGAGGGTCCGCGATGAGACCTGCGTTCCTTCCGCTCATGGGGCACCTACACGCCGAACATCCCGCGCACCCAGGTCACGATCTGCGAGGCTCCGAAAGCGATCGCGATCCCAAGGATCGCGGTGATGCACCAGCCCCAGGAGATCCGGTTCGCCATGGCCATGGCCCCCAGCACCATGACAAGGATGATGGCGATCGGCGTCAGCCAGGCAAGGATGTTCGACTGCAGCGCCGTCGCACCGGTGAGAAACGGAGACGCCTGTGCAAATACAGGCGCAGAGGCCACGACGGCGACCAGCGCAAACCCTATGCTCTGCGCGAAGCGCGCACTTGCTCGATGGGATGGGTCCATGGCTCCCCCGGATCGTTTTTCTTGGGCAGGTTTATCCCAACACAGCCGCCGCCCTCAGTGTTAGAGGCGGTTTCGCGGATTTTTCGGCCGATACTCTCCCTCTGCCATTGACCGTTTCGCCGCTTAGACAGGCGAAACGTCCCGCCAGACATCGATCTGAACGTCAACTCATACGTTCGCTCACACGTACATCGAATGCCGCTCTCTTGATCGACTCACACCAACAGGGCGTATACTGCTCAGCAGTTTTCCGAGAATCAGCAATGGTCTCTCACACGCCACTTTATGATGCTCGCCACGACCGGCCTGCCCGACACATGCCTGCGTGGCGTGTACTGTGGATTCTCTGGCAGATCGTACGCATACCAGCGCTTGCGGTATTGCTCGTGCTCGAGCCGTTCGTGAGCCTCGTGCTGACAGCGGCAGGATCCGTCGGCATCGTGGTCGCGGTGATCCTCGAATTCTCCGGCGACCTGCCTCGCTTCCCGTTCGGTGAGATGATGGCAGTCTCGATCACCGCCCTCCTGCTACTGATGGCCTACCATGCTCTGATCGGGATTTTTCAGCGATAGCGTTCAACCCCAAGGGGTAGGGAATTCCTCTCAGCACTCAATCGAATATCCAGGATCACCCCGCCAAGGTTCGACTGATGAGCGCGGCCACGACTCGTTAGAGCCTAGTCATGCGATCCAGCAGGCGCGATTCAGCGTCCCATCATCACAAAGACAGGAACTCGCCGGTGAAAATTCAGCTTACGCGGAAGCCGAGATTCAGTTCGCCTGCCGCTCAGGAAGCTCTTCACGAACTGGCGCACTGTCTCGCGCGCGCGGTCGTGGATGCAATGATTGCGGATCTTGAAACCTGGCAGTTACCTGAGCCGCGTGTTTCGAACCCCCTATCTGTCGTGCAAGACGTCGAGGGGCCTCGCAAGACACTTCCTGAGACGGGATTTCTACGACTCCGCGATATAATTGGCGACCGGCGGCGAGGAATCATCGGCCTTATCCCAGTGAGCACATCGACTTGGTACGCCTGGATCGCCGCACGGCGCGCGCCGATACCAGTAAAAATTGGTCAAACTAGCGTATGGCGCGTCGAGGACATCCGCGATCTTATTCAGCGCTTCTGTGCCGATAATCCAATCAGTTCTCCCCGACTGCTATTCGGCTCCCTTGACGCTGTCGTCGAGGTACACCGGCAGCCATCGACCCTACGGCGCCACTCATGGTATACAGCCTGAGCGACGAGTTATGATGCAAAGCAGATAATCGATGGAACCATGTATCTCCAACGTACCAAAACTTTGTATCGCACGTTCAGGCCTATCAGAATCTCTCACGCGAACCCTGAAAGGCAGTTGCAATCGCTCAGGCGCTACACTGATAAAGCTCGTAATCAGGGTTTTTTCTGCCCATCATGGCGGCAGGGTGCAATCAGCGGGCACTAGATCTTTTGGATGCAGTCTCTGTGTCAAGACAGCCGATACACAAACGCGAAGTGTCTTTTTTGTCGCAAACTCTTTCGGCACCACGGATAGCGTTTTCCTGTTTGAATCCGCGATGGCCAATACATTATTTACTTGTGCGGGAAGTGAGGACACTACAGAATCTAACTGGTTGACTTTATTTTTTATGCCTATATCTACATGGTTAGCGTCCAGAGCGCCTAAAATTGTTCCGCATGCAACGATGGCGAAAACTATTACACCAGAGCGGTTGTTTAATTTTTCTTGGAACGCATATGCAGCGCTTGGGCCAAGTTTTTTTTCCTTTTTCCTTACAAAGAAAGGTAGAAGTAATAGATCCCAGAGAAGTTTAAGTAACGATGCTAATAGTACTAGCATCCACCAAGGTTGATCCCAAAAGGAGCCGGACTGATTCAGGGACATTACATATCTCCTCTGATCATTTATGCAGACATGAGCAACTAAACGTTAGCGCGGCAAGTCAGATAGCATGCAATCCCGGCACAGCAACTGCCGGAGCTGAGATAAGCGGATCCAGGAGATCGCGCTTCAAACGAATCACCGCCGGTAACTGAGACCAAAAAAGCTGATACTCAAAAGACCCATCCGCGTAAACTAGCAATGGCAGCAATGAGCCGAGGCTAATGGAATGGCCGCCCTTTTTTGAATTGACATTGAGACGCCACAGTGGCGATGTGATTGAACCACTGAGAGAAAGGAGCGACTCAACCGCCCTGCGCATTCCGGAGAGCCCCAGGTTTGGGCAGGGCCGCGGTGGTCAGAACGAATTGCGCACGGTAGTACTGCGCTTCGAACCGCACTGGTGGCACACGACCCGTCGCCTCGCGCGGCCGCCGATTGTTGAACCGATCCACCCATTCGAGCGTGGCGTACTTCACTGCGTCTAGGAAGTCTCAAGGGCAGGGAGTACGGATCACCTCCGTTTTCAACCAACCAATGATGGTTTCGGCCATAGCTTTCGAATAGGAATCGCCCATGGTGTCCACAGACGCTTCCACATCGTCGTCCGCTCTGTTGCATATTGCATTAACAAATCTGTCTGCTATATGCCAATATCGTGCATCGCTAGGAGAATGGCTTCTCCATAGCAAGAAGGAGCGCGAAAGCGAGAGAACAGTGCTTGGAAGAATTTGAGCCAGTCAATCGGACTCAAATATGCCTGCATTACCCTTACCGCGCAGCGTGGTGCCTGTGTCTTGAGCAACGTGTCAAAACCGACCGGATTGCATGCCGAAATATCTGCGATCCCGCAGAAATTCGGCGAGACTCTGCGGACGATGACCCCATATGGTTGCATACCGTCCGAAAATTCAATGGTCTTCCGCAACGAATTACAATGCGCAAATAAGATCACTCCGCGGTCCCTAACCAGGAGGCGAGAAAATTTGCGAGACGTGGGCGAGCGCACTATTGATAAGGATTCTTTCTGTTCGAAGGGGACAATGTATTGCTCGAAAGCTGAAAGGACAGTTCTGCGGTAAGCTTGCCACGTGTTGATGGGCCGGTTGTGACAATACTCGCCGACGGCTAGTGCATTCATGTAAGTGCGCCTTGAAGTCGGCAGCGCAAACGCGAAAGTCCAATCAGCAACAGACATCTCCCTTCGTAAAGGAGATTGATCGGATAAACCAACGTCATCTGGTGAACTCATTGTTGGGCGACCAGGAAGGATATGCCACTTCTACCTAGACTGGCCCGAATAATCGACTTTGAGATGCATTCGGCGAGCCTTTGGAGGGCACACGGCTGAATTCTTTGGTGCCACTGCCTGTTATCAATCTCCACGACGACGGCCGGAGCGTTTCCCTCCTCTCTAGCCAAGTGTTCGTCCCGACCAAATGCGACAGTAACGACCGTGCGAAGAACTTTAATCAGTGCAGTTGCCACTCGTCGCGGTGGAGATTGTCCCATCGAAGGATTATCGATCACTGTCCGTGCGGCTGCGGCCATTTCGGTAACAAGCTTTCGTGTTTTGCTCATTACTTGAACGTATCCGCGATTCAAGAAGGCTTGTCGGACCGAAACTAGCCCATTGCGCTTCTTATCTCGCTCGGCCATCAAGTGCCACGGACCGTCCTTGTATATTGTCTTATCAGTGGGGGGCAGGGACCCGGATGGAGGTTCGAATGAGAAGCTTTCCGCTATTCCATTGCCTATGATAATGCGACCTCCACCCCCGGCAGCAGTTTTTGCCGCCGCGAAATCAAGATTCAATCTGGCGGCATCAAACTGTGCATTGGACCCGTCGCCCATCATTAGCACCCGCGGCGCAGACGCTAAATGCATTCCTGTCCAAGCATCGCGGATGGCAACGCTCGCATGCGCGAGACCGCCCTGTCCTTCGAATATGCGCGGCGCTGCATGTGGTACGTATAGGATGTAAAGTGGCTCTGGCGGTGCACGCCCAGTTAGGGAAACGTATTCGACGTCCGCCGACTTTTTAATTGGAATCCGATACTCCCGGTGGAGAAGGGAATCAAGCTGTCGGATGGTATATATTTTGTCCGAACTGACTCGCTCTAGCACAACGACTGGCTGCGAAGGACTCCTGGCAAACTTATCCTGAACCCACTTGTTTGTGCTGAACAGGGTATAAGCGTCCAAAGCGTATTTGTCCAGAGCTGCCACCGATAGATGAATTTTCAGTAAGTCGGCGGTGTGTTGAGCGCGCAAATCCCATAGCCGCAGTTGATTTTGGTGGCTCGACGAGTCAATGTGCGCGGCGGTTGCTAAGGCTGGAATACCATTGAGGTCCGGAGACTGAGCAGTTCCGTGAGGAAGGAGGATGCTTCCGCTGTCAACCGATACGTGGATCGCGGCATCTGGAATCAGATTTCGAAACTCAACTTTATGAAAACCTCCTGTCCCAGAGACTGAGATCACTTTCTTGTCTATGGCTTCCTGAAGAGAAAAGGTGCCGTGCCCGGAAACAGACACGCGGATATCTCCAAGGCTCATTGGCGCAGCACCAAACTGTGTGCTTCTGCCGGGACTATTAGCTCCGAAATCTAGGCACATTGCGCCCGCTGCTTTGGTGCCCGCGGGCTGTATTGTAAAGGCCTGTGGGGGCAAGTACATTCGCTGAGGAACTGCGAGTGAATTGGTCGACCAAAGGCCACAAAGCAGCGACACGGCAATACGGACGAAAATGCGATAAATTCCAGGGGTTCTCCTGCGTAGAGAGGGGGCCGATTTTCGAAATGATTGATCAAGGCATCGATATGAGAGGTGCTGTATGAATCGAAATATAATTACAAGGGCTGATGCCGCACGCGCACGTTCGAATGCGTTTGGTAAAAACGCGATGCCCGCTGGGGACGAGGAGACAGCGCTCCTGTTGGGAGTTCCCGCTCTCGGTGTCGCGCCTAACGCGGCAGACAACGTCAGGACAGATGACCGACCTGATAAGTGGTTTGAACGGATCGCAAAGTACGTTCCGGCAGAGGCGCTGACACTATATTTTGCGCTAGCGGGGGCGGTTGGAAAAAACCCAAAATCGCACATTGAAAGTCTCCTCGATCTTTCGTTCATCGCACTAACGTGCGTTGTGTTCAATGCACTGTTTCTGAGGTATGTTTGGCGAATTGGCCGCTGGGGGCAAATAGCAGTTTCCTGTTTGGCCTTACTGGGTTACGCATTTGCTTCAGGTGGAGTTTTGGTTCAACAGTTACCATTCTACGGAAGCACCAGCGGCACGGTGACGTTGATTGTCATGAGCGCATTTCTGGGGTTCGTCGACCCGCCGTCGTCAAATCATTGAACTTTACGAAAACCTTCGTGCATGACCCCGTGGCGTTCGAGGAACAATTTTCTGGACTGGAGCAATCCGAAACTGGCGTCGACCATTTCAGCAGCAACATTGCGCAATCCGTCACTCTGCACGTACCTTCGCGTTGTGTTTCGGGAAGTCTCGGTCCACAGCACTAGAGAAACCCTACCAACGCCGGAACATCTTTGAGCACTGCGTCAATCACCGCGGCGACAGTATCCTGCGCCGCTGCGACTGCGATCGCGGCGTACGCTGTCAGAACGTTCTGAAGAACGAGCTTCTGTTGTGAAACAAGAAGTTGGTATTCGTCCTTTGTCATACTCTGCTTGTTCGCTTCGATGTAATTGGCAGTATGTACAAGGGCGCCGATTTGCGCAGTAGCACCCTGAGCGGCTGCGGACCAACTTGTGCCGAGCACCGTTTTTGCTGCCGCAATTGCATCGTTCAGCACCTTGTTCCAGTTGACCATATCGTTTTCCCGTGCGTTGCAATGGGTGTGTAATTAGAATGGGTTTTAGTTAGCCAATGTGGCTCTAGAAAGGATAGTCGTGGCGTGAATTGCGGCGGCCCGACCCTTTGTAGTAATCACAGCGGCACTATTCGTTTTGGCAGCGCTTGAACCGCCCATTTGTTTTGGCTTTATAGATAATTCAAACGTTAGGATCGGCGCTATCTGCACATTAAGCAAGTCTTGCTCCGCGTGGAAAAACGGCGCATCGGCCTTTCTTTTGAAGGGTCCGTGTTTCAACTGAAACTTTCTGAAGACTTCGACCTGTTTATATAGACTCTGAAAAATTCCCGCGAGTTTATTCGTCGCTGTAGTCTGCGCGGCCTCCATACGTATCTCTAACGTTGTAATATTAGTCTCAACTTTGTCATAAAACTTTGCGTTATAGGTGACCGGAGTGGGTCTCGGCGCGTTGAGCTGATTTTCCCATGTAATGAATTGAAAATTTATTTCCTGTGTCAAAGCTGTAAGCTGCCGATCAGCCTGAGCATCGTATGTCACTGTCGCGCAGGCGGTCATGAGCACGCAAGACAGGAAAGCGAAAGAGCCGCGAAGGAGCCGTTGGCGTAAATGAGATATCTTGCCAACATGATAGACAAAAGCCGATTTTTTGGAGGTCGTCATGGAGACTATTCCTCCCATTATGGGTTCTATATTTTCGACATAGGATGCTCCTTAAGAAGAGTAGTTGCAACCATATCGGTTAGTGGGCGCTACGGAACCCCATGCCTGGTCTTGGCCGCATTGGAGTGTGACGAGAAGATTAATGCCACGACTCCGGTCACGCTTGCGATTTCGTAAAACTAAAGAGTTCGGGCCGGCCATCCGCGTCTTGTCTAGCTCGCAATCCTACGTTAGCTTTTTAAAGAACACAGCCGCCAGTTGGGGTGGCACTGAGGCCGGCAAATTCATCCGGCGTCGGCAACCGCACCGCTTTGTTGCACTCGTTGCTGAGGACGTAAGTTAGATAGTTAAACAGGTTGAGCGAATTCGCCTTGCACAACTCAACCGGTAAATAGTGAACCGCCGCGGCTGGCGCCCGATGCCTCATGGTCCAACTCGCTCTGGGTGGGTAGTCGAGCTAAGACGCGGCATCTCGATTCTGTAATCTCTTCTCAATCCTCGTACTATCGTATCATTAGGAAATCCCGCCCGCGAGGCGCTCACGATTCACTTTTAGAAGACAATTCAGAACGAGTAACTTGAGAGGAAGGACATGTGATATCACTTAAAGTCGTTGCCCCATTGCTGACTGCTGCCGGTTCCGTTGTGCTGGCGTGGCGCGTCAAGGGACTCATTAGCTCACTTTTACTAGCTCAAACAGCAACAGATGCAAATGTACTTGCTCTTACCGGATTTCTGACGAATAGGCTTCAAGATCTATCTATTATCACAGGAACAGAAGAGCACGTACGGCGTAGTCAAAGGATCGGAGCGTGGCTTCTTGTTGTGGGTTTCGGACTAATTGCAGCAGGGGCTTTGGTTAATGCATACGTCGCATGGACAGGGTATAACTGATGCCGCGCACAGATTGAGGGGTCGTGCCCTGCGGAGTAATATACAAGTCATGATGTCTGGTGCTGTTGGACTCATGCGCAACTGACTACTGGGGGCGGCCGAGCGGGCTGATCGGGTTCGGCTGGCCCGAAGGTGCGAGGCTGGCAGAAGAGCGATGAGGAAGGCGCATCTTCGGGCAACTCTCACCCCAGAAGCTCGATTCCCACGGTCTTCTGGGAATTGGGCGGCCGCTCCAAGTGTGATTGCTGGCAATAGCTACAGGTTGGCCGATTTGGCCCGAGGCGATCGACGATCACCGTGGCGCTGCACGACGGGCAGCGGTCAAGCCCAATGATCTTATTTTTCGCGATCCCAATGACGAGGGAGAGGAGTTCCTCGAGCTCAAACACGCACTGCGGGAAGCATGCCCGAAACGCTTCATACGTTGGGCATAAGCGTTCGCCGAGTTCCAGTGTCAGCAGTCTCGCGCGGGGCACACGCGCCATGTTGCCCGGCAGGAGCGCCCCGTAGACCCGGCAGAACGCCGCGAGCACGGCCGCTTCACTGCGTGCCCGCGGCGAACGAGTGAACCGAACCAAGGAGGTTGGGGATGGTCCTCGCAGCCGCGCCCGCTCGGGGATTCCCCAGCGCCGGCGGAGCGTTTCTTGCTGGTGGCGCGAGAGGCCCGTCATTGCCGAAATCGTGCCCGTGCGCACCTGGTGCACCATCAGCCTCCAGGCGAGCCGGTAGCGCCTCGAATCGTGCGCGGCGCCGTCAGTGGCCGATGAATCCATTGACCTCCGCGCTCATTGCCCTGGGTTTGTCAAGATCGAGTTTCGCCTGAAAATCGGGCGAAACCGGCGCTCGTCCGATACCAGGCCACGGCAGACAATGACCCCCCAATTTTGCAAGGTGGAACATGTCGAAGCGATCCAGGAGACGAGCCGAGCTGGAAGTGCCACGCTCACTATCTCCCCCGCCATGGAGCGGCCGCCCCTGCCTTGAACTCGTTCACGAGTTCAACGAGCTGTTCCTCAAGCAGATAGCGGAGACGGCGCGCGAAAGCGATGGACGCACGGTGCCCGAGATCGTACGTGCGCATCGCGATCTTTGGGTGAATTTGGATACGGCAACGCGGCGGCGGGTCAGTCAATGCCCGTTTCTGCTCGGGGACATCCACTTCCGAAATGCGGCATGGTGGCAACGAGCGCAGAACGAGGCCGCGTGGCGTGGCGCTCCGTCGACCCCGGTGCGTCTGCTCTCGCGCAAGCCGGCCGTCGAATTGATGCGGGATGCGCTTCTCGTTGCCTGGAGGATCGCCCAGCAGGACGCCCGCCTCGCAGCCATTCTGCTCGCGATGTCCGATGAGGTGGCCGACGTCGTCGAGAGCCTCGGTCTGCGCCACTTGCGCCACATCGCCGAACACCACCATCAGCATTTGCGTCCGAGATGGGAGCACGAGATGTCGTTCTGGGGCCGGCTTCTGAGCGCGGCGAACCGCGACGACCGCGAGGCGCTGTCCGACCTGCATCTGCAAGCCTTCCAGCTTGCGGACACCGAGTGATAAATCACCCCACCGGCCGCAAAGGCAGCGCAGCGGTCCATAGTTGAGGAGTGCTGGGTCATTGCGTTCCTCGCCCCCTTGCCCTATCCGGCCCAATTGGCCGGGGATTTGGCCCAGGGGTGCATGACAAGACACCCCCGGAACTCACACTGAAATTAGACGAAACTGATCCCCGTTGATAGCGCTCAACCGTCTCGTTTTGCGATCAACGCCCCTGACGAGTGGCTGAGTCTTCTGGTTCGTATGTTTGAGGTTGTGCACATGATAGCGCGTTTGTCGTCGAAGCGCGACGGTGCAGCCATGCGACTTCCCCCGTCTTTTGATGGTTTGACTTTTGTCTACGCCCATGCATTTAGCGAGAATGTCTCGCATCCACGCGGTGACATGCTTGTATACGTCAGTTTCTCCGAATTTTCGGCGAAACTGCCCCTTCCCATTTCACAGAGCCCTGTCATGATCACGTGTGTGACAACTCGTCTCTAAACGGCCGGAACCACACATGAAGAGTTCACCATGGCCATCGACGAGTCCGAATCGGAAACCACGGGAAGCAGCGCACAGCGCATGTCGCTCTCGAAGTGGGTCAATGAAACCCTCCCACCCTGCCAAGAGCTTCTGACCGCCCGCCACGTGGCGCGGCTCACGCGCCGCCACCGATGGGTGCTTGCAGCACTGACGCTCGTCAGGCGCTTCCCTCGTAAGCAGCGATTTCATGGAAGGCGAATTGGCTGGCTGAGACACGATGTGCTCGATTGGCTGGCGGACGACATTGGCTCTGAAAGCTGCCCGCCGCCAGACAAGCCGCTTCGAGTCCTAGTGCCGGGCCGCCAAATGTGCCTTCCGCTGGGTTCCAGCGGGAAGTGTGCCGCGCGACGGCGCCGAAGACCCTGCTCCCGGAGGCGCACGCGTGGCCGACGCTGAGTCGAGTTCGGCCTGTACATCGTCGTGCAAATCAAGGACGTGTACGGACGCCGTCAGAACCTACGTCGGCGACCGACGTTTCATTCGACTTCGGGATGCACCGTCGTATCTCGGCATGGACAAGAACCGTTTCAATCGCGAGGTGCGCCCCCGAGTGACCGTCATCCCGATCGGCACGCAGGGCGTTGCGTTTGACCGCCTTGACCTCGACGCATGGGCCGACGACCATAAGCGACGCAACGGGCGTCCTGCGGCCCATTCCGAAAGGATAAAGCCATGGGAAACCGCAGATCGTCAGGCCTCATCAAGCGTGGTGGGGTCTGGCACATCGACAAAGTGTTCAGAGGTACACGCATTCGCGAGAGCACTTCAACGGGCGACCTCGCCAAAGCCCAAGAACAGCTTGCAAAGCGGATCGATCAAATCCGCACGGTGAGCGTCTACGGGCTGCGGCCTGATCGCAGCTTTCGTACAGCGGCCACCAAGTTCCTCGAGGAGAATCAGGACAAGAGGACTCTTGCCGACGACGCCATGCTCCTCAAGCAGGTCGATCCCTACATTGGGGATCTCAAGCTGCGGCAGGTTCACATGGGAAGTCTGCAGTCGTTCATTGCGAAGCGACGGGCCGATAAGGTAAAGAGCCGCACGATCAACAATGCGCTCGCTCTGGTGCGTCACATCCTGAATCTTGCTGCCTCCGAATGGCGGGATGACCAGGGCCTGACGTGGCTCGAGTACGCGCCGAAGATCAAGCTGCTGAAGGTCACGGACGGCCGCCCGCCCTACCCGCTCTCGAGGGAAGAACAGACTCTCTTGTTCCAGGAGCTACCAGACCATCTCGCCAGAATGGCCTTGTTCAAGGTCAATACCGGGTGCCGTGAGCAGGAGGTTTGTGGACTCCGGTGGGACAACGAGGTGCGAGTCCCTGAACTCGACACTTCCGTGTTCATCATTCCGGGCAGCAAGGTGAAGAATGGCGAGGACCGCCTGGTCGTGCTCAATCGGGTCGCTCGATCCGTCATCGATTCCCAGCGGGGTGTGGATCCGCGGCACGTGTTCACCTACTGCCCTCCGGCCCGGAAGGCGAGACCACGTGAGCCACGGACTGCACCGGCACGGAGGCCACTGGGGACGATGATCACGAAAGCGTGGACGAAGGCGCGCGAGCGCGCGGCGGACAAATGGGAAAGGATGAAGGGTGAGCCGGCGCCAGAGGGATTCAGGACCGTGCGCGTGCACGACCTGAAGCACACCTTCGGACGCAGGCTCCGGGCGGCTGGGGTGTCGTTCGAGGACCGGCAGGACTTGCTTGGTCACAAGAGCGCGCGGATCACGACGCACTACTCAGCGGCGGAGCTGGCAAACCTGATCGCGGCGTCGGAGAAGGCGCTGGAGAAAAGTCCCACAAAAGTCCCCACAACCAACGGTTCTCCGGAGACTCGAGTGTCCAGAAAGTCTTTTGATATCAGTGAGTTAATTGGTGCCGGCTGAGGGATTTGAACCCCCGACCAACGGTTTACAAAACCGCTGCTCTACCACTGAGCTAAGCCGGCACGGGAGGGTGCCCCGCGCGCGGCGGGGGACAGATTGTACCGGTCCGCAAGCTCTCCCGTGAACGGGTGTGGTTGCCGCCGCCGGCTCGACGGAATTGGCTGAGGGGCATCGCAGGACCGCGGCGGCGGCGGCGGCCCTGCCGGCCCTATCCACCGCTACGGGTGCGCAGAACCACCCGTGACCCGGGCCTGGGGTGCGGGCAGACCGGGAGAAACCGCCTGGGGCGCGCCCTGGGGCGGTGCCTCGTCGGCCGGGCAGGGCTGAGTCCCGATGCTCGCCCCGGCCTTCAAGGCCGCAAGCGGCAACGCCTGCGCGCCGCCCGGCACCCACAGGTCGAGCCAGTACGCCGGCCGGGAGACCAGGCGCTCGTCGAGCACGGGGTGGAAGCCCTTGCTCCGCGCCAGATGCTGCTGGCGGGCCGCGAGCTTCGGATCCTGGAACATGCCGAGCGAGATCGACGGCTTGCCGGCCGCGGTCAGGGACTGCGCCCCTTCGATGCCGTCCGCCCTCAACCGCCGCAGGACCCGTGTCGTCTCCGAGGTGCCGCCCGTGTCGTGCAGGTAGACCCAGTACCAGTGCTTGGGCGGGCTTTGCACGGCCCGCTGCCGCGGCGAGAGGTTCTGGGCGCCCAGGCGCTGCGTAGCCTGCGTGGCGGCGGCGGCGCTTGCGAACGGTCCGACCGAGACGCATTGCGCGGCGAATGCCACCCCGGCGGGCTGTGGCGCCGAAGCGATTTGAGCGGATGAGGCGCTTGCCGGCGCCGCGGAGGAACGCAAGCCGTGCGGACCCGCCTCGGCGGCCAGCCGCAGGCGCGGCAAGCCCGCGATCGCGTTGGGCGGCAACACGGGCACGTCGATCCATTCGGCCCAGGCCAGGAACACCAGATTGACGAGCAGCAGAGCAAGGAAAGCGGCGCGCACTGTCAGGAATCCTCTGATTGCCCTCGCGGGCTCGCGGGGCCTGCCTCGATTGTCATCCCCTTTCGGCCCACACCGCCAGACCCTGCAGCACCAGATCGGGCACCAGGACGCTTGCGGCGCGGATCAACGGTTGGAGGCTGAGGGCGCCTCCGCCCGTCAGGAGCACCCGCGGCGTGCGACCCAGCAGGGCGCGGGTCTCGCCGACGGCCCGGTCCACCGTGGCCGCGGCGGCAAACCGCGCCCCCTGTTCCACCGCCGCGCGGGTGGATCGGCCGAACAATGCGCGCCCTCGGCCGTCCGCGCCGCCTCGCGCACGCTTGCGAATGCCGCTGGTGCCCTCGAGCAGGCTCGACACCATCAGCGGCGGCGCCGGGATGATCGCCCCACCGCGGTGGCGGCCATCGGCCCCGAGCAGATCGATCGTCATCGCGGTGCCCACGCCGACGATGCACACGGGGCGAGTGAAACGCTCGTGCGCGCCGATCATCGCCAGAAAGCGGTCGACGCCCAGGCGCCACGGCTCGAGATACGCCACGGTGACCCCGCAGGCTCGGCGCCGCGTGGCCACGAATTCCGGCGAGGGCGCTTCGGCCCGCCGGGCGGCGAGCGTCAGCGCATCGTTGACTTCGGGCGAGGCGACACTGGAGACGAGGATGCGGTCGGCGCCGCGCGCGGAACGCGCGATCCGCTCGAAATCCCCTGGACGCCAGCCGGCGTGACCCGCCGCGCGAGGCCGGCCCAACTGCCCGCCAGCCAGAGGCGCCCATTTCACGCGCGTGTTGCCGATGTCGATCAGCAGCATCTTCACTGCATCGGCCTCACCGTGACCTCGCCGGAGATGAACCGCTGCACGCCCTTCGGCGTCTCGACCACCAGGGCGCCGTGCAGATCGATGCCCTTGGCCCAGCCAATCACCTTGCCCGCCGCGGTGCGCACCTCGATCTGCGAGCCGCGCAGGGCATCTGCGGCCCGCCACTCCTCGACGAAGGGCCGCATGGCTTCGTTCTCGAAACGTCTCAGGCCGCGTGTGATCTCGGCGATGAGCGCCGCCGCGACGGCATTGCGCGAAGGCAGCGTCAGGCTGGAAGCGAGGTCGGTGGCCGGTATGCCGGTACGCTCGATCTCGGTGAGCAGCGCCTCGCCGAGCGCGACGTTGAGGCCGATGCCGATGATGACGCAGGCGGGTCCGCCCGACTCGGCGCGCAGCTCGATCAGGATGCCACCGAGCTTGCGCCCTTCGACCAGGATGTCGTTGGGCCACTTCAAGCTCGCGCGCTCCAGGCCCACCCCTCGCAAGGCGCGCAGGGCGCACACGCCGACGGCGAGGCCCAGCGCCCCGAGGTCGGGTGGCACCTCGCGGAAGCTCCAACTGAGCGACAGGCAGATCGCCCCACCGGGCGGAGCCAGCCAGGCTCGGCCGCGCCGGCCGCGGCCGGCGCTCTGGTATTCGGCGAGGAACGCCTCGCACGTGCCCAAGGGGGGATTGGGCCTGCGAAGCAGCACGCTGTTGGTGGAATCGACCGCCCAAGCCGCATCCACGCTGCGCACGCTCTCGCGCACCGGCGGCGGCAGCAGCGAGGCTATGTGCGCGGCATCCAGCGCTTCGCTCGCGGAGCCCTGTCCCGCATGAAGCCGGTAGCCCCTGTTGGGTACGGCATGCAGCGTCGCGCCCAGCTCACGCAGCGTGCGAACCGCTTTCCACACGGCGCTGCGGCTGACGCCCAGCGCGCCCGCCAATGCCTCGCCGGAATGGAAGCGGCCGTCGGCCAGGCGCGCAAACACCCGGGCCTCGAGCGGCTGTTCCCCCTTGCGCGCGGCCCCTCCACCCCGTGCGGCCGACATCTCAGGACGACCTCGCGCGGCTTCCCAGCAGCCACAGCCGCCGGGCACGCGGCTCGGTGCCGGCGCGCATGCGTGCGATGTTGGCGCGGTGCGTGAATACGATGAGCGCGGTGGTGACGAGGGCGAACAGCAGCAGCGGCCGCCCGGTGCGGCCCTGGACGGCCGCTGCAACCGCAAGTGCCGCCGTGCCCAGCATCGAAGCGAGTCCCACATAGCCGCTGAGCACCGCGGTCGCGAGCCATACCGCGAGCAGGGGCAGCAGCAGGACGGGAGACGCTCCGAGCACCGCGCCGATCAGCGTGGCGACACCCTTGCCGCCCCTGAAGCCATACCACAGCGGGTAGACGTGCCCGAGGATCACCGCGACCCCGCACGCCGCCACCGTCCACTCGTGCCACTCCGGCGCCGCGGCCAGGCCGGGCAGTGTGGCCGCCGACAGCGGGCCGGTCGCGAGCCAGCCCTTGCCGACGTCGATCAGCATCACCCAGAAAGCGAATGCCTTGCCCTGCGTGCGCAGCGCGTTGGTTCCGCCGGCGTTGCCGCTGCCGAGCTTGCGGATGTCGACGCCGCCTCGCAGCCGACCGACGACCAGGCCGCCGATGATCGAGCCCAACAGATAGGCCAGCACGGCCCTGGCGGCGAGCCCGATCACGGCAGAAAAACCTCCGCCAGCATGCAGCGGACGCTGCCGCCGCCGAGGCGCTCTATGGTCGCCAGCGGCGCCACCAGCACGTCGTCCGTACACGCGGCGAGGCGCGCAAACGTCTCGTCCGCGAGCGCACGCCGGGCGGTCTCGGACAGCACCAGCACGCGGCACTCGCCCAGCGCCTCGTCCCAGGAGGCGAGCTCGAGCATGTTGCCGGCAAAGCGCCCGACCTGCGATTGGTCGATCACGATGACCTCACGGCCGCCGTCGCGCAGGTGCTCGAGCACACGATCACGATCGGGCGCCGCGATCGCTTCGAGCCCGACGACGGCGACCCGCTCGCCGATGCACATGAGCACATTGGTATGATAAAGCGGCGCACCGCCGCGGTCCGTGGCATGGAACACGACGGGGCGGTAGCCCAGCTCGCCCGACCATTCCTCGAGCACCTGCTCGTCGGTGCGGGGTGAAAGACAGGCGTAGGCGATGCAATTGCGGTGATCGAGCACGAGGCTGCCGGTTCCCTCGAGGTAACGCCCTTGCTCCTCGTGTCCGGTCAGGTCGATGACGCGGGAGACCTCGTAGCCGAGCTGTCCGGACACGGCCTCGACGGCGTCGGGGCGCCGCTCGCGGCGGCGGCTCTCGGCCTGCATGGGATAGAGCACCACCGTGCCGTCCCCGTGGAAGCTGATCCAGTTGTTGGGGAATACCGCATCCGGCTTCGGCGGCTCCGGAGTGTCCTCCAGGACGCAGACGCCGATCCCCTCGCCGGCCACGGCGGCGGCCAGGCCGTCGAACTCGGCGCGTGCGGCGAGGCCTGAGGATTCGCCCGCGGACTCGGGCGGGCATTGGAAAGTGTTGGTGGCCGCGGTTTCCGGGTTGTAGGCAAAGGCGGCCGGCCGCACCATCAGCACCGCGTCGGCGCACTGGCGGCCGGCGCCGCGCCGCGGCGCGGATGGAGGTTCCACGGGTGAATGGCGGCTCATGGGCGACATTCTCTCACGTCCCGGCGGAGCCAGGAGCCGCCGGCGGAGCGGCGCGAGAAGTGAGAGCGGGGGATTACATGGCAAAAACCCCCGGGGGTGACCCCGGGGGTTTTGCGAATCAAAGCCTGGCAGTGACCTACTCTCACATGCCTGAAAGGCACACTACCATCGGCGCGGAGCGTCTTCACTTCCGAGTTCGGAATGGGATCGGGTGGTTCCCGCTCGCTATAGCCGCCAGGCAAGCTGTTCGAGGTTCATGCGGCCGGCTTACGCCGGCCGCACGCCCCTCCAATCCAGTTCGTTCCGCCCTTGCTCTCGCAGTGGGCGATCGCAACAGGCCTCAGGCCGTTGCGACTGTCTTCGACGCTTGTCGCGTTCACATGTGTCCATCCCTGTCGCAGCGGCCTCACGGCCACCGCCAGCTCCATTGCATCTTCCTCTCGCGGTCAGACCGCTTGAGGTTATATGGTCAAGCCTCACGGGCAATTAGTACTGGTTAGCTGAAGCCATTACTGACTGTACACACCCAGCCTATCAACCACGTAGTCT